>Ga0111539_10010736_pt1 | contig 11525 bp, 7 predicted proteins | sample RhiMethybrSRZTD1_FD_79667 | JGI IMG/M metagenome (GOLD analysis project Ga0111539, IMG submission 79667) | Populus rhizosphere microbial communities from Tennessee, USA - Rhizosphere MetaG P. TD hybrid SRZTD1 (version 2) (version 2) | ecosystem: Host-associated > Plants > Roots > Rhizosphere >...
ACGGCGCGGACAGGAATGCCGCCGCGGCGATGATGCCGGCGAGCCACACCAGGTTCTCCCTGCCGCGCACGCTCAGCCGGACAAGCTCGCTCCGGTCCTTCGCAAGCATCGCCGGCCGCTCGCGGCGGTGCTCAATCGTGTCCCAGACGAAATATACGGCCAGGAGCAGGAGCGTCGTGAAGAGCCACGCGGGTGTCAGCCGCAATGTCCAGGTGAACGGGACGCCCTGGAGGTATCCCAGGAACAACGGCGGATCACCGAGCGGCGTCAGACAGCCGCCGATGTTCGACACCAGAAAAATGAAGAACACCACGGTGTGGACGACCCGCTGACGCTCGCTGTTGGTGTGCAGCAGCGGGCGGATGAGCAGCATGGACGCGCCGGTGGTGCCGATGAACGAGGCCAGCACCGCGCCACACGCCAGAAAGAGCGTGTTCGTGCGCGGCGTGGCTTCGAGGTCGCCGTCGGCGAGCACGCCGCCGGAAATCACGAACAGGCTGCCGAGCAGAATCATGAACGAGACGTAGTCGCGCACGCTGTGCAGGAGCACCGCAGGATCGTGCAGGGCGTAGAGCACCACCACCGGCACGCCCAGTACCGCCGCGACGATCAGCTTGTTGCGATTGGAATCCCAGAAATGCGGTGCGGCCAGCGGGAGCACCGCGATGCACAGCAGAAACGCGACGAACGGCCCGATCCAGACGAGCGAAGGAACGAACGCGTGCGCCGCCACGTCGCCGCAGTGTAGCATCCGCCCTCAGGCCCATCCGTGCTCAAACGTCTTCTCCTCGCGCTCGCGGTGATCGGGATCGGGTGGTCCGCATGGCTCGCCATCGCGGGCGGCGTGGACACGCGCATCGCCGGCATCCGTATCAGTTCGAACGAGCCGATGCGACCGCTGATCGTGGCGGCGATCGCGCTGGCCGCGTTCACGTGGCTGTACGGCGCCGCGCGTGTCCACGCGCGCGTCCGCCCACTCGTCGCGGCCGTCGACGCGCGCATCGCCGCGGTCGCCCTGGCGCTCGTCGTGACCGTGGTCGCGATCGCGTACTCCACGACCGCAGCGGCGGCGTCTGACTCGTACGGCTACGTCAGTGAGGCCGACCAGTTCCTCACCGGCCGGTTGCGCATCGAGCAGCCGTGGATGATGGACGCGCCGTGGCCGATGAAAGGGCAGGCATTCGCGCCGCTCGGCTATCGGCCGATCGATCGCGATCCGCAAGGTGCCATCGTGCCGACGTACTCGCCCGGCCTCCCGCTGCTGATGGCCGGCGCGAAGCGGATCGCCGGACAAGAGGGCATGTTCGCCGTCGTGCCGCTCATGGCCGGGCTTCTCGTCCTCGCGACGTTCGGCATCGGCCGCCGGCTGGGAATGCCACGCGCGGGGCTCGTCGCCGCGTTCCTCATGGCCACGTGTCCGGCCCTCACCGCGATGAGCGTGCGTCCGATGAGCGACGTTCCCGGCGCGGCGGCATGGACCGGCGCGCTGTACTTCGCGCTCGGTGGCAGCGGGCTGGATGCGATCGCGGCCGGACTCTGTACGGCGCTGGCCATCGTCATCCGGCCGAACCTGGCGCCGTGTGCCGCGGCGCTGCTGATGTGGTACGCGATCCGCGATGACCTCACGCGCCGCTGGAAAGTTCAGAACGCGGCGCTCTACGCCATTGCCGCCGCGCCCGGCGTCCTCGTCACCGCGCTGATCTATCGGATGCTGTACGGATCGTTCGTGACGTCCGGCTACGGGCGCGCGAGCGATCTGTTTTCCACCGCGCACATCTGGGTGAACCTGAAGAACTACGCGGGCTGGGCGATGGCGACGCAGACGCCCTTCGTGCTGGCCGGACTCGTCGCGCTGTTCGTTCGATCGGATCGTCTCTGGCCGACGCCGCGCGCGCGGCGGTTCGCCCTCGTGGCCGCGATGTTCTCGACGATCGTGTGGGTCGAGTACCTCGCCTTCATGGTGTTCGACGACTGGTTGTATCTGCGTCTCCTGCTGCCAGCGTGGCCGCTCATGATGCTGGGCGTGGGTGCCGTCGCGATGGCCCTGATCGCGAAGCGCCAGCCCGCGCTGACGCTGGCCACTGCCGGCCTGCTGCTCTGGATTGGGATCTTCGCCTGGCGCGTGTCCGCACGGCACGGCACGTTCTCCGTGTGGGCCGACGAACGGCGGTTCGTATCCGTGGCCGCGCTCGTCCGCGAGCGCACGCGCGACGATGCGGTGGTGTTCAGCATGCTGCACAGCGGCACGCTGCGGTACTACGCCGGCCGCCGGACGGCCCGGTGGGACTTCGTCGATCCCGAGTGGATGGATCGCGCGGTGGCCTGGGTGGACAGCCACGGTGGTCACGCGTACGCGCTGCTCGAAACGTGGGAGATCGACTTGTTCAGGAAGCAGTTCGCCGGTCAGCGCGTGCTGCAGGCGCTCGAGACGCCGAGCTTCATCTACGAGGGATCGACGTCGGTGCGCCTCTACGACCTTTCGTCGCCGCGGCCGTTCGGTACGCCCCCAGACGTCATCGTCGAGAACTTCCGCGATCGGCGGCGATCGGTGCCGCCAGCGGAGTGAGACGCGCGTACACCGGCCGCGTGCGCCGCGCCGCGCTTGTCGCGTGCCTGGTGTGCGGCGCAGACGCAGAAGCGTCCGCACAGAGCCCGGCCCCGCCGGCCGCGGCCGTGGCAACGGCACCGACGTTTCTTACGCGCGCCGATCTCACATTCGTCTGGGCGCGATTCGTCACGTCCGATCCGCGCTTCGCCTGGGACGCGCAGGTCGAAGTGGACATCGACGTCCTCGATACGCGCAAGTGGCGCATGAACTTCGACGCGCACTATGACGCCGTGCTCGGCCACGAGCGGCGCACTTTCGATCTGAACCAGGGCTCGTACATCCTCGATGGCACCATCGGGAAGCGATTCGGACCGCAGCGGTTCGAGATCGCGTTTCTGGCACGTCACGTGTCGCGGCACCTCGTCGACCGTCAGAACGCGCCGGCCATCTCCTGGAACCTGGCGGGTGTTCGCGCCTCGCATCGCGTGGCGGTCGGACGAACGACGATCGACGGCCGGCTCGATTTCGGCCATGCGATGCAGACCTGGTTCGTGGACTACACCTGGATGACCGAGGTGCGCCTCACAGCCACCCGGCCGATCGACTCACGTCTCGATTTCGTGTCGGAGGCCACGGGCGTGCTCGTCAATGTCGACCACCTGGAGCGGTCGCGCCGGGCGTGCGGGGGACGCATCGAAGGCGCGCTGCGCCTGAAGGGCGCGGCCGCCGCCGTGGACCTGGTGGCCGGCTACGAACGCCGCGTCGATGCCTTTCCGACCGATCGTTTTCGTGTACGCACCTTCACGCTGGGATTCCGCTTCGTCAGCCGATAGATCCGGAGGCGGCATAATCACGCCGGCGACCACGTGCGCATCCTCCACGCCATTCACGACTTTCTGCCCCGGCACACGGCTGGATCCGAGCTGTACGTGGCGACGCTGGCCCGCGCGCAGTCGGTGAGCCACGACGTGACGATTCTGTGTGCCGAGTTCGATCCGGCGCGCACGCACGGGCAGGTCACGTGGCGGACGCACGACGATCTGCCGGTGGTCGAAATCGTCAACAACTGGGCCGTGCGCACCTTCGAGGACACCTATCGTCCGCCACTCGTCGGTGAACGAATCGGCCAGGTGCTCGATGCGGTGCAGCCGCACGTCGTGCACGTGCACAACCTCTTCAATCTGTCGTTCGACCTGCCGGCTGAGGCGCATCGCCGCAACATTCCGGTGGTGGCGACGCTTCACGATTACTCGCTGGTCTGCCCATCCGGCGGCCAGCGGTGGCACGCCGCCGAGGCGCACGTGTGCCGCGTCATCGAAACCGATCGCTGCGCGCGCTGCGTACGCGAATCGGTGTTTCACGCGCAAGCGGCGTACGCGAGCCTGGCGGCGAAGTCGCCGTCGCGAACGATCCTGCCGCGCGCGGCCGCCCTCGGCCGGCGTGTGGCGCCAGTGCTCGTGGCGCGCGCGGCGCGAACGATGTCGAAAGTGGCGGCGCCCTCGGTAGCGCCGCGCGACATCGAGCGCCGGCTGGCTCGTGCGCGCGAGGTCATGCGCGAGATCGATCTGTTCGTCGCGCCCTCGCCGGCGCTCGCGCGCGAGTTCATCGACCTCGGCATCGAGCCCGCGCGGATGCGCGTCTCCGACAACGGCTTCGACGTCTGGCGTGACGATGGCGAGCGCGCGGGTGGTGCGGGGTTATCACCTGGCCGCATCGGCACGCGCGATCGCCCGCTGCGGCTGGGATTCGTCGGCACGATCGTGCGTCATAAGGGCGTGCACGTCCTGATCGAGGCGATGCGCGAGCTGGGCGAGCGCGTGGACGCGCAGGTGTTCGGCAGCATGGACACGTTTCCCGACTACGCCGTCACGCTTCGCGCCGCGGCAGACGGACTACCGGTGCGCTTCAGCGGCGCGTTTGAACCCGGCCGCGTGCGCGACATTTACGCCGCATTCGACGTGCTCGTGGTGCCGTCGGTGTGGATCGAGAATTCGCCGCTGGTCATTCACGAGGCGTTCATGGCCGGCGTGCCGGTCGTGGCGTCGCGCATCGGCGGCATTCCCGATCTGATTCAGGACGGCACGAACGGTCTGTTGTTCGAGCCCGCGTCGGCGCCGTCGCTTGCCGCCGCGATACGCCGCCTGCTCGACGATCCGTCGTTACTGGCGCGGCTGCAGGCGCAGCGGACGCGGGTCAAGTCCATTGCCGAGAACGCGACCGAGTGGGACGGCTTTTATCGCGCGGCCGGAGTGACCTCGTGAGCACGCCGCGCGTCTCCGTCGTCATCCCGACGAAGAACGGCGCGAAGACGCTGCCCGCGCTGCTCGACTCGTTGTGGCGCCTGCCGGAACGGTTTCCGATCGAGATTGTCGCGATCGATTCTGGATCGACGGATGGCACAATCGAGCTGCTGCGGCCGCGTGTGCAGAAGCTGCTGGACGTGCCGGCCGGGTCGTTCAATCACGGCCTCACGCGGAATGCCGCCATTGCCGCCTCGACGGGCGAGTTCATCGTGCTCATCGTGCAGGATGCCGAGCCCGCCTCGCCCGGCTGGCTGAATGCCATCGTCGCGCCGCTCGTTCAGGATCCGCGCGTGGCCGGCGCATTCGCCCGCCAGCAGCCGCGCAGCGACGCCAGCGCCATCACACGCTGGTACGCCGAACGCTGGATTGCGGGCGCTCTCGAGCCGCGCGTCGTGTCGATTCCGGATCCTGGCGAGTTCGATCGGCTCGAGCCCATGCAACGGCTGCGGACGTACGCGTTCGACAACGTGTGCTCCTGCATCCGCCGGTCGGTGTGGGACACGGTGCCGTTCCGCGCGACGACCATTGCCGAGGATCTCGAGTGGGCGCTCGAAGTGCTGCGTGCCGGCCATCGCATCGCGTACGTGCCCGAAGCCATTGTGACGCACTCGCACGAACGATCGGCGTCGTCCGAGCTGCGCCGCACGCGACTGCTGCACGAGCGGCTGTTCGCGCTCTACGGCCTGCGGACCATTCCGACGCTGGTCGATCTCGCGCGCGCGGTCACTTCGTCTGTTGTCAACCATGCGTGGGTCTCGCGCCGGGAGCCGTGGACGATCGCGCGCGGCGCCGGCCTGGCCGTCGCCTGGCCGCTGGGCCAATACCTGGGCGGCCGCGCCGGCGAGCGCAACGAGACCGCGGCCGTCAGTCGAGGCGTCTGACGTGCGCATCCTGATCGTCATTCACGCTTATCCGCCGGCCTCGATCGGCGGCAGCGAACTGTACGCGGAGGTGCTTGCGCGAGCGCTGGCGGCGCAGGGCGACGTGGTTCACGTCGTCACGCGCGAGAGTGACCGGATGCGGCCCGAGTACGGCGTTCGCGCGGAGACTCGGGGCGCGGTCACGATTCACTGGATCAACAACCTGTTCGCGAGCGTCACGGACTTCGCCGACAGCTACGAGTCGCCGCGCATTGCCGCGGTCGCGCGACGGATCGTGGACGAGTTCCGGCCTGATGTCGCACACGTTCATCACCTCACGTGCCTTTCGACGCGCATCGTGCACGAACTGGCCGCGCGCCGCGTGCCGATCGTCTTCACATTGCACGACTACTGGTTGCTGTGTCATCGCGGCCAGCTGCTGACGCCGTCACTGCAGGTCTGCGATGGTCCTGACGCGGCGGGCTGCGGCGTGTGTCTGGGCGCCACGGGCGGCGCGGGCCGCGGTGCCTTTTCGGCGTCGGCCGCTCTGCACGTCGTCGAAAGTCATCTGCCGTCGGCGGCCGCCGCCGGGTTGCGCCGCGCGGCCACGCGCGTCGCTGCCGCCGTGCTGCCCGAACGCGACACCCGGCCTGCCGAACGCGCCAGGTTGGCGCACATGACCGACGTGATGTCGCGCGTGACGCAGTTTCTCGCGCCGTCGATCTCCATCCGCGATCGATTTGTACGCGCTGGTGTGCCCGAAGCTCGAATTGACCATCAGCCGTACGGGATCGACGTCGGCGCATTCGATCGCGCGCGCGACTCCCCGCGGGCACGAAACGCCGGCGAACCGCTTCGCGTCGGGTTCATTGGCAGCCTCATGGTGTCGAAGGGGCCGGCGATTCTGCTCGATGCCGCAGCGATGCTTTCAGAGGGCCGCGTCGCCGTAGACGTCTTCGGCGCGCATACGGCTTATCACGGTGACGATTCGTACCGGGCACAACTCGAGCCGAAGTTGTCGCGCGCCGGTGTGCGCTGGCACGGCCCCCTCCCGCACGAGCGCCTGGCGGACACGCTGGCCACGCTCGACGCCTTGGTGGTGCCCTCAATCTGGCCGGAGAACAGCCCGTTCGTCGCCCTCGAGGCGATCGCCGCCGGTGTGCCCGTCGTGGCTTCGCGCATCGGCGGTCTGCCGGAGATCGTGCGCGACGGCGTGAACGGCCGGCTGTTCGAGCCGGGCAGCGCCGCAGATCTCACCCGAGTGTTGGGTGAATTGACGTCCGGCGATCGGCTCGAATTGTTGCGTCGTGGTGCCGGACGCAGTGCTGGCGAGTTGACGACGATCGATACCGATGTGCGCACGACGCGAGCGCTGTACGCCCGACTCGTCGAAAGCGGCCCGCAGGCGAAAGGCGCGCACGAACCAGCGATCTCGACGACCGTTCCTGCCGCCGGCGCGACTCGATCGTCGAGGCTCGCGGCGGTGGTGCTCAACTATCGCCAGCCCGACGACACCGTGATCGCGGTCCGATCGCTCCTCGCCTCGAATCGCGCGATCGACGATCTGATTGTCGTGGACAACGGCGCGAACGACGAGGCCCTGCGCGCGCGGCTGGCGAAGATGCGCGCGCCGGTACGGTACCTGGCAACCGGCGCCAATCTCGGATTCCCGGGCGGCATGAACGTCGGCATTCGCGCGGCGCTCGAACACGGCGCCGGCCGGGTGCTGCTCGTCAACAGCGACGTCTTCGTCCCTCCCGATTGCGTGGCCGCGCTCGAGCGCGCGCTGGCACAGGCGCCCAACGGGGGCATCGCCGGCCCCGTCGTCTATGCGCGTTCCGCGCCGGACACCATCGCCTCGATCGGACTGCGATACGACCCGCGGACCGGACGCATTCGTCATGAGTCCGCCGATTCGCCGCCGGGCGAGGCGCGACACCTGGTGCCGTCCGGATGTCTGCTGCTCGTCGAGCGTCGCGTGTTCGAGACGATTGGTGTGCTCGACGAGGCGTATTTCTTGAGCTTCGAGGATCTCGACTTCTGTCTGCGCGCGATGCGTGCAGGATTCGGTGTGGTCTGTTCGCCCGATGCGCGCGTGCTGCACGAAGGCGGCGCGACGATTCGAGACGATTCAGCCGACCGTCTGTACTACGCCGCCCGAAACCACCTGCGGTTCGCGCGTGATTCGGCGCCGCATGTCACGGCCGCGCGCCGATCGGTGCGGACCGCGAGCATCATCGCGCTGAACGTCGCGCACGCATTGCGGTCGCGCGGCGGTTCGCTGCCCGCACGCCTCGGCGCGGTGACACGAGGCACGCGCGACTATTTCAACGGCACATTCGGCGAAATCGATCGATAGCGCTACGCACCGCCACCGCGACCGGTGCCGGGCGGCGGGTCCGGCCGGGTGAGCAGCCCGCGGCCGCGCAGCCAGTTCGCCAGCAGCGTCGTCCACGGCGCGAGCGCGGGGTCGGAGAGCGCCATGCCAAGTCCGTGCGCGCCGTTTGCGAAGATGTGCATCTCCGCCGGTACCTTTGCGCGTCGGAGCGCCAGGTAGAACTGCACGCTGTTTTCGACTGGCACGGTCGCATCGGCCGTCGTGTGGAAGATGAACGTCGGCGGCGTTTGCGCGGTGACGCGCTTCTCGTTCGACAGATCCTCCACGAGTTGCGGATCGGGAGTGTCGCCAAGCAACGACCGGCGCGATCCCATGTGGGCGATGGCGGGATCGAACGAGATCACCGGGTAGCCGAGAATCAGAAAGTCGGGCCGGCTGCTGACTTTATCGATCGGATCGGTGGCGGCCGGGTCGCCGGCGTCGAAATGCGTGGCGGCGGTCGAGGCAAGATGGCCGCCCGCGGAAAACCCCATCATCCCGATGCGATCCGGCAGCACGGCGAATTCCTGCGCCCGCGCGCGCACCGTGCGAATCGCCCGCTGTGCGTCGCCAAGCTCGATGGGATGGTGGTACCGCGGCCCGAGCCGATAGCGCAGCACGAACGCCGTGACGCCCATCGCGTTGAACCAGTACGCGAATTGACGGCCTTCGTGTTCGGTGGCGAGGTTCGTGTAGCCGCCGCCCGGGGCAATCACGACCGCAGTGTTCACAGCCTGCCGCGGCGCGCGGTACACCGTGATGCTGGGCCGATCCGACTCGGCGTCGCCGAGCGCGCCCGGCGCGCGGTCCCACAAGAAGATCTCCTGCGGAGACGGCGTCGCTTGGGCCGCCGGCGGCGCGGTTTGTCGACCGGCCTGCGCGTGTCCGATGCGTGCGTACGGCGTCAGCAGCGCGGTCACGCAGATGGTGCCAATGAGTCGTGTCTTCATCGGACGTGCTCCTGTGGGGCTGACGCGCCGCCGCGCTCCTCGCGCAGCTCCCGGATCTCGGCCGCCAGCACTGCAGATTCTTCCATGAGTCGATCGATTTGGCGCCGCTGCCGAGACAGGATCACGGAAAACCACAGCAGCGCGACGAACACGAGGCCCGTCACGAACATCAACAACAGGCTGGGCGGATAGAAGATGCCGAGCCGGCGCGCCGCCGCGTCGAGCAGGTCGCGCCAAATCGCCAGCGCGAGCATGGCCACCGCGCAGATGATCCAGACGATCGAGTACTCCTCGATCAGCTTCCGGCGCCGGACCAGCTCGACGACGGTGGCGAGCAGGATCAGGCTCACCACCACCGCGACGACCTGCACCCGATCAGTCACGGTTTGCGTCTCCCACACTGCGGCGCAGCGGCACGACGAGCATGGCCAGCAGCACGCGTGCGGCGGCCGCCGTCACGCGCAACGGCGTGAGCGACGTGCGGCCGCCCAAGCGCGGGAGCGCGCGCACGGGCACTTCGACGGCCGTGAGCGCGTTGCGATCGAGGAACAGCCTGAGCTCGGGCTCCGGGTATCCGGTCGGGTGGTGCTCGGCGAGCATCGCCAGTGCCCGCGGTCCGAACGCGTAGAAGCCTGAGGTCGGATCGGTGACCGGCGCATCGACCAGGCGCGAGAGACACGCCGCGAGTAGCCGCTGCACCACGCGCACGGTCTTGGGCTCGCCGTCGTGCGGCCGGATATATCGCGATCCGAGCGTCACGTCCGCGCGTCCGTCCGCGATCGGTGCGAGCAGCCGTGCGATGTCGGCGGCCGAGTGCTGACCGTCGCCGTCGAGGCGGATCGCGGTGCGATAGCCAAGCCGCTCGGCGAAGCAGAGTCCGGCGCGCACCGCGCTGCCGACGCCCATCCGCTCGGGCAGCCGCAGCCAGTGCACACCTTGCGTCCGCGCCACCGCCCACGTGCCGTCGCGCGAGCCATCGTCCACCACGAGGACGTCGATGTTCGGGCAGTGCGCGCGAAGATCGTCGAGCACCGACGGCAGCAGCGTGGACTCGTTGTGCGCGGGGATGACGGCGATGGCGGGCGACGTGGCCGCCGACGCGGCCGCGCTCGCCATCTCCGGCGCCATTGGCGCGGGAATGACGACGTGGCGTTCGCGTGCCGTCATGCTGTGTTGCGGTGCGGATCGGCGGCCAAGCAGACGCCGGGCGCTCCACATCGCGATCGCGCAGACCCACGCCGCATCGCGCACGAGATGGTAGACGGGGAAGAGCAGCGCCGCGGGTTCGCGGAAGCGGAGCGTGGCCCGAACGCCCGCGACGCCGCGTTCGATCGCCAGCGCGCTGACGAGTGCCAGCGCGAGACCGGCGAGCACGCGTCCGTCATGTCCGGTGAAGGCGGCCGCAGCAGCCGTTACGGCCAACAACAACGCCACCAGCAGCACGATCGGATGCAGCATCATGCCGAGCGGCGATACCGAGTCGCCGCCAAGCCGTGCCGGGTGTTTCGCGACCAGGTCGAGGCGTCCGTATCCGAATCCGTACTGCTGGCGCGCATAGCCGCTGAATCCGGAACGCCAGTGGTGCACGCTCTGCGCGCCGTGACAGATCGCCAGCCGGTGTCCGGCCGCGCGCAGGCGGTAGCTGATGTCGTTGTCGTAGCCGTAGCCGAGCGACTCGTCGAACAACCCGGCGTCCGCGATCGCGTGAGCGCGGTAGATGACGTTGCCGGTGCAGACATGTCCGGTCGCGCGTCCGCGCAGCGCGTCGTATCGCTGGGTGAGGTCCACACCCATCACGCGTGCAGGCAGCGGCGCGCGGGGTGGGCAGATGTAATGGCCCTGCGCGGCCGCGACCCTCGGGTCCCGCATGGCCGCGGTCAGCGTGTCGATCCATCCGGGCGCGATGACCACGTCCTGATCGATCTGTGCGACGAGCGGGAATCGCGCCGCCCTGAGACCGGCGTTGATGGCCGCCGCTGCGCCCCGGCCGGGACCGCGCAGCACGCGTAGCCACCCGCGCGCTTCGAGCTCGGCCAGAATGTCCGCCGACCCGTCCGTGCTCCCGTCGTCTACGGCAATGATTTCCGTCTCGCGTGTGCCGGCGTCCGCGCGTATGGCGGCGACGACCGCGCGCAGCCAGGGCGCGCCGTTCCGTACCGGGATGACGAATGACACGGCGTCCTGTCCGGCGTCCTGGCCGAGATCTGTCCCCACGACCTCGATGACTGTGGAAAACAGATCCGACCCCGTCTTCGCCGCACTGAACCGCTCGCGAATTCGCCCGGCGGCAGCGCGGATCCGTGACGCCTGCGCCTCACGATCACCGTCCAGCGCGGCGGCAATCCGCGCGCTGAGTGCGGGCACGTCGCCGAGTGGGATGACGTCGCCGCCGTCGATCGCGCGGATCACTTCGCCGCAGCCGCTGTCATCGGCGACGATCACCGGCGTGCCGGCAAGGAGCGCCTCGAGCGGCACGAGCCCGAAGAT
>Ga0111539_10010737_pt1 | contig 11525 bp, 11 predicted proteins | sample RhiMethybrSRZTD1_FD_79667 | JGI IMG/M metagenome (GOLD analysis project Ga0111539, IMG submission 79667) | Populus rhizosphere microbial communities from Tennessee, USA - Rhizosphere MetaG P. TD hybrid SRZTD1 (version 2) (version 2) | ecosystem: Host-associated > Plants > Roots > Rhizosphere >...
CGTTGACGTCCCACTTGTTGTTGTCGGTGCCGTTGAGCCACAGCAGCATCGCCGGATCGCGGGTCACGGCAAGCGCGAGCTGCTCGAACGAGCCGAGCGCGTGGCGGCGCAGCATGGCGTTCTGGCGCAGCATCAGCGCGGTCGGCGCGGAGTCCTTGCTGGTCGCGAACCAGTCGTGCCAGACCAACGTCATCCGCTCCACGAGCGGCGCCTGCGTGCGGACCATGCGATCCAGCCACCAGCAGTGGTCGTGGCTCCAGGCGTCGCGCGGGGCGAGCGGCCGCCCGTCCTCGTCGCGCGGCTTGGGGCCCTTCAGCCGCTGCGAGCGCGGGTGCGTGAGCGAGTGGACGGCGGCATCGAGCCCGCGCTTGGCGAGCTTCTCCGCCTGGCCGGGCTTGGGACCGAACCCCGCGCGCCACAGCAGGCGGCGGGCTTCATCAGGGCCGAAATGGCCGCGATATCTCGGGACACGGGACACGCACGTTTAGTCGTCGGCATAACGCGCGGCGCCCTGCAGTCAGTTGCTGGGCGTGAGGACGTCCGTCCTGGAGTAATGGCCCACCGCGTCGAACCAGCGCTTCGCGTGCAACCCTGCCCGCAGGTCGCAGTCTGCCACGAGAACGGTCTCCGTGTCGTAGACCGGACCGGCGATGACCTCGCCCCACGTCGGCTCGATGATCGCTGCGCCGCCGCGGCCATAGACGACGTCATGGTCGACGGGGACCGGGAAGTCGTCCGGGAACGCGCTGCCGGGGATGTACTGCGGGACCGAGACGACGAACGCGCCGGACTCGATCGCGATGTGCCGCATCGAGGCGATCCAGCCGTCGGAGTCGTCGGCCGTCGGCGCGACCCAGATCTGCGGCGCGCCCTGGTAGACCGCCCAGCGGGCGAGCGGCATCCGGTTCTCCCAGCAGATCAACCCGCCGATGCGGCCGAGCGCGGTGTCGACCGGCTGCAGGTCGGTGCCCGCGCCGATGCCGTGGAAGAGCCGCTCCTGCTGCGTCGGCATCAGCTTGCGGTGCTTGTGCAGCAGCCCGTTCGGGCCGAGCGTGACGAACGTGTTGTAGAGCGACCCGCCGTCGCGCTCGTTGACGGGGACGACCGCGTGGAGCTTGAGCCGCCGGCACGCGGCGACCAGCTCGTCGACGAGCGGACCCGGGATCTCCACCGAGTGCGCGTGCATCCGCTCCCACAGCTCGTCCCAGCCGCTGAACCCCGCAGCGCCCTTGGCCCAGCGGTTCGACGGATACAGCGGGATGAACGTCTCCGGCAGGACGGCGAGCTGCGCGCCCTGCCCGGCCGCCTCCTCGAACAGCCGGATCGCCTTGGCGACGCACGCGTCGGCGTCGAGGATCACGGGTGTGGCCTGGATCGCTGCCACGCGAACGGTCTGCATGGAGCGATGCTAACCGGCTAGCAGAACCGCCGCGCGACGGCGGGACACGCTTCGACCGGAGCCGCGAGTACGCGGATCCGTGCGCGCGCTCTGGCGGTCGGGGCGTTCGCGGCCCGCGCGTGCGCGACGTTGCGGATCACGCCGCTCGCCGTGTCGTTCACCCGCGCGGTCAGATGCATCGTGCGCTCGTCGCGAACGGTGTCGAACCGCCAGCACGCGCGGCCGGCGCGCACCTGTGCGCCGCGCGCCCGGAGGATTCGCAGGCCCGCGGGCAGCCGGTCGCAGACGGAGACGCGCTCTGCCCGCGCCAGGCCGACGTTGCGGATCTCCAGGCGGAACGTGACCGTCCCGCCCGCGCGCACGCGCGCGCGACTGCGGCGCTTGCACAGGACGAGCCGCGTCGATCCGGCCTGCTGGCCGGCGATTGCGCCGGTGTCCGGCGGCCGTGAGGCTCCGGGCGGTGCCGGCTGGATCGGCTGGGACGGGAGCGGCGGCGGTTCCGGCGTCGGCTCCCCCGGCTCCTCCGGCTCCGTCGGACCGATCGGCTCGCAGGGAGGCGGGAGGCAGGCGCCGGCCGCGAGACCGGGCAGCCGTGCCGTGCCCGTTTGCTCGAGTCGCCCGGCGACCAGCGTCCCGATCAGGTCCGTGCTGCGGCCGAGCAGCACGGTCGCCTTCGGCGCGATCACCGTGCCCTCCCACCTCACCGTTGGTCCCTGAGTGGTGTCGGAGCCGATCTGCACCGTGTCCGCCTCGTGGAAGCTCCACACCACCCTGGCCCGCGCCTTGGCCTTGTCCGAGGTGGTGTCGCCGACGCCGACCTTCTCGAAGTCGTTCCCGACCGGATCCCCGACGTTGAACGTCGTGTCGGTGGTCGGTCGATCGGCGCTCGTGTACGACCGGCCGGAGACGTTGATCAGCGTGGTGGCCGTGCCGCCGGGAACGCCGATCTGGATCGTCGCCGCGCGCTGCAGCTCCGCCGCGCTGACCGAGAACACGTTCAGTGTCCTGCTGGTGCCGACGAAGCGCACGCGCGTGTTGCTGCCGGATCCGATGACCTGTGGGTCCTTCTGATCCCGGATGTCGGCCCAGCTGTCCTGGAGCGCGGCCAGCCGCACGAACACGTCGTCGAAGTCCAGCGGCAGGTCCGCCGGATCGACCCTCGTCACGGTCCCGTACGCGCCGATGCTCCCGTGCAGCGCGCCGGCGTAGATCACGCTCCCGCTGTTCACGCTCGCGTTGCCAGGCGACACGATGTCGGCACGGACGATCAGGTCATTCCGGTTGACGTCCTTCGGCGACAACCCGTTGCCGAGGCTGATCGAGCCCTGCGGCGCGAGCGTGTTGAAGAGCGCGTCGCCGCCGATCGCCACCCGCCCGTACACGTCGTTGTTCGTGATGCGGTGGTCGCCGAGCACGACCGTGTTGAAGCCGGCTACCGGCGCGAGGTCGACACACTCCGTCGCCGCGCGCTGTGCCCGCACGGGCTCAGACCCGGACGAAGCTACCGGCACCGCCACGGCCGCCACAACCGTCGCGGCCGCCCACCACGCCAACCGCATGCCTGGACCGTACCCGGCGCCTTCTGATTCTTCAACGCCGGGTCAGCGCGCGTTCGACCGCGCGCAGCACGATCCCGAACGCGCGCCGCTGGAGCCGGTCCGGCGTGTCGCAGGCGGTATGCCGGCACGGGTTGTCGAGCACGCCGAGCTTGACGCCGCGCATGCGCGCGAGCTCGAACTCGCGGTGGTCGGAGTTGCCCGTCGAGTCGTCGCGCTGCCAGTCGATCCGCGCCGACAGCAGCTCGCGCTCGACCCGCTTGCGCGGGCGCGTTGCCGGCGAGCGCAGGCGGAAGTGCGTGCCGCGGCCGACCTCGTCGAGCGAGAGCGCGTAGCGCAGGCGGCGGCGCGGCACGATCTCGGTCAGCGCGAGTGAACCGAGGTGGTCGGGCGAGCCGGTGTAGATGCGCTCCTCGGCGCCGGTGGCGACGAGCCAGACCGTGCACGGCGGGTCGAGCGCGTCGAGCCGCGTGGCGAGCTCGGCCAGAGCGCCGAGGCCGGATGCGTTGTCGTCGGCGCCCGGCGACGGCGGCACGGTGTCCGAGTGCGCCATGACTACCCGCAGGCAGCGGCCGCCGCGCCGCATGCCGATCACGTTGCGCGAGCGCCCCCGCGGCGTGGAGAACGTCTGCACGCGCACCGCGAGGCCCGCGGACTCGAACCGGCGCCGCAACCGCATCTGGGCGCGCCGCTCCAGCCGGCCGGCCGCGGGCCGCGGACCGTCGCGAGAGATCGAGACCGCGACGTTGTGAGCCTGCGTGCCGAGCGCGGCGGCGAGCAGCGCGACGGCCAGCAAGTCAGAAGGCGCCGCGCCGGGTCAGCACGGCCGGCACGGTCTTGAGCAGGATCGCCAGATCCAGGCCCACGGACCAGCGCTCCAGGTACAGGAAGTCGAGCCGGACGAGGTCGTCGAAGTCGAGCTCCGAGCGGCCGGAGACCTGCCACAGGCCGGTGATCCCGGGCAGGACGAGGTAGCGCTTCTTGTGCCACTCCTCGAGTTGGTCGAAGTCGCGCTGCGGGAGCGGCCGCGGCCCGACCAGCGACATCTGGCCCGCGACCACGTTGAACAGCTGCGGCAGCTCGTCGAGCGAGTAGCGCCGCAGGAAGCGGCCGATCGGCGTCAGCCGCGGGTCGTGCCGGATCTTGAACAGGGCGCCCGAGGCCTCGTTGAGCGACTCGAGGTCCGCTTGCATCTGGTCCGAGTCGCTGCGCATCGTGCGGAACTTCAGGCACGAGAACGGCTCACCGCCGATACCCGGCCGCAGCGAGCGGTAGAGGATCGGGCCGCGCGAGGACACAGCGACAGCGACGGCGAGCACCAGCAGCAGCGGGCTGAGCACGATGATCAGCAGCACGGCCACGATGAAGTCGAACGAGCGCTTGACCGCATAGTCGAACCCGTCGAAGACCGGCGGGCGCAGCTCGAACAGCGGCACCGACGCGCCCGGCACGAACTCGGCACGGTGCACGAGGATCTCCATCGTCGAAGGCGCGATCCGCACGGTCACGCCGCGCCGGTGGCACTGGTCCACGAGGTCGACGGCGCGTTCCTGCGGGAAGTCCGGGTCGGCGATGATGACCTCCTGGACGCGGTGCGCGTCGAGCACCGCCGGGAGGTCCTCGAAGCGGCCGAGCGAGCGGAGCCCGTTGTTGGGCCGCGGCGTCAGCGAGATGAAGCCGACCATCTCGACCGGAGCGTGCACCTCGTCGATCAGCGCGTGCGCCACATCCTCGATGTGCTTGCCGGAGCCCACCAGCACGGCGCGGCGGCGGTAGCCGGCGGCGCGCAGGATCAGGCCCGTCAGCCACTCGTAGCCCCACCGCAGCGAGCCGATGAAGGCGATCCCGAACGCGAGCGTGCCGTAGAAGATGTAGTAGCTGGAGTAGTCCTCGCCGTTGATGAGCGCGAAGACGAGGGCGACGACCGTCACCTGGAACAGGCAGGAGACGATCTTCGCCAGGCCCGGGCGCTCGGCGCGCGACGCGTAGAGGCCGGAGCGCGCGAACAGCAGCACCGTGACGAGCGAGGCGAACGCGACGTTGCGGCGCGCCTCGTCGTACGACGCGTGCCACGCCCAGTCGCCGTAGCGCAGCACGGCCTTGACCATCAGCGCCACGTAGATCGCAGCGAACACGCCCGCCACGTCGAGCACGAGCAGCGAGGCCACGCGCAGCGCCTTGCGCAGCGTTTCCAGCCGCAGCAGGAACGCGAGCGCGGGCGGTCGCTTGCGCCGCACGTCGACGGACGGAAGCGTGACCGGCACCGGCTCATGGGCGGTGTCGGGGCGTTGCGGTGTTTGTGTGGGCGCGTCGGCCAAGTTCGAAGGCTCTCGTGCATGAACGCGCGCGGGGCGCGCGGGTAGCGGCGTTACGTCGTTCCGATGCCCGTGAGCGCCTCGACGCCAGATTGGTCGAGTGTGCGCCTCAGGCCGTCCCGAAGCTCAACCGCAGGCTCCCATCCCAGCAGCTCGCGGGCCAGCGCGATGTCCGGCTGGCGAACTTTCGGGTCATCCGTGGGGAGCGCCTCGTGGAGGATCTCCGATCGCGATCCGGTCACCTCGATCACCGTCTGCGCCAACTCCAGCAGCGTGAACTCGTTCGGGTTACCGATGTTCACGGGCTGGTGCGCGCCTGACTCGGCGAGCTTGATGATCCCGTCCACGAGGTCCGATACGTAACAGAACGAGCGGGTCTGCGATCCGTCGCCGAAGACCGTGATCGGCCGGTCCTGGAGCGCCTGGCGCAGGAACGTCGGGATCGCGCGACCGTCGTGCGGCCGCATGCGCGGGCCGTACGTGTTGAAGATCCGCACGATGCTCGTGTCGACGCCCTGCTGGCGGTGGTAGGCCATCGTCAGCGCCTCGGCGTAGCGCTTGGCCTCGTCGTACACGCCGCGCGGGCCGATCGGGTTCACGTGCCCCCAGTACGTCTCCGGCTGGGGGTGGACCTGCGGGTCGCCGTAGACCTCGGACGTCGACGCAAGCAGGAACCGCGCGCGGTGCTGCTTGGCGAGCCCGAGCGCGTGGTGGGTGCCGTAGGAGCCGACCTTGAGCGTGTGCAGCGGCAGCCGCAGGTAGTCGATCGGCGACGCCGGCGAGGCGAAGTGGTAGACGACGTCCACCGGCTCGTCGATGAAGAACGGCTCGATGATGTCCCGGTGCTCGTGGCGGAACTCCGGGCGCCGGATGTGCTCGATGTTGGCGAGGGATCCCGTCTCGAAGTTGTCCACGCAGATGACGCGATGGCCGCGAGCAAGCAGCTCATCGCACAGATGCGATCCGAGGAATCCCGCACCACCCGTGACGAGGCAGGTGGCCATTGCGCCGCCAGGATATCGGGAGCTACCGCGCGCGAGCGGCCTTGAGCGTCTTCTTGCCGATGTCGAGCTCGACCAGGTAGTGCCGGCTGTCCTGCCGCACCGCGTGTCCGGCCTTCTCGAGACGCTTGCACGTGACAGGGCAGCGCTTACAGCGCGGGTTGGACTTGCAACAGCGCCGCTTGGTCTTGACCAGCTTCAGTCGCCCCATCGAGGGCGAGCAGGCTAGCATCGCCGCCCATGCCCGCCGAAACCTTCGTCAGCCGGCTCAACGAGCAGATCGCGAACGAGTTCGCGGCTCACCAGCAGTACGTCGCCTGCGCCGTCTACTACGACGCCGAAACGCTCCCGCAATTGGCGCGTTTCTTCTATCGCCAGGCGCTCGAGGAGCGCGACCACGCGATGATGATGGTGCAGTACCTGATCGACGCCGACGCCGACGTGACGATCCCCGGCGTGGCCGCTCCGCAGACGTCGTTCGGCGACATCGTGGAGCCGGTGGCGCTGGCGCTCGAGCAGGAGAAGCGCGTGTCCGAGCAGATCAACGGGCTCGCCGCGACGGCGCGCGAGGCGAGCGACTTCACGAGCGAGCAGTTCACCCAGTGGTTCATCAAGGAGCAGGTCGAGGAGGTCGCGACGATGTCCGACCTGCTGCGCGTGGTCGAGCGCTCCAAGCACGACCCGATGGAGGTCGAGAACTACATGGCGCGCGAACACTCCAGCGGCGAGGGCGAGGACCCGACGGCGCCGCATCCCGCCGGCGCGGAGTGAGCTCAGCCGCCGGCTGACGCGACCGTCGCGATGACGATGCGGTCGGCGTCGGCGCCGAGCTCGGCGGCATGGTCGGCGAGCCACTCGCCGGCGGAGGCGCCGGCGTCGCCGTGCGCCGGGACGATCAGCGACAGGACGCCGCGCACGTCGGCGAGCGAGCGGTAGAGCGCGTCGGCCTCGGCGGGGTCGACGAGCAGCACGAGCGCCGGGGCCGGTGTCTCGGTGTCGGGCCATACGACCCGCGCGAGGACGCCGGGCAACCGGAGCTCCGTCCTAGGCCTGCCGCTCGGACGCGGCATCGTCGCTCGCGAGCGTCTCGCGGATGAAGGCGCCGGCCTGCTGCAGCGCGTCGGCGGCCTCGGGCAGGAACGACCAGAACACGTGGAAGACGTGCGTGTCGGCCGGGAACAGCTGGAGCCGCGCGTCGACGCCCTGCTCTGACGCGCGCTCGACGAGCTGTCGCGCCTCGGGCAGGACGTAGTCCTCGGTCGCGACCTGGACCAGCAGCGGCGGCAGGCCGGCCAGGTCCGCGTCGAGCGGGTTGAGCACCGGGTCCTCGACCGGATGGCCGGCGATGTAGCCCTCGAGCGCGCGGCGGTTGACCTCGATCGCGTCGGGCGGCGCCGCCGCTGCGAGCAGCGACTCGCCGGTCGGGTCGACGGCCGGGCACATCAGCACGGCGCCCGCAGGAAGCGGCAGGTCCTGCGCGTTCAGCGCGAGGAGCAGCGAGCACACGAGCCCGGCGCCGGCGCTGTCGCCCGCGAGGACGACGCCGCGGCCCTGCTCGGCCAGCCACCGGTACGCGCTCAGCGCGTCCTCGAGCGCGGCCGGGAACGGGTGCTCGGGCGCCAGCCGGTAGTCCGGCACGATCGCGCCGACGCCGGCCGCCGCCACCAGGGCGCCGACCAGCGACCGGTAGCCGTAGGCCGAGCCGATGATGTAGCCGCCGCCGTGCAGGTAGAGGATCGCGGGCTCGGCGCCGCCCTCCGCCGCGAGCGCCAGCGCCGGCACGCCGCCGGCGGTGACCGCCGTGACCGCGACGTTCTCCGGCACCGGGAACTGCGCGTGGAACGCCTCGTAGGCAGCGCGCATCTCCTGGATGTCGCGGTCGGCCGAGGCGGTCTCGAGCACCGGCGCCCACAGCGTCGCCATCCGGTTTGCCAGCTCGCCGCCGACCGACTGCGTCGCGGCGATCGCCTCGTCGAGCTCCCCGAGCAGGCGGCGCGAGCGGTCCAGCAGCGCGCTGCCCGCGACGGTCAGCTCGACGCGATGGGTCGTCCGCCGCAGCAGCTCGCAGCCCAATAGCCGCTCGAGCGAGCGGATCTGGCGGCTCAGCGCCGGCTGCGAGAGGTACAGCCGCGCGGCGGCGCGGCCGAAGTTGAGCTCCTCGGCGACGGCGACGAACGCCCGCAGGTGCTTGACCTCGACGCCGTCGGGAGCCTGCCGGAACGGGAGCACCTCGCTCACGGCACCGAGTATGCCCGCCACCGGCAGCACCGGTGATGCCGATCGCGCACGACGGCGATGCAGCATCGGCCTTTCCGTTTTCCGGTGGGCCGCGCCAGCATCGTCGCGGTGACGTTCTCCCGATACCGGGTGCGAGGCGCACGGCCGCGGCTCCGGCACCGCCGCCGTGGCCGCTGCCGAACGCGCCGCGACGGCGCTCCGCCCGCGCTGCCGGGCTGACTACTTCATGGGAATCTCGGCCCCGTCGTCCGGCACCGTGACGCGCCCGCCGAGCCCTTCGTCGTGCAGTCGCCGCCGCAGGTCGGTGCGCGTCTCGAGGCAGTGGTTGATCGCCTCGAGGTGGACCGCGACGACATCGGCCTCGGGTGCGTGGCGGGCGACGGCGACGACGTCGTCGACCGTCATCACGAGCGGGCCGCCCTCGAGGAAGCGGGCGCCGCCGGCGTTGACGACGATCACGCGCGGCCGGTGGGCATCGAGCGCGGCGCGGACTTCGTCGCACCAGATCGTGTCGCCCGCGATGTAGACCGAGCCGACGACGAAGCCCGGCGACGGACCGAGCGGGCCGTGCACGCCGTCCGTCCGCGCGATCGGGACTCCGTCCCAGTCGACGGCGTCCACGACCGGGCGCAGGTCGGTGAAGCCGTGGCCCCGCAGCGTCTCGGTGTCGCCCGGCGCGCAGAAGAGCGGCACGTCCTTCCCCAGCAGGCGGATCGCGGTGTCGTCGAGGTGGTCTTGGTGCATGTGCGTGACGAGCACCGCATCGGATCGACGAGCAGCGTCTTGGAGCCGGTCGAGAGCACCACGGTCGCGTGACGGATCAGCCGCAGCCGCACGGCCGGAGCGTACCCTCGTCGCCGTGCGCGCCTACTACGAGTCGTTCTGGGAGGACGCGCCGGGGGACCCCGAGCCGTGGGCGTGGGAGCGGCGGCGGGCGCTGCTGCTCGGTGAGGCGCGCCGCGGGGAGCGAGTGCTGGACCTTGGCTGCGGCGCCGGCCGCTTCGTCGCGGCGCTGCGCGACGCCGGGGCCGACGCGGTCGGCGTCGAGCTCGCCGAGGCGGCGCTGAGCCGCGCGCGCGTGAACGCTCCGGGAGCGGACCTGCGGCTCGTCGAGCCCGACGGGTCGTTGCCGCTCGAGCACGGCAGCGTCGACCTGGTGTGGTGCTCGGAGGTGCTCGAGCACGTGCCGGACACCGCGCACCTGCTGCTCGAGGTGCGGCGCGTGCTCCGGACCGGCGGCCGGCTGCTCGTCACCGTCCCGTACCACGGCCGCGTCAAGAACGTCCTGATCGCCCTGCTGCGGTTCGACGCGCACGTCGACCCGCTCGGCCAGCACGTGCGCTTCTACACGTCCGGCTCGCTGCGGACGACGCTGGAGCGCTCGGGGTTCGCCGCGGTTCAGATCGAGCCGTGGGGCGGGCCGCCGCTGCTGCGCACCGGGCTCACGGCGCGGGCGCTCCGGGCGTAGGCGAAGGCATGCCCCCGCCGGCGCGCGCGGCCTGGAGGATGTCCGAGGTCGACTCCGGCGCGTGCGGGTCGAGGTAGTAGGCGGCCTGGAACGCGCTCAGCGCGCCTCTCGGATCCTCGAGCGCGGTCAGCCGCAGCTCGCCCAGCCGGCGCCACGCCTCGGCGCTCGCGGGCTCGAGCTGGACGGCCTTCTCGAGCGCCGCCTCGGCGTCCTGCGCACGCCCGCGCGCCTGGTCGATCGCGGCGAGCTCGAACAGCGGGTCGGCGGCCAGCGGGTCGCGCTGCGTGGCGATCCGCGCGATGTCGGCGGCGGCGTCCGGCTGGCCCTGGTCGAGCCGCTCGAACGCCGCGTCGCTCGCGTGCACGGCGCGTACGGGCTGGAACGCCGTCCACGCGGCGGCGAGCGCCAGGACGAGCACGAGCGCGGCGCCGAGACCGTGCAGCGGCGGCACGCTGTTGGCGAAGCGCTCGAGGCGGCTCGCGTGGGGCCATGTGCCGGGCGGGCGCGCCGGACCGTCCGGGTGCTCGAGCCGGTGGCGCAGCGGTCCGCGACCCACGACCCAGCCCGCGCACAGGATCGCGACGCCGGCGTTGGCGGGGACGAACCACGTCCAGTCGACCGCCGAGTGGAACGCGAAGATGATCGCGACGATCGCGAGCGTGACCATGCCGACGCGCTCGGCGTCGAACGGCAGCCCACGGTCGCGCCGGTGCACGCCGGTCGCCCGCGCCGCGGCCATGAGCCAGGCGAGCGCCGCCAGCAGCGACGCGGCGAGTCCGGCCCAGCCGAGGTCGGCAAGCGTCTGGACGACGTAGCCGTGCGCGTGGCGCACCGCGAGCGTGTCGGTGCGGAAGCGCGTGCGCACGGTCGCGAACGCGCCTGCCCCGGTGCCGACCCACGGCGAGGTCGCGTGGACGTCGAGCGCCTCCTTCCAGTAGCGCGCGCGGACCGACGACGTCGCGGTGAGGCGGTCGGGCGTGTTGGCCGGCGTCTTGGCGTCCGGGTCGGTCATCTGGTGCCAGGTCTTGGAGACCTGGCCGTCGATGCCCCCGTCCGCGCGGGCGAGCGCGATCAGCGCGACGATCGGCAGCAGCGCCAGCACACCCAGCGCCGCGCGGCCGGCCATCCGGCGCGTGCGCGGCGTCGGCGGGCGCTGGGCGACCGCGAAGTGCGCGACGAGGCCGGCCACGAGCAGCACCGCCGCCATCAGCACGAGCAGCGCGCCGAACTCGTGCCCGGCGTCGACGCGGGCCGCGATCGGCGCCTTGTCGGTCGTCAGGCCGTCCTGCGAGAAGGCCCAGGCGATGACGGGCGCCGCACCGAGCACGCCCGCCGCGAGCGCGCCAAGCGCCCGCAGGCGCAACGGCACGATCGCCATCCACAGCGCGACGCCGATCACGAGCGCGGCCAGCGCGCCGCGCGAGTAGGACAGCATCAGGCAGACGAAGAGGACGGACATCGCCGGCCAGGCCAGCGCGTTGACCGCCGCGTGGCCGGAGCGCCGCGCGGCGAGCCACAGCATCGGCGGCACGCCGAGCGCCGCCATCA
>Ga0111539_10010738_pt1 | contig 11525 bp, 11 predicted proteins | sample RhiMethybrSRZTD1_FD_79667 | JGI IMG/M metagenome (GOLD analysis project Ga0111539, IMG submission 79667) | Populus rhizosphere microbial communities from Tennessee, USA - Rhizosphere MetaG P. TD hybrid SRZTD1 (version 2) (version 2) | ecosystem: Host-associated > Plants > Roots > Rhizosphere >...
ACTTGGGGACTCAATCTCTGTAAGACCATCTAGAGTATAAGATGGTATGTCGAAAGTGTGAGGAATCTTAGTAACGGGAACTGTTACACCAGAGTTCACAAATGCATCCACACTAGTCTGACAAAAGGTTATCACCGCATCAAACTGGTTAAGCTTCTTCACCCAGTATTCGGGGATGCGATCGGTCTCCCATGCAACTACTGCAATATTCACTTTACCAGCCACTGGTCGTAGCTCGTTTGGTGTCGTATGCTGAATCACCACATCGATGTTCTCTAGTGGCTTAAGTAGCAACTCTTTTTCAATAGCGGTTGGTGTGTATTCGGTTCCGGCGTCAGCACGATCATATCTAATGGCGCGCACAACTAGATCGGCACCAGCGCGGTGTAGGGCATTGATATAGCCCCTGCTTGCTGCCGCATAGCCAGAGAAGTCTCTGACGGGAGCGATGTAAAGAATTCGTGTCATAGGATCATTGCCTCAAACGTATCCTTAGGAGCGTTAATTGTCTGTGCCTGCTTCTTCATTTCTGGCTCACATCGTAGAAGTTCCACGGCATTAATAGCCATGGCTTGGCTGCGGAAGAAGTTCGTAATTTCTTGACGAGTCTTTGCGGGCGGAACGCCTTGCTGTGCCTCATACTTCAACTTACCCATCCAGTTCTTAAAGCCCTCTTCGTCAATATCCGATGGACCCTTATAGCCCAGCAATCCAAGATAACATTGGATCACGAACTCTTCATCGGTAGGTGCTGCGATTGGATCCACTTGGGCGATGTTGATCAGAGACATTGGGCGATCCCATGTTTGTGATCTATCCATGACTGAGATATGATCCAAGACCCATTCCCATTCCTTCCAGTTCTTATCCCAGTCGTAGTTCAATTCAGCACACTTACGTGCGTCGGCGGACATCTTTGTAAGACGTTCCTTATTGCGTAGCAACTCGCCCATCTTGTTGCAGCAGTCTTCCATTGATGTCATTGCGCGCCAGCATGTTGTTTCTGGCTCCTCATACAGATAGGCAACATCCATAGTTTCGCCACCTAGATGGACTGTGTAGTTTGCCTTGTCGATATGTTCGTAATTTGGTAGCTTGCCCTTTTCAGCAATGGCTGCATAATCAGTGACTAGCACTGGCACGCCACACGCCTTGGCTTCTTGCACTGGCATACCGCAACCTTCTGCAATAGACATCTGAACCATTAGATCTGCCATGCCATATACTTCGGCAAGTTGCTCTCTCGTAAGTCCAGCACCAGTCGTTGGTGTTCGACAGCTACGCTGTCCGCACTTAGGACAAGTAATGACAGGACTTTGACGAAGGAGAATCGATGGCGCGATAAACACATCGCCACATGCCTGATTATGGCACATGAATGTCGAGCACACTTCGTGAATGATGCCCTTACGCTTCACTGGCGATCCATGATATCCAGTTTGGATACGCGCGATTGCTCTTGGAAAGTCAATCGACATTTGGTTGTCTGGCCAAGCCGTGTGCAGCAAAAGAATACACTTCTGGATAGCTTCATCCTTTGGATATTTCTCTTTCATCATCGCAAAGGAGCGAATAACTTCAGAGATACGCTTGCGTGATTGATTACGCTGAACCAATAGGACAACTGGAACGTCAGCGCGGATTCCCCACTTCTGTCGTAGTGCGCCTTTTTCTTCTGGAGTTGGCATCTTGAATGTCTTCATATCCACGCCAGGACGCATGGCTACTGGGTGCAATCTTCCTGGGATCTTATCTACGCCGACGAATCCTCTTTTACCAGGAGGATCTGATCGAACTTCTAGACTGGTATGTGACTTACGTAATGAGTCGATACCAAAGTCAGAGTATGCCATAACATAGTTTGCGCTACGATATGTCTGAATCCATTCTTCCTTCTGGGGAATAGAATCGACAGTTGGCATCACAATCCACTTGAAATACTTGCGGAATGGGCTACGCTCTTGGTATGCTACCATCCACCAGTCGCGGATGTCGATTACGATATCTGGACGGAAGTCTGAGAGCACTTTCTCAAATCGCCACTTACCAAACTGGTTGGTATTCTGACCGGGTTGAGCGTCATCTCCCTGATTGAAAAGTTGTTGTTCTTCTTCATTGTCAGGATTATTGCCATAGAACTTCCAGCGACCTTTAATGAACGCGGCGGCGCGAGGATCGGCTGTGTGGGCATATGAACCAAATTCAGCGATCTCATACTTTCCAGTCTCGGCTAGGCGGGGCAGGAGTTCGCGATAGTAAGTAGAGAATCCGGTATTTAGAAACGAGGCTTCTCCAACAAATAGAATCCTCTTCTTGTATTCCTCTGTCATAACTTTCCCCAATGTGTGATCTTATCACTTACAACGACCTTGATGTTAGCTATCTCGTTTCTTGTCAGCCCAGTGACTCGTTCAATCTGATCAAGTGTCGCATGGGTCATGAGTAGACTAACAACATTTCTCTCCGTCCTTGACAACCCCACGTCATCTAATGTTCGGAGAATAGATTCTTCGTCTAAAGATATCGAAGCTAGATGCTCTATCTGATCAATATCGACCGTCTTATTTTCAACTAGGTTCAATAATGAATGATATGTGGCTTCGGTCTTTATACCAAGAGTAATCATGATCTCTTGATCTGATTTACCCTCTTTGCGCATTTGATGCGCCTTGTTGGCTTGTCGTCTAAGCTTTTCGTCTACTGTAAAAACCCCACTGAAAGAATTAGCTTCCTCCAGTAGGGCATTTCTGATACATCTTCTTACATACGCACTCAGTGAACCGACTGATGAATCATATGTTTTCAGCGCCACGATCAAAGCCATCGCACCAACCTGTTGTAGATCGGCAGTTGATACCACCGACTTATTGTTGACTACGATTGATCTGATTAGAGACCCTATGAGGCCCTTGTGGCGCGCATACAATCTCTCAAGCGATTCCTGAGAGTCGATCATACAGATCAGAATGGAATGTTGGCTGTTTCGCCACTTCCACTACGAGTGCCCTTACCAGAAGCGGCGGGTGTGCGCGCTGTCTTGGCTGGCGTTGCTGCCACTGGCGTCTCTTCTGACTCTACGTTGTCACCAGCGCCATCTACCTCACGACGATTTGAAGTCGTCGCAGTGATGGTGTTGATGTTTAGACGAAGGCGACTCTGCTTTTGCCCTTCCTTGTCTTCCCACGAATCGGTCTCTAGATCTCCGCTGACCGACACTCCCGATCCCTTCTTGAAGCTCTCAAGAATATCCGCCCTACGACCCCACGCAATGCAGTCAATGAAAGTCGTCTTACGACGCTCTTCCTTGCCACGATTGAACGCAATCGAGAACACTACGCGGCGCTTCTCGCCCTCACCGAAAAACTGAGGATCCCGAGTTAGGCGACCCGTCACAAATGCTACACCATTATCCATAGCTACTCCTTTGGAGTTGAAAAAGTAAACACTACCTTCGTTAATTGAAACTGGATAAGACTCAAGAAGTCATCTAGGACATCGAATTGTTCACAAGCTGAAAGTAGCTCTGAGTTCAATTGTTGGTCCTGCTCATACGACGAGTACAAGTTTTTCAGGGAGTCTTGTCTAGCTACAAATCTCTGTATATCTGCTTCCTTACCATCAAAGGTAGGAGGCATGAATTCTATATCTTCTAGTTGTTCACCAAGATGGTTAAATATCTTGAGACCACCAGGTACCACATCCATTACCTTAATGAGGCTTGCCACAATCAACTTCAACATCATTTCAGATGCAAGCTCGGTGACTGGGATAGGCGACTGAGTCACGTTTGAGGTAAATCCAGTAGACTCATCGTCTGCCTTATACCACCTAAACCTGAGGACTTGAGGTCCGTTAGGAGTCACCAAGTTCATCTTGATGTCTCCATGCACTCCGTCCAATGTCACCGTAAGTTCAGCCATACTTATATGTGTGGCGACATGCAGCTTTTGGTCAGCTTTTCCCAACTTCTCGCTCAAGAACAACGAACGGAAAATTGAAGGCTTGCCATACTGGTCGCCACCCCTCGGTCGCTGACAACTTAGTTAACCAGTCAAATACGCCAGCATCGCCAAGCGTAATTGGCTTACCCTCGTTTACGCCAGTTTCTATCTTAGCCAAAATATCCTCTGGCAAACGCATCTCCTTAAATTCCATTCTCTTCATACTAACCTCACCCGATTAATGATTAAACCACGATCCGAAGTTTTCCCATTCACAAAGATAACATCACCGATCTGAACACCTAGAGACTTAATATTCTCTAACGTATCAGGGAATGCGCACGCGCCCTCTAGGGCATAAGTTGAGTCACTCAGATTGATAAACGCCATGGCGCGACCTTGCGTCTTTCCCTTCTTGACGATAGCCTCTCTCATCTCTTCAACTACGACACATAGTTCTACATTTGCACCAACACCTAACTCGTTTGCTCCAACTTGTTTACAAGTGTGTCTAGCGCCTGACATAGCCCTATTCAGATCAGCCATACTGCCAGATAGTGTAGCGCCCAAGAAGAACTTTTCCCATTGTAAGATCTGTGGAATTGAGTCCCTGTATGATTCTGCGTTAAATGTCAGAACCAGACCGCGCAACAATTCTCTACGGTTGACATTGGGCATTCTCTTCTTGAGTTTACGCCTATCTTCCACCGTGCCCTCATCAGCAATGGCTGCGATTCTCTCAGCAATAGAGCCCTGATAATCAGCAAGCATTTCGTATTCTTTCTCTGTTAGGCCGTCTACTAATGCATACTGGGCTCGCATTAGGCGTCTAGGAGTATTGAACTCATCTAACACGCCAGCAGCAATGAATGCATCAATTACAGGACGCTTCATCCTATGCTCTGATGCTAGTGTGATGAACTCTTCGAATGACTTTGCAATCCTACAGGCTTCAACAGCCTTGATCGCCGCATCACCTACACCGCGAATATGCGTAAAACCAAATGAAATGGTATTGTCGTTAATGATAGTAAAGTCGTTCTGACTACTACTTAGTCTTGGCGGAACAACATCTACGTTGAATAGCTTACCATCATTTACGAATGATGCGATAACATCTTGTGGCGTTCTTTGCTGGTTGGCCTTATCTTTTGCATGGATAAGATTTGCGCACAGGAATTCTGTGTAATAGTTTGCTTTCACCCATGCGGTCCAATAAGCCATCACCGCATAACCTACCGCGTGCGACTTGTTGAAACCGTATCCAGCCTGCTTCTCAATCCAAGACCAGATCTGCTCGGCGATTTCCTTTGGCACGGTCTTGACTGCGCCATCCATGAATTGCTTCTGCTTCTCGCGCAACTCTTCTGGCTTCTTCTTACCAATTACCTTTCTTACCGCATCGGCTTCTTTCAAATCCATACCCGCGATCTTCTGGCAAATCTCCATTACCTGCTCTTGGTAGAGCAAGATGCCCTTTGTGGGCTTAAGGATCGGCTCAAGAATCGGATGGATATAGGTTGGTTGCTGTTCACCATTCTTAATCTTGGCATAAGTATCAGCCATACCAGTATCCAAGCATGCAGGACGAATGATAGCTACAAGCTCACCGATCTCTTCAACCGTGCGAGGCTTGCACTTCTTCGACCACGAACGACCAAGTTGAGACTCTAGCTGGAAGACACCTTGATTGTGTCCTTCCGCAAGCATGTCGAATACCTTAGTGTCTTGTAGTGGCAGGCTCAAGAGATCGAACTTCTTACCATGACGCTTCTCTACCATTTCTAGCGCGGTGCGTAGAACGTCTAGAGTTGCAATACCTAGGATATCTACCTTGAGTAGACCGAATGCATCTACAGCATCCATGTCCCATCCGCAAATTAGTTCTTCTTTGTTTGCACCCTTTACAAGGGGAATACCAGCCTGATCAAAATCACGATCAGCAATGACCACAGCAGCAGCGTGAACACCCGATGTCTTATAGCATCCCTCAAGTCTTGCCGCAATGTCAAAGAGTTCTTTGTAGGAAGTGGTTCTAATAATGCGACCATTACGCTCAATGTTGATTGGCTTAGTGTCGTTAGAGATTTCCTTAAGCTTTGGCACAGCCTCAATGGCTTCCTCCAAAGAGATCGAAGCATGGTCGTCATTCTTTGCAGGAATCAATCCCGCGATTAGACCCTTGGTGTTTTCATCAATACCCGCAACGCGCATTACGTCACGCAATACCTGCTTTGCACCTAGAGAAGAAAGAGTAACAAGCTGAGCCACTCGTTGGTCGCCAAACCGCTTGCGAATATAAGCGATCACTTCGTCGCGCCGACTCTTCTCAACGTCTGTATCGATATCTGGCATTGAGCCCTTACGACCAGCGTTGTAGAATCGCTCCCAGATCAAGCCGTATTGGATTGGGTCAATCTGCGTGATACCCAGTAGATAGCTGACCAACGAACCACCAGCAGATCCTCTTGAGGGACCTAGAGTGATATTGTTATTGCGACAGTAGTCAGTAATGTCCGATACGATCAAGAAGTAGTCAGCAAGTCCAGCGGATTCAATATCCACCAACTCATGATTTATGCGGAGTGCATAGACCTTATTTGGATCCTTGATGGTGCGGCGTGTCCATCCCTCGCGCAACTTTGCCTTCAATTGATCCATAGATGACATAGTTCCGGCACCAGGATATTGCGGTAGTCGCATCTGTCCTAGATTCAGCCCCACATTGCATCTAGCTGCGATTTCTCTGGTTCGATCTACTTCTTCTGGTAGAATATCGGTTCCGTTTAGGACCAACTCTCGGTTCTTGAGATAGAATTCTTCTGTCGAGAATCCGTGCGATCCTTCTTCTACCGCTGACTTACCAAAAGCCATAGCCTTCAAGAAGCTATGCGCCTTAGAGTCTTCCTTGCGAACATAGTGTGCATCCTGAGTGGCAACAGTTTGAACGCCAAGCTCAGCCGCCAGTTCGCGAATACGCTTGTTGATAATCTTCTGTTCGGGAATACCACCATCTTGGACTTCAAAGAAGAGATTCTTATTACCAAGAATACGAAGTAGTGCGCGAGCATAACGATGCGCTTCTGGAATGTTGGCAGCTTCTTTTAGCTGTGATTCTTCTCCATCTTGGCCCCAGGTCATCTTATCAAATAACCAATAGGCGATCGGTCCGTGCATGCATGCGGTCAGAACAATCAGGCCCTCGCTATGCTTCTCTAGGTCTGCTAGGTCAATGCGTGGCTTGTAATGGAATCTCTTATTGGCAATGGTCGTCAACCTGATGATGTTATTCATACCTACGTCATTCTCTGGAAGAACAACTAGGTGATGCGCGTGACGATCCTTTTTATCGTGTTCGTCGGTGAGATAGAATTCACAGCCCAAGATTGGCTTAATGCCAGCCTTTTTGCATTCCTTATAGAACTCTACCCAACCAAAGATATTACCATGGTTAGTTAGTGCAATCGTATCAAGCTTCAATTCCTTCGCCCGCTTTACCATCTCGCTGATGGAAGCTTGACCGTCTAGGAATGAATGGTTTGAGTGATTGTGTAGATGAACTATCTCAGTCTGACTTGAGCTTTTGCTCTCCCTGTCCTTCACCATATCCTTCGTGTCGTTTATCACTACCTTGCCTCTCTTGTTGTTTGTCAATGCGTGATGTTACTCGATCAGCATGGCGTTGAGCCAGCGTTTTGGCTAGCTCGTCCGCCTTGCGGTTTTGCTCTCCCTTATTCTGTGCCCAGTAACGTTCCATGCTCATGTAATTTCTAGTTCCACCCATAACGCTTGGCGCGCTAATGTATCGATATAACGCCGTAGCGTTACACTCAGGGCACTTCTTGCGTTTCAGTTGTCCTTCATCGGTCACATGCTTGTCGTAGTCAATAGCTGGAAACATATGCTGATGAATGCTTTGACATTTCAAACATTGAAAATCGTATAACATCTAATCCTCTATGTATGCTCTATAGAGCACCCCATACTTCCTAGCAAATGTGTCAGGATGATCCTTTCCTTCTATGGTCTGATACCACGTTAGAGTATGAGCCCATTCATGGATGATAGAGTCTATCTGCGTAGACCACGGATCATTCTTACGAATTGTAATGATGAAGTATCTTTCTGATTTTGGTTTGTGTTGATTTGCCAGATGGCACAATCCGCGATTAGCATCCTTTCCACTAGCGATCATATCTATTCTTCTAACCCTAACAGGATGTTCTGGTGCGTTATTCTTTCTAAGAAGACTAAGTAGTAGACGAAACTGTTTATCCACAGTCAGTTGAGGCTGACCATAAAGAAACTTGAATCTAACGTCTTCTACCTGTTCAGTCATCTTCCTTCTTCTTTTCTTGTTTGGCAGGATTAGAACCATCAACACCCTGTAGCAACTCAGCCCATTTGACATCACAAAATGGTCTATTACATAGGTGTTTACAATAATGATCTTGGGCGCGGCGACGAATTGTTCGCGCCTTCTTTACTCGATTGAAAAGTCCAACGACTTCCTGTCGGGTACGTTCGTCATCGCTGTGTGTGAATGCATACTCCAAGGGCTTGCCACGAAAGTAGTCAAATTGAACGAACACATACTTGTAGTTTTCAAATAGCTTTTTCGCGGCATATGAATACATACGTGGTTGTAGATCGTCTATGAAGTCTTCGTGAGTAGGAATGGAATAACCAGTCTTGTAGTCAACGATGATAATGGTGTCTGCATCATATTCAATGACTAGGTCGATATAGCCATTCATTTTGATATCTTCACCATCGTCATCCTGACCCCAAGAGATATCTGCTGGAAGCTCTATTCCAATGATCTTTCCGGTTGGATTCTCTGGGCTTTTAACACCAGAACGGAAATAGATGTCGTAACGCTCAATAGCGCCTTCGATCATCTTTAATCCATCTTCATAGAGACCCTTGGGACATCCCTCAAAGTGCTCTATATGCTTGTTCACTAACCCACATTTTGCATTCGCTGGATTGAAAAAGGGGCACGTTTGGCACACCTTATCAACGAAATAGGACGCTCTGGCACGCGAGGGTGCCTTCATCATATCTTCTAGGAATGGATTAGATATAGCTAATTGCTTCAGATACTCTGCCTTGAAATCAAGCTGTCCCTTAGCTAATGCATACGCCTCTAACGTGGCGTGAACTGCTGTACCAAATTCGCTAGCAAATGTATATGTGAATAACTCATCAGCCCATCCCCATACATAGGTCAGGAAGTATTTGAAATCACACTTCAACGCGGTTTTGAGGCGTGTGGGTGATACTGTCGGGATCTTCATACATGCCCCCAATAACGCCCAGTCTTTATCATACTTACCATAGAACGACTTACACCAAACATACTGGCAATCTTGACCTGCGTAAGTCTCTTAGTAAGAAGATCTCGTATTTCTTGCACTTGATTGTGTGTTAGTTTTGCGCTTGGATTATTTTCTCCACGTTGCGCTTTGCACATTTTTGTGCGAGTATCTTTACTATGTTTCTTGCCAAGAAAGTGTTTGTTACCCCTGGCTTTTTCTCGCAATTTGCTGCGTGTAATATCAGAGACTACAAAACCAAGCCTATTACCAGCAATTTGCAATGTATTGTATTCCGGTTTGTAATGATCTAGAGCGATCTGTTCATACATTAGACAATTTTCAGGATCGCAATAGATAATTACTTCAAATGCGAACGCATCAGCACCATATTTGTTCCAAGCATGCTGGAGATGTATAGCATAATGCTTTCCTTTTCTTAGAAGCTTTTTATGTGTATGCCATCTTTGTACAATACCTCTACGCTGAGCGGCACTACCAATGTAGAGTTTGCCATTTACTAGATTTCTGATCTTATAAACACCATTTTTCATGCGATAAACTTTTGTCCTCGAAGGATCTCTACCCATTTTTCTCTGAGAACAACTAGATCAGTATTGTTGTCAATGACGGCATCGTAATCGGTGTAGTTATCCAGAGCGCGCTCAGAGATATGCAAATCCTCGCCCCCACGACCCTGGTTTCTTTCAACCTTGACTAGAAGTCCATGCTTCTTTGCAAACTCAGCTTCATTAGGGAAGCGACAATCCGCCACGATCACGATATCATTCGCGCCATACTTACGACGGAAGATTGACTTCACCCAAATGTCTGGATCCATCTGATTACGGAATAGATCAGTGCCTACAAATTGAAGGACTTCACGGACCGTCATGTTAAGTGGTGGATATAGCTTTCCATGATGATCATGATATGTAATACCATCCGGTGGGCGATATCCCAACGGACCATCTCCTTCGGTACAATAAACTGGATGAGGCCATCCAATATCAGTTAACTTTTTCTTACCCTCTTCAGTTTCCATATCTCGACGGTCGATACCAAAAATGAGAGCACACGCCTCTTTTAGAGCATCGGCAAAGTGCACGATATGGATTTCATACTCCTGTGAAGGATGTAGTCTAAAGCCATCTACCACTTGTTCTGTTCTCTTAATGGTTGGCTCAATAATGCTATAGATGATGCCGGCAGAAGTGTCCTTGCCTGTTTGTTTACGGCCCGCCAATGTGATGAATCTGGTCATAGATACTCCCTGAATATCAGTCTTAGTTGTGCAGGATCGGTTTCTCCTGGATCCTTGTTGTCTGGTAAAACTATGGTTTTGTAATCGAAGTAGCTCTTACACATCTTCTCTACTCCACCCGCCGCTTTCTGGCCAGCTTCGTCTGAGTCTAGAGCGCAAACGACGCGCTGGCAGCCAACTTTGTGCAGTAATAGTTTGTGCTGTTTAGAGAATCCTGTTCCTAAAATTGCCACGGCATTTTTGATTCCAGCCTCCCAAAGCCTCATAACATCGAGTGGCCCCTCGACCAGCACTATGGTCTTAGATTCTCCCATATGTTCTTTGGCTCTATGTAGGTTAAACAACACCGAAGAGGCATGAAATCTTTCCTCGTCAGTTCTCTCTGCTGACTTCTTACGCATATCTGCAAAGTTGAGCGCATGGCACCACTTGGGTCTCCACTGTTCGATTTCGTTATCATCCAGGAGACGACACGTAAAAGCGATCAGATAACCATCTAGAGGATCATAGATGGGAACAATAGCACGACGTTCGCCATAGGTTCCCACCTTGTGCCATTCTCCACCAGCCCTAAACTCATTGATTACAGCCTGTGAAAAGCCACGATTGAGAAGATACTTACTTGGCGCGAGATGCTTCATAATCTCATCTTCTGCACGCTGATGTCTGACTAGTTCAGACTTCTTCTGAATAAAGTTCTGAATACGCTTAGCTTCGGCTGAGTCTATTTCGACGATAGAATCTATATCCTGATTGATGACGCCAAGGATCCATTCAATGGCCTGTTTGAAGCTACAGTTCTTATGAGAACGCACTAGCGCAAAGATATCAGCACCATAAACAGTGTGACACCTGTGCGTAAAGCACTGCCACATTTGGCGAGTGAAATCCCAGCTAAATGCCTTGTTGTTATCGTTTGGCGAACCAGACGACTTGTGTAGAATTGGGCAGCATCCAACCGCCCTGTCACCAAGATCTGATCCCTTAAATCCCATGTGTTTC
>Ga0111539_10010740_pt1 | contig 11524 bp, 7 predicted proteins | sample RhiMethybrSRZTD1_FD_79667 | JGI IMG/M metagenome (GOLD analysis project Ga0111539, IMG submission 79667) | Populus rhizosphere microbial communities from Tennessee, USA - Rhizosphere MetaG P. TD hybrid SRZTD1 (version 2) (version 2) | ecosystem: Host-associated > Plants > Roots > Rhizosphere >...
ATGCTTCCTGAGACGTCGGTCGAGGGGGGATGGTTGCGTCGGTCAGAAGGTCGTCCCGATCGCGAACTTGAAGGTGGAGCGCGGGGTGTAGAGCCGCTCGTAGAAGCTTTGGCGGTTCGGGTTGACGGCGTAGATCAGCCGGAAGGGCAGGTTGAGGACCGGCAGCGTGACGCGCAGCTCGGCGCCCGTCGAGATCCGGAACTTCCGCGGATCGATCGGCTCGCCCTCCAGGAACGCCTGGCCCGCGTCGAAGAACGCGAGCGCGCGCACCGGCCCGAACACGTCGACGTAGTACTCGGCGTTGAAGAGGCCGAACTTGTTGCCGCCGACGGCGCGCCCGAGGCCGTCCACCGGACCCACGCGCAAGACGTCGTACCCGCGGATCTGGTTCTCGCCTCCCATGAAATAGCGCAGATCGGTCGGCAGCCCCCGCGTCCGTCCGAACGCGCCGACGAACGCCGCCGAGGCCCGGACGCCGAGCGCCATCCGCCGCCCGACCGGCACGTAGAAGATCGACTCGAGGTTGGGCCGGTAATAGTCGACGCTTCCGCCGAGCGGCCCACCGGCCAGCGCGAACGCGACGGTGTGGCGCATGCCGGCGCGCGGCGCGAAGGGATTGTCGACCGAGTCGTAGACGACGCTCGGCGCGAGGCGGCTCTCTGTCCGCTCGCCGAACAGCAGCGGATCGAAGGCGAGGCCCGGAACGCCGCCCGCCCGCGGGAAGGCCGGTACGGTGACGCCGGACGGGTCGACATCCGACAGCTCGATAACGTCGTACGTGTAGTTCAGATAGGCGCGCGTCCACTTCGCGACGGAGAAGCCCGTGACGAGGCTCCCGCCCGTGCTCGCCTTCGTGTATCCGGTGACGTTGGCGGCCGCGACGCTCGTGATCCGGCGCTTGAACAGGCTGATCCCCGCCGTGATCGGCCGGTCGAGGAAATACGGCTCGCTCAGGGAGAGCGCGTAGTTCTGGCTGCGGTCGCCGGTCTGCGCGTAGGCCTGGACCGTCTCGCCCGCGCCGAGGAAGTTCGTCGTCGCGAAGGACGCGTTGACGAAGGCCCCCTCCAGGCCCGAGAAGCCGCCGCCGAAGCTGAACTGATTGCGATTCTGCTCCTCGACCTTGAACGTCACGTCGAGCTTGTCGTCGGCCTCGGCGCTCGGCTGGATCTCGGGCGCGCGGTCGAGCGGCTTGAAGTAGCCGAGCTGGTTGACGCGCCGGATCGACGCCTTGAGGGCCTCCGTATTGAACACGTCCCCCTCGTTCATGTGGATCTCGCGGCGGATCACCTTGTCGCGCGTCGAGTCGTTGCCGGCGAAGCTGAGCTTGCCGAGGAAGTAGCGCTTGTCCTCCTCCATCTTCACGGTGACGTCGACCACCTTGCGCTCGGCGTCGGGCTTGCGCTCGGTGCCGCCCGTCCACTGGAAATAGCCGAGCGCGCCGTAGAGGTCGCGCAGCTTCTCGTAGGCCTTCTTGAAGCGCGTGTCGTCGTAGACGTCGCCTTCCTTCAGCTTGAAGAGCGAGCGCACGAAGGGCTCCTCAAGAACGGTCAGCCCCTCGAAGCGCAAGCGGCCCATCCGGTACTGCGCGCCCTCGGTGACCGGGATCTCGAGCCGAACGAGCTTGACCGGCTCCTTCCGGCCGGGCCGGGCGTCGTCCTCGTAGCGGACGCGGGGCTGGCCGACGCGCGCGGTCACGTAGCCGTGCTTCAGGTAGAAGTCCTCGATCCGCCCGCGGTCGCCGCGCGCGTCGTCCCGGCCGCCCAGCCACCCCTCGTCCGTGTAGATCTTCTTGGTCTTCTTCAAGCGGCCGCGCAGCTCGTCGTCGCCGAAAGCCGTGTTGCCGTCGAACACGATCTGCTCGACGCGGGCCTTGGGCCCCTCGTCGATCACGAACGAGAGCTGCTGGCCCGAGGCGCCGACGTTCCGGGCTTCGTGTTTCACCGTGGCGAACGGCCGGCCCTTCGCAGCCAACAGCTCCCGGATGATCGTCTCGACCTTTCGCGCCTTCGCCGGGTCGTAGAAGGTGTCGAGCTTGACCTGCGCGGCCCGCTTCTCCAGCTCGTCCTCGATCGCGCGCGTGCCGAGCAGCTTGCTGCCGCGGTAGTCGACGATCTGGATGCGCCTCCGCTCCCGCACGACGAAGGTCACGATCTTGCCTTGCGGACCGTCCGCCTGATCGATCCTCAGGTCCTCGAGCAAGCCCGTGTCCCAGAGCCGCCTGAAGTCTTCGCGCAGCCTGCGCTCGTCGTAGGGGTCGCCCGCCTTGCTCGAGACGTAGAAGAGCACGGTCTCGCGCCTCAGCAGCTGGTTGCCGGCTATCTCGATGCGTTCGATGACGGGCGTCAGCGCTTGCGCCAGGACGAGCGACACGACGAGTCGCATGGGTACCGCCTTGTCCGTCGCCCCCGTCCCCAGCCTACGAAATCGACCACAGCGTACGCCAAGACAAAAAACCGCCTGTGCCGCTACTCGTAGCGCAGCGCCTCGACCGGGTCGAGGCGGGCGGCGCGCATCGCGGGGTAGCTGCCGAAGGCGAGACCGACGGCGGCCGAGACGCCGACCGAGAGCGCGATCGACCAGACGGTCACGATCGTCTTCCAGCCCGCGTAGGCGGCGACGCCCTTCGCGATTGCGACGCCCATCACGATCCCGAGCAGCCCGCCCGTCACGGTCACGGCGAACGCCTCCAGGAAGAACTGGTTGCGGATGTCGACCTGGCGCGCGCCCATCGCGCGGCGCACGCCGATCTCGCGCGTGCGCTCGAGCACCGTCGCCAGCATGATGTTCATGATCCCGATCCCGCCGACGAGCAGCGAGATTCCGGCGATCGCGCCCATCACGACGTCGAACAGGCGCTGCGTCCTCTGGCTCTGCTCCAGCAGCGCCTCCGGCACCGTGATCGTGTAGTCGTCGGCGCCGCCGTGCAGGCGGTCGATCAGCGTCTTCACCACCACCGCCGATTCCTGCACCGGCGTCCCCGGCGCGAGGCTCACGACCAGCTCGTCGAGCGGCGCCTTGAGCGGCGCCCGTCCGAAGCGGCGCTCCGCAGCGGTCACCGGCAGGTAGATGTCGTTGGCGGTGCCCTCGAGCGTGACACCCTGGATCTCGCGCTTGCCGCTGCCCGAGGCGAGCACGCCCACCACCGTGAGCCACTGGTCGTTGACCTTGAGCGGCCGCCCGAGCGCCGGCTCGAAGCCGAAGAGATCGCGCCGCACCTGGTCGCCGATCACGCAGACGAGCGCGTGACGGTCCTCGTCCTCCCGGTCGAAGAAGCGGCCGTCGACGACCTGCAGCTTCACGAGCGCCGGGTAGTCGGACGAGACGCCGAGCACGCGCGGCTTGGCGCGCCCCGCGGGCGACTGCACCTTCCAGGCCTCGACCTCGATCTTCGCGACGACGCGCTCGACGCCCGGCACGGCCTCGCGGATCGCGGTCGCGTCGCGGCTCGACAGCCCCGCCGACTTGCGGCGGATCTCGGTGAGCTCGTTCTCGCGGTCGAAGCGCTTGTCCTTCACCACGACGTTCCGGAGCCCCATCGCGTCGATGATCTCGAGCGCCTGGCGCTCGGCGCCGGCGCCGATCGACAGCATCGCGATCACCGCGCCGACACCGAAGATGATCCCGAGCATTGCGAGGAACGAGCGCAGCGCGTGGTGCCGCAGGCTCTCGACGCCCGAGCTCAACGCCTCGCGCAGGTCGATCACGTTCCCGGCCCCACCGGCCCCGCCGACCCCGAGGACGCCTGGGAGCGTGAAGCACTCGGGTCGCGCAGCGCGATCACGTCGCCGGCCGCGAGCCCGCTGCCGACGACGAGGTGCGAGATGCTCTGGCGAGCGGTCGTGACCTCGACCGCCTCGAAGCCGCTGCCGCTCCGCCGGTAGACGACGCGCTTGCCGTCCTTCTCGAAGAGCGCCCCGCGCGGGATCGAGAGCACGCCGTCGGCCTCGTCGAGCCTGACGACGGCGCGGACCTTCTGCCCCGGCTTGAGGTTGCCGGGATCCTTCACCAGCGACAGCGTCGCCTCGAAGTACTTCACCGGCGACTGCCAGTCGCGCGTCTTGGCGAGCGGCTCGACGCGGCTCACGCTCGCCTCGTACTCCTCGCCCGGGCGGCCCTCGATCGCGAAGCGCGCCTTCTGGCCTTCCTTGAGGCCGGCGCCGTCGGCCTCGAGCACGAACACCTTGGCCTCGAGGTTGTCGAGGTCGGGCACCTCCGCCACCTTCTGGCCCGGCCAGAGCGTGTCGCCCACCGACGGGATCTCGCCGCGCCAGTTGCGCTCGAGCACCAACAGCCCGTCGTGCGGCGCCTGGATCCGGAGCGAGCGCAGGCCCTTCTCCGCGATCTGCACCTTGAGCCGCGCCTTGCCGGCGTCGATCTCGCCGAGCGCGCGCTCGGCCGACGACATCTTGCCGCTCGCGGCGAGCTTCTTCTCCGCGACGTCGGCCTTGGCCTTGAAGAGGTCGCGGTCGAGCTGCGACTCGATGATCTGGTGGCGCGAGTAGAGGTTCTCGTCCGTGAGCTTGAAGGTCTCGGCGCCGTCGAGCTGCTCCTTGGCCACGTCCTTGTCGAGGCCGAGCGAGGCCTCGTTCTTCGTGCCCTCGGCGCGCGCCTTCTCGATCTTGGCCTGCGCCGCCGTGAGGTCGGCGCTGCCGTCCGCCGCCTCGCGCTCGGCGTCGTAGGGATCGAACTCGACCACCGTCTCGCCCGCCTTGACGAAGGCGCCGTCCCTCGCGAGGAACGCGACCTTCTGCTGGCGCCCCGACTCCGGCGGGACGAGGATCGGCGTCGCCTTCACGGCCTTCAGCGAGCCGCGCGCCTCCACCTCGCGCACGAAGCGGCCCGGGCTCACCCGGACGGTGGCGACGCCGTCGGGCACGACCCTGCGCACGAAGCCGGCGCCGACGATCGCCAGCAGCACGAGCGCCGCCGCGGCCGCGGCGCGCCAGCGCCGGTCGCGGAGCGCGAGCAGCAGGCGCTGCGTCATCCCGCGCTCCCCGACCCCGAGGCCGCCTGGCGGTCCCGGGGCAGCGCCAGGTCGACCGGGCTCACGACGTCGCCCTCGCCGACCCCGCTCACCACCTCGATCTCGCGGGAGTTGCTGCGACCGAGCTTCACCTTTACCTCGTTCCAGCCGAACCCGCGGCGCGTCCACACGACCGGGCCCGAGTCGCGCAGGAACACGACGTCGCGCGGCACCAGCAGCAGCTTCGGGATACGGCCGGTCTCGACCTCGCCCCGGAAGCGCATCGCCGGCCGCATGAAGGTCGGGTCGGTCTTCTCGAGCTCGATCTCCACCCGGTAGCCCTTGAGCGGTGTGCGCCACGAGCGCTGGCGCACGGTGCGGGCGATGCGCGCCACCTTGCCGGCGAGGTCGAAGTCCGAGCGCGCCTCGAGCCGCAACGTCACCTTCTGGCCCTCGCGCACGGGACCGCCGTCGGCCTCGTCCACGAAGCCGTCGGCCTTCATCTCCGCGAGGTCCGGCAGCGCCAGCACCACCTCGCCGAACCAGACCGAGTCGCCGACCTTCTTCTTCTCGTCGCGCCAGTTCGCCCGGTAGACCACGATCCCGTCCTGCGGCGCCCTGATGTTCATCTTCTCGATCGCGTCCACGAGCGCCGTCACCCGGCCGGCGGCGCGGTCGCGCTGCTGGCGCAGCGACACGACCTCCGCGCCCGTCACCGCCTTCGTCACGCGGCTCTCGGCGTCGAGGTTCTGCAGGTCGCGCTCGCGGCCGCGCTTGTCGAGCACGGCCTTCTCGAGCTCGAGCCGCTGCTGCACCTCGGCCGGCACGTCGACCTTGAGCTGCGCGCGGCCGAGGTCGGCCTTCGCCTGCGCCGCCTGCTGCTCGAGGTCGAGCAGCTTCATGCCGAGGTCGATCTCCTTCTGCTCGCACTTCTTCTTCGCTTCCTCGTACTCCGCGCGCTTCTCGGCCAGCTGGCGCTCGAGCATCTCGGCGTCGAGCCGGAGCACGCTCTCGCCCTTCTTCACCGACTGGCCTTCCGGCGCCAGGAAAGCGATCTTGAAGTCCACCTCTGCGATCGGCGGCACGCCGATCTCGGTCGAGCGCACGGCCGCGAGCTCGCCCTCGACGTCGACGCTCAGCACGAGGTCGGCGCGCTTGACCGCGACCGGCTGGCCGGCGTCGGGCCCCGCGGCCGATCGAAGCGCGAGCAGCAGCAGCGCGCCCGCGGCGACGGCCAGCGCCAGCCACACGCGTCGCGGGAGGCGCCGGAGCTTCGCCCCGAGCTCAGAAAGCCGCGACACGATCGCCCTCCGCGAGCCCCGACTCCACGACGCACTCGAGCGGCGTGCAGGCGGCGAGCTTCACGCTCGCCGTGGCGCCGCCCGCGCGCCGCACCACCGGCCCCTGCTTCTCGAAGCGGACGGCGCTCCGCGGCACGCTCAAGGCCTTCGGCCAGCTGGCCCGCAGCACCTCGACCCGCACCGAGAGGCCGGGCCGCATCAGCGGGTCGCTCTTCGCGAGCGAGACGCGCACCGGGAAGCCGGGCTTGGCCGACGCCGCGAACGGCCCGCGGCCGCCGCTCTCGCGGGAGACCGAGCCCACGTCCTCGACCCGCCCCTCGAAGACGCGGTCGGAGTAGGTGTCGAGGATGCAGCGCGCGCTCATGCCCACGCCGATGCGGCCGACGTCGGCTTCGGCGAGCGCGACCTGCACCTCCATCTCCGACGGGTCCGGGATGGTGCCGACCGGAAAGCCGCTCCAGACGGTGTCGCCCGGCTGCAGCTTGCGAGGGCCCTCGGGACCCCACATCCAGAAGTTCCCGACCAGGAAGATGCCGTCCTTCGGCGCCGTGAGCGACATGCTGCCGAGCGCCTGCTCGGCGGCCGCGACGTCGCGGCGCGCCTTCTCCTCGGTGGCGCGCGCGCTCGCCACGTCGGAGCGGGAGGACACGGCGTACGCCTGCTGCTCGAGCTTCGCCTTGTCGAGCGCGGCCTTCTTCTCCTGCCAGGTGGCCTGGAAGCGCCGCCAATCGACGGCCGCGCGCAGCTCCGCCGGCACGACGGCGTCGATCCGCGCCTTGTCCGCCTCGACCTCGGCCTTGTCGACCGCCACGCGCTTGCGCTCGCTCTCCGCCACCGCGGAGCGCTCGCGGGCCTCGCGGTCGTTCTCGGCCTGGCGCAGCTTGAGCCGCCGCTCCTCGATCGTCTGGATCAGCCGCGCGGCGTCGAACTCGACCAGGCGCTCGCCCTGCTTCACCTCGGAGCCGTCGTCCACCATCCAGCGGATCTGCAGCTCGTTCGCCGCGCCGCGCGGGGCCGCGAGCGTGTAGGAGCGGACCGCCCGCAGCTCCCCCGTCAGCAGGAAGACGTCCTCGACCGGCTTCGAGGAGACCCGCAGCTCGCCGCGGACCTCACGGCTGTCGGCTCCGCCGGTCTGGCAGGCCGAAAACCCCAGCAGCCCGAGCCCGAGCACCGCCGCCTTCGCCCAGTGTGAACGACTCGGGGTATTCAAAGGCTTGCACCCCCTCCCGAAGCCGCAGCTTCCGACTATACCGGAAGCCCGCGGTGGGCATTCCCGGACCAGGCCGCTGCCGGTCGCCGCCAGGGCTTTAGACGCCACTCCCGGCCCGATGGTCAGACTCATCGACTGGACGCCCGGCGGCCGCTGCCCCACCATAACGGCGCTAGGGGGCTCGCATGACCACTCGGCCGGCCGCAGCCGTCGAGTTCGATCCGCCTTCCGGGTTTGCCTTCGAGCCCGAGTTCCTGGGCCAGCCGCCGCGGGCGATCCCCGACGAGCTCGACCAGGGCCCGCACGCCCAGCGCCTCAAAGCCAGGATCGTCGGGCTCGCGACCGCGGGCCTTCTGTGCCTGCTGCTCGAGCGGGCGCCGGGTATCGACAAGGTCGCGCTCTACTTCCTTCCGGCGGGCTACCTGGGGTGGATCGGAGTGGGCCTGCTGCTGCTCGCCGCGAACGTGCTGCTCGAGCGCGCACGGCGCGGCGGTCCCTACCGCTACGTGCGCGAGGGCACGCCGATCGCGGCGAAGATCCTGGCGCTCGAGAAGGCCGTCTCGCAGATCGTCAACGGCGTGCCGTCGAGCTACGCGATCTACGCGACTGTCGCCGTGCGCGACGAGCGCGGCACGCTCACGAACTACCGACTCAAGTCGGACGACTTCTCGGCCGACACGAAGGACCGCTACGAGGCGCCGCACCGCGTGGGCGACTACGTGACCGCCGTCTATCTCCCCGGCAGGCTCGAGAAGACGCTGCGGCTCTACTCGTTCCTGGAGCTCAACCCGCGCGCCTGCCTGCGGCGCGCGGACGCGACCGCTCAGTCACCCTGGAAGGTCGCGGCGCTCGCGGTGACGGTTGTGGCGATCTTCGTCGTGCTCTTCGCCAACGTCTATGCGTTCGGTCGCTACGGGCCCCTCGATTTCGATTTCAGGCTAGCGATCGTGCCGATGGTGGTCGGCGGCCTCCTGCTCGGCGGCGGGCTGCTGGTCGGGCTGTGGCTGAACCACCGCAGCGAGACGGAGAGGGCGCTGGAGCGTTCGCAGCATGCGCGCCCGGAGCGCCGGATGGTCGAGCACCCGGCGCCCTTCCTCGGCACCGGGTGGCACCGGTGGCTCGTGGGCGCCCTGCTCGTGCTGGGCGCACCCTTCCTCGGCGCGCTCACGGTGTTGTGCTGGTGCTTCATGGCCAACGCCTGGCTCGACACCTCGGCGGCGCGCCAGGTGCCCGCGAAGGTCGAGGAGATGACGCAGACCACCCACGCCTTCCTGTTCCGCCAGTACGAGCTCGAGTTCTCGCTCGCGGGCTCGGCGACGCGCCACAAGCTCTGGAGCACGCCGCAGGAGCTGGGCGCCTTCACCTCGGAGGCGGCCGTGGCCCACGTCCGCGCGGGCCGCCTGGGCTGGCCGTGGGTCGAGAAGGTCGTCCCGGCGGCGACCGACAGGTAGCGCCCTGCGCTGCGAATAGACAGCGGCTCGTCGTGCGCTAGACTTCCGGGGTCGAAGCGCGGGGCCGATGAAGCAGCACACCTTCAGCCGGATCGAGACCGTGTCCAAGAAGGACCGCGTCGTCGCGACGCTGCGCGAGGCGATCGTGTCCGGACGCATGAAGCCCGGCGACCCCCTCGTCGAGGGCAAGGTCGCGCGCCAGCTCGGAGTGGGCCAGCCGGTGATTCGCGAGGCGCTGCTCGACCTCGAGCACCAAGGCTTCGTGCAGCGCGTGCCGTACCGCGGAACCTCGGTCACCAAGCTCGGGGCGGACGAGATCGAGCAGATCCAGAAGCTGCGCGTCGAGCTCGAGGGCCTCGCGATCGAGCTCGCGCGCGAACGCGCGACGCCCGCGGACGTGAAGGCGCTGCGCGCGATCGTGGCGCGCATGGGCAGGAGCGCCGAGGCCGGCGACCTCGCGCGGTTCAACGACTGCGACCTCGCCCTGCATCGCGCGCTCTGGCAGCTCTCCGGCAACAAGTACCTCGCCGACGCGCTCGAGCGCGCCGTGGTCCCGATGCTGACCTTCTTCTATCTGAGCAGCGGGCGGATCGGAGACCTGCACCGCGACAGCGTCGCTTCTCACGCCGCCCTCGTCGAGGCCGTGGCGGCGCCGACGAAGGCCGAGTCCGTGCGTCACGCGCTCGAGGCGCTGCGGGATCAGTCCTGGGTGCTCGCCACACCGCCGCTCGTCGGCCGCACCCGCTGATCCACCCCGTCGTAGGCCTGAATCCATGAAGCCGCATCCCGCGGTCCCGCGATTCGCACGTCTGCGATAAGTCCATATTTATCAGTAGGTACGTCCGATCGATTGGACGCCGCGTGGCGGAATGGGGATTGCAGAAACGAGCGCTAATAGATTAGCGTTCAGCCAGATCGGCCACTCCAAGACGCAGCCACTCTAAGAAGAGGAGGCCTGTTCCATGAGCAGGATCAGTCCGAGGGGGGCGGCGGCCGCCGCCTCGTTGCTGTTGGCGCTCGCCGCGGCCGCCCACGCGCAGTCGACGGCGAGCCTGCGCGGGCGCGTCACCGACGATCAGGGGGCCGTCGTCGCCGGTGCTTCGATCGCGGTGAAGAACCTGGCGACCGGCGAGGAGCGCACCACCGTCAGCGACCGCCAGGGCGAGTACCTCGTGCCCGCGCTTCCAGTCGGGAGCTATAGGCTCGAGGTGCAGAGCACGGGCTTCCAGGCCTCGGTGATGCAGAACCTCCGCATCGAGGTGGCGCAGGTCGCGGTGCAGAACGTCAAGCTGTCGGTCGGAGGCCGCACCGAGGAGGTGGCGGTGGTCGGCGAGTCGCCGGCGATCGAGACCGTCACAACCTCGTTCGGGACGGTGATCGACCAGAAGACGGTGCAGGAGATCCCGCTGAACGGCCGCCACTTCGTGGACCTCGGCCTGCTGATCCCGGGCTCGGTCGCGCCGCAGCCCGCGACGGGCTTCCTGACGGCGCCGCTGCGCGGCCAGGGCTCGTTCGCCTTCAACACGGCGGGCAACCGCGAGGACACGGTCAACTTCATGATCAACGGCATCAACCTGAACGACCAGGTCCAGAACCAGATCACGTTCCAGCCCTCGATCAACACCGTGGCCGAGTTCAAGGTCGACAACTCCTCGCTCAGCGCCGAGTACGGCAGGAGCTCCGGCGCGGTCGTGAACATCGCGACGCGCTCGGGCACGAACGAGTACCACGGCGAGCTGTTCGAGTTCTTCCGCGACGAGTCGCTCGACGCGCGCAACTTCTTCAACCCCGAGAGCCAGCCGCAGTCGACCTTCAACCGCAACCAGTTCGGCGCGAACCTGGGCGGGCCGATCATCAAGAACAAGACGTTCTTCTTCCTGAGCTACGAGGGGCTGCGCCAGCGCCAGGGGCTCGACTTCAACAGCGGCGTGCTGAGCGACGCCGAGCGCGCGGGGGTCACCGACCCGGTGGTGCGCAACCTGCTGCCGCTCATCCCGCAGGCGAACGCCGTCGGGTCGCGCGGCGAGGCGCGCTTCATCGGCACCGGCACGGCGCCCGTCGACATCGACCAGTTCACGGGCGATCTCTCGCACCAGTTCGGGCCGAGCGACCGCGCCCACGCCTACTACGCGTGGCAGCGCGACGAGCGCGGCGAGCCGAACCTGCAGGGCAACACGATTCCGGGCTTCGGCGACACGCGCTCCTCGCACCGCCAGATCGGCACCTTCAACTACACGCACATCTTCGGGGCGACGCTCGTCAACGAGGCACGCATCGGGTTCAATCGCATCAACATCACCTTCGCGCCCAACGTGGCGCAGAACCCGGCGGACTACGGGATCAACAACGGCATCACCGAGGCGCTGGTGCTGCCGCAGATCACGGTGCAGGGCGTCGGCCTCAACTTCGGCGGCCCCGGCGGCTTCCCCCAGGGCCGCACCGACACGACCTACGTGCTCGCCGACACGCTCAGCTGGGCCAAGGGCCGCCACTCGCTCAAGATCGGCGGCGAGTACCGCCGCTTCCACAACATCAACTTCGGCAACAACGGCGGCACCTTCACCTACCCGAGCCTCGCGGACTTCCAGGCCGGGCGCGG
>Ga0111539_10010741_pt1 | contig 11524 bp, 8 predicted proteins | sample RhiMethybrSRZTD1_FD_79667 | JGI IMG/M metagenome (GOLD analysis project Ga0111539, IMG submission 79667) | Populus rhizosphere microbial communities from Tennessee, USA - Rhizosphere MetaG P. TD hybrid SRZTD1 (version 2) (version 2) | ecosystem: Host-associated > Plants > Roots > Rhizosphere >...
CGGCTCCTCAAGATTTCGGCGGATGTCGTTGGACAGCGCCTTCAGGGGCGATACGTAGAGCACACTGGTCCGGTCGGGCAGCTCGCCGCCCGCCGCGATCGCCTCGGCCACCAGCCGATCGAGCGCCCACAGGAACGCTGCCAGCGTCTTCCCCGACCCGGTCGGGGCGGTACACAGGACGTCCTTCCCGGCGGCGATCAGCGGCCAGGCCTGGGCCTGCGCCGGGGTCGGCGCGCCGAACTTTCGCTCGAGCCAGGTCGCCACGACCGGGTGAAACATCTGTTCAGTATCTAACACAGGAAACCCATGCGGAAAGCCCATTTCTGTTGACGTCAGATCTGAGGTGTTTACGTTACCGCCCGGCAAGCGCCGCAACTTTCGAAGGCACAGGAAAAGGACATCAGCCCATGGGCAAGATCATCGGAATCGACCTCGGTACCACGAACTCAGTCGTTGGAATCATGGAGGGCAAGGACCCGAAAGTGATCGCGAACGAGGAGGGCGGGCGGCTGACCCCGTCGGTGGTGGCGTGGGACGACAAGGGCGAGGTGCTGGTCGGTCAGATCGCGCGCCGCCAGTCGATCACGAACCCCGAGAACACCGTCTATTCGGTCAAGCGGTTCATGGGCCGGCGCTTCGAAGAGGTGAGCGAAGAGATCAAGCGCGTGCCGTACAAGGTCATCCGCGCATCGAACGGCGAAGCCCAGATTGAGATTCGCGGCAAGAAGGTCACCGCGCCCGAGGTGTCGGCGCGCGTGCTGATGAAGCTCAAGAAGGCCGCGGAGGACTACCTCGGCGAGAAGGTGACGGAAGCCGTCATCACCGTTCCGGCGTATTTCAACGACGCCCAGCGCCAGGCGACGAAGGACGCGGGGCGCATCGCGGGCCTCGACGTCAAGCGCATCGTGAACGAGCCGACGGCGGCCGCGCTCGCCTACGGTCTCGACAAGAGCAAGGACCACCTGATCGCGGTCTACGACTTCGGCGGAGGCACCTTCGACATTTCGATCCTCGAGGTCGGCGAGAAGGTCGTCGAGGTCGTGTCGACCAACGGTGACACGCACCTGGGCGGTGACGACATCGACCAGCTGGTGATGGACTGGCTGGTTGCCGAGTTCAAGAAGGACCAGGGGATCGACGTCTCCAAGGACAAGATGGTTATCCAGCGGCTGCGCGAGGCGGCCGAGAAGGCGAAGATCGAGCTTTCGTCGGTGATGGAGACGGAGATCAACCTCCCGTTCCTGACGGCAGATGCCAGCGGCCCGAAGCACATGCAGATCAAGCTGTCGCGGGCGAAGCTCGAGCAGATGATGGGCGATCTCGTGCAGCGAACGATCGAGCCCACGAAGAAAGCGCTGTCGGACGCCAACAAGAAGCCGGCGGACATCGCCGAGGTCGTGCTGGTCGGCGGGTCGACGCGTATCCCGATGGTACAGAAGCTGGTGAAGGAGTTCTTCGGCAAGGAGCCGCACAAGGGCGTCAATCCGGACGAGGTTGTCGCGCTCGGTGCGGCGGTCCAGGCGGGCGTGCTGTCGGGCGACGTGAAGGACATGTTGCTGCTCGACGTCACGCCGCTGTCGCTCGGCATCGAGACGCTGGGTGGCGTGATGACGGTGCTGATCCCGCGCAACACGACGATCCCGACCAAGAAGAGCGAGACGTTCTCGACGGCGGCGGACAACCAGAGCTCGGTCGAGGTCAAGGTGTTCCAGGGCGAGCGGCCGATGGCGGCCGACAACCGCCTGCTGGGCAAGTTCGGGCTCGACGGGATTCCGTCGGCGCCGCGCGGCGTGCCCCAGATCGAGGTCACCTTCGACATCGACGCGAACGGCATCGTCAACGTGTCTGCGAAGGACAAGGCGACCAGCAAGGCGCAGCACATCACCATCACCGCGTCTTCGGGCCTGTCGGAGGCCGAGATCCAGAAGATGGTGAAAGACGCGCAGGAGCACGAGGCCGAGGACAAGAAGCGTCGTGAGGCGATCGAGGCGCGCAACAAGCTCGAGGCGCTTACGTTCCAGGTGCAAAAGCACCTCGACGAGAACCGCGACAAGATCGCCGAGGGCGATCGCTCGGAGCTCGAGGCGGCGCTCAAGGACGCCAAGGACACCGTCGACAACAACCGCGATCCGAAGGACGCGGCTGCGTTCGAGGGCGCGTTCGAGCGCCTGCAGAAGGCGTCGCACAAGATGGCCGAGGCGCTGTATCGCAGCGCGGCCGGGGCGGCCGGCGGCGGGGCCGAGAGCCCGCCTGCGGGCGGCGATGGAGCGCCCGCGGAGGGCGGCGCAGCGGGCGGCGGCAAGGACGACGTGATCGACGCCGAGTACACCGAAGGGCCGAAGAACACGTAAGGAGCAGTCCTCGTAGTATCGTCATGGGATGACGGCGAGGGTCCGGCTCGGCCTGGATTACGCCGTCACTTTCGTCGCCTACGTCGCGACGGCGCGTTTCGGCCTGTCGTTCGATGCGCTGGCCGGCATCGCGACGACGGTATGGCCGCCCACCGGAATCGCGCTGGCCGCGCTGATCCTGCGGGGGCCGCATCTTTGGCCGGCGGTCGCGGTCGCGGCGCTCACTGTCAACCTCACGACCGGCATCCCGATATGGGGCGCCGCGATCATCGCGACGGGAAATACGCTGGAAGCGCTGGTGGGGGCGACCCTGCTGAAGCGCTTCTCGTTCGACCCGCGGCTGGCGCGCCTGCGCGACGTCTTGCTTCTGGTCGTGCTGGCGTCGCTCGCCAGCACGCTGATCAGCGCCACGTTTGGCGTGGCCGCCGCCGCGCTGGCGAACCTGCATCGCGCCGAGAGCTACCCGGTGTTCTGGGCGGTGTGGTGGTTGGGCGACGCGATGGGCGCCCTGCTGATCGCGCCGCTGATCTGCGTGTGGGCGCCGCCGATTCGCCTGTCGCGGCGGCCGCTGCGCTGGCTGGAGGGGCTGCTGCTCCTGGTGGCGCTAACGCTCGTCAGCATGATGGTGTTTCGCCGGCTGTCAGGTGTCCGCGCCGTCGAATTGATTCGCGGCACCTACGCCATCGTGCCGCTGCTGATCTGGGCGGCGTTGCGATTCGAGCAGCGCGGGGTCACCGCCGCGCTGCTGCTGGTCGGGGTGATCGCTGTGACGGCATCGACTTCGGCGGGCAGCTACTTCGCGGCGCGCACGGCCCACGAACGCCTGCTGATGACCGATTGCTACATGGCGGTCACGGCGATCAGCATGTTGACGCTGGTAGCCGCGCTGGCCGAGCGGCGCGCGGCGATCGGCGTCCGCGACGAATTCATCTCCATCGCGTCGCACGAGCTCAAGACGCCACTCACCGCGCTCAAGCTGCGTTTGGGGGCGGCGACCCGTACCCACCAGAGCCCCGCGCCGCGCGAAGCGGCGGCCGAAGAGAAGCTGGGGCGCGCCCTGGCCGCGGCCGGAACGACCACGGACCGGCTCGTCAGCCTCGTGGACGATCTACTCGACGCTTCGCGCCTGACCGCGGGACGGCTGGCGCTGCACCTCGAGGCCGTTCGGCTGGCCGATCTGATCGGCGACGTCGTGGGCCGGCTGCGCGAACAGGCGGCTGAGGCCGGTTCGCACATCGAGATCTCGATCCCGGAACCGATCGTCGGGCGCTGGGATCGCATCCGCCTCGAGCAGATCGTCACCAACCTGCTGTCCAACGCGATCAAGTACGGCGCGGGCAAGCCGATTGGCGTCTCGGCCCACGCGGCGGCGGGGCGACTGCGCCTCGACGTCAAGGACGCTGGCCTGGGGATCTCGCGCGCCGACCAGGCCCGGATCTTCCATGCCTTCGAACGCGTCACGACCGCAAGCCGCGTGGGCGGGCTCGGCCTCGGTCTTTACATCGGGCGGCAGATCGCGGTCGCGCACGGTGGGACGCTGTCGGTCGACAGCAAGCTGGGCCACGGCTCGACCTTCACGCTCGACCTGCCGCTGGAAGCGCCGGCGTCCGGCGCTACTTCGCGGCCGTCAGTGTCCTGATCTGAGCTTCGGCGGATTCGACCCAGCGCTGTTCGCCCGGGCGCTTTTCAAGCGACAGGTAGGTCTCGAACGCGCGCCGCGCGTCGCCCGTGCGACCGAGGTGCTGCAGCGAACGGCCCAATCCGTAGTAGGGGTCAGGGTCTCCGGGCTTGAGCTTGATGTAGTGCTCGTACGCGTCGACGGCGGCGGCATGCTGGCCGCGCGCGCGCAGCCCGAACGCCAGGTCGTACCAGGCGAGCGCATAGGTGGGGTTCTTGTCGACGGCGGCGCGCAAGACGACGATCGCCTCGTCGTCACGTCGGATCTTGAGCAGCAGCTCGCCGAGCGCCGTGCGTGCAGCCGCATGGCGGGGGTCTTGAGCAATCGCCTGCTTGAACTTCACGATCGCTTCTTCGATGTGGCCGCGATCGCGCAACAGCTGCGCTTCGAGGTACGCCGGCGCTGCGGGCGAGGGCGGCGTCGGCTTGACCGCGGCATCGACCAGGCCGCCCGCGGGCTTGGGCGGCGCCGTCAGCTCTTCGATCACCGAGGCGGCGTGATCGATCCAGACCTTTGATTTCGGACGTGGCGCAACCGCGACGAAATGTTTGAGCGACGCCAGCGCGCCCGCCTTGTCGCCGGTCTTCACCAGGCACAGCCCGAGCCCGTAGTAGGGATCGGGCATGTTTGTCACGAGATCCATGTAGCGGCGGTACGCGGGCACGGCGCGATCGCAGCGCTCTGCCTTCCGGTGCGCCGACGCGAGCTGATACCAGCCGAGATCGTTGTTGGGATCGGAGGCGACGACCTCCTGAAATTTTTCCGCCGCTTCGGCGTAGCGCTTTTGCGTCATCAGCGCGGCACCTGCTTCGAACGCAGCGTCCGACGCCGGCGTCGCCTGCGCGATCCAGGCAGGCAGCGACAGCAACGCGACAGCGACCGCGGCGGCGTTTCTCACGACCGCGATGCTACCTGAAAACGGCCATTTATTGACAACTTGGCGCCCCTGTAGTCCAATGTGGGCAAAGGTATGATTGCGGTCATCGGGAGCCTGATCATGAGCTCGTTTGCAGGCCTACTGTTCGCCGTCACGGTGACGTTGGGACGCCGCTAGTCTCACGCCGACGCGCTCTGGCGTCGGACGATTTGAGGTAGCCGGGGCGGTGGGGCGGACCTAGACTGTCGGGCTTCAACCACCGCGCGAACGCGCGGCCGGGGCCCCCGCAAACGTGCCCACCACCGACAACGCAACGCCCGCTCCCCCCACGCCGGCCGCGCCGGGGGTGACGACCGGCGAGCGCCAGCGGCGCGGGCTCCGCTACGAAGACTTCACGGTCGGCGATCTGACCGCGATCCGGAACCTGCTGCGCGGCGGTTCGGTCATCGACTGGCACCGGCTGTATTTCACCGACCGCGAGGAGGTCGACCGCTTCCTGCGCGTCAACGAGATGGATCCCGCCGACGAGAACGACATGCGTCGGCTGGGCGAGCTGCGCGAGGCGGCGGTCGAATACCTCGAACGGCACCTCGGCTTTCAGATTCCGGACGAGGTGGCGCACGGCGTACCGCCGCGCGACCTGCTGCTGATCGCTTCGCAGAAGGGGCGGCGGCGCACGCACGCGTGCGTCGTGCTCAAGGTCATGCACGTCATGCATCACCTCGCGGGGCGCGAGCTGTTGACCAAGCTGCCGGTCTCCGACGACCAGATCTTCCACCTGATCGAGGAGAAGGTGCTGCGCACCGTCGAGGAGCTCAAGGCGATCGGCTGCCCGGTCGTCGAGTTCGAGTGGAGCCGCAAGCACGCCGACAGCCTGATCACGAAGCTGCTGGCGAAGAAGGAGTCAATCGCGGCCGACGTCTACGACAAGCTGCGCTTCCGCATGATCACGAACACCGAAGAGCAGCTGATCTTCGTGATGCGCGAGCTGACCCAGCGGCTGGTCCCGTTCAACTTCGTCATCCCCGGCCAGTCGGAGAACGACATCATCAAGATCCGGGAGACGCTGGATCGCTCGCCGTCCCTCAAGCGCTTCCTGCCCGAGATCACCGACCTGGCGGCGGTCGCGGCCGACAAGAAGCCTTCCCCGCAGAACGAGTTCTCCGGTCCGGGCTATCGCGTGATCAACTTCGTCAGCGATCTACCCGTCCGCATCGACAAGTATCTGTGCCGCCGGCCCGATGATCCGATGTTCGCCGAATACGGCACCATCGTCTTCGTCTTGACCGAGTTTCAGATCATCGACGCGCGCACCGCCGAGAACAACGAGAGCGGCGAGAACAGCCACGACAAGTACAAGGACCGGCAAGCAGCCCGGGTCAAAGCCCGCCTGATGCACGGCATGAAAGACGAAGCCTGATCTCCCGCCGCGCGGGAGCCTGACGCCCTCTTCCCGGTGCGGGGAGGCGAGCGTGATCCCCTCTCCCCGCGTGGGGGAGAGGGTGAGGGTTAGGTGAGGGGGCTCGGCCTACCAGCGACCGCGTCCGCCGCCGCCGCCACGACCACCGCCGCCGCCGCCACGGCCACCGCCGCCGCCACCGTATCCGCCGCCGCCGCCACCACCACCGTAGCCGCCGCCACCGCCGCCACGGCCACCGCCGCCACCACCGCCGCCACCGCGCCGATCCTCAGCTTCCTTCACTGCCACCTGACGCCCCTGAACGTCACGGCCGTTGACCTCTTCGATCGCCTTGCGCGCCTCGTCTTCGGTCGACATCTCGACGAAGCCGAAGCCACGCGGGCGCCCGGTCTCCCTATCGGTGACGATCTTCGCGTCCGTCACCGTGCCGATGCTGCCGAACAGGTCGCGCAGGTCCAACTCGGTGACTGCGTAGGGCAGGTTGCCAACGTAGAGTCTCGTTCCCATTTGTTTCCTCGTTGCTGAGAGTGATAACGACGGAGCTGCCGTCTGCAGAACCCAAACATTCCGGTCACCGAAGTCGGGGCGGCCCATGAGCCGCAGAGCAACGAAGACGAGACGAAGGAGTCGCCCCGATAAATAGCACGACCGGCCGCTGCGTGCCATCGCGGCACACCCTGAATGCCGGGCTCATGCGGGCCTGGCCGTCGTCGGTAACACGACGCGGAAGATGGTCCCGGCCGCCGGCTCGCTCTGGAAGGAGATCTCCCCCCCGAGCGCGGTGACGATGCCCCGGCAGACCGAAAGGCCGAGGCCGGTCCCTTGCCCGATCGGCTTGGTGGTGAAGAACGGTTGGAAGATCCGCTCCTGGACCTCGAGCGGGATGCCGGCCCCGGAGTCCGCGATCTGCACGACGGCCGCGCTCTGCCCAGGCAGCTCGCGCACGCTGACGCGGATCTCGTTCTTGCTGGCGCGCCCCTCGGGGATCGCCTGTGCGGCGTTGAGCAGCAGGTTGACGAACAGCTGCTCGATCCGTTCGTTGTCGCCCCGCACGTACAGGTCCTGGTCCAGGTCGCACATCAAGCACGCGCGGTGTTTGATCTGGTTTTCCGTGAGCGCCAGCGCCGCCTGCAACGTCTCGCGCAGCGCCACGATCGTCAGCCGGTCCTCGCGCTGGCCGGGCGAGACCATTTGCACCTGCTTGACGAGCTTGCGGATCCGCTGCGCGCCGTCGAGGGCATCGGCAACGATGTCCGAAAGCTCACGCATTGCTTTGTCGGTCGAGGTGGGAAGTTGCTCGGCCAGTGTTTGCAGATTCGCAATGACATAGGTGAGCGGGTTGTTGATCTCGTGCGCGATTCCGGAGGCGAGCGTGCCCAGTGCGGCCATTCGATCGGCGGCGGCCAGCCGCTGTCGCGCGGCCCGCCCCACGGCGCCGTGGAGCTGACGCAGCAGATCGGGAAAATCGATCGGCTTGCGGATATAGCCGTCGGCGGCGATCGCGCGCGCCTTCGCGCTGAGGTCGGCTGACATCGCCAGCAGCGGGATGCTGGCGAGCAGCGGATCGGCGCGCTGTTCGACCCGAAACTCCCAGCCGTCCATCACGGGCATCATCAGGTCCAGCAGGATGACGTCGGGCGGTGCGGCCTGGCGGAGCTCGTTGAGCGCGTCGCGTCCGTTGACCACGGTCGTGACGTCGAAGCCCTCGTCGGTCAGCATGTCGGCCAGCGCGAATCGGATGCTGCTGTCGTCCTCCACCAGCAGCAGTCGGATGTCCCCCGGCGCTGGGGTTTCGCGCGGGCGCGCGAGGGGCATCGTGGACAGCGAATCGGCCACCGGCAAGGCAACGTAAGGTGCCCCACCAGAGGTCGCAAGACCCGCGTAGCGACAGGGTTTTGACGCCGGCGCGGTGCGCGGATGTCGGTGGCAGGGCGCTCGTGGCGGCGCCATTGCGACGTCTTAAATAAGGGACGTAATGTCTTTTTTATTGACGCCCTGGCGAGCGCCGCCTTAGTTTGGCTGCATGTCGATCCGCTCGAGCCGCCCAAAATTGGTCACGTTCGCGCTGGCGTTGGTGGTGGCGATGGTCGTTGGCGTCAACGCGTGCAAGGACCCGAATCCAACGTTCGTATTCGACGCATCCTCCGACGGTGCCAAGGACGGAGCCGGCGATGGCTCCAGTCAGGCGGATTCGGGAGGGAGCGAGGCGGGAGGCGGCGCTGGTGCAGGGGGTAACGGCGGCGCAGGCGGCGACGGCGGTGGGGCGGGCACGGGCGGGACCGGTGGATCGGCTGGCGGCGGAGGTGCCTCGTGATTCGCTATACAAGACATACTGTCTTCTTGGTTGCGTTCAGCGTCTCCGGCGCGGCGGCCGCCCAGTCCGCCCCGCCTGCGGCGCCGGCGCCCGTTTCGGTGCCCGCCGCGGCGCCGGCCATCCCGGCGCCACCCGTTCCGGGGTCACCAGCCGCCCCGGCGGGCGAGCCACCAACTCCGGCGGCGGCTCCCCCGACAACGGTGGCCCCGACGCCGGAGGGACCGGTGACCGCGGAGGCGGCGCGGTTGGACGACATCGAACAGACGGCGCGCATCGCGTTGCGGAAACACGAGTTGCTCGAGGAGGAGGCCGCCAAGCGGGCGAAGGAGGCGCCGAAGCTGACCGTCGACGACAAGGGCTTCTCGATGGCCCTGCCCGACAAGTCGTACGTGCTGAAGATTCAGGCGCTCATGCAGGCGGACTCGCGCTACTTCTTCGACAACGACGCGCTGCAGGCCAACGACACCTTCCTCATTCGTCGGTTTCGTCCCTCCCTCTCGGGGACGTTGTTCTCGATCGCCGACTACCGGTTGCTGCCGGAGTTCGCCGGTACGGTGCAGATCCTGGATGCGTACATCGACATGCACCCACGGGAATGGCTGCGCCTGCGCATCGGAAAATACAAGGCGCCGATCGGCCTGGAGCGCCTGCAGAACGACGCCGATCTTCCGTTGCTCGAACGCGGGCTCGATCAGAACCTGACCAGCACCCGCGACATCGGCGTTCAGCTGTGGGGCGACGTCGCGGGCGGAATCGTCCATTACGTGATCGGCGTCTTCAACGGCTCGGGCGAGACCAATTCATTGGACAACGCCGACATCAATCACGCGAAGCATGTGATGGGACGGTTGTTCTTCCAGCCGTTCAAGGCGGAGTCGCTGCGCGGGTTCGGCAACCTCGGCTTCGGGCTGTCGGCGGGGAGCGGCAATCGCAAGGGCCGGCTGCCGACCGCGACCGCGCCGGCGCTCACCGGCCTGGCGCCGTACAGGACGGGCGGGATGAACACGTTCTTTCAGTATTTGGCGCCGGCCACCGACACGACGGGCGCGCTGACGACGTTCACGAACGAGCGATCGACGACCCTCAACCCCCAGCTCTACTACTACTACGGCTCGTTCGGGCTGCTGGCGGAGTACGTGTGGCTCAAGCAGGGCGTGCAGAAGGGGAACGACACCGCGCAGCTGACGCAGCAGGGGGCGCACGCGACCGTCAGCTACACGCTGTGGGGGACCGAAGGGTACGACGGTGCCACGCCCGAGCACCCGTTCGATCCGAGCCACGGGTACTACGGCGCGCTGCAGCTCGCCTTCCGCTACGGGTGGGTCGGGATCGACGACGCGACCTTCCCGATCTACGCCAGTCCAACCGCCAGCGTGACCAACGTGCAGGCGTTCACCGGCGGCGCTGCGTGGGTTCTGCGGCGCAGCGTTCGCTTTGCCGTCAACTACGAGCAGGTGGTCTTCAAGGGTGGGGCGGGGACCTCCGCGATGCCAGCCGACCGGGCGACCGAACACGTCGTCATCACGCGCGCGCAGGTGAACTTCTGAGCTGACCGAGAAAGGACCAGAACATGTCGAAGGCAAAGATGAAGGTGCTAGTGGTGGCGGCTGTCTTGCTGGCCGGCGCCGGGAGCGCGCAGGCCCAGGTCAAGCTGCTGAACGTCTCCTACGATCCGACGCGCGAGCTGTACCAGGACGTCAACAAGGCGTTCGCGGCGCAGTGGAAGCAGAAGACCGGGCAGTCGGTCGACATCAACCAGTCGCACGGCGGCTCGGGCAAGCAGGCCCGATCGATCATCGACGGCCTCGAGGCCGACGTCGCGACGCTGGCGCTCGCCTACGACATCGACGCCATCGCCCAGAACTCCGGCCGGATCAAGAGCGGCTGGCAGAAGCGGCTGCCCAACAACTCGGCGCCCTACACGTCCACCATCGTGTTCGTCGTGAAGAAGGGCAACCCGCGCGGAATTCGCGACTGGGGTGACCTGGCCAAACCGGGCACCAGCGTGGTGACACCCAACCCCAAGACCTCCGGCGGGGCGCGCTGGAACTACCTCGCCGCGTGGGCCTGGGCACAGAAGCAGTTCGGCGGCGACCAGGCGAAGGTCAAGGAGTACATCCGGGCGCTCTACAAGAACGTGCCCGTGCTCGATTCGGGCGCGCGCGGTTCGACGATCACCTTCGCGCAGCGCGGGATCGGTCACGTCCTGCTCGCCTGGGAGAACGAGGCGTATTACCTGGTCGACGAGATGGGGAAGAACAAGTTCGAGATCGTCACCCCGAGCATCAGCATCCTGGCCGAGCCGTCGGTGGCCGTGGTGGACAGGAACGTCGACAAGCACGGCACGCGCGCGGCCGCCGAGGCCTATCTGAACTTCCTTTACACACCGGAGGGCCAGGAGATCGCTGCCAAGCATCACTACCGCCCGCGCGATCAGGCCGTGTCGAAACGCCACGAAAAGGCCTTCGCCAACGTATCGCTGATCACCATCGACGGCGCGTTCGGCGGCTGGCAGAAGGCGCAGAAGGAGCACTTCGCCGACGGCGGATCGTTCGACCAGATCTATCAGCCGGGCTCATGAGCGTGGCGGTTGCGCCCCCGACGACGACGGCCGTCGCAGGTAATACGCGGCCTCGCGGCAACCGCGGCGTGTTGCCCGGTTTCCGGCTCTCGCTCGGCTACACGCTGACGTATCTGAGCCTGATCGTCCTGATCCCGCTGGCCGGGCTTGTCTTCAAATCAGCGGATCTCGGCTGGACCGGATTCTGGGAGGCGGTCGCCTCACCGCGCGCGCTCGCCGCCTATCGCCTGACGTTCGGCGCGGCGTTCGCCGCGGCCGCCGTCAATCTGGTGTTCGGGCTCGTCACCGCGTGGGTCCTCGCCC
>Ga0111539_10010745_pt1 | contig 11523 bp, 6 predicted proteins | sample RhiMethybrSRZTD1_FD_79667 | JGI IMG/M metagenome (GOLD analysis project Ga0111539, IMG submission 79667) | Populus rhizosphere microbial communities from Tennessee, USA - Rhizosphere MetaG P. TD hybrid SRZTD1 (version 2) (version 2) | ecosystem: Host-associated > Plants > Roots > Rhizosphere >...
TCCTCTGCGCGCTTGCGCTCGGAGATATCGCGCACCAAGCACAAATACCGGCGTCCGCCTTGCTCAAACTGGTTCAGGCGAACCTCCACCGGGAAAGAGGTGCCGTCCTTGCGCCGGTGGCGGGTCTCGAAAGTGATGGCTTCCCCGGCGACGGTGCGCTGCTTTAGACGTTGGATGGACGTACCGTCGAGACCGACATCGAAATCGCTTTTATGTTTGCCGATCAGTTCTTTCCTGCTGTAGCCCAGACCATGGCAGGCTTGGCGGTTGACGTCGAGAATGGTCCAATCATCGTCAAGCAGAAAGAAGGCATCGGTCGCGTGATCCACGAAGATGCGGAAGCGCCCCTCGCTTGCGCGCAGCTCTTGCTCCGCCTGTCTCAGCTCCGTGATGTCTTGCAGGACGCCAAATTGGCGCAGAGGGCGTCCCGATTCGTCCCACGTCACGTCGCCCTGGCTGTGGACGACTCGCACAGTGCCGTCGGGACGGATCACCCGGTATTCGACATCATAGCGTGGACTCCCGGGCAGCAGGGCAGCCGCAGCCGCCTCGCCTGCTCTCGGCCGGTCCTCGGGGTGAATCAGGCTTAGCCAGCGCGCGTGCCATTCTGGCAAGTCGACGGCCTCCAACCCGAAGATTCGACAAACCTCGTCCGAAAGAAACACGCGACTTGTAGCGAAGTCCCGCTCCCACCAGCCAACGTGCGCGATCTGCTGCGCCTTCTGCAACCTGACTTCACTCTCGCGTAACACTTCCTCTATGCGCTTGCGTTCCGTGATATCGCGCGCCAGCGCCAGTCGGAACCGATGTGCTCCGTGCTGGAACTGACGAGCGCGGACCTCGACTGGAAATATCGTTCCGTCCTTGCGCCGATGCTGAGTTTCGAAGGTGACGGTTTCCCCGCTCGCCACTTGCTCTCCGATCCGCGCAATCGATGCCTCATCCAGGCCGGCATCGAAGTCGCGCGGATGCATTCCGATCATCTCCTCGCGGCTGTAACCCAAGCTCTCACACGCCTGTCTGTTTACGTCGACAAGAGCCTGATGCTCGTCGAACAGGAAGAAACCATCTGTCGCGTCATTGATGAAGCTACGAAAACGCGCTTCGCTCGCGCGCAGCTTGGTCGTTAGCGCGGTCACGAGCAGCGACGTTGTCAAGAACGCCGCCATCCTCACAATATCGTCTGGATCATCAACGCGGAAGAACTCGAACAATGGCGGCACGAAGAAGTAGTTCAGGCAGGCCACGCTGACGATTGATAGAACGAGCGAGACGCCGAAGCTGCCCAGCAGCGAAAGCAGCGCGATCAAAATCACATAGGCGAAGGACGTCCTCCCGACGCCAAAGCCAATGCGAAAGCACACGAAGGTGACCAATGCCACGCCGGCAATGCCCAACAGGAACTGGGCGGCAACGGCGTGTAGTCGGGGTCTCTGCTTGTGTGTAATCTTCATCCCAAGCACGCCCCGAAACGATGCTTACACAGCTGCGGGGACGCGGATAGCGGCCCAATCCCCTCCGGTCTCTCGAGTATAGTTCTTCCGCTTGCGCGAGCCGAAAGCCGCTAATCCGGGCAACCAGCAAGGAAGCATATGGTACGCTACTGGCGCTTTTAGCGGAAGGTCTGCGGACCGTTGTCCGCACGCGTCGCGCTCTCCGTTCTTCCACTGAACGCGTGAACTCCGTTTCGTGCCGCGCGTGCCTGACGTTTTGGGGCCGCCTGGCGCCTCCCCCGCCGGATCATTCGGCCGGCTGCACATGGCTCGTCGCCGTGACCGTCGATTTCCTCTGCGTCTTCTCCCGCAGCGTCTGAAATGCGACGTACAGCATGGGGATCAGGAGGATACCGATGGTACTCGCCGCCAGCATGCCGACGAAGACTGGTGTGCTGACGCTGCGGCGGGCAATTTCCGAAGCACCGTTTGCCCATACCAGCGGCGCCAGACCGACGATGAACGCGATGGAGGTCATCATCACGGCGCGGAAGCGCAGCTTTGCGCCGAGCTCTGCCGCTTCCCTGATGCCCATGCCGCGCTCCCGCTGGTCCTTGGCAAACTCGACGATCAGGATGGCGTTCTTGGCCGCCATCGCGATCAGCACGACGAGGCCGATCTGGGCGTAGAGATTGAGCGTCAACTTGAATACCAGGACGCCCGCGAATGCTCCCAGCACCGCTGTCACCACCGACAACAGAACGGGCACCGGGATCATCCAGCTTTCGTACAGGCCGACGAGAAACAGGAAGGCGAACAGCAAAGCCATTCCGAGCACGATCCCGGTCTGCCCGCCGGCCCTTTGCTCCTGAAACGCCGTGCCGGTCCATTCAAACCCGAAACCGGACGCCAGCGTCTTCGCCGAGATGTCCGCCATGGCGGCGAGCGCCGTGCCGGAGGCAACGCCCGGCGCCGGAATGCCGTTGACGGTCACCGAGCGATAATTGTTATAGCGCGTGATGACTTGAGGACCGGTAATGTTGCGCAGCGAAGCGATCGCCTGCAGCGGAACCATGGTGCCCTTGCTGTTGCGGATGTAGATCCGCCAGAGGTCGGGCACATCGCGCCGGTTCCCCGCCTCGCCCTCCACATTGACCTGCCAGGTTCGGCCGAACAAATTGAAATTGTTCACGTAGTAGCTGCCGAGCGTCGCCTGCAAGGTGGTAAATACGTCATTGATGGTGAGCCCCAGCGACTCGGCTTTTGCGCGGTCGATGTCGAGATAAAGCGAGGGCGCGGCTGCACCATAGGTGGTGAACGCCTGGGCGAAGCGGCTATCCTGCTTTGTGACGTCGATGAGTCCCAGGACCACGCTTCCTATGGTGGCCGGATCTGCGCCCTCGAAACTCTCGAGCTGGTATTCGAAACCGCCGGTCGTGCCCAGACCAATGACCGGCGGCAGGTTGAACGGCAGGACGGTCGCGGTGCGGAGCTTCAGGCCGGCGCCGAACGTCTTGGCGATCAGGGCCTGAGCCGAATCCACGGCCTGCTTGCGGTCTTCAAACGGCTGCAACACGGCCACCATGAAGGCGGTGTTGCTGGATGAGAACGAATCGAGGAACGAGTAGCCGATGATGGCGACCGTGTCCTTGACTTGCGGCATGGATTTCAGGACAGCTTCGACCTGTCCGACGACCTCGCTGGTGCGCGCGACGGAGACACCGTCCGGCAGCTGCACCTGCACGAAAAAGGCGCCTTGGTCCTCCTCGGGCAGGAAGCTCGTGGGCGTCACGCGTGCCAAGCCGCCGACGCCAATCCCGAACGCGACGACGAGCACGACCCCAAGCACCGAGAACCGCAGAAGCTTGCGGACGACCAGGGCATAACCGTCGCGCACCCCGTCGATCCCTCGGCTGATGTAACCCATCAGGCCGCGGCGCGGGCCGGAGTGTCGCAGGAACAGCGCACACAAGGCCGGCGACAACGTGAGCGCGTTGAACGCCGAGATCAGCACCGTTGCGATGATCGTCACCGCGAATTGCCGAAACAGCACGCCCGAGATCCCGGCGATGAACGCGACCGGAACGAAGACCGAGAGCAGCACCAGCGTGATGCCAATGATCGGTGCCGTGACTTGCGTCATGGCCTTCTTGGCGGCGTCCGCCGGAGAGAGATCCGGCTCTTCTTCCATCACGCGCTCGACGTTCTCCACAACGACTATGGCGTCGTCGACCACGATGCCGATCGCAAGCACCATCGCCAGGAGCGAGACGGTATTGGCCGAATAGCCGAACGCCACCAGCACCATGAAAGCGCCGATGAGACTCACAGGAACCGCAATGACCGGAACGATGGTGGCGCGCAGCTGTCCAAGGAACAGAAACACCACTAGCGCGACGAGGACAAATGCCTCGAACAAAGTTTTCAGCACCTCATGGATAGTGTCGTTGACGAAAACCGTCGTGTCGTAGGTCGCTCGTGCCTGCAGTCCCTCCGGAAAACGGGGGCGCACCTTGTCAAGCGTTTCCTTCACGGCTGCGGCAGTCGCAATGGCGTTGGCACCGGGGGACAGAAAGATTCCGATCGTCACTGACGGATGGCCGTTGAGGCGGCTGAAGTTGTCGTCGTTCATGGCGCCCAGTTCTACCCGCGCCACGTCTTTGATGCGCAACGTAGACCCGTCAGCGTTGGCGCGCAGCACGATGTCGCCGAACTGCTCCGGACCGATCAGCCGACCTTGTGTCTGCACATTCACCTGGATCTGCTGATTGTCGGCAATCGGACGTGCGCCGATGCGGCCGACCGACGCCTGAACATTCTGGCTTTGGATGGCCTTGATGATGTCCGATGGGGCAACATTGAGGCTTGTCAAGCGCGCCGTGTCGAACCAGATGCGCATCGAGTAATCGAGCCCACCGAACAGTTTGGCCTCCCCGACGCCCGGCGTGCGCGACAGCTCGTCAAGCACGTTGATGATCGCGAAATTGGTGATGAAAAGCGGGTCGTATTTCCCGGTTTCGTCATAGAGATTCACGAACTGTAATATCGAGGACGATTTCTTCTGGACCTTGATTCCTTGCAGTTGGACCTCCTGCGGTAGTTGCGAGATGACCGTCTGCACGCGGTTGTTGACATTGACCGTGTTGATGTCGGGATTGGTGCCGAGCTCGAAGCTTACGGCGAGCGTGTACGTGCCGTCATTGCCGCTCGTGCTCTTCATGTAGATCATCTTGTCGACGCCGACGATCTTGGACTCCAGAGGCTGCGCCACCGTCGCCTCGAGCACCTCTGCAGACGCGCCCGGATATCTCGTGGTGACCTCGACCTGGGGCGGTACGATGTCAGGGAGCTGGGAGACCGGAATCCGGGTGAGGGCCAGGAGCCCGCCCAGCGTGATGACAATCGAGATGACGATCGCAAGCCGTGGCCGGTCGATAAAGATTGAGGAGATCATTGGTATCAGCTCCGGGTAGCAATGGGGGATGCAAGTGCGGGAGTGACCGGCGAGTTCGGTCGCGCCCGTTGGACTCCCTCGACGACGACCTGCTCTCCTTCCTTGAGGCCATCAACAATGCCGGCCGTCTCCGGCGTCACTTGGCCGAGGCTTACCCGGCGCTGCCGGGCGATATTCTGCTCGTCGACGACATACACGTAACTGCCTTGCTGATCGGCGAGGATCGCGGCGCGCGGCACGGCGATGACAGGCTTCGGCTGTACGGATTCAAGAAGCACGGTGACGAACTCATCGGCGACGAGCTCGCGAAGCTTGACACCACCTGCCGTCGCGGACCCTAGAACCGGATTCGGAATGACCCCGCGGACAAGAAACGTGTCGGTGTCCTGCGCGACCGCGTTGTTGATGAAGTCGAGCTTCCCGGTCTCGCCATAGATCCTCCCGTCCGGGAGGCGAAGTCGGATCTTCACCGCGTCGAATCCGCCCTGCCTGGAATACGCCTCGCGTAACTCGATGGCACGGCGCGTCGGGATCGGAAAGACCACGTCCATCGGATCCTGGCTGACCACCGTGGTCAGGGTACCGGATGTCGGGCTGACCATGTTGCCCACGGTCACCGACGTACGGCCGATCCGGCCGTCGATCGGGGAGCGGATCTCGGTATAATCGAGCTCGATCTGTGCGCGCTTGAGCTGTGCCTCCGCGGACTGCAGCTGCGCCGCCGCGACGCGCTGGGCTGCTTGCGCGGTGTCGACGGCCTGCTGGCTACCAGCATTTTTCTCCAGCAGATTCTGCTTGCGCCAGAGCTCGATGTTGTTGTTCTCGAGCTCTGCGGCCGCCCGCGCGATCGCTGCTTTTTGGACGTCCACGGCCGCCTGGAATGGTGGGTGCTCCAGCGTGTAAAGCAGATCGCCCTTCTTGACGTCCGTACCTTCCGTGAAAAGCTGCTGATCCAAGAAGGCGGTCACGCGCGCTACGAGGCTGACGCTGTTGATCGCCTGAATGCGGCCGTTGAATTCGTAGGTGTCGGTCATCGGCCGACGTTCCACCTTGATCACTCCGACCGCGGGCGGACCGGAGGGTGAAGGCTGCGCCATCGCAGAGGAGGCGGCCCATATGACGGCCAAGAGCGCCGCTCCAGCCAACAATGAACCTGCCGTCGCGACCCGAGTCGAAGCTGGCCGCCGAGCGAGAAGGCGGCATCCGCAGGTCGGTATCGCTCTTGCAAAAGATGAACGCGAGCCCGCGGCATGAATTTCGCTGAACGCGATCTCTGCAAATGTCGCCAGCGCGAACAACTTCATAGATGTTCCCTTTCCTTGCCTGCCAGCCTCAACGACCCATGAGGCGCTTGATTTCGATTTCACAGTTCACCGGCGGAGGTTCTCATTCGATGAGATTGGTTCAGTTAGGTGGAGTAGCGCGTAAGCATTTTTCCAGCACTTAATTTGATGATTTCGCTGCAGCCGTCCATTGGCCACGGGTCGGCTTCCGTTAATCCAACGCGGAGAGAGCTAGTACTTTGGCTTAGCGTGCTTGAAGGTCCGGAGACCCGGTTTCAGGTGCCTTCTTTCCTGCATAATCGCCGGTCCAACAACTGCAGTGAACACGGCGAGCAACGTCACGCGCGGCTTCATGAGCGAGACGAAATCAGCTACGCGCTGGCAAGCACGACCGTGAACGCGCCTGCGGGAGAGAAATGGCAATCGCTGCGGTCTTTATGGCCAGTTGCTCAGGGCTTTAAGGAGGTTGATTTTGCGAAATGAGTGAGCTCGTTGCCGCGATTAGTCATGATCACCTTCTCCTTTTTGACCAGACTCCTTCGCAATTTCGATGGTGATCAACATCGCAAGCTCCGTCCAGTCGACCACTGCAGCAATGAAGGTTGGCCGAAAATCCCAGAACTATTTTGATGATTACCCCACCCATTGGGCGCGAGTCGCATTCTGATAATCCAACGAGGAAAGATTACTGCTTCGGCTTAGTTGTACTGCCTTGGCCTTCCACGAAACGCGATCACCGGGAGCCATCGTCTTCATGACAGCGCAATGACCTGTCAACACGCCTACTGGCGTCAACGTAAGTAGGAGTTTGCTCAACGAAAACGTCAGGCCGATCGACCTGCGTAGAATGGAGCCCCCGCTACTGAAACTAACATTACGGGCATCTGATCAAGAGGGCAGAAACTGGGTGGTAGGCCCGCCCCAGGAAACGTTGAAATGAGTCCATTCTTGAAATCGCATGTCTTCAGGGCGTTGTTCGCCATCCCTTCTCTGGGCCGCGTCCTCGATGCGATGGCGCAGCGGTGGTGCCGGCTCTCGGGCTTGCTGTTCGATCCATATCGGCCCGAACTTCACTACATGCGTGGCCCCGGTCCAAAATGGCGAGAGAAATACGCGCGGACCGGATTCGCGAGGTAAAGGCTTCAGCCGCGGAACGATGGAAAGGATCCAAACCGATGACCTCCACTCAATACATTACCAATATGGCGCGCGCCTTTGTGGCCGCAGAGATCGGCATGGCCGCGGTGAATTACGGAGCCTCAAAGCCTACTCGTGCGCGAGCTGAGAAACTGCTTGACGACTATTTTGCTCTCGTTGAACAGGCGGTGTGTTGGACAGAGCAGAACCCTCTTGATCGGCGTTGCTGACGCGAGTGCCACATGTGCAGCAACACAGTGGCAACTAAGAGCGGCATTATCGTTGAGAGCCTTTCCTAATTACGTAAGCAGATCTTTTGGATTGGTCATCATGATTTCTCATATTACCGACCTGAAAATTGGCCTGTACTCTGCTGCGATTTCAGCCTCAGCAGCTTTCGTGCAACGCGAGGCCTCCATCTACGGCACATTTTTCGCGATTGTGCTTGTCTTGGGGCGCTCGCTTGCGAGAGTACTTTGCCGATTCCTGCCGAAAAGAAGATCAAAATGCGTTTCAACCGCAAACAACCACCCGCGCGCCCGAATTCCTGTCACGAGATGTTTATCGGCTGTTATTCCCATTCTTTATGTCCTCTTTTTTTGCATTAAAGCCCATGCCCAGCCAGGCATTGACGAGCCATTTGGACTCTCCACGATCCCGGCGGCACAAACTGCAATAGGAGCGACATGGAAAGAACTGCTGGTCGAGATCACAAATGATCTTTCTATCGTCAATGACTGCCGCGAAAACCCTCCGTCGTGTTCTTCACCTGCCGCAATCGAATTTGTGAGTATCGCAAACGAAGGCAAACGACATGAAGGGCCGGCGCGGATTGGGCATCTTAATCGAGCCGCAAACTTTGCCATCAGGCCACAAGCAGATGACCAATGGAGATCACCCCTGGCAATCCTCTCAAGGAACAGTGGCGACTGCAAAAACTATGCAGTGCTCAAGTACGCAATGCTCAGAGAGCTCGGCGTTCCACCTGATGCCCTGAAGATCATCATTGTTGAGGTCAGATCAAGTCACCAGCTGCACGCTATCCTTGCAGTACGTGAGCAAGGCGGCTGGCTACTCCTTGACAATCGCACGCTAATGCTGGTCGAAAGCTCTGTGGCACTCGAATACTATGATCCTTTGTATGAACTCGATCAGAACGGAATCCGGGAATTCGCGTTGCCAACGCGCTCGCCCCGACTAGCTCAGTCGCTGCGACCTACGCGGACGCCTTAAAGAAATCGTGCGGCATTTAAAGCGATCTTTAGCTCGCAAGTGAAGTGCCGGGGTTTTTTGTTTCGTCGCGGGCACGCAGGGGCACCACCCGGTTTTTGTTGTGTACCAACCTTCACTCGCAGAATTTACACGGCGGGAAGTCGCGGCTATAGACCGGCTGCGCCAGGAATTTCGCCTTGTCATAGTGCCAGAACGTGCCGACGGCCGGAAAGGTCTTGATCACCGTATTCCACAGCTCGTCCTGGTCGTAGCCGAACATTTTCTTCTTCTCGACCTTCTTGATGTAGATGTTCTGGATCGGCGACTTGGTCGTCGGGTCAAGCTCGACCGGCCCGCGTGGTGCATCGAGCTTGATCGTCGCCATTGCTTTGATGAATTCGGTCGGTCCCGGGTACTTGCCGCTGAGATTAGCAAGCGTCAGGTCGATCCATTTCGCGGCTGCATAATTCACTTCCGAATAGTAGGACGGCACCTTGCCGTATCTGGCGCGGTAGTCCTTCACGAATTTCTCGTTCTCCGGCGTCTGCAGTGCGGCGCTGTACTGGAGCGCCGAGACGTCCCCAATCACCTCGTCACCCATGAAGGGCAGCGCAAATTCGTCATAGCTGGTGCCACCGCCGACGATCGTCAGCTTATTTCCCGCAGCCCGCAGCTGCTTGGGAAATTGCAGTGACATGGGGCCGACCATCACCGTAAACATGGCGTCCGCATCGTTCTTGATGGTTGGAATGTACGGCCCGAAGTCCTTCGTGCCGAGCGGCACCCATATCTTCTGGACGATCTTGCCGCCGCAATCCTCGAATCCTTTTTGAAAGCCCCCGACCTGCTCGTAACCGAAGGCATAATCGGGCGCAATCGCGACAATGCGCTTGTAGCCCTGATCGCAGGCCCATTGCCCGAGTGGGTGGTTCGGTTGCGAAGGCACCCAGCCGGCAAGCACGAGATAAGGATACTTGTCGACCTGCCGCTGCGCGAGGTCATCAGCGGTGGAGACCGTGCCTATGTAAAGCATCTTCTCGGCAGTGGAGACAGGTGCCAGGGCGTACGCCGACGACGCGAGCACCGCGCCGACCAGCATGTCGATCTTGTCCTGAAGGATCAGCTTTTTTGCCTTGGCGACATCGACGTCCGGCTTGCCCTGATCATCCTCGACGATGAACCTCACTCTGGCGCCACCTAACATCCCGCCGTGCTCGTCGAGATACATCTGGAAACCGTTCACCATATCGGTTCCAAGCTGGGTGAAGACACCGGTGCGCGGCGCCAGGAATCCGATTTTGAGTTCTTGCGCGTCAATTGGCATCGAGCCATCGAACGCAAATACCGCGACAATACAGAGAGAAAGAATTCGCGACATTTCGATCGTCCTTTCCCAGATGACGCCAGCGGTTCTTTGTTTTACCGCGCTTTTGCGGCTACGAAGCGAACCTGTGCCATTTTGCGGTGCGCGCCGCCTCTCTGCTTAGGGCTACCCCAACCCTATTCGCGCTGGGGCGCACCGTAACAGTAAAGCAAATTTTGGTTCCTAGATATTTCCGGCACATCTCTTCGCGCTCGCATAGCCCCCGGCCTGTCCAGCATGGGGGGTGGGTCCCGCCCGCACGGTGAGCCCAGCTCGATTTTTTCCCACCCGATTTCCCACCGAACTCCTCACTACAGGGTGGGAAATGATGAGATTGGATGATTGGTGGTCAGCCGAAAATCGCAGAATTTCCGGATGAAACCGAACGGCACGATACAGGATGGGATGGGCTGCAACGGTTTAGGAAACCGAAGGTCAGTCTCCTTGGGCGCCGCTCATTAGCGGACCACCGGGAGCGCATCGACGTCGTATTCGCAGCTCATCTCACGGCCGAGGATCGGATCCTCGAGCAGAGCCTTAAACTGCGCCGCGGGGCGAACGCCTCCGATGGCGGCGAGCGTTCCGCAGAACATGACCGTACCCGTCAAAAATTTTGCTTCACCTCCGGCGCGCGACATGAGGTCGGACGGATTGCGGATCCCCGACAGCGGGCCCTCTTGATATTTTACGCGCTTGCCGTCGATGGTGACATATGCACGCAGGATCAATTGGTCCCAGTGTCGGCCAACTTCGTCGAGACGCCACAGGGTTTTGCCGACCACCCTGGCACAAAGTTGCTTTGACAGTGCGATACCCATGGTTTCTGCCTTGCGGTCTGTGTGATCGGAGCCAACACCAAGCCAGAATCCATCCTGCATCGATACGATCACCGGCTCAGCCTCGCCTGAGGTGTCTGGCCCGAGAACTTCCAAGCGCGCGGTTTGCGTGAGATTTGACGTACTGATGCGGTAGAACACTGGCACCGATGACGGGCGAGGCACGCCGATCGCCGCGAGCTCCTCGATATGATGATGCAGCGCCTTCTCATCGCGACCGGTCCAGCCCGCAACGATCAGCGTTTTCGGCCGGAGTTCGACGCGATCGGTTCCACGGCTCGAAAGACGCTCGAAGGCAAGCATGGCTTGTTCCTTGAGTTGACGATTAGCACTTCGTAACATGACCGCCGTGGAAATTTCACCGGCGGAAATCCGTGTTGGACACTCGACGTTTCCGTGACGCGCTCGGCCAGTTTCCGACCGGCGTCACCATTATCACAACCGTTACGACTGGCGGCGACCGGCTCGGCATGACAATCAGTTCATTCAATTCGTTGTCGCTCGACCCGCCTCTCGTCTTGTTCAGCATTTGGCGCGAAGCAAACAGCTTCGCCGCCTGGCAGCGGGCCGAGCGCTACGCAATCAACGTGCTGAGCGAGAACCAGGAGGAATTGTCCAACAAGTTCGCGCGCGCCAAGGGCGAGAAATGGATCGGGCAGGTTGTGCTGAGCGGCAAGACTGGCTTACCGCTGCTTCCGAATGCTCTGATCTCGTTCGAGTGCGAAGCTTACGACCGCCACGACGGCGGCGACCACGAGATCTTCGTCGGACGCGTGGTCGAGCTGCATGAAAATCAGGCCAAGCA
>Ga0111539_10010748_pt1 | contig 11522 bp, 9 predicted proteins | sample RhiMethybrSRZTD1_FD_79667 | JGI IMG/M metagenome (GOLD analysis project Ga0111539, IMG submission 79667) | Populus rhizosphere microbial communities from Tennessee, USA - Rhizosphere MetaG P. TD hybrid SRZTD1 (version 2) (version 2) | ecosystem: Host-associated > Plants > Roots > Rhizosphere >...
CCGCGTGCGTTCGACCGTAGCGGTGGAAGCGCCACTGAGGAGCGTCACCATGGAGCGCGGCAAGTCGTGACGGCCCTCTCTTACGCGACTGGCGACGCGTATCTCGAGCTCGACACGCTCGATCTCCAGTTCGAGCTCGGCGGCACTCGGACCCTGCGAATAGGTCCAGAGCAGTTCCTGAACTCTCTCACCGCACCAGGCCAGCCCGCCGATCGCGCGGAGACACACGGCTCCGATCTCCGGATCCTCCTTCGCCGCTTCGCTCACCCGAGCTAACCCGAGAATCTCGCAGACGGCCTGGGCATCGCCCTCGCTGAGGTGCGCGTCGAAACGGGCGCAGAGCGATTCTGGATCCTCCAGCAGATACTCCGCCGGATGGGACGCTTGCACGTCTGGAGGCTCTGCAGCACCGGCCAGCTCGACTGCTGCGTTCGCGGTTTGCACGACGAGAGGCTCGCCGCCCGCGAACGCCAGTAGATGCCCTTCCCGGCCCATCACCTGCTCGAACGCCGCCTGGATGCGACCGAACTCGTCAGGTGTTCGATCGGGACGAAACACCTTGATGAGCCGGGCGTACGCACGACGGATCTCGCGTGTGTCCGCCACAGCACGGTCGAGGCCGAGGATCTCGTACGGATCGCTCGAGCGCGGAAGCTGTGGTCGCTCGTCCTCGCCCACCTACCACCTCTCATTCCCGTCGACGGTCTCGCAATGTCGTAGCAGCGCCTGATACGCCCGCTCCACCTCAGCTGGGTTCCGGCCGTCAGCCGCTGCCTCGAGAGCGTCCATCAGCGCCCCGAGAATCTCGCGTTCCATCGCAGGCGCCTCCTGCCAGAGCACGGAGGCACGTGCGTGTAGGTCTCGGTACAGAGGGCGATCCATGGGATCTGCGCGCAAGGCGCGAAGCCGGGCGCGCGCGCCGTTTAGTTCCGCCCCGGCGAGCTCGCCCCGCAGACGGTGGAAGACCTTCGTTGCCTTCTGGCCCGATTGCGGCACCTCCGCCTCGACCTCCAGCATGCCGTTATGATCGTAGGTGAAGCGAACGCGGACCTCGAGCCCGGCCGGCTTCCGCGGCAGCCCCCGCACCCGGAGCTCGCCGATCTTGCGGTTGTCGGAAACCCTCCGGGCCTCCCCTTCGTACACTCCGAAGTGGATCTCCTTCTGGTCGTCGCCGATCGTGTTGAAGATCTCCCATCGTGAAGTCGGAATGACCGTGTTCCGATGGATGATCGGAACGAAGAACCCTGGCACATGTCGATGGCCGATCTCGCGGGCCGCATCGACGCCCAGGCTATGCGACGCGACGTCAGTCACAACCAAGTCCGAGACGGCGGCATCTTCCGCGATGAGTGCGGCCTGGATCGCCGCCCCTTCCGCCACAAGGAGATCGGGATCCCCATGGTGCAAGGGTTTACGGCCGAAGATGTCGGCCACCGCCCGCGTGATGCAGCTCATGCGTGTGGCGCCTCCGACCAGAACCACTTCGGCGAGCTGATCGCGCTGGACTCCAGCCCCCCGGAGGGCCGCCCGGAGCGGGCCGTGAATACGGTCGAGAAGCGGGACCCAGGTGCGAGACGCCTCTGCCTCGCTGATGGTGACGACACAAGCATCGCGCCCAGTGATGGCAGCGGGCAGTTCGACCTGGGTCGTCGCCCACCGAGAAAGTGCCCGCTTTGCGATTTCGGCCCGGCGGAGTAGAAGACCGAACGGCACCGTGCCGGCCTCTGGCATCCCGATGCCAGCTTGGTTCGCGACGAGCTCGGCTAGAGCAAGCGTGAAGTCGTCCCCACCAAGGCGCCCGTCCCCGGCGACGCCGCGCACCTGGAGAACTCCCTCGAACAGCTCCATCACGCAGACATCGAACGTGCCGCCCCCCAAGTCGACCACGGCGAACAGTGTCTCGTCGTTGCGGCGATGCAGGCCGTACGCAATCGCCGCGGCGGTCGGTTCGTTCAGGACGCGCTCGACGGCGAACCCTGCGAGCTCCGCGGCCCGGTACGTCGCGTGCCGCTGGGAGTCATCGAAGTAGGCCGGCACCGTGACCACACATCGCGCGACCGGAACGCCGAGCGCACGCTCGGCATCGGCTCGCAAGGCATCGAGCACGCAGGCGGACAGGGCCACCGGATCGAGCGACGAATCACCGAGCGAGCGCGTCTTCGTTTGCCCGATGTCGACCTTGAACCGTATCGCACCGCTGGCCGGATCTGCCGCCACGAGATCCTTCGCCGACCTTCCGACGATCAACTTCCTCGTTTTCGGATCGCGTGCGACCGCGGATGGTGTCAGGGTCTCGCCGAGCGGGTTCTCGAACAGGCGCACCTTCCCGCCCTCGACGATCCCGATCACGCTATTGGTCGTACCTAGATCGATCCCGACAATCGGCGAGCTGGGCGCCACACCCCATGATACCGGTGCCGCATCGCTCTTTGGGTTGGTTGATCTGCCAAGCCTCGCTGACGTTCGTCTGGGCTCGCGCCTCCCGGGGAAGCGGCATCTTCTGCTCCTTTTGCAGTTCGTCATCGGTGATAGGCTGGGACCTATGAGCCGGGTCATCGGGCTCTTGTTCTTCGCGCTGGTCGCCGCGGGCTGCAGCGCCAACCAGAGTGCTGACAGGGGGACGCCGACTGCCGGCGCGGTGCACATCGCGCGGAATCCGGCGGACGAGCTGGTCAGGCGCGTGCAGGACGTCTATCGGAACCAGGACCGCCTGAGCGCGGTGTTTCGCCAGAACGTCATGAACAAGACCTTCGGCCTGCCGAGCGTCAACGACGGAAGGGTCTACCTCAAGAAGCCGGGCAAGATGCGCTGGGACTACTTGTCCAAGCGCGACAGGAGCAGGATCACCCGCAGCCTGATATGCGACGGCACGATGATGTACGCGGTCGATATCGCCGGCAAGTGGTACTACCAGCAGAACCTGGCCGAGAGCCTGCTGCCAGTCGCGGTCAGCTTCTGGCTCGGAAAGGGCGACCTGGCCAAGGAGTTCAGCGCCCGGCTCTTGACCGACAGCAAGCACGGCGCGACAGGTGACAAGGTCCTCGAGCTCACGCCGAAGAATGCGTCGGCAGCTTTGAAGTCGCTCGTGCTCGTAGTCGACCCCGCCGACTTCCGGGTCAGGAAGTCGATCACCACCACCGTCGCGGGCGACACCAACGCGGTCAGCTTCTACCGGATGGACACCACGAGGCCGGTGGCCGACAGCTGGTTCGTCTTCAATCCGACGGTGGCCAACGCCAGGGGCTTCCGGCAAATGAAGGCGCAGGGACCGCCGCCCACGTCGCCGTGATGCGCGGCGGCGACCCGTCCCAGCCCGTCATCTCGCCTGTGGGGAGGACGTCACGCGAGCGACCTCGGCACCTTGAGGTCGTCGCCGTGCGGAACTCTAGGTAGGCTGGGGCGTGATCCTCGATGACCTGCCGGGCACTCTCGCCGCCGCTCTGGCGATCGAGGAGCGGGTGCAGCGGGCGGAGCGGGTGCTGTCGATCATCGCCGAGGCGATGGCGGCGCTCGGCTTCGCGAAGGACGAGGCCGGGGTCATGCGCGCGATCGGGCGCGCCGAGGAGCTGGAGCCGCGGCAGCGCGAGGGTCTCGCGCAGCTGGCCGCGCATCCCGGCCTGCCGATCTATCCCTACCCGGTGCCGAGCGCCGGGTGGGCGATCCGGCAATGGCTCGGGCTGGATCCGCCCGGCCCGCTGTTCGCGGCGGACGGCGGCGGGGCCACACTGTTCGCCTCGCTGCGGGCCGCGCTCCAGCGCAACGAGCATGAGGCCCTCGGCCGGCTCGTCGCGATGCCCATGCCGCAGCGGCTGGAGGTGCTGGCCGACCTGCAGCTCCTGATACACGACTACGGCGGCGCCAGGACCCACGTCGCGTCTCTGCTCGGCAGCCGGTATGTGGTCACGCCGGCTCCAGAGCTGGTCGGCGCTGTCTTGCACGAGATCGGCGCGGAGAGCGGCGCCTGGGCGAGGAGGTTCGCCGACCGAATGCTCGCGATCGAGGACGGGCCGCCGCTCTACCACCGCAGCGTGCCGGCGGGGAATCGCATGGGCCTGTTCGAGACGCAGATCCTGTCGACTCCGGTCTTCCTTGCCATGGCGCGGGGAGGCAGCCCGATCGAGCCGCGCTACGAACGGCTCCTCTGGTTCGACCGCTGGACGGATCCGGCGATCGTGCACGAATGCATCGCCGCCATTCCGGAGGCACGGCGCGAGCAGGCGATCGTCGACACCCTGAGCGCCAGCAACGACCGCGAGCTCGCCGCCAGGGAGATCCTGCCGCGCTATCCCTACGTCGGCGTCGCGCGGTTCATGCTGTCCGACTTCCAGAGCGGGGGCAACCCGAAGGCAGTGCTGCGAGCGGTGAGGGCGGCGGCGAAGACCAGCCCGGCGATCAAGCAGGAGCTGGCGCGCCACACGACGTCGATCCCGAAGCTGCGGGTCGCCGGCCGCAAGGCGCCGCCAGAGCTCGCCGAGCTCGATGAGGTGGCGGTGCGGCAGCTCGAGGCGGCCTCGATCGGTTTCGACGGCACGCCGCGCACCGCCGCGCAGATCCTCGGCGGCGAGGGCGGCGACGAGCTCGACCCGGCCACCATCGAGCTCGTGCGAATCGACGGCGTGCGCGGCCAGGACTCGTACGACGCATGGATCTTCGGGCCCGACTCGGCGGCGATCTTTCGCACCGGCACCACCGACCTGGTCGCCGACAGGGTTCAGGGCAGCATCGAGTGCAGTGATCCCGCCCTGCGCGCCGCGCTGCAGGACGCGCTCAGGGAAGCCAGGCCGCCCAGGCGATCGAAGGGGACAGGGCCGAAGAAGCCCGGGTCCCGCGGTGGAGCCGGCGGCCGGCGCAAGCGCCCTGCGAAGTGAGCGGGCAGAACCAACCCGCCGGGACGTGGGCAGGAGCGCGGAAGACCTTGGTTCGCGGCTCCTCGGGCCCAGCTCGCCGGCGACAACAACACGACCCTCGCGGCCGAACGGCGTCATCGCGGTCGACCTCGCCGCCAAGACCAGCGGCAAGGACGGCGAGGTGACGGCCGCGCACGCATTGCCACCACTCGCGGGGCAGGCGCAGCCCCTGCGCGTTCGCGACGGGCCGCCACCGCCGCGGTGGCCTGCTCGCCTGCCGGCGCGTGAAAGGCACATGACCCAAGGCTCGTGTTTTTGCTGGCTGACGCTTCGCTGCGATCCCGGGTGACCCTCACGCTCCGGGTGGCCGCTCGAATCAGGCCCTCGGCACCGCTCTTGCTGCGACATGTGCCACCCCCCTGCAGGAGGCCACCGATGAGCAAGAGCCTGTCGTCACGATCCGTGCGTCGTGTCTGCCTGGCGGTCGTCGTCGGGTCGTTGCTTGGGTTCGTCGCGGTCCGGCCGGCCGGGGCGCAGCGGGGTTACGTCGTCGACGATCTGGGGACGCTGCCCGGCGATGACAGCAGCGTGGCATGGGGCATCAACGAGAACGGCGACGTGGTGGGCTGGTCCAACGGTCCGGCCGGTACGCGCGCCTTTCTGTATACGACCACCGGCGGCATGGTCGCGCTTCCGGCGCTGGCAAGCCGGCCCCGTTCGGTGGCCCGAGATATCAACGACGCGGGCGTCATCGTCGGCTCCGCCAACGCGGGCGGAACCGATCTCGGTCATGCGGTGCGGTGGAGCGGCGGATCCGTCCGGGATCTGGGAACGCTCGGCACGGGTTCCTACAGCGAGGCGTGGGGCGTCGACAACCTCGGCGAGGTCGTCGGCTGGTCGTATACGAACGGCGGCAACGGCCTGAGCGGAGTGCACGGGTTCATCTACAGCAACGCAGAGGGACTGGTCGACCTCACACCGCAGAGCGACACCGGCTACGCCGAGGACATCAACGACGCAGGTCAGGTGACTGGCTACAAGACCGCGCCCGGAGGCCTCTACCACGCGTTTCGCTGGCAGGAGGGAACCTTCGTCGACCTCGGCGTGCTTCCCGGGCTGGCGTTCAGCTTTGGCTGGGCCATCAACGAGTCCGGCCAGGTGGCCGGCAGCTCGAGCTCGGCCTCGGGCAACACCGAGCGGCTGTTCCGCTTCACCGACGGGACCGGCCTGGAGAATCTCGGCGGGGTGGGCGAGCACAACGTGGCCTGGGGCATCAACGCCTCGGGCGATGTGGTGGGCACCCGAGGGCAATCGGGCAAGCGCGCCCTGCTCTACACCGACGCGGCGGGGCTGCAGGAGCTGAACAGCCTGATCGACGGGTCGCTGGGCTGGGTCCTGCTGAGCGCGCACGACATCAACGACGACGGAGAGATCGTCGGTTACGCGTCCAACTCGTTCACCGGGCAGACGCACGCCGTGAGGCTGCGGCCCACCGACGCGCCGCCGCCCGTGTGCACCTTCCACTGCCTGCGCGCCACCAGCATCAAGTTGCGGACCCCGGCCCCGCACGCCGTCAGGGGACGAGTCACGGTCCTGGACGAGAATGGCAGCCCGATCGACCAGGCCCTCGTCGTCGCCCGCTGGACCCAGCCCAACGGCACCGTGCGCGAGCAGAATGCGTGGACCCGATCCAGCGGCGTCGCGGTCTTCGACACCACGGGCGGGCGCGGCACCTATACCCTGACGGTCATCAACATCGTGCAGTCGCGCTACACGTTCGACCCCGCCCACAGCCTGCTGTTCGAGAGCCTCACCGTGAAGCAGTGGTGACGTCAGCGACGCGCCGCGCCGCGCGGAAACGATGTCGGCGGCTACGAGAGGTGTGACTCGAGCTGGCTCCACCAGGAAGCACGCGGTCCCCTGGTCTGCTGCGGCGTCAGCTGGACGAGGGCGGCGGGGCTGGAATTCGAGCCCTGGTCACGAACACCGAACCAGGATCGCTCCTGTGCGGTGGTGTAAAGGTCGGTGCTGGTCGAGGACTGCGAGCGGTCTGCGGTGTGCTTCACGGTGGTCTCCCCCTGTGCGATTCGTACTTCGTCCCCCTGTCACGAGACGTACCGGGCGACGGACGGCGGAACTTATGGAGATATGGGTCCATCCTGTCAAGGCGGACTTGCCGATTTGGGTTCCATCACGGCGGGAAACGCCTGCGAGGAACGTGTGGCGCGCGACGGACGGGTCGAAAAGTCCCATGTCACTTCGCGATCGACTCCTTGGTGAGGGTGGCGTCGAGGCCGCGGGCGAACGCGGTGGTCTTCTCGAGGTCGTTCTCCCAGTGGATGCGGACCTCGCAGTCGAGGTGGGTGGGAATGAAGGCGATGTCGTCGGCGACGCTGCGCGCCGCGCGCCCGACCCCTTCGACCTGCCGCTTCTCGGCCTTCATCGCGCTGATGAAATCCGGCCGTTCGTTCTCGCGCGGCCGGACGTTGACGCTGATCAAGCCCCAGCCGCACTCGTGCTTGCCCGAGAGCTTGCCCGATTCGCCATCGAAGAACTGATCGCGAACGGCCTTGGGCACCAGCTTGTCGCAGTCGAGCTCGACCTCCTGCGGGCAGTCGGCGGCGTGCCCCGGCTCGCTCCCCGCTGCCGCGGCCGGGCTGCCGGCGGGGGCAGCTCCCGACCCGGCGGCGGCCTTTCCTCCCCCCTTGGCGTCATCCGACCTGGAGCACGCAGCGACCGTCAGCATCAGTGTCAGGATTGCGAAACGCTTCATGAGGAACCTTCCTTCAGCGGCCGATGTATACGACCGGAATGTCCGCAGCAACGATCTGCGCTCGGGAATGCGAGCCGAGTGCCTGCGGCCAGCTGACCGGATCATAGTCCCTTGGCCGGGTCGCCGTGTTGCGTGTCGCGCAACGAGGGGGTCAAGAGTCGCTCGCCGAGCGAGGTGCGGCGGGGCGAGCGAGCGGCGGGGCGGTCACGAGCGCTGGAGCCAGCCGGGGAGCAGGGTTTGGGCCTCGGCGCCGAGGGTGTCCTCGAACGGGATGGCGTGGGCGGCGAGCAGGGACTGCAGTCGACCCGCAGCGAAGGCGTCGAAGATCTCGGTGGCGCCGCCGATGAGCTCGCCGGCGACGAAGATCTGCGGGATGGAGCGCAGGGAGGTGCGCTCGGCGAGGGCCGCGCGGATCTGGCCGCCCCAGTTGTCCGTCTGGAGGGCGGCGGAATCGATGTCGACCGAGCGGTAGGCGATCTTGCAGCGCTGGAACAGCTTGCGGACCGCCCAGCAGAACTCGCACCACTCGAGCGCGAAGAGCACCACCGGCTGGGTCGTGTCGGCGAGGGCGTCGGCGACGAAGGCACGGGCAGCGTCGGTGATGGCGTCGGTCTCGATCGGCTGCGGGCGGACGGTGGGCGGGACGTCGAACCGGTAGCGCGGGGTCGACCGGGAGATGGCGACCTCCTCCGGCGTCATCGTCGCCTCGATGTCCTGGAAGAGCGGCGTCGACAGGTAGCGCTCGCCGGTGTCGGGCAGCATGCAGAGGATGTTGGCGCCCGGCTCGGCGCGCTCGGCCAGCCGCATGGCGCCGGCCAGGGTGGCGCCGCTCGAGATGCCGGTGAGCAGCCCTTCGCGTGCGGCCAGCTCGCGCGACCAGCGGAGGGCGTCGGCGCCGTTGATCGGCACGATGCGGTCGACGTGGCGGCGCGCGTCCTCGACCAGCTTGGGGATGAAATCGGTGGAGATGCCCTGGATCGGGTGCGGCCGGGCCATCGGGTGGCTCTGGGAGGGAAGGCCGTCGGCCGGCCAGGGCTGCTTGACGCCGCTGGCGAACACCGGGGAGTTGTCCGGCTCGACCGCGACGATGCGGGTCCGCGGCGAGCGCTCCTTGAGCACGCGGGCCACTCCCTTGAGGGTGCCGCCGGTGCCGAAGCCGGTGACCCAGTAGTCGAGGCCGATGTCGGCGAAGTCGTCGAGGATCTCGACCGCGGTGGTGCGGGCGTGGATCTCCGCGTTGGCCTCGTTCTCGAACTGCCGGGTCATGAACCAGCCGTGGGCGTCGGCCAGCTCCTGCGCCTTGCCCAGCATGCCGACCCCGGTCTCGACCGCCGGCGTGAGGACCACCCGGGCCCCGTAGAAGCGCATCAGGCGGCGGCGCTCGATGCTGAAGGCCTCCGACATGACGATGACCAGCGGGTAGCCGCGCTGCGCGCAGATCATCGCGAGCCCGATGCCGGTGTTGCCGCTGGTCGCCTCGACGATGGTCTGGCCCGGTTTGAGCGCGCCCGATCGCTCGGCGGCCTCGATGACGCCGAGCGCGAGGCGGTCCTTGACCGAGCCGCCCGGGTTCATCCCCTCGACCTTGGCGTAGAGATTGACCCCGGCGGGCGCGAGCTTGCGCAGCTGGACGACCGGGGTCCGGCCGATGAGCTCGACGACGTCTCGGTAGATCGTCATCGCGCCGCACCGGGTGGTGGATTCCGCTCGGTGTCGCTTCGGGTCATCATGTACATCGTGAACCCGAGAGTGCCATGGATCCTCATCGGCGCGCTGGCGTCATGCGGCGCCCCACGAAGCACGGGCGTGCCGGCGCTGTCGAAGGCGAACCAGGCGTCCGCCGCCGCGTGCGTGGCGGGGGACGCCGCCGCGTGCAGTCTGCTCGGGACCTCGCTGTACCTGGAAGCGAAGGTGAACGACGCCAGCCTGGTGGATGCGATGCGGCCGTTCGAGAAGGCGTGCCACGGGGGCGACTGGCACGGGTGCGGCATGGCGGCGCTCGTGAAGTCGGAGATGAAGGAGAACGGGCGACCGGTGGCGGCCAAGGCATTTCCGATGGCGATGGCGGCGTGCCGGCGCGGCGACGGGGGCGCGTGCGTCGCATCCAGCCGCCGATGCCGGAGGCGGTCGCGATGCGTCGCAGCCGGCGCGCCAGCTACACGGCGCGGTTCGTTCTCTGCGTTTCGGAGCGCGGCGTGCCGGCCAAGATCATCCTCGCAGAGCTGTCGGGCGCTCCGGGCTGGGACCGGAAGCTGTTCGAGACGATGCGCTCGTGGCGCTATGCGCCATACGTCGGCAAGAGCGCGCGTCCGGAGCCGGTGTGTCACGGCGTGACGTTCATCTACAACCCGAAGCGGCGCTGACTGCGGCTGGCGGGAGCGATGGGTTGGCGCAACCGGCGTCACTGGATCGCGCGGGCCAGGGCGGCGACGCGGGCGTGGCCATCCTGGCTCAGCTCGCGCAGGCTCCGGTCGAAGCTCGGGTGGCTCATGCCGGACAGGAGGAAGGTGGCGCGGTAGGCCGCGCGTTGCGCGGCGCGGATCTCCTCCTTTTCCTCCTCGGAGAGCGCGCGCCGGATCGCCTTCTCCAGGCTCTCGAGGTCGAGCTCGATCTGCGCCGCCAGGCCGCCGTCGAGGAGCTTGCCGATCTCCATGTAGTCGTCGATCCCCGACTCGATCTTGCCGCGGTCGAGGGCGCTGGCGATCTTGTCGACGATGAGCGTGTCGAGCTTGGCGTGCTGGCTCTCCTCGAGCCAGTGGTGGCGCAGCATGCTGACGAACAGCGGATCCAGCCGCTCCGCCGCGTTGTCCCGCACGCTCTCGACGTAGTGCCGCTGCGACATCCACTCGATGTGCAGCGTGGCGAGGAAGACGCCGAGGCGCGAGTGGTTGAGGATGGCGGCCGCGATCTCCCGGGCCGGCCCGATGACGCCGCACGGGGTCGCGAAGCCGCGCCGGAACTCGGCCACGAACCACTTGAACAGCTGGATGTGCTTTGCCTCCTCCTCGGCGAAGCGCAGGAGGGCGCGCATCTCGTGGTCGTCGCCGTGCGCCGAGCTGCCGGCGTGCTCGATGACGGCCGGCAGGATGTACTCCTCGACCAGCCCGAACATGTAGAGATAGGTGAAGCCGCGGATCTGGTTGAGGACCAGCTTCTCGCGGTCGCTCAGGCAGGTGATGCCGGCGACCCCGGCGAGAGCCTCGGGCAGGAACGGCTTGTCGAAGTCGAACGTCCGGTTCGCGATGACGTCCTCGAGCCGCCAGTTGACCTTGTGCGACGCCTCGAGGGTGGAGCGGTAGTCGTAGCTGTGCGTGAGCATGATCGGCCTCCTTGTGTGACTCACCCTAGGCGGCCCGCGCCCGGCACGACATGGGAAGTCTGTCCCGATCCCGGCTAGAATCGACGCACTCGCCCGGGGCGAATGTCCCGGCTCCCAACGCCGATGGACGACCGGCCCCTCCGCCAGAAGATCCGCTACCTCGCGACGCCCGAGGGCGTGAAGCTCGCCTGGGCCGAGGTCGGGACCGGGCCGGCGCTGGTCAAGGCGTCCAACTGGCTGAGCCACCTCGAGTACGATCTCGAGAGCCCGGTCTGGCGCCACTGGATCCGCTTCTTCGCCGGCCACTCTCGCTTCATCCGCTACGACGAGCGCGGCTGCGGGATGACCGACTGGAACGTCCCCCAGCTGGCCGCCTTCTCCGGCTGGGTGGACGATCTCTCGGCGGTGGTGGACGCGTCGGCGCCGGCCGAACCGTTCGTCATGCTCGGCATCTCGCAAGGGGCGCCGATGTGCGCGGCCTACGCGGCGGCCCACCCCGAGCGGGTGTCCGCGCTCATCCTCTACGGCGGCTACGCCCGCGGCTGGGAACTGCGCGAGCACGCGGAGGCCAAGCGCGTCTACA
>Ga0111539_10010749_pt1 | contig 11522 bp, 13 predicted proteins | sample RhiMethybrSRZTD1_FD_79667 | JGI IMG/M metagenome (GOLD analysis project Ga0111539, IMG submission 79667) | Populus rhizosphere microbial communities from Tennessee, USA - Rhizosphere MetaG P. TD hybrid SRZTD1 (version 2) (version 2) | ecosystem: Host-associated > Plants > Roots > Rhizosphere >...
CGAACGAGGTCACGGTGATCGTGGACGCCGTCACAGTCGATACGGAGATCTGCGCGGACTTCGGCTTCGCCGTCGAGTTCGTCGAGAACGGCACCTTCAAGACGAGGACGTTCTACGACCGCGAAGGGAACATCGTCAAGACCATCCTCAGCAACTCCAACGTGAGATACACCTCTACCGCATCGGCAAACGGCAAGACGCTGAGCACCAACTATCCACTCGTTTTCATCACCCGCGGTGATGACGCGGACATCCGCGTCGGACTCCGCAACGCGTACCACGTTCCGCGGGCGGGCGTGGTCCTTCTCGACGCCGGACGCCTCGTCTTCGACGCCAACGGCGATGTCGTCTTCGAGAGTGGCCAACACGACCTACTCAATGGGTCGGTCGACGCCTTCTGCGGCTACTTCGAGTCATAGACCCACAACCGCACCGTCGATGAGGGGGGCCATGAGGCCCCCCTCTCTTTCACTCGAAGGTCTTGCGTCCCGGGACGGTTGACCCGCGACCGCCGTCAGCTTTCGAAGCTGATCGCTACGAGCCGCCGTGTCGACACACCGGCGAGGGGGTCCTCGCCCGGCTTCGTCGCGCGGACGAAGAGCGTCAACTGCTGCTGCTGGTCGCTCGCAGGAAAGTTCGCGTCACGGCGGAAGACGAGCGTCGCAGTGCCTTCGTCCCCGGTGAGCTCCTCCGCCGGGATGCTGAACTGGTTGTACGGCACTGCGGTCACATAGACGCTCGCGCCCTTGATGTCCACGCTGCACGTGCTCCCGACGCGCACCTTCAAAGTGAAGGTGTCCGTTCCCTCGTTGATCGGTCCGGACAACACGTCGAATGCGACGATCTGCAGCCGCGCCGGCGGTGACAGGTCAGCAATCGGGGCGGTCTTCACGCTCTTGTTGGTCGGACAGCCATTCGGTGTGGCAGCCGTCGCGGCCATCCCTACGGCCGCCAGCACCACGAGCGTCAGCGCAGCGACGACGGCGATCAATAGACGTCTTGCGATCCCGGCGTGCCGCAACCGTGGATGCCAAGGAAACCGTTCCATGGTGTCCTCCTCCGTTCTCGGGGCACTTGCTCTTCGCGCCTGGGCGAAGGGAACCCTCACAGGAGCGTGGGGGCCAGCCCGCAGGCGGCGACCGTACCAACGCGTCGATCCGACTGCAGAAGAAACACTCGAACGAGGGGCACCGCCAGCCCGGTGAACCCAGTCGACGGTGCCACGAGCCGACTCGCCGTGACGTTCTAGACGAACCGCTCCGCTGGCTCTAACGTCCCTGCGACTGTGTTCGACCGCGACTTCTTTCGGCGCGAATTCCCGCAGAAGCTGGAAAGGTTCAGCGAGGAGCGGGACTCGGTTCCCGTCAGGGTCGTCATCTCGACGGTCGGTGGCCGGGACTTCGACATTCAACGCCTGACCGCCAGCGACACCGGAACGACGCTCTACACGCGCGAGGACAAGATGATCTTCCTGCCCTACGGCGTCATCGAGCACATCGACGTGACTGTCGCTCAAGACCGTCGTGTTCCCGGATTCGAGATCCCCACCGGCTCCGATGACGGCGGCTAGCAGGCTGGATGCCTGCTCCGTGGGACCGACGTCTCGGCCCCTCGACTCCGTCGACCGCAGGCAATAGGGTGCGACTCCGATGTGTTGCCTCGCCCTCTTCACGCTCGGGCTCGGCCCACGGATCGCACTCGCGGTCTGGTGGATCTGGGGCGACAAGGTCGGCGCGGCGTTCGATTCGTTCCTCGTGCCGTTCCTCGGTCTGCTGTTTCTCCCCTGGACGACGCTCTTCTACGTCATTGCCTGGACGCCGATCGACGGGGTCACGGGCGTCAACTGGCTGTTCGTCGGTCTGGGGTTCGTCTTCGACCTCATGACCTACAGCGCCCGCGCCGCGAAGGGGAAGACGAAGTACTACTAACCTCGGCGTCGCGCGCACCGGCCGGCCGCGGCGTCCCACCTTCCGTCTCCCCAGGAGCCCTCGAGCCGGGCGACGAAGATCGGCGTCGAAGCCGCTACCCGTCGACGATCGAGAGGATGTTCCCGTCGGGATCCTTCACCCAGACGCCGCGCATCTCGCCGATCGTGTGAATGTCCCCCTCTCGACTCGCTCCCGGCAGGTCGTACTGCTCGAATGCCACTCCCTTCCGGTGGAGGTCGTCGACGACGCTGTCGAAGTCCTCACCCGCGGACCAGGTGGCGGCCGTTGCCTTGTTCGTGCCGGCGAAGTCCGATCGGTACACGAGGACTCGCGAAGCGCCACTCGAGTAGACGACCGCCTCGCCCATGTCCGTCGCGGGCTCGAGGCCGAGGTCGTTCTCGTAGAACGATCGAGCGGCCGCGATGTCCGAAACCGCGATGGTTGCGCCTACGTCGTGCTTGCCGAGCATCCCATTCCTCCCGCGTCGCGGCGATCGGCTGACGCCGTTCGCCTGGCACCAAGCCATCGTTGCACGGCTTCACCGAACGGCTTCGCGGCTAAACGGCGACCCGCGGAGCTCGCGTTGACAGCGCCACCCTCCGATTCCCGAGCCATGCGGGCGCAAGGGCGGCGAGCGCCATCGCGACGGCCATCGCGATCCTGTTGACGAGGACGCGGCCGTAGCGTTGCGCCGCGACGTCGACGAAGGGATACGGGTGCGCCAGTCGACCCCGCGCCGCGGATCAGCGTGAAGGCGAACCACGCAAGCGGGCACGCCAGCCACTCAGAACAGCGAGCTGATACGTCATCGCGACGACCGCCGTCGCTGCGAACGCGAGCCGCGCGAGGCGCTGCAGTAGGCCGTCGATGCCCCGACCCGAAGCACGCGCGGACCGTACGGCGGCGCCCCGCGGTCGGCGAGGCTCCTTCAGCGGGCTGCTGGCCGTGCGGCCTCACGTCACAGCCGAACGCGGAACGTGCGCCGTGCGGCCGGGCGTCCGGGCTCGGAGGCGATTCGGACGGTGGCCGTGAGCCACCCCCGGAGGAAGCGCGGGCACGCGATCTGCATCACGCCTTCGGTTCGGGGTCGGATCATCCGGCGGCCTGTGGATCGGAGACCGAGGTCCAGCGACCCGCGTCGAAGCGCAACGCGCACCGCGCCGGGCGCGAGCGACTCGGTGACGTTGCCACGGTTGGCCAGGCGCAGCTCGAGCAGACGCGCTCCGGGCGCACGACGAACGCGGAGATCGCGCACGACGAGCCGACGGACGATCGGACCCGGCGCGCGAACCACGACGACGACTCCGACTCGCATCCGCACGGCGACACCCCGGTCGCGAAGCGGGCGAGTCGACAGGAGCACGAGCGCGTCGTGATCGCCCGGCTCGACGCGGCCCGGCAGACGCGACATGACCGTGAGGGAGCGGGTCGTGCCGGGATCGAGTACGAAGCGGCGGGGAGCGACGGTCAGCCACGACGACGCCGCGCGCGCACGTTCGCCCGTCACGACGCGCGGACGACCGCGGAGGTCGAGGGAGAACCCGGCGCGCACGACGTCGACGACGACCGCCCTCAGGCCGTGATTCGTGACGCTCACCTCCGCTCGCGTAGCCCCTGCCAGCGCAACGTGGGCCGGCGCTGCCGTGAGCGCGAGCGGCGACCGCGGCGTGCCCGCGCCCGCCGAAGGGGGCGCGAGCACGGTGGCGGCCAGGAGCAGGGCCACCGCGCGGGTCATCGGCCGATCACCGTGAACGTGACCGTGGCCGTGTACCGACCGGCGGCGACGACCGGAAGCGGTGAGACGAAGCCGAGGCGCGTGTCCCAGACGTCCCCCGCCGGTGCGCTCCGCGAGGCTGCGTTGCCGACGAGGAGGTCCGATGCCGGGGCGATCGGAATCGCCGCCATCGCACCACCCGCAAGCGACGGGCCGATCAGACCCCCGCTCGGCGCCGTCCCTGCGACTCCGAGCGGGAGATCGGCGGGCGTGAACGCCGTGCGATGAACGGTGAGCGCGTACCCGCTCGTGTTGTTGCTGACGACGGTCACCCGCTCGGACACGGCGACCGGCGTCGAGCCCGAGGTCGCGTTCCCGAAGCTCACCGTCGGGCGTTCGAGCGCGATGGAGATCACCGGCTGGACGTCGATGTCGACCGCGGCACTCTGCGACACGCCACCGCTCGGCGGCGGAACCGAGCCGCAGGTCGTGACCGCGGCGGTGGAGTTGCGCGGCGTCGGCGCGGCCGCGGAGAAGTCGGTCGAGTTCACGTCGGTGTCGGTGCAGCCGTTGTCCGCGCGAACGGCGGCTGTCGTGTTGTCGAGGGTGGGCGCTGGACCGCCGCCCTCGTGGTCGACCGCCGTTCCGTAGCCGACCATGTCCGCGATCGAGGTGACCGAGGCGCAGCTTCCGGCGGAGGCGCCGCAGCTGAGCCCAGATGCGTCGCGAACGACTGCGACCTTACCGCCCGAGACGGCCATGTTGGTCGTCCCGGAGACGTCGGGCGTCGGCAACGCCGCACCGACGGCAGCTGACGACGCGAGTTGCACGAGATACCGCCGCCCCGGGGCGATCGACCCCGTCAACGCGGTCGCCTGCCACGTCGCGCCGGACGCGGATGCGTACTGGATCGTCCAGCCGCTCACGTCGACCGCCGTCGACCCGCGGTTGAAGAGCTCCACGAAGTCGTTCGCGAAGGGCGCGCCGGAGTTGCCGCCGCCCGGGAAGACCTGGCTGACGACGAGGTCCGGTGAGGCGCTGCGAGCGGCGGGCGGGGCCAGCACGCCGCCGGCCACGAGGACGATGAAGAGAACGAGGGCTACGACTCGAGACATGCCGGCTCCGATCGGTGGGAGGATGGACTCCCTCCCTGATATCGTGTTGTCAGATCAGGCGAAAGGGCTCGCGGCGGATTGACACACAGTTGGCGCACGTCGTCGCTCGTCCGTCACGGCCACCGTCGAAGCACGTGCGACGTGTCGCGATCAGCGCACGGGCTGCATGACGCGCCCATCGAATCGGAACCACTCGATGCGGCCGTCGGGACCGCGGAGGAACTCCGCCTCTGTGCCCTCGCCGAGGCCCTCCGGGACGAACAGCCGGTCGCGCTCGGAGAACACGACGGGAACGGGCGGCGGGCTCGGCATGGGCGGCGAGTCCTCGGTCGGGAAGCCCCCACGGCTCGTGATGACGAGCAGCAGCCCGTCGTCCGTGGCCCTCAGCTCGGCGTCGAGCAGCGGCGATCTGTACGTGCCGAGGTACTCGGCCGGATCGATGACGACGGCGATGCGATCGGGCTTGTGGCCGCCGAGCGCGTCGACCACGACATCGAGCGCTGCGGTGACGACCTCGCCTCCGTTCTGGTGGTTCGTCAGAACGGTGAGCACGGTCCCCGAGTCGGGAGCGAACGACAGGTGGGCCACCTGTCCGTTCGTGCCGCCGCCGTGATGGACGAGGGTGACGCCGGTGACGTCGTCGATCCCCCACGTGAGGCCGACCGACCCGAAGATCGGCGCCGCCCGGAGCTGCGGACGCTGCATCTCGTCGAGTGAGGCCCGCGTGAGGATCGCTTCCCCGTCGGACAGGTGGAACCGGGCATACCGGACGAGGTCGACGACCGTCGAGGCGATGCCGCCGGCGGCGTGATGCGCTCGACCGATCGCCCACGGTCGCGCGACGGTCGGCGGCCCACACTCGGCGCGATGGTGGCCGACGGTGAACCGGCGCGTCATGACGTCCTCGGCCGCGAAGAGGCTGGCGTCGAGCCCGAGCGGCTCGAGGAGCACGGACTGCACGACGCGCTCGTACGGCTCGCCGGTGACGACCTCGATCACCCGACCCGCGAGATAGAAGCCCGCATTGTTGTACGACCACACCGTTCCGAGCGGCGTGAGCTGCGGAAGTCGCGGCAGGTCGCCGACCATCCGCGCGAGGGCGTCGTCCCCGGCGCCGTGATCGGCGAAGTAGTCGCCAACCCACCCGGCCGTATGTGTCAGGAGATGGCGCATCGTGACCGCGACCGCCACCGACGGGTCGGCGAGCGCGAGCTTCGGGAGATACCGACGGACCGGGGCGTCGAGCTCCAGCTCGCCGCGCTCGACGAGCGCCATCGCAATGGTCCCGGTGAACGTCTTGGTGATCGACCCGATCTGGAACATCGTGTCGGGAGTGACGTCGAGCGGGTTCTCGAGGGACGTGACGCCGTACGCCGCCCGGTTCTCCTCACCCTCGTGGAGGAGTCCCACCGCCACGCCTGGCGTGTCGCTCTCGTCGATCGCGGCTTCGACCGCCGCGCGCACGTCGTCGAACAGCCCCACGGCGCGACCCTATCGCGCTCCTCCGCGTCCGGCCGCCCTAGGCTGTCGTGATGCGCCGCTGGCTTCGCAGCCTGAACCCGCAGTTGCCGCGTTCGGTGCAGTTGCTCCAGCTCGGCGGCCTGGCGAATGCCTTCGGGAACGGCGCGATCCTGCCGTTCGTCCTCATCTACCTGCACAACGTGCGGGGCATCGGGCTCGGCACCGCAGGGCTCGTCCTCGCGACCAACGCGTTCGTCAGCATCGGCGCCGGCCCGGTGGCCGGAACGCTCGTCGATCGCATCGGCGGCAAGCGCGTCCTGGCCTCCGCCCTCGTCTTCCTCGCAGTGGGCTACACCGGCTACGTGCTCGTCGACACCCCCTGGAAGGGCTTCGCCGTCGCAACCGTGACGGGGATCGGAAACGGGATGTTCTGGCCCGCTCAGTCGACGCTGATCACGATGCTGACCGTTCGGACGCGCCGCCACGCCGCCTTCGCGATGCAACGGGTCGTGATGAACCTCGGCATCGGGCTCGGGGCACTCGTGGGTGGCCTCATCGCGACGACCTCGCGGCCCGGCACGTTCGACGTCCTCTTCCTCCTCAACGGAGCGACGTTCCTCGTCTACCTCGGCGTACTCGCGGCCTTCGTCCCCGAGCCGAGCAGCCGCGAGTCCCGGCGCGCGACGGCAGGCAGCAGCTACCTGCCGGTCATTCGCGATCGCCCGTTCATGGGAGTCGTCGCGCTCAACACGCTCTTCATTTTCGCCGGCATGGCCGGGTTCGAGCTCCTGCCGGTCTACGCGAAGAACGAGGCCGACGTGACGGAGACGATGATCGGCATCGTCTTCTTCGTGAACACGGTGGTGATCGTGCTCGCGCAACTGCCGGTCACGAAGCTCACCGAGGGCCACCGCCGGATGCGCAGCCTTGCGATTCTCGGCGTTCTGTGGGCGAGCTGCTGGGCGGTCGTCCCGCTCGCCGGCGCATGGGTCACCGGCGTAGCCGCGGCCGTGCTCCTCGCGGGGATCATGGCGGCGTTCGGGATCGGCGAGTGCCTGCACGGCTCCGTGCAAGGGCCTCTCGTCGCCGACCTCGCCGAACCGGCCCTGATGGGTCGCTACATGGCGCTCTCCGCCCTCTCGTGGCAGGTCGGGTTCGCGCTCGGGCCGGCGATCGGAGGCTTCGCGCTGGCCGCCAGCCCCGGCGGCGTCTGGTTCGTGGCGGCGATGCTCTGTCTCGTGGCGTCCGCCTGGTCGCTGTCCCTCGAGCGGTCGCTGCCGACCGGGGCGCGGAGCAATCCCGTGCCCGAGCCCGCGTAGGCCACCTCGCAGGCACCACGAGTAGAATCACGAATAGATGACGTGCGCCACCGACGACCCACTCAGTCCCCGTGCCGAGCCTGCCCCGCATCCGCAGGAGCACCCGGACGCGCTCCGGCGCGGACGACGTCGCGCGCCCGTCCCAGGTCTCCGAGCTCGCCGCCGGCGGGCTCACGTGGGTAAACGCAGTCGGGCCTGATCTCGAGACCGCGCAGGCACTCGCCGAGCGGTTCGGCTGGCATCCCCTCGACGTCGAGGACGTCGTCTCGAAGCGCCAGCGCCCGAAGGTGGACGATTACGAAGACGAGGGCTACCTCTTCGCGGTCCTCCACTTTCCCGTCTACGACAAGGCGGTCCAGCGGCTGAACGCCGCCGAGCTCGACGTCTTCATCGGCCAGGACTACCTGGTCACGCTTCCGAATCGCGAGCTCCTGCCCGTGACCCGGCTGTTCGCACGCTGCGAGTCGGACGAGGCGTTCCGCGAGCAGCTCCTCGTTCGCGGCTCGGGCCGGCTTCTCTACGAGGTGCTCGACGACCTGTTCGACTACTGCTTTCCGATCCTCGACAAGATCGGCCACAAGCTCGACCGCATCGAGGACGACATGTTCGAGGGTGCCGCCGAGGACGTCGTCCGCGACATCTCGAACGTCAAGCAGGAGATCATCTCGTACCGCAAGGTGATCAAGCCCGAGCGCTCGACGCTGCGCGTGCTCGAGCGGCGGATCGACCGGTTCCTCCCCGAGGATCTCGAGCTGTACTTCGACGACGTCAATGACGCCGTCGAGCGGATCTGGGACCAGCTCGACAACTACAAGGAGGTCGTCGAGGCGCTCGAATCGACGAACGAGTCGGTCATCTCGCATCGCCAGAACGACGTCCTTCGCCTGCTGACGATCATCAGCGTGACGATGCTGCCGCTGACACTGCTCACGGGCATCTTCGGGATGAACGTGGTCTACCCCGGTGAGGGGACGCACGACGCCTTCTGGGTGATCCTCGCCGCCCTTCTCCTCACGCTCGGCGCGATGCTCGGCTTCTTCCGCTGGAAGCGCTGGCTCTGACCGTCGAGGCCGCAGCCTGGTCGGCCTCGCCGAAGGGCTAGGCAGATCTCGTCCGGCGGGGGAAGTAGGGGTGCCTTCCATCGCCGATCCTGCTCGCATGGCGTATGAGGGTCGAGACGGCGGAAAGGCCCTCGAGAGAGGGGGAATGGCATGACAGCGGCACAATTCGAGGATCTCCGGGTCGACGAGGCAGCCGAGGTGCTGGCCTGGCGCTTCGACACCCTCTGTCGGTGCGGCTTCGATCTCGATGCGGCGGCGGTCATCGCGGCGAACGTCGAGGTCGACCTCCATCTGGCGGTCGACCTCGTCGAGCGCGGCTGCCCGCCCGAGCTCGCAACACGCATCCTCCTCTAGCTCTCTCCCCCAAGCCCGCGACGTCGGAATCTCGGCGGCGATTCCGACGTCGCGGTACCCGTTTTTCAGGCGCTACCACCTGGGGTCGATGCAGCGTCGACGGTCAGACGGGTCGGTGCACAGCCAGAGGGAATGTTCGAAGACCGCGCGATATGAGGTGCCGCCAGCGCGGTACTCGACCGCGATTCTCCGCGCGCCTGCTCGACCGGGTCGCGTAAGCCGAACCCCGAGGAGGACCTGGACGAAATCGTCCCTGGATTCGGCCGGCGCGAGTTCGTAGTTCCGGATTGGACGCGTCCGGCCACCGGGTTCGATCGGGGGGAAACCGCGCTGCGCACCGACCAAGGGGTGATGCCCGTCGGGCTCGACGACGAAGCCCCCGATCAGCTGAAGCCCTGGATCGACGTCCAGCAGCTCGACTCGCTCGAGCCTCACAGGCTCGTTCGTCTCGTTTCGCAGGATCACTGGCCCCACGGAGACGGGTTGCCAAATCCCGACCGGTACGCCGGTGGCCGATCGGCCGCAGTCGGTGCACGCGAGCGGCCCGCCCGCACGACGGCCAAGAAGGTCTGGTTTCACGTGAATGAGCGACAGGGCGAGCGCGAATAGCGCGAATGAGGCGCCGGCAGCGCGCATCAGGTACTTCCGCCTCAAGCGCCTGCGAAGATCCGCGACGAGGTTGGTGGGAACCCATCAGTCCCACACAGAACGTGCTTGGTCGACCTGGCCCCGAACAGCCAATCGAGTACTACCCACCTCGACAGACCGCTTCTGGCGCTCAGCGACAGAGACGTGCCGCCGACGATCACGGACGCAGCGTTGGCGAACGTGCCGTATCGGTTCTCATCGCGTGTGAAGCGAATGTTCCGGCCGAAGGTCGCGAGGTACTGCGCGTGATCCTCGGCGCACCGGTCGTCGAGGCGCCGCAGATCCGCTCCGACCCGTGAGCTCCCGACCCACTTCGTGGCACGGATCTCGTAGGCCTCCGACACCTTGACCGCGGCCGGTGACGCGCACCAGAGCTCGGTGCGGTACTTCGTGTAGACGAACTCCGTCTGGATCTCGTGCGCCCACCGATCCCGGGTCGTCGAGTAGGCGATCGTGGCGGAGCTGCTCGATCCGGTCTCGTTGGCGACACGGACCGTGCCCTTCATGACCCAGAAGCTCCCGTCGAGCGAGAAGGCCTTCGCGATGTACGAGTCGGCTTTCCGGCCGTAAGTGAAGGATGCGACCTCGGTGTCCGCCGGCGTGTGCAGCTCGCCGATCGTCGTCCAGGCCCGCGCGGAGGCGAGCGGGAACCGATACGTCGCGCAGGAGCCGTACGCCTGCGATCCGCTGGTCGCGCCTGCGGCGGCGCCGGGGACGAGGCGCAGGTTGACGGTCGAGCCCGCCGGGAGGAGCACGGTGTCCGTGGGCGTCAGCCCGTTCTCGTCCACCCATGCTCCGGCGACGTCGGCGCGGATGACGGACTCGTTGTAGACCCAGCCGTTCAGGTTCGCCACGAGGTCGAGGTTGACCTGACCGTCGTTCGCCGCGGCAGCGGCCTCGAGTGCAGGGCTCGACTCCGCCCGGAGCGTGAACGTCCCGTCCGGCGCGGTCGTGGTCGTCGCGACCAGCGTGTCCTCCGAACGAGCGGGGCCGTCCACGTTCGGCAGGTAGAGCGCGACGCTCCCGCCGCTCGGCGGCGGCTCCACGCCGCCCTTCGGGATGACGAGCCGTCCCCGTGCGATCACCGGACCTTCCTGGACGACACCGTCCGCAACGCCGAACGCGAACGTGGTCGGCGTACCGAGGGTCGGGCCGTCGGGTGTGTTCGACTGACCGAGCGAGTAGAGCTGCGCGCCGACCCCGCCGAGCGCAGCGAGAGCGCCGGCCTCCGACGAAGACGCCCCGTAGAACATCGTGAGACCCACCTGCTCGCACGGCGCGATCGTGCCGAGCGCGGACGGCGTGGACCCGGCGTTCCAGAGCCGCGTCTTCGCGACCCCGCTCGACTTCGCGCAGGGCATCGTCCGGATCGACCTGGCCATCCGGCCGGTCCGGGCTGTCGACTTCGTCTTCGCCACGCTCCGCGTCAAGGCCCTCTGAGGGGAAGGACCGCCATGCCTCTGGTCTTCTCCGCCCGCGACTCCGAGGTCCGGGTCGGCAACGACCTGATCGAGGGCGTCCGGGCCATCGAGTACCGCTCCGTCCGCGACCGCCGCGAGGTCACCGCGATCGGCACCGACGAGCGGATCGCTGTGTACTTCGGTGCCCGGTGCGTCACCGGGCGGCTGCGGGTGGCCTCGACCGCCGTCGTGCTCGACGGCCTGCTGACCGAGCCCGGCGAGTTCCAGGTGGTCGCCACCCTGCGGCACAGCGGCAACCGGCGGACGGTGGCCTTCGACGAGTGCTGGCTGGAGTCGAAGCAGGTGGAGCTCGTCGAAGGCGGGCACAGCGAGACGATCTACCAGTTCTCCGCCACCCGGGTGCGGGAGGAGGACACCACCGCATGACGACGCCCGTCACGTTCACCGACGTCGCCGTCCGGCCGGACGAGCTCCGGCTGGGCGACGAGACGCTGCCGCTGC
>Ga0111539_10010750_pt1 | contig 11522 bp, 10 predicted proteins | sample RhiMethybrSRZTD1_FD_79667 | JGI IMG/M metagenome (GOLD analysis project Ga0111539, IMG submission 79667) | Populus rhizosphere microbial communities from Tennessee, USA - Rhizosphere MetaG P. TD hybrid SRZTD1 (version 2) (version 2) | ecosystem: Host-associated > Plants > Roots > Rhizosphere >...
ATCTTCGTCGACTCGCTCTGGCGCGACCCGCACAACTCCGATCGGCCGGCCGTACAGGCAGCGTGGCAGAGCGAGGAACGGAACCAGGCTTAGTGCCTGTCCGTCCGGTCACGGCACCAACGCGGCAGTCGAGGGAGCCGATGGAAGAATCGCCGGAACTGCGTCTGCTGTTCCACCGGCTCAATAATCAGCTCGGCATCATCCTCGCTCACGCCGAGCTCCTCGAAGCGAAATCCGCGGACGACGCCAACCGGGCTCGTGCAACACAGGTCGTCACCAGCGCCCTCGAGGCGATGGCCACGGCCAAAGAGATTCGCCGCCAGACCACTTCGTCCGTCGACTGACTTTTCGTCCTTCTCATCCCCGCACAGAGTCCTCGTCGCCCGCGTCAGGTATGCCGCATCGGCGTACCAGTTTCGTTTTTTGCGATCAAAACCGTGATCGAGCCGTCAAGGTTTTGACTCTTCAATCGCATTAATTGTCAAGAAGTTGACGAAAAGTGCGCCATTTCTGCCTGTGCGCTGCACGGAGACGCACGCCAGATCAAGCCCATAAGACTAATTTGCACATCAACTTAGGAGATTTCAACAAGCGAAAAACGTCAGCGCCTACGAGCCGGCACGGCCGTTGGTACCGCGGTTGCGACGTTGCGCACCCAGCGGAACCGTCGGGAGGTTCCGAATCCCGGACGACGTCACGTCCGGACGAATGGAGAGCTTACCGATGCGTGTTCAACCAGTTGCCGCCCACCAGAACAGCCGAATCGTTGCGGGCCTCCCATTCGTCGAGGCGCTGGCCCGTCGGATGGCGGCATCGATGCCGAACTCGATCGACATCGGCGATCTCGTTCAGGATGGCGTCCTCGGATTGATCGACGCCGCCCATCGCTTCGACGAGGAGCGGGGGATCAAGTTTGAAACCTTTGCCGAACGGCGTGTGCGCGGCGCCATGATCGACGCCCTGCGCCGTGACGCGTGGCCGCGCGGCGTGCGCCGCCAGCGCCGAGAGCTCGACGCTGCCCGCGAGGCGTTGCGCCGCGAACTCGGACACGAGCCGTCGCTGGCCGACCTGGCGGCGAAAGTGGGATCCGATGAAAAGCGCTTGAGCCGGACCATCGTTCGCATTAACACGATTGAGTCGACGTCGCCCCTGGCGACCGGTGAGCGCTTTGCCGAGAGCACGCTGCCGCCGGCGCTGGTTCCCGCCGAGCCCGACGCCCCCGATGCGATCTACGAGAAGACCGAGGTCCGCGAACGCGTGCGCACCGCCATTCAGTCGCTGCCCTGGCGCGAGCGCAAGCTGATCGGCCTCTACTACTACGGCGAAGTCACGATGAAGCAGATCGGCGCCGAGATCGGCGTCAACGAGTCGCGAGTCTCGCAGCTGCACGCGCGCGCCATCCGCCGTCTGCGCGACGCACTCGGTGAACTGAACCCGCAGGAGGCCGTCGAAGTCCGCAAGGCGCTCGTCGCCTTCGCGGCCAAGAAACCCATGGCGCGCGTCACCGATGCCGCCTCGGCGAAGCAGAACGGCGCGGCGGTGGTGCTGCCCTACAAGCCCGCGGCACGGCGCCGGATGGCCACAGCGACGCTCAAGTTCGCGACGCCTCGCCAGGCCGTAGCTGCCGCTCGCTGAGCGGGCCCGACACGACCTCTCGCACGGCCCGGAGCAGATCGGCGAGCCGGAACGGCTTCGCCAGCCAGCGGCACCCGCTCTGCTCCAGAAACTGCTCGGCGTCGGTTCCCGCGACGTCTCCGGTCACGAACACCACCCGGCGCGCGAGACCCGGCGTCGACGCCGCCAGCATACGGTAGAACGCCTTCCCGTCCAGCCGCGGCATCTTCAAATCGCAGACGACGGCATCGAACGATGATCCGCCGACCTTCACCAGCGCCTCTTCGCCATCCGCCGCCCGGTCGACGGTGTACCCGGCATCGCGGAGTGCGTCGGTCACGGCCGCGGCGAGCGGCGCTTCGTCCTCGACCACAAGGACAGAGCCACCTGAACTCGTGGCTTCCTGCGCTGGCGTCTCCGGCACCGCCAGTTTCACCCCGGTGACCGGGATCTCGACGAAAAACGACGCGCCCCGGTTGGCTGGCGACTCGAGGCGGATGCGGCCGCCATGCTCCTGGACGATCGCGTAGGCGACGGTCAGACCAAGACCGGTCCCCTTTCCCACCTCCTTGGTCGTAAAGAAGGGGTCGAAGATCTTCGGCTGCAGCTCCGCCGGAACTCCCGGACCGTCGTCATTGATCTCGAGCGTGACGGCCTCGCGCTCCGGTTCGAACCACGAGCGCACGACCAGCGTGCCGCGGCCGTTCGCCGACAACATCGCCTGCTCCGCGTTGATGACCAGATTCAGCAGCACCTGCTGCAGCTGGTGACCGTCGGCGAAGATCATCGGCAGCCCCGACGCCAGCGCATCGATGATCGTGATATTGGTCACACGCTGTTCGTACGCTCGCAGCGCCAGCGTCTCGCGGACCACCTTGTTCACGTCGACCATCGCTCGCGTTGTCTGCCGCTTGCGGGCAAAGGTCAGGAGGTTGCGCACGATCCGCGCTGCGCGCTCCGACTCGGCGTGGATGATGTCGATTCCGCGGCGAACGGCCGGATCGACCGACGTCTTCTGGGTCAGTCGCTCTGACCAGCTGAGAATCGTCGCGAGCGGATTGTTGAGCTCATGCGCGACACCGGAGATGGTCTGACCGAGTGCCGCCATCTTCTCGGCCTGCAGCAGTTGGTGGTAGATATCGCGGGTTTCGTCGTCCAGCTTCTTGCGCTCGCTGACGTCGCGCATCAGCGCTTCGACGCGGACGCCGCCGTCCGCGGATTCGGCACGTGCCGTGATCTCGACCCAGATCGGCGTCTGATCGACCCGTCGCAAGCGCAGCAAGTAGCTGGTGACGGCGCCGTCGGTCTCGAGACGCTCGAGCAGCGCCTGGCGCGCCAGCGGATCGATAAAGCGGTCAGACGCGAGCGGACGCAGGTCGACGTCGGCGGTTTCGGCTGGAAAGCCGAGCATCACCTTGAGTTGAGCGTTGGCGGCGATGGTGTGATCGGTGCCGGGACCGAGCGTCCCGATGTAGACGCCTTCGTGTACTGCTTCGAAGAGCCGCGCGAGTGCCGCCGCGCGAGTGTCCACGTTGCTGGCGCGGCTCGTCAGTGCGCGGCGTGCGCCGGTGGCGGCTGCGGCGTCGGCATCTTGGTCGGCGCGACGGCCCCGAACTCCTTGTCGATGGCGGTGCGAATGTCGCGGACCGACGCGCCGGCCGAGTACATCTGGCGCGACCGCGTCGCCACATCGATGCAGACGGCGCAATCCAGTCCGTGCTCCTCCCACTCGAGCACATCGCCGTTGGCTGAGCGCGATTTCACGAAGCAGTCCGTATTGCCCTGGTGGCCCGCGTTCTCGCAGCCGCAGAAACACGGCACGTAGCTCGAGATCTCCGGATGCTCGGCGGCGAAATGATAAGCCTCGGTGACGACGTCTGGTGAGCGGGGCGGCGTGTAGGCCTGAAATGGAATCGGAGGGTACGACGCCTGCTTGTGCGGACCGAACGCTGCCTTGGCGGCCGCGTTGGCGACGATCTGTGGGCTCGGCTCAGGCGCCTTGGCGGCGGCGCTCGCATCCGCCGTCCCGGTAGGCGTCGAGCCCGACGGCCAGAAGAGCAACCCTCCGACTGCGGCGACGACGACCACGATGCCGACAATCGCGAGGGGGCCCATCTTGGACGCCGCGGCAGCCGGACGGGCCGGAGGCACGCCCTGTTTCGTCCCGCTTACTCGTTTTCCCATGATCTCCTCGCGAGCATTCCTCTGGGCCTGCTCGGTCCAAGTTTGCAATATTCTAACGTGAATCCCTCGATGGCCGCGTCCGCTCCTCGACTCAGCCAGGGATGGGCTTATGCCGCCTGGATCCTGGTTTGTGTGGTCTGGGGGACGACCTACCTGGCCATCCGAATCGCCCTTGAAACGATGCCGCCGATGCTCATGGCGGGCATACGGTGGTTGGCGGCCGGAGCGGCTCTTCTGGCCTTTCTGCTCATAAAGGGTCGGCCGATCCCGCCCAGCCAGGCCTGGCCGGGGTTGGCGCTTCTGGGCGTACTTATGACCGGCTTTGGCAATGGTGGCGTCGTCTGGGCCGAGCAGACGATCTCGAGCGGCCTGGCGGCGCTCCTGGTCGCGGCCATTCCATTCTGGATGGTCGGGATCGACCGGTTCGCCGTTCATCCCGAGCCCCTGAGGCCCCTTCGCATCGCCGGCCTGGTCATCGGGTTTTTCGGCGTCCTCCTGCTGGTGTGGCCGGAGCTCGAGCATCCGCAGCAAGGGTCGCTTCTTGGCATCGCTGCGACGCAGCTTGCCTGCGTCGGTTGGTCGATCGGCTCGATCTACTCACGACAGCGCAGGAAAGACGAGGACGTGCTGTCGGCGGCGGCTCTTCAGATGCTCTTCGGGGGCGTAGTCCTCCTGGCGGTTGGCTTGTTCTTTCGCGAGTGGCCGGCGTTGCACGTCAATAGCCGGACGCTGACGGCGGTGGTGTATCTGGCCGCCATCGGTTCCATCGCCGGCTACTCCGCCTATCTGTACGCACTCAGACACCTGCCGGTGTCGACCGTTTCACTTTACGCGTACGTCAACCCGATCATCGCCGTTGCGCTCGGAACGGCGCTGCTCGACGAGCCGTTCAGTCCTCGCATCGCGCTGGCCGGCGGAATCGTGTTGGTGGGAATGGTGCTGGTCAGGCGGAATTGAGTCGGGCCGCCCCGAATCAAGGCCCGAGTTCTGCTGCCGTCTTCTGCTCGGTGGCGGGACCGAGAGCGAACGTCATGGTGCCGTTGATGACGGGGCGGCCGTCAACGCGGGCGACACCTTTCAAGAGGCCCATGCGGCTGCGCAAGCGCAGGACGACGGCTTCGATCTCGACCACGTCGCCGGGGCGTACCGATCCGCGATAGCGCACGCGCTCGATGCCCATGAAATAGATCAGGCGCTGACGGTTTTCGGGCTTCGCGAGAATCATGATCGCGCCGACCTGGGCGACGGCTTCGGTCAGGATCGTCGGCGGGAGCACGGGCGTGCCATCGCCCTCGTGCGAGAGATACCGCTCGTTTAGCGACACGTTCTTGATGCCGACAATCCGCTTGTCGACTTCGAACTCCGTAATCCGATCCACGAGCAGAAACGGCGACCGGTGCGGCAGAATCCGCTCGATAGCGGCGTAGTCAAGGGGTAGCGTCAGGTCCATGGGTGAGGAACGATTATACTAGCCAGGCTTTTGCCCAGCCATCTCGTGCCTGAAACCTCCACGCCGTCGCCCGCTTCCGCCGCCGTTACCCGCGAGCTGATCGTTACGCTCTTCGAGCTGGGACGCGAGGTCACCGCCGTCCTGGATCTCGACGAACTGCTGCACAAGATTCCGCAACTCATCGCGAGAATGACGAAATTCACCGCCTTTGCGGTGTATCTCCTCGACGAGGCGAAAGGTGAGCTGTCGGTCGCCTATTCGGTTGGCTATCCGGAAGAGCATGCGCGAACCCTGCGGCTCAAGATCGGCGAGGGCCTCGTCGGCACCGCGGTCGCCGAGGGCAAGGCCGTGCTCGTGAATAACGTGCACGCGGATCCACGCTACGTCGAGGCGGTGCCAGGCTCGAGAGCCGAACTGGTGGCGCCCCTCCGACGGAAGGGGCGAGTCATCGGGGCGCTGAATCTGCTGAGCGACACCGCCGACCAGTTCACTGAAATCGACGAGATGATCCTGCGCCAGTTTGGCGCGCACGTGGCGGTGGCGATCGAGAACGCGCGGCTGTTCGAGCAGGAGCGCGAGTACACGGTGACGCTCGAGGCGCTCTCGGACATCGCCCGCGAGTTCGGATCGATCCTCAATCTCGACGAACTGCTCACGCGCATTGCCAATCTGACCCGCCGGGTGATCGACTATCGGACGTTCGGCATCCTGCTCATCGACGACGAGACGCAGGAGCTCGAGATGAAGGTCGCGGTGAGCTACGGCAACACCACCGCCTTGCCGCGCGTGAAGGTTGGTTCCGGACTGGTGGGATATGCCGCCCTGCACAAGGAAGTCGTGCTGGCGCCGGACGTGTCGAAAGATGACCGGTACATCAACCTCGTGACCGACACACAATCCGAGCTGGTCATCCCGCTGCTGGTCAAGGATCGCTGCATCGGCGTCTTCGACCTGGAGAGTCCCGAGCTCGACGCCTTTACCAAGAGCCACATCGACATCCTCACGCTGCTGGCGAGTCAGGCGGCTGTCGCCATCGAGAACGCCCGCTTGTACGAGACGATTCGCAACAACGAAATCCGTCTCGAGAAAGAGGTGCGCTTCGCGCAGCGTGTGCAGACCGCGCTGCTACCGGTCGAGCTCCCGAAACGGATGAAGGGCGTGGACGTCGCCGCGCGTTTCGATCCGGCGCGCGAGCTCGGTGGCGACCTGTACGATTTTCTGGCGCCCGAACCGAATGGGCTCATCGTCGCTGTGGGTGATGTCTCGGGGAAAGGCGTGCCCGCGGCACTCTATAGCGCATTTGCCGGCGAGCTCGTCAGATCACGGACCTTCAGGCGCCGCTATGCGCCGGAGCGCTCGAGCCCGGCCGGCGTGCTGGCGTCGATGAACACCATCCTCTATCAGCGGCAGCTCGAAGAGTACTACTGCACGCTGTGCTATGCCGTCTTCGACTTCAAGCGCCGGACGGTGACCATGGCCAACTCCGGGCTGCCATATCCGATTCGCTGCCGACCCGAGGTCAAAGGCGCCGACGACGCCGGAGCGCGGTCGATCGAGCTTCCCGGCGTGCCGCTCGGATCGTTTCCCGGAACCGCTTACGACGAGGTGGTCTTCGAGCTGGCGGTGGGCGACCTCTTCGTGTTTTGCACGGACGGAGTGTTCGAGGCCAGCAACGAGGCGGGAGAGGAGTACGGCGCCGCCCGCCTCATCTCGATGGTCGAGCGCCACCAGCTCGCCCCCGCACGCGAGATCGTCGACGCCATCTTCGTCGACGTGCACGACTTCCGCGGCGACGCCGCCCAGAACGACGACATGACCGCCGTGGCCGTCCGGATCACGAACTGATACTTGAATTTGGGATTGAAGGCTTCAGGGATTGAGGGATTGAAAGAATTGAGATTGGGACTGACGGAATTGGGATGAGGAGCGAGGAACGAGGGAACTGGAAATGAAGGGATGAAGTCATTCCCTCATTCCCGCAATCCCTCAATCCCAAATTCAATGTTTGACGTAGAGGTCTTCTTCCTTGAGATGCAGGCCGAACGACTGACCGCCGAAAACGGCCACGTCCTCCACCTTCCCCTTGACGCGGACCCGAGCGCCTCGGGTCGGAGTCCGGGTGCTCTGTGAAAGCACCGTCACCTCACCCGTCCCGTCGTCGACCCGATAGGCTTTGAACGGCATGAACGGCATGCTATAGGCGGTGGTCACGACGCCATTAATGCTGACAGTGCGGTGCTGATAGCGGCCGGGGTTGTCTCGGAGATCAGCGACGGAAGCCGACCGAAGGGAATATGCGCAGGCGGTCGACGTCGCCAGGACCGCCACCAGAACCAACGAGCGCGCGAGAGCGTGACGCATGGCCTGCCCTCCCTGAGCTAAATGCCGCGCCGGATCGTGGGAGTGACACGGGATACGGCGATGCCAGCGCCTGCCTGAAGTTACGTATCCCGCTGATCCGACGCGGCTGTCTCGGGATGTATCAAAGCCCGTGCCCAGCACGTCCGACGTTTTTCTTAGGAATTGAGTGATTCGTGGTGTCCCGCGTCCTGAAGCGGAGACGGCAGGCAGGTGAGGTGTCTCCGCGAAAGAACAGCTCGGGCCCTGTTGACGAGGACCAACGCCCAGGACCAACGACTAATAGACGCCCAGGTACCGCTGGACCTCCCACGGCGACACGTGCTTGATGTACTCGAGCCACTCCTCACGCTTCGCGGCGACGAAATGCTCGAACGTATGGTCGCCGAGCGTCTCGCGAACGAGGTCGTCCTTCTCGAGCTCGTCGAGGGCCTCGTTCAAATTTCGGGGCAGCTCATCGATTCGCAGATGCCGGCGTTCGCGGTGGCTCATCGTAAAAATGTTCTTGTTGATCGGCGGACCTGGATCGATCTCCTTTTCGAGGCCGTCCAAACCGGCCCGTAACATGACAGCCAGGGCCAGGTATGGATTGCACGACGGGTCGGGCATCCGCAGCTCGATTCGCGTCGCGTCACCACGCGCGGCCGGCACACGGACGAGAGGGCTGCGGTTCCGCTCGGACCAGGCGATGTTGGTCGGCGCTTCGTAGCCCGGCACGAGACGTTTGTACGAGTTGACGAGGGGGTTCGTGATGGCGCAGAAGCCCTTCGCGTGACGCAGGACGCCGCCAATGAAGTGCAGGCAGGACGCGCTCAGCTGCATCGGCGCCTGCGGGTCGTGAAAGATATTGGTCGTACCCGAGAAGAGCGACATGTGGGTGTGCATACCCGAGCCGTTGATGCCGTAGATCGGCTTGGGCATGAAGGTCGCGTGAAGGCCGTGGCGCGTGGCCACGTTCTTCACGACGAACCGAAACGTGCTGATGTTGTCGGCCGTGGTCAGCGCATCGTTGTGCCGCAAATCGATTTCGTGCTGACCTGGTGCGACCTCGTGGTGAGCGGCCTCGACGTGGAAACCCATCCCTTCGAGCGCGAGCACGATCTCGCGCCTGACGTCCTCGCCCATGTCCATGGGGCTGAGATCGAAATAGCTGGCGGCATCGTGGGTCTCGGTGGTCGGGGCACCGCTTCGCATCTGGAACAGGAAGAATTCCGCCTCGGGACCTGCACGCAATTGCACACCGCGCGCCGCGGCGAGCGCGATGACTTTCTTGAGCGTCGTTCTCGGACACCCGGCGAAGGGTTGGCCGTCGGGGGTGTAGACATCGCAGATTATGCGCGCGACGTTCTCGCCGGTCGGCGCCGACCAGGGGAAGACCCTGAAGGTCGAGAGGTCGGGCCTGAGGTACATGTCCGACTCTTCGATGCGTACGAACCCCTCGATCGACGACCCATCGAACATGACCGCGCCGTCCAGGGCCTCTTCGAACTGTCGGTCGGGGACTTCGACGTTCTTGATGGTTCCCAGGATGTCCGTGAACTGGAGGCGCATGAACTTCACCTTCTCGCGCTCGACGCGCTCCAGGATCTGCGCCCGCGTGTCGCGGACCGACGAACCGCCTGTTTTCACCATGGACGGAATTCTAGCAGCGGGTCAACGGGAGGCGCGATGCGCCGGGCTCAGGAATGACGGCGAGCCGGAGGTTCAGGCGGATGCGATGCGCGACTCTGGTGCCTCGTCTTCGGCAGCCTCGAGGACCGAGTCCGCCAGGACACCCGCCAGCTGTGACGCGACGATGGCAGCGAGCGCCTGGATGCCGTCGGATGTCTCGCTGCCGTTCTTGATTTCGGCAGTGAGTGCGCCGATGCAACCGTTCGACGAGAGCATCGGGGCGGCCAGCGCGCCGCCGGAGATGCCCGGCCGTGTCAGAACGATTTGCAGGCTGCCGGTACGATAGGCTGCGGCCGCCGCGTTGTCGGCCGATCGGGGCACGTGAGGCATCCGCGCAAGAGCCTGTGGTGAGTAACCGTGGGCCAGCGCTGGTCTCAGGCTCGAGCCGCCCGGAGTCCCGATCCACACCACGAGACCCGACGCCTCCATCACCTGCGCCGCTCGGCCCAGCAGACGCGTCAAGTCGTCCACGTCTCGTACGCGGTTCAAATCGGTGCAGAGATCCACGGTCGCTTTCAGCACCGGCACGATCTCCCGAGGGAGATCGGACGACACCTGCGGTGGTCCAGCCGGTGCCGCTTGCAGCTCGACACGGCTGGGCGCCGACACCGGGGACTCGACCGGCTGCGGCCGTTCGACAGTGTTGGCGACTGGCGTAGCGCCCGGCGACAAGAGCGTCAGCAAACCAATGGCAATCAGACAGAAGGCCGCCGCTCCGGCCGCTGCGTACACCTGTTGCGCGCGCGTCGCTGCTTCCTCGGCGTCCCACGCCAGATACTCGGCTTGTCGAGCGGCTTCAATTTGACGGCCCGCCGTCGCTGCCGCCTCGCCGGCCTCGGAGAAGATGACGTCGGCCGCCATCAGCGGCTGATCCGTGTTGAGGTACTGCCGAACGCGCTTGTCGATGCCTCGCAGATCCTCGACCGCCGCGGCACTCTCCGTCAGGCTCGCGCGCGACGCAGGGCTGCCGGCCAGCTTTTCGAGCTCGCTGATCCGAGACGAGGCGCTTTCGAGGAGCGCGTCGACCTTCGACATCCAGAAGCCGAGACCCTGTCCCGGTGCGACGTACGCCTGCTGCGAGGCGCGGAGACCGGACAGGGCGGCGGAACCTTCGCGGGCGACGACATCGAACGCGCGAACATTCGTTCGACGCTGACTGATGTGTTGTTCGGAGCGGATGATGAGGACGGAAGCGGCCAGCGCGACGGTCACGGCCGCTGCACTGCACGTCATTCTCACCGCGGATGATCTCATGCAGTTCGTCTCTGAACGTGCGAACGCGATCGGTCGCGTCAGAGTATCACATCCGCGAGCGCGTGGCGCCTGTGCGACGCGTGAAGATCACTGTTCGTTGGAGCGCGGTCGGAGGACGACGTAGGTCGGTAGACCGACCGCACCGAACTTTTGCATCACCTGCTTCGCCGGCGATTCGTCAGGATTCTCTGCCTGGAACTTGATCTTGACGTAATTGGAGAGCGCGCCGGTCACTTCGCTGTCCGCCAGCGTGGTCTTGTCCATCGTCAGACAGTTCTTGCACCACGTGGCCCAGAGGTCGATGAGCACCGGCTTCTGTTCGCGCTGCGCGGTGGCGAGCCCATCGGCCAGCGAGGCGTGCCAGCCCTCTTTCAATTTCTCTTCGACGCTGGCCGTGACGTCCGACGCATCGACCCAGCGGTTCGCAAAGAGGCTGTACGCTTCGTAGCCGTAGTAGAGCGCGGTGCCGAGAATGAAGACGCCGAAGACCTGCTTCACCCGGACCATCCACGCTCCGGGTTTTGGCAGCGCCGACAGCCCAGCCCCGGCAATCGGCCATGGAATAGCCATCCCGATGCCGAGGAAAAACGGAAGGGCTAATGCAGCGGTCGTCCCGCCTGCATAGAGATTGCTGGAGAAGAGCACGACCTGGATGACCACCGGCGCCACGCACGCGCCCGCCAGGAGCGCCGCGACGGCACCCATCGCGAACGCGACGACGAAGCTGCCGCTGCCCGGCTGACCGACGTTGAACTTGGTCGAATATTTCGAAAAATCGATCACCAGGACATCGAACATCGCGAGCGCGAGAATGACGAAGAGGATCGCGATGCCGGCGTTGAACCAGGGTGAGGCGTTGATGGTCCCGAATGTGCCTGCGGTCAGGATCACGATCAGACCCAGCACGCCGTAGACGACCGCCATTGCCGCGCCGTATACGGCACCCAGCCAGAAGCCTCGCGTACGCGATCCGGCCCGGCTCCCGGCGCCG
>Ga0111539_10010752_pt1 | contig 11520 bp, 11 predicted proteins | sample RhiMethybrSRZTD1_FD_79667 | JGI IMG/M metagenome (GOLD analysis project Ga0111539, IMG submission 79667) | Populus rhizosphere microbial communities from Tennessee, USA - Rhizosphere MetaG P. TD hybrid SRZTD1 (version 2) (version 2) | ecosystem: Host-associated > Plants > Roots > Rhizosphere >...
ACCTGCATGCCGTTCGACGTCCCCGAGTGCCAGTACATCCGGTTGGGCCAGGTCGGGCCCATCACCGACGAGAACCAGCGGTCGCAGATGGTGAACTCGCGGGCCAGCGCGTGCATGAACGGGATCCGATCCGGCCCGAAGTAGCTCATCACCTCGTTCTGGTGCACGCCCAGGTTGGGGAGCAGGAAGCCGTCGTTGCGGCCGCCGTTGAACGCGGTCCGCGACGACACCCAGTCGTGCTTCGGATCGACGGCGCCGTTGCCGACCATCCGCAGCAGCTGGGTCATCGTCCCCTTGTCGTCGGGGATCTCCTCGTTGCCGCTCAGGCCGTCGAGCGCCGCCGCCGACGGGTAGGTCGGATCCATGCGGAGCCCGCCCAGGAAGTTGTCGAACGAACGGTTCTCCAGCATCAGCACGACGATCGTGTCGATGGCCGCGAGCGGCGCGCCGGCCACGCCGTCAGCGGGCGGCTGCGGTCCGCCGGCGCAGCGGTTCGACATCGGGCCGCACGCCACCCCCGCGGTGGCCGCCAGCGCGCCCAGGCCGAGGCCGGCCTTGAGGGCCTCGCGCCGGCTGAGACGACTGGGAGGGGGCGGGTTGTTGCGGGTGGTGCGGGGCAAATCGTCTCCCCGTCAGCCACTTGCGCGTTCGGGGCAGTGAATCATTCGGGGCACACCCGCAGCGCGCAAGCTGAGCCGCCGCCGTTTTTCGGGAGCTACGCGCCGGGCATTAATATAACTTGACGGTTATTCAACCTAATGGTTATATACAAACATCATGACGACGACGGCCACCGCCCCCCGCATCTCCGCCGACGACCTGGACGCGACGTTCGCCGCGCTCGCCGACCGCACCCGGCGCGCGATGATCGCCAAGCTCGCCCGGGGCGAGGCGTCGGTGCTCGAGCTCGCCGAACCGCACGACATGAGCCAGCCCGCGATCTCCAAGCACCTCAAGGTGCTCGAGCGCGCTGGCCTGATCACGCGCAGCCGCGACGCCCAGCGCCGCCCGTGCCGTCTGGAGCCGCGGCGCCTCAAGCTGGTCGCCGACTGGGTCGCCAGCTACCGCGACTTCTGGGAGCAGAGCTACAGCCGGCTGGACGAGGTCCTGCAAGAGCTGCAGGGCCAACCGAAAGAGAAAACCAAGGAGAAGAGCCATGTCACCGTCATCAAGAAAGCTCGAAGTCATCGCCGATCCCGATGAGCCGACCATCGTCACCCGCCGCACGTTCGACGCCCCGCGCGCGCTGCTGTTCGACGCCTGGACCAAGCCGGAGCTGATGAAACGCTGGCTGGGGCCGCGGGCGCTGGAGATGGTGCTGTGCGAGGTCGACCTGCGCGTGGGCGGCGGCTACCGCTACGTGCATCGTGCGCCCGATGGACAGGAGTACGGGTTTCATGGCACCTACCGCGAGATCGCCCGCCCCGACCGCCTGGTCAGCACCTTCGTGTTCGAGCTGTTCCCCGACGCCGAGGCGGTGGACACGCTGGAGCTGGAGGAGCGCGACGGCAAGACGACGGTCACCACGACCACCGTGCACACATCGATGCAGGCCCGCGACGGCCACCTTGCCGCCGGCATGGCGGGCGGCATGGAGGAGGGCTACGCGCGCCTCGACGAGATGCTGCCCCAGATGAAACGCGCGGCGTAGTCGCTCCGCGCGGTGTGCGACTATTGTTTTTTCAGGCAGCCCGCGCGCGGTCAGAACCAGGAGAACGTCACGGTCGCCGCCGCCGCCGACACCACCCGCAACGACGACCCCGCCGGCGTCGTCGCCAGCGGCACCGTCTGCTGGGCACCGACCTGCTGGCAGGACGTCGCGTCGCAGCCCGGGCACAGGGACGCGGACGCCCCCGGGTCATCGGAGGCGAGCTTCAGTTGGCCGGCGCGGTCGGTTCCGGTCGCGAAGCGCGTGACGCCCGACATGATGCTGCTCGGGTACAGCACCGACAGCGTCCGGAACGACGCCAGATCGTCGGGCACCACCGGCGCGATCGTGCAGTCCGGCCACGACAGCCCGTCGCCGGCCGCGACGCTGACCGCCAGCGTGGGCGCCCCACCCGGATCGACGACGGCGTCGATCACGTAGCGGCCGGACTGAAACGGCGCGATCAGGCCGCCGGCGCCGCCCGCGACGCCTTCGATGGCGCCGAGCGGCTCCTCGTTGCCGTCGCAGCTGGCCACCAGGAAGCGCCCGCCCCCGTCGATCAGCCAGCGCGAGACGCCCCCTTCGGGCAGATCGACGGAAAACTGCACGCCGCCCGCGCCGCAAGCCGCCGCCAGCGGGTGCGGCTGTCCGTCGAGCGCGAACGCCGGCCGCCCACATTCCCACGGACAGCGCCGCGGCTCCTGCTTGCCGCTGATCGCCGCCGCCCACACGTCGTCGAGCGGCATGCCGTATCTGGCCTCGAACGACGTCGCGAACTGGTCCGCGGTCGCGTTGATCTGCAGGGCGCCATACAGGTTCACCAGCCAGGTCGCCCGGAACATCCTCAGCATGTAGCCGACCAGCCAGCTTCCGGCGGCGACCAGGTCCGGCGACGACCGCGGAGCGGCGTACACCTCGCGCCAGGATCCCACCGGGCGCGGATGATGCTGGCAGGTGAGCGCCGCCGCCGCCCCCTCGGCGAGCAACGCGGGCGGCCGCCCGTACTCCGCCAGGTAGGCGCGCACCAGCCCCTCGCGATCGAAGGCGTCCGGTGATCGCACCGTCACGTTGACCGCGCACCCGGCCGCCCCGCCCCCACACTCCGCGTTGCTGTCGAAGTCGTCCTGCCCGTTGAACTTGTAGTAGCTGACGATCGCCGGAGGAATGTCGAAGACGTCCGCGATGACCCGCCCGTGTTCCTCCAGCTCGTCGAGGATGGCGGGACAGATGCCGGTGTCACCTTCGCGCGAGAAGTAGCGGACGTGGTCCGACCGCCACATCCGCTCCGGCAGGTCCGGCCCACACGCCCCGCCGCCGCCGAGAGCGGCGATCACCAGCAGAGCGAAGCGCGCGATGCAATGACGGCCCAAGATGTGCCTGACCTCGCGCGCGATTTTACGTGGTTCCCGGTCTCGCCGGGGCCGCGGTTACTTGATCACCTTCACGGGCGGCTGCGGCCCGACGCGTGCCTGCCGCGTCCACGGCATCCCCTGCCGCTGCAGCACGCTCGCGTCGAACGGGCGCGCGCGGCGGGTCACCTGCGGGATCGCGCCGCTGCCCACCGCCACCAGCTCGAACCTGAACCCGGCCCGGAACGCCGAATGCTGCTTCTGCTCCGCCACCAGCTTGATGAGACCGATCGGCGCGACGCTGTCGTCGATCCAGAAGTCGACCTGCTCGCCGTAGGGCGTCCGGTAGCGGTAGTGCTTCGCCCTGAACGACCCCGCACGCACGCTGATCATGTCGGTTCCGACCAGCTTGCTCCCGTCGACGCGCGGGTACGGCTGCTGCGCGGGCCCGATCGCGGGCGACTCCATCGGGTCGTCGTCGGCGACCTGAAAGACGTTGCTCGTCACCCGCCAGCCCGCGTCGCGCGTCGCCGCGAACACGGTCGCGAACACCGTGCGATCACCCGGCCGGGTCTCGGTCGTGGTCTCGAGCGTGACCGCCTCCGACCCCTTCGAGACCAGCGCGACGCGCTCCTTGATCGTCGCCGCGTCGAGGTACGACTCTTCGTAGTCCGCCCACTTGCCCAGCGGCACCTCTTCGAAGTTTCCGGCGCACGGCATGCGCGGCGGCCAGATCGCGCCCGCCGTCGCGGCGATCGGCGGCGCGGTCTCCTCTGTCTCCGGCGCTGCGGCGACGGCGGTCTCGCGTTCAGCCTGCTGCTGCACCGGTGCCGCGCAAGCCGCGACGAACACCACCGCGAACGTCAAGCCGCTGACACGGAACATGGGATACCGCGTGCAAGTGTACGCCTCGATGAGGGAACGAGCGATGGTGGACGCAGACCGCCCCCGCCCAATGTCGTCGCACGTATGTCATTGGACCACCTTGGCCGGCGGCTGCGGCCCGACGCGCGTCTGCCGCGTCCACGGCAGCCCGCGCCGCTTCAACACCGACGCGTCGAACGGGCGCGCCGGTCTGGTGATGCGCGCGACGGCGTCGTTTCCCGTCGCCACCAGCTCGAACTTGAAGCCGGCGCGGATCGTCGGGTGCTGTTTCTGCTCCGCCTCCAACCGGATGAGACCGATCGGGCCGACGCTGTCGTCGATCCAGTAGTCGATCTGTTCGCCGTAGCCGGTGCGATCGCGGTAGTGCCTGGCGCGAAACGTCCCCGCGCGCGTGCTGACCGTGTCGATGCCGACCATGTTCTTCGGGTCGACCGGCGGGTACGGCTGATGGCCGGGCGCCGTCGGCGGCGATTGCATCGGTTCGTCGTCGCCGACCTGGAACAGGTTGCCGACCAGGTGCGCGCCGCCGCCGATGCCGCCCGCGAACACGGTGACGAACACCGTCCGGTCCCCGCTTCCCATCTCCGTCGTCGTCTCCAGCGTGTTCCCGTCGCCCCCCTTGCCGACCAGCGCCACCCGCTCCTTGATCGTCACCGACCCGAGGTAGGTCTCCTCGTATTCGGCCCAGCGCCCGAGCGGCACCATGTCCAGGTCGATCCCCGACGGCATCCGCGGCGGCCAGACCGCAAACGGATCCTCCGCGGGCTTCGCCGGCGCCACCTGCTGCGCCGGCGCCGCGCACGCGGCGACCGTCAGCGAAAACGCGAGGGACAAGACCCGGGCACGCGGCATGCGGAGCGCGGTGATCATATCCCCTCGCCCCGCAAAGCGGCAGTGTGGGAGACGGTTAGGGTGAGGGGTCTGCGCAAGAAAGGCGGTAATGTTGGGCGCGTCATGCCCGATCGTCCGACGCTGGCCGTGTTCGACAGCAAGCCGTACGACCGGCGTTTCCTGGACGCGGCGAACGCGGCCGCCGGCGGCGCCGACGGGCCGGTGTTCGAGCCGCGCTATATCGAGGTCGCGCTCAGCGCCGCTACCGCGCCGCTGGCGGCCGGTTGCCCGGCCGTTTGCGGGTTCGTGCACGACAAGTTCGACGCGGCGGCGCTCGACGTGCTGGCGGCGGCGGGCTGCAAGCTGGTGGCGCTGCGCTGCGCCGGCTTCAACAACGTCGACCTCGCGGCGGCCGCGCGCCTGGGCGTGACGGTCGTGCGCGTCCCCGCGTATTCGCCGCACGCCGTCGCCGAGCACACCCTGGCGCTGGTCCTCGCCCTCGACCGCAAGATCCACCGCGCCTGGAACCGCGTGCGCGAGGGCAACTTCGCGCTCGACGGGCTGATCGGCCGGGAGATCCGCGGCCGTGCGGTCGGGATCGTAGGGACGGGCGCGATCGGCGCGGTGGTGGCCAAGATCTTCGCCGGCTTCGACGCGCGCGTGCTCGCGTACGACCCGCGCGTGAACGAGGCGGTGACCGCGGTGGGCGGCAGCTACGTGCCGCTCGAGACGCTGCTGGCGGAGGCCGAGATCGTGACGCTGCACTGCCCGCTGACGCCCGCGACGAGGCACCTGATCCGGCGCGAGCGGCTGGCGGCGATGCGCGACGGCGCGCTGCTGGTGAACACCGGCCGCGGGGCGCTGATCGACGCAAGTGCGGTGATCGATGCCCTGAAGACGGGCAAGCTGGGCGGCGTCGCGCTGGACGTGTACGAGGAGGAAGACGGCCTGTTCGGGCGCGATCACTCGGGCGAGATCATCGCCGACGACGTCTTCGCACGCCTGCTGACGTTCCCGAACGTGGTGATCACCGGCCACCAGGCTTATTTCACGGAGCCCGCGCTGCGCGCGATCGCCGAGACCACCGTCGACAACGTGCGCCGCTGGATCGCCGGCGAGCCACAGATCCGCCAGGTGGCAATTAGCTAGGCCCGGTTAAGGGCCTCGGGCCTCAGACTTCAGGCGGAAACATCTGCCGTGCCCGGTCCGCTATGCCCCGGAGGTCCGAGGCCCGAAGCCCGAGGCCCCTTAGGCCGCGGCCAGCCGCGGCAGGTCGATCGCCAGGCCCAGGTCGACCGGCGGCTTCCACTTCTCGTGGGGATAGCCGCGCGGGTTGCAGACGACGCGCGTGGTCCCGATGACGTAGTCGCGCGGCGAATGCGTGTGGCCGTGGAGCCACAGCCGCGCGCCCGCCTGCGCCAGCACCTCGCCGGCGTCGCCGGCGACAAAAAAGCGATTCAGCGGCGAGTCCGCGAACATGCGGGGGGTGCTGTTCCGGTGAGGAAGGTGGTGGGTGACGACCACGTCACCGGCGCGCACGTTCGCCTTCAGGAAGGCAAGCTGTGCCACGTGCGTCTCGTGCACCCACGGCACGAAGTCACGAATCAAGGAGAAGTCCGTCAGGAACCCGCGGTAGCGCGGTTCGTCCTCCGTGGCCGGGAACCACATCGTCCCGCCGACGAAACGTGTCCCGTCGATGACCGCCAGCCCGGGGTTCAGCACGTGCAGGTTGGGCAGCGCCCCGGCGCACGCCGCGAGCAACGCATCCGCCTCGACCGGCGAGGTCTTGTAGTACTCGTGGTTGCCCGGCACGAACACGACGTTCCGGAACCGCGCGCAGAACCAGCCGAACGCCCGCCTGATCATCTCCAGCGAATGCAGCGGAAGGATGTCGCCCGCCAGCACCAGCACGTCCCCGGCGACCTCGACGCTGCGCGCGAACGCTTCGCCGCCGTCGGCGTCGTATTCGAAGTGGAGATCGGAGAGAAGCTGGACGCGCACGGGCCCTTCGAAATCGCTACTCTACCCTACTCCACGCGCCCCGCCCGTCACTCCACCCGCCCCGCCCGTCCCCGCGCCTTCTCGACCGGATAACGGCCCCGGTTCTTCGCGATCTTCGCGGCGATCGCCTGGCCGAGGTCGATGCCCGTCCGATCGCACAGCAGCAGAAGCGCGATCCCGACGTCGCCGATCTCATCCGCGATCCGCCCCCGCGCTTCGCTGTCCAGCGCGTGCGCGTCGGCCGCGTCGCTGGCCACCCAGCGGTATTCGGCGACGAGCTCGCCCACCTCGGACGCCAGCAGCATCGCGAGGTTCTTCGGATCGTGGAACTGCGCCCAGTCCCGCTCGGCGACGAACTGCCGCAGCTCGGCGATCAACGACTCGACATCTTTCATGACGCTGCACTATCGCGCCAAGCGCGGCGATACTCCATCGGCCATGTCCGACCATCCCCGAACCAAAGCCCTGCTCGCCTGGTCGTCCGGCAAGGACAGCGCCTGGACGCTGCACGTGCTGCGACAGCAGGGCGAGCTCGAGGTCGTCGGCCTGTTGACGACGGTCAACCAGGCGTTCGACCGGGTGGCCATGCACGCGGTCCGGCGGGAGCTGCTGGCGGCTCAGGCGGCGGCGGTCGGGCTGCCGCTGCGCACGGTGGAGATCCCGTACCCGTGCAGCAACGCCGAATACGAATCGGCGATGGGGGCGGCGATGGCGCGCGCGCGCGCCGACGGCATCACCGCGGTCGCGTTCGGGGATCTGTTCCTGGAGGACGTGCGGCGTTACCGGGAGGATCGGATGCGCGGCTCGGGGCTGACGCCGCTGTTCCCGATCTGGGGTATCCCGACGGACGCGCTGGCGCGCCGGATGGTCGCCGCCGGCCTGCGCGCGCGGCTGACGTGCGTCGATCCGAAGACGCTGCCGGCCCACTTCGCCGGGCGCGACTTCGACGCCGCGCTGCTCGCCGACCTGCCGGCCGGCATCGACCCGTGCGGCGAGCGCGGCGAGTTCCACTCGTTCGCGTACGACGGGCCGATGTTCGAACACGGGGTTCCGATCCGCACCGGCGAGGTCGTGGAGCGGGACGGTTTCGTGTTCGCGGACCTGCTGCTGGAACGCTCGGATGGCGGGCCGTGACGGCGGCGCCCGTCAGGGCGGGGAGCCGATGATCGGGGCGTGCATGATCCCCAGCCCCGAGGCCGAGCCGACATACGCGACCGCGTCTCCGCCGAGGTAGGTCAAGTCGGACAGCGCGATCCCCGCCAGCGAATCCGGCAGTCTCACCGACCCGACCTGCACGAATGCGTTCGTGTCGAGCACGCGCAAGATCGGCCCGCGCTGATAGTCTTCATTGGGACACAACATCAGGACCCGGGTCGCGCTGCGGACCGCCAGCCCGCAGTTGTTGAAGGCGAACTTGCCGGCCGGCAGCGGCGCGTTCGGGTTGCTGAAGTCGATGACGTCTCCCGAGGTCGCGTACACGTAGCCGCCCTGGTAGGTGAGGCTGCCCTGGTAGATGTAGTAGCCGGTGGCGAGGAGGCCGTCGTGGGTTTCCATCGTCGCCCCGAACATCCCCAGCTGGAACACGATCAGGCTGCCGTAGCCGCCATACCCGATCAGGGATCCCGCTGGCCCGTTGGCCAGCGAGAACACCAGGACCTCGGGAGGTTGAACCCAGTTCGCGCGCGGCAGGCCGTCGTCGAGGATGAACACGCCTCCGCCTCCGTATTGGCCCCCGTGGACGCCGACGGCGATCGACGACGGCGTCCCGGGAAGGACGGACACCGAGTGGGGCGTCGATGGCTCACCCGTGGTCAGCAGCATCGGCAACGAATAGGCCGCGCCCGGCACGGGCGTCGTTCCCGGGGTCATCCTCCGCACCCTGCGCTCGCCCGCCAGACCGACCCACAGCACCGACCGGTCGTCGGAGAGGGCCAGCGGCTGCGGGTCGTTGCCGACCGGAACAACCGACGCCTTGGCGCCCGTCGCGGCGTCCACGGTGACGATCGAGCTCGGGTGCAGCGCCGCCGTGGCGTCGGCGGCGACGTAGATGAGGCCGCGGCTCGGATCGTGCGCCAGGTGCTGTCCGTAGGCGGTGACGTTGACGAACGAACATCCCGGGCAGGGATCGCTCACGCCGCCGGTGCCGCCCCCGCCGCCGGTGCCGCCGGTGCCGCCAATCCCGCCCGTGCCGCCCGTGGGCGTTCCGAACGCGGGATCGTGCATGACGACCAGCCGGGGCGGCTCCGATGATCCCATGAACTGCGACTTGAGGAAGGCGACCGCGTCGCCACCGGCGTAGACCAGCTTCGAGTATCCCCCCGCCGCGTTGGGCGCGATGTTGGTGGGAAGCGGCGCGGACGCGAGCAGACCGGGCGGGCTGGTCGAGAGAACCCGAACCACCGTCTTGGCCATGGGGATGGCCGTGAAGTCCGTCCCGATCATCAGCAGCGTCTGCGGATCGCGAACCGCCACCGAATAGCCGTTGTAGGCGAGGCTGGTCGTCCTCACGGGCGCCGCCGGATTCGCGACATCGATCACCTCGCCGCTGCTGCCGTACACCCGGCCGCCCGTGTAGACCATGTTCGCCGGGCGGTTGAAAAACAGGCCGGAGAACGGCGTCTGCGTGATCCCCGATGCCGATACGGGAAGCACGAAGAACTCACCAGCAAAGGTGGCCGCCCCGAACAGGTACCCCGGCGGCCCCGCGACGATGAACGATGGGGTGGAGGAGGTGTTCTTCACGCCCGTCGCGCGCGGCACGCCGTCATCGAACACGCGGATCTCGGCGACGCCGTAGCCGTAGCCGTATGCGTTTGTGGCCGACATGCCGATCGCGACGGACAGCGGCGCTCCCGGCAGCGCGGCCATCGAGGTCACGCTGTAAAAGCCGTCGGGATTCGCCTTCGGGAGGTGGTGCAGCGGGCCGAGCGCGGGCGGCGTCGAGGTCAGCGTCACCTTGCGGAAGGCGCGGGCACCGTCGATGCCGACCCACAGCGTCGAGCCGTCGTCCGAAAGCGCGAGGGCGCCGGGATTCGAGCCGACCTGGATGGACGACACGACCGACGACGTCCACGGGTCGACGACCACGATCGTGTTCGGGTAGGCGTCCGCATTGCCGATGATGGTGGCGTAAATCTGGTTTCGAACGGGGTCGTAAACGATGTCGCGCGGCTCGAGCGGCAAGAGCGTCGCCCGGCAGGTGGCACACGGCGCGCCCCCGGTGCCGCCGCTGCCCGCCGTGCCGCCGATCCCGCCCCTGCCGACGGTTCCGGACGTGCCGCCGCGGCCGCCCATCGTACCCGCCGTGCCGCCCGTTCCGGACGTGCCCCCGCGGCCGCCCATCGTGCCCGCGACGCCGCCGGTTCCGGACGTGCCGCCCGTCGAGAACGTGCCCCCGCTTCCCCCGCGGCCGCCCGTCGTACCCGCCACGCCGCCGGTTCCGGACGTGCCGCCCGTCGAGAACGTGGTGCCCCCGCGGCCGCCCGATCCCGACGTGCCGCCAAAGCCCGATTGACCGCCTGACGCCGCCCCGCCGCCACCGCCCAATCCCGGTCCGGCTGCGCCACCGCGGCCGGGCCCGACCGCGCCACCGGAGCCGCCGCCAGCACCGCCCGCATCGGGCCCTGCGTCCATGGAGAGAGACCTGCCCCCACAAGACGCGACCACAAGCATGGCCAACATTCCCAGACGGATCGGCGACCTATCTTCCATTAACTCGACCTCGCTGTGGCGGATGGTACATGGATTCACCCGCTAAGCGGCGCGACGGCGAGGAATCGGCTCGCACATCAATCGACGCCCCCCCCTCTCCGACCCGAGCGAGGGCGAATCGCGTGATCGCCGACACGGCACGGCACGCAGGCCCCGGTCGAGCTTTCTGGTAACCGTTTACGGCCGGGTTAAGGGGAACGCCGTACCGAAACGGTAATCGTCGCCGCCACCGGATGCGGGGATCCGGGCTGGCCAGGTGCTTGCTTTATGTCGGGGAGACGGCGGCGCAGCGGCCGGTACGGGGAATGGGGTGCGGGCGATGAGGAAATTGGGGTGGTTGGTTGTCGGGGTGGGATTGGCCGCGGGCGCCGCCGTTTATTCACTTCGGGGCATCGCGCACGGCGAGGGGCTGGCAGGGCTCGACGCCCAGCTGACCGGCACGGGCCGCATCGGAACACTCGCGCCGGACCTGGGTCGCATCGCGCCGGCGGCTGACGCCGGCGTACCGCCAGGGGCGCGCGATCCGGCGCCGGCCAACATCCGCATCGACGACGAAGCCGCCACGCGGGCGGCGCGCGCCGGCGACCGCGGCAACTGGGAGGTCGGGCTGACCGAGGCGAAGGTCGCCGCCTGCCACGTCGAGGTCGCGCGCCGGCGCCACCTGCCGCCCGCAAAGATCGCCGCGGGCACGGTCGTCCTGCGCTTCACGATCGACAAGAACGGCCGGGTGCGCAACGCGGAGGCCCTGTCGGCCGACGGCACGGACCTGGAGGTTGCGGCGTGCGCGAAGCGCGTGCTCAGCGAGTGGGTGTTCGCGAAGCGCACGCAAGGCGGGACGGTGGTCGAGCGGACCTACCGGTTCGGCCCGTCGTCCTGACCTCGCTCAGTCGCGCCGCGCCGCAGGCGTGGTGTGCGACTGTTGCCGCGGACGGCGACTTCCGGGATCGCAGCTGCGCTGCGATGAACCGTTCAGTTGTTTTTTCACGTAGCCGCACTCTCGCGCTTCGCGCGAGAGCGGCTAGTACCTCGCCACAGTGAAGATGACCGGTTGAAAGGGACGCACCTCGGGCCTCAGGCCTCGGACCTCGGGTTCCG
>Ga0111539_10010753_pt1 | contig 11519 bp, 9 predicted proteins | sample RhiMethybrSRZTD1_FD_79667 | JGI IMG/M metagenome (GOLD analysis project Ga0111539, IMG submission 79667) | Populus rhizosphere microbial communities from Tennessee, USA - Rhizosphere MetaG P. TD hybrid SRZTD1 (version 2) (version 2) | ecosystem: Host-associated > Plants > Roots > Rhizosphere >...
CAGGAACAGCGCGGTCGTCGCGAACACGCTCACCAGCAGGAGACTGAATCGCCGCTGCCCCGTGGATTGGGCGACCAGCTCGTCCAGCGTCACCGCGGTCGAGACCGGCTGCTCGCGATCGATCGACAGGACCGCCTGGCGCGCCGGCTGCGACAGGGTGGACGCCGGAACGGAGGTGCGGAGCACCAGGGTCGCCGTGTCCCACGGCCGCTGCGCCAGCGGCTCGTACATCTGCATCGTGGCTTCCTTGTCGAGCCCGTAGTGCCGGACGTCGCCGACGATGCCGACGATCTCCCGCTTCGCGTCGTTTTCGACCCCGATGCGCACCCGCCGGCCGATCGGGTCCTCGCCGGGGAACATGCGCCGGGCGAAGGTTTCATTGACCAGCATGACGCGCGGGGCTCCGCTGCGGTCCTCCGGCGTGAACAGCCGGCCGCGCTTGAGGGGCAGGCGCAGAGATTTGAAGTAGTCCGGTGTGACCGCGTACCAGTTCGCGGACTGGTGGTCGCCGGGCGCGGCCGGCGGCTTTCCCTCGATCTCCTCGAGCGAGAAGATCATCTGCGAATCGGAGAGCGGCACGGAGGTGCAGGCGGCGGCGCTCTCGACACCCGGAAGGACGCGCAGCGCGTCGATCGCCTTCTCGAAGAAGGCGACCTGGGCCGGCCCCTCCGGGTAGCGCCGATCCGGCAGGCTGACGTCGAAGATCAGGGTGTTGGAGGTATCGAAGCCCGGATCGACGTGCAGCAGACGCATGAGGCTCCGCATCTGGAGCCCCGCCCCGATGAGCAGGAGGAGCGACAACGCCACCTGCGCCGAGACCAGGACGCCGCGCAGGCGCCGCCCCGCGACCGGGGAGACGGCGCGGCCCCCTTCCTTCAGGGTCTCGCTGATGCGCGTGCGGGAGGCGTAGAGGGCCGGCGCGGTGCCGAAGACCAGTCCGGTCACGAGCGCGACGCCGGCGGTGAACAGCAGCACCCCGGTGTCGAGCTGGATCGAGCTGATGCGCGGCAGGCCGTCGGGCCGCAGCGTACGCAGCACGTCGAGCCCCCAGTAGGCAAGCAGCAGACCGAACGCGCCTCCCAGGGCCGCCAGCACCACGCTCTCCGTCAGGAGCTGCCGCACCAGCCGGCCGCGCCCGGCGCCGAGGGCGGAGCGGACCGCCATCTCGGCGCGGCGCGTCTCGGAGCGCGCCAGGAGCAGGTTCGCGACGTTGCCGCAGGCGATGAGCAGGACGAAGCCGACCGCCGCGGTGAGCATCAGGAGGGCCGGCCGGATCGCTCCGACCATCTGCTCGTACAGCGGCGTCACCTTCGCGGTCCAGCCGTTGTTGCTGTCGGGATGGGCGGCCTCGCTGCGCGCCGCGAGGCTCTTCATCTCTTCTTCCGCGGCGGCCGCGGTCGTCCCCGGCGCCAGTCGTCCCATCGTCCAGAGGTAGTGCCCGCCGCGCTGCTCGGCATCCTCGGCCGTGAAAGCGAGCGGGAGCAGCAGCTCCGACTCGCTCGGCATGCGGAACGTGGGGGGCATGACGCCGACGATCGTGAACGGCTCGCCGTTGAAGGTGACCGGCTGCCCCAGGACGTCCTGACGCCCGCCGAAGCGTCCCTTCCAGAGACCGTCGCTCAGGACCGCGACCTTGTCCTTCCCCGGCGTGAACTCCTCCGGCAGGAAGCCGCGCCCGTGCGCCGGCTGCGTCCGGACCATCGCGAAGAACCCCTCCGAGACCAGATACCCGGTGCGGGAGACCGGCTCCGGTCCGCCGGCGTCGATGATCGACTCCTGGTTGAAGGCGACCAGCTGCTCGAAGGAACGCCCCTCCTTCCGGCGATCGAGGAAGTTCCCCGGCGAGACCGCGAACTTGGGCCAGCCACGCGACGGCTTGCTGTCCCAGACCATCACCAGATCCTGCGAGTCGGCGTACGGCAGCGGCGACAGCAGCACCCCCTTCACGACCGTGAAGATGGCGGTGTTGGCGCCGATGCCGATGGCGAGCGCGGCGATCGCCGTCAGGGTGAACCCGGGAGTCTTCCAGAGAGTCCGAAGCGCGTAGCGCAGGTCCTGGAGCAATCGATCCATCAGTCCCTCCTCCCGGCCTCGGCCGGGACCGGCGGTGCGGCGTCGCGCGCGGCGGCCGCGGCGCGCTGAGGATTCGCGGTGTCCCCCTGGACCCAGCCGTCGAACAGGCGGACGACGCGCTGCCCGCGGGCGGCGTTCTCCTCGGAGTGGGTCACCTGCACGATGGTCGTGCCGGCCTCGTTGAGGCGGGTGAACAGGTCCATGATCTCGCGCCCCTGATCCGAGTGCAGGTTGCCGGTCGGCTCGTCGGCGAGCAGCAGCCCCGGCTTGGCGATGACGGCGCGCGCCACGCCGACGAGCTGCTGCTGCCCGCCGGAGAGCTGGCTCGGGTAGAGGTCCTTTTTCCCGACGATGCCGAAGCGGTCGAGGATGTCGCACACCGCCGCCTGCCGCTCCTTGCGTCCGAGGTTGCGGTACTGCAGCGGCACCTCGAGGTTCTCGTACACGGTGAGGTCGTCGATCAGGTGGTACGACTGGAAGACGAACCCGACGTGCTTACGGTTGAGGTCGGCCCGCTCCTTCGGCTTGAGCGCGTGCACCGGGTGGTCGAGGAGCATGTACTCGCCGCTCCAGTCGTGGTCGAGCATCCCGAGGATGTGCAGGAGCGTGGACTTCCCCGCCCCCGACGGCCCCATGATCGACACGAACTCCCCCGCCCGGACGTCGAAGTCGATGCGGCGGAGGACGTAGGTGCGCCCGCCTCCGTGGGCGTAGGACTTCTCGATATTGCGCAGCCGGATCATTCGGACCTCCCAGAGCGCTTCCGGTTCGGACGTGTCATTCGACCCTCAGCTCGCGGAGCGGATCGACGCTGGCGGCGCGCCACGCGGGAGGAAGACAGGCGAGGATGGCGACGAGGCGGCGCCGATCGGAAACGAGCGCGCCGATCACGGCGTCACGCGCGGGGGTCTAGGACGACCACGGCGTCACGAGGCCGGACGTTCGGCCACCTCGTCCACGACGCGGCCGTCGAACAGGTGCACGGTGCGGTCGGCGTGGCGCGAGTAGCGCGGGTCGTGCGTGACCATGCAGAGGGTGGCCCCGTCGCGGTGCAGCTCGCGCAGCAGCTCCATGACCGCCTCGCCGCTCTTCGAGTCGAGGTTGCCGGTCGGCTCGTCGGCCAGCAGGATGCTCGGCTTGCCGGCGACGGCGCGGGCCACGGCGACCCGCTGCTGCTGCCCTCCCGAGAGCTGGCTCGGCAGGTGCTTGGCGCGGTGCGCCATCCCGACCCGCTCCAGCGCTTCCTGGGCGCGCTGGCGCCGCTCGGCCGACTTCATGCCGCGGTAGGTGAGCGGCAGCTCGACGTTCTCGATGACCGACAGGTCGCCGATGAGGTTGAACGACTGGAAGATGAAGCCGATCTCGCGGTTCCGGATGCGGGCCCGGTCGGCCATCGTCAGGTTCGCCACGGCGCGGTCGTTGAGCGTGTAGGCGCCGCCGGTCGGCGTGTCGAGCAGGCCAAGGAGGGACAGGAGGGTGGACTTGCCGCAGCCGGAGGGACCGGCGATCGAGACGTACTCCCCGCGGCGAATCTCCAGGTGCACGTTCGAGAGCGCGTGCGTCTCGACTTCGTCGGTGTAGAAGACCTTGGTGACCCCCTCGAGCCGGATCAGGGGATCCTTGGCGGTCTGCGTCATCGTTCGTCCCTCTCTCGTGATGGGGGCCGCTCCGACCCCGGAAATTGGCGTCCGAACTGGCGTCCGAACCGTCTCCATCTGCTCCATCGATCCGTCCCCCTCAGTCGATCCGCAGCCGATCGTGCGCGTCCCAGGCGGAGGTGTCGGACAGGATCACCTTCTCCCCCTCCTGGAGACCCTCGACGATCTCGACCACGTTCACGCTGCTCTTTCCGAGTTTGACCTGCCGGCGCGTGGCCTCGTGTCCGTCCGCGTCGAGGACGAACAGGCCGACGGTGGCCTGCTCCTGCCCGAACGCCGGGCGTCCCACCTGAAGTACGTCGGCCAGGCGCTCCAGTTCCACCGTTCCGTCCACGCTCAGGTCGGGGCGCGCCCCCTTCGGCAGGGGTCCGTCGAAGGTGACGTCCACCTTGACGGTGCCGTTCTCCACGGCCGGGTCGATGCGGGCGACGTGCCCGTTGACGACGCCGTTGCGGGTGTCGATCGTGGCCGGCTGGTCGATCATGATGTCCTTGGCCTGCGTCTCGGGGATGCGCAGCTCGGCCTTGAGCTTGCCGGGAACGGTGACCTTCGCGAGGATTGCCCCCGTGGCGATCTGCTGCCCCACCTCGACCGGCAGCTGCTGCAGGACTCCGTCGATGCCGGCCTTCACCTTGAGCGCCTCGAGCTGCCGGCGCTTCAGGGTCGCGAGGCCGCGGAGCTGCTCGAGGCGCGCCTCCTGCACGTGAAGCTGCGCCTGGACCGCCTCCTCGCTGATCTCGAGGCGGCGCTGCTCCAGCTCGAGGCGGGTCGTCAGCTCCTCGGCGCGCGATTGCGAGATCTTGAGGTTGATGTCCGAAACGAGGCCGTCTTTCGAGAGGGTCTGGTCGGCGTCGGCCTGCAGCCGCGCCTGACGCTGGTTGGCGGTGGCGCTGGCGGCGACCGCCGCCTGGTCGAGCTTCTGGCTCTCGAGCCGCACCTTGAGATCGACCGTCTCCGCCTCGGCCGCCTTGAGCTGCCAGCTGGCGTCGAGCGCGTCCAGCTCGACTTGAGGATTGGAGAGCACGAGGATGACGGTGTCCGCCTTCACCGGCGTCCCGGGCCTGAGGACGATCTTCTCCACCCGGCCCGTCGTCTCGGCCGGGATCCAGCGGATCTCCTCCGGGACGAGGGTGCCGAGCCCGCGCACCTGCCGCAGCATCGGGCCGCGCTTGACGGTGTCGATCCAGACGCTGCCGCGTTCGACGGTCGGGGCCGCCGGCTTCAGGCGCGACAACCCGAGGGTGACGAGGAGGACGGCGAGGATGCCCGCGCCTCCGTAGAGGATGCGGAGCATCTTCTTCTTGCCTGCTTGCGAAGGGCGTGCGATGTCCATGGTCGGGGGCCCCCTCTGCACGGGGCGTGCCGACCGATTCATACGGTCCATCCGGCGATCCGGGTTCCCCCAACTACTCCTATTAAAGAGGATGGGGGAGGGGTCGCCCTGCCGGCCGGCTCCCTCCCCCCTGATTCAACCGACCGGTCGTCCGGATCCGGGATCGACGATCCCGCATCCGGGCGATTCGGGCCTGTTTCATTCCGATCCCGCTCAGACCCTCTTGTACTGGCCGTCCATGAACATCGCCCAGTTCTTCCCGTCCTGGGAGTTCTCGATGGTGAAGCGGTAGCGCCCTTCCCCCTGCATCTCGTAGGAGTAGCGCCCCTGCCCCATCGGCGTCTGGTTGGTGAACACGAGGCGGTTGCCGTCGAGGCGCCCCTTGGCGACCGGGGTCGCGTTCGCCCCCATCGAGTCGAACCAGTGCATCGTGTAGACCTTCTCGTTGCAGTCGAAGCCGAACACGCCGTGGCCGCGGAAGGCGATCTGGCCGTTGCGCGTTTCGACGTAGTCCATGATGACGTTGAACCCGTCGAGGTCGGTGCGCGCCTCGACCTTGCTCGAGGCCGGACCGCCCTGCGGATCCCACGGGCTCGGGAGGATCTTCTCCTCACCCACCCACTTGCCGGTGAGGAAGTTCAGCTTGGCGTGCTCGGGCTGCGGCTTCGGCATCTCCATCATGACGTGCCTCCTTGAATCGTTGAACGTCGTCGCTGAATTCTGGAACGATACAACATCGGTCGCGGTTGTCGAATCGCCGGGCGGTCCGGGGGCGCCGGCCGGCGGGCGGCCGCGGCGGCGAACGGCGTGCCGGACGCCGGTCCCGGGTGGCGGCGTCGGATCAGGCGGTCGCGGCGGTGCGCGGGGCCCGGCCGAACCGGTAGGTCGCGTACCCGACGACCGCGCCGAGGATGCTCCCCGGCAGCATGATCTCCAGATAGAAGTGCTTCCCCGACGGATCGGGCATCGCCGCCACCAGGAACGACAGCAGGCAGCCGATGGCGAGACCGATGAGCATCCCGAGCGGCAGCGACCGGAGCCTCGTCGCGAAGAATCCGGTGGCGAGCCCGGTGATGAGCCCCTTGAAGGTCGAGCCGATCATGATGCCGACGATCTGATCCCGCACCTCCGGATAGGCGTACGCCCCCATCCCGTCGAACAGCCCCAGCACCGCCCCCAGAAGCAATCCCAAAACCGGCTTGGACATTGGGTTCCTCCCCTTGCGAGAGTCTATTCAACGCCGGCGCCGCTGTCTTTGCGGAAACCGGTTCGCACCGGCACCCCGGAACCCTTCGCCCCTCGGAATGCGTTATCCCTCAGGCGTTTCCAAGGAGCAGAAGATGTCCGTCGTCCGGAAAAACCTCGCGCGGGGCATGCTGATCCTCTTCGCGCTCGCCGTGTACTGCGCCGCCTTGAACCACAGACGGGACGAGGTCCCTCCGGGGCTGAACAACGACGTGGCGGAGGAGGGGCTGCGCGGCATCCAGCTCCTCGAGGCGAAGCGACTCGAGGTGATCAACGCGCACGGGGTGAACGCCGACGGGCGGCACTTCGGGCACTCGATGGAGACGCTCTACCTCTATCTCGTGGGAGGGGTCGCGCGCTTCGCGGGCAGCACGCCCCTGGCGGTGCACCTCACGTCCTGGTGCTTCGTCCTCGCCGCCATCGCCCTGCTGTGCGCGCTCGTGCGCCGCCTGCTTCCCGACATGCCGGCGGCCGTGCCGCTGCTCCTGGCGCTGTCGTCGCTGTGGCTCTTCCACTATGGGCGGTCGGGCCTGCGCGCCGTCACCGCGCCGGTGTTCCTGCTCGCCTTCGTGCTGGCGCTCGACGCGGTCGAGCGCGGCGCCGGCGCCAAGCACTGGCGCGCCCTGCTCTGCGGCGCATTGCTGGGGGCCAGTCTCTACGGGTACACGGCGGCGCGCCTCCTGCCCGTGGCGTTCGTCCTGTACGCGGCCGTGCGCCTGCTGCAGTATCGCGAGGGGCGCGGCGCGAGGCTGCGGTCCTACGTGTGGGTGGCGGCGGGCGCGTTCTTCGCGTCGATCCCCAGCATCGTGGAGATGGCCCGCGACGGCCGCGCGTTCCTCGGGCGCGGTGCGTACGTGCTCCCCGCGCACGTCCCGGACGCCGCGCGGAACTTCCTCGACTCGCTCCTTTTGCCGCTCGCCTACCCGGAGTACGCCAGGGCGGTCGATCGCACGCACCATTTCGACGGGGTCAGCTTCGGGCTGACGGTGGCCGGGCTGCAGCCGATCCACCCGCTCATCGGGATCGCGATCCTGTACGGCGTCGCCCGCGCGTGGCGGCGGCGGTGCGAGCCGCTCCCGATGCTGCTGCTGTGCCTGTGGGTGACGAGCCTGCTGGCGCTCGGGATCGCCGGCCCCAGCCTCACCCGGTTCCTGATCGTCCTGCCGCTCTTCCTGGCCTTCGCGGCGATCGGGATCGCGCCGCTCATGGACCGGCCGTGGAGGCGCGGGGCGACGGTGGCGGCGCTCCTGCTGCTGACCGCGAGCGAGGGACGGGCCTACTTCGACCGGATGTCGCGCGACCCGCGCTCGGCCGGCGAGTTCGCGGAGGCGGCGACCAACATCGGCCGCCGGGCCCGGTCGCTCGCCGGGACCCATCGGCAGGTCCTGTGCATCGTGGCGGGGAACGCCAACGTCGTGCACTACCTGACCTACGACGATCCGGGGAGGGTTCGGATCAACGAGTTCTGGCATCGCCGGCCGGATCCCCGCGAGCTGCCGCTGCAAAGCGTCGAGCCGGACGTGATCCTGGTCGAGCGCCATCCCGACCTGGCGGCGCTCCGCGACGCCTTCGCGACCCTGGCGCGCCGCGAGCCGCATCCGTTCTTCGACGAATTCCTGGTCGATCCCGCCTGGGACTGGCAGACCCTGTCGCTGAAGGAGGGGCCGGACTCGCCGCTCCAGCGTCCGAACGCCGAGGACGACCGCGCGCCCGGGCGCTTCACGCGCTTCATGATCTAGGGCCGCCGGCCTCCGGCGCCGCTAGCGTCCGGTCAACCAGAGCACCAGCACGCGGGTGATGAGGTAGGCGGCGATCAGGGCGGCGAGCGTCCGGGTGCGGGCGAGGATCCGGCCGCCGCGCTCGAGGATCGACTCGGGATACGCCTCGACGGCCGCCCCATCGAGGAAGCGCAGGACGTCGGCCGACAGGTCGCCGGCTCGCGGATAACGGTCCACCTGCTGCTTCGACATCGCCCGGGCGACGATCGCGGCCAGGGGCCTCGGGACGGAAGGTTCGATCGACCGGAGCGCCGGCGGGACGTCCTCGACCACCCGGCGCAGGATCTCCTCCGCCGATCCGGCGTCGACCGGCGCCCGCCGGCCCAGCAGGGAATAGAGGATGGCACCGAGCGCGTAGACGTCGGTGCGCGGGTCGATGGCCCCGACCTCCCCGCGCGCCTGCTCGGGGGCCATCCAGGCGGGGGTGCCGATGACGCTGCCGGCGCGCGTCGCCGGCCGCCGCGACGGCGCATCCGCCTCGAGCCGCAGCGTCGGGGCGTCGGCGTCGCCGGCGGCGCCGATGCGTTTCGCGACGCCCCAGTCCATCACCAGCGCCTCGCCGAACTCCCCCACCATGATGTTCTGCGGCTTGAGGTCGCGGTGCACGACGCCGTGCGCGTGCGCGAAGGCGACCGCGTCGCAGACCTTCACGAACAGGCGCAGGACCGCCGGCCGGTCGGGTGACGTCGCGATCCAGGCGTCGAGCCGCGCGCCGCGGACGTACTTCATGACGTAGAAGACCCGGCCGTCCGGGAGCGTGCCGACGTCATGCACCGGCGCGAGATTCGGATGCTCGAGGCCGGCGAGGAGCCGCGCCTCCGCCACCAGCCGCGCCGCCATCTCGCCGGTCGGATCGGGGTCGGTCAGGACCTTGAGCGCCGCCTCCCGCCCGAGGGCGATGTCCTCGACGAGGTAGACGGTCGCCATCCCGCCGCGGCCGAGACGGCGGATGAGACGGTAGCGCGTGCCCGTCAGGTCGGGGAGATCGGCGACCGCGCGCAGGTGCGCGAGGCGGGCGTCATCCAGCATGGCCCGGCTCCCCGCCGAGCAGCAGCCGCGCCTCGAGGCGGAACTCCTCGTCGCTGCCGGTCACCTGCCGCAGCGTGTCGAGGAGGATGCGCCGGAACTCCCGCCGCACCCACGCCAGGTGGTTGGTCACCAGGCTCGGCGTGAGGGAGAACTCGCGCGCCAGGTCGTCGTAGGTCACCTTCCCCTCCCCCGCGTCCTCGAGATCGTAGCGCCGGAAGAGTTCGAAGTGGCGGCTCTTGCCGGCGGCCGCGCACTCGGAGCGCAGCGCCTCGACGGCGAGCGCGAACAGGCTCCGGACCCACTCGGCGTCGAACGCCTCCTCAGGGGAGCGCCCCCCCCCGGCGGCGCCGGCGGCGGCGATCTCCGCCTCGGCCGCCGCGAAGTCGCAGGTCTCCTGCGCCATGCCGCCGCCGCGCTTCAGCCGCTGCGCCGCCTTGTCCTCGTTGGCGACGAAGCGATCGACGCAGGTGCGCAGGAAGGTGCGGAAGCGCCCCTTCGCCGGGTCGTAGCCGGCGAAGAACTCTTTCTCGAAGGCGCGCGTGAAGAAGGCCTGGGTGAGATCCTCGGCATCCTCGGGAGAGCGGTTCCGGCTCAGCCGGACGTGCTTGTAGACCGGACGCCAGTAGGCCGCGACGATCGCCTCGAGCGAGCGCCGGCGCTCCTCCGGCTCGGCGCTCCCCGCGCCGCGGACGGCCGACCAGTGCGTCGTCGGGAAGCGGTCGGCCACCGGACGCTCCTCAGGCTCCTACGCCTTGCGGCGCCCTCTCAGATAGAGAAGCCAGCCGCAGCCGAGCAGGAAGGCGCAGCCGCCCAGCATCTTCGCCTCGAAGATGACGGCGTCGCGGCCGCTCATCGTCGGATACAGCGCGAGACCGATGGCCACCACGGTGGTCACGAACCCCAGGAGGCCCACGGCGATCACCCCGGCGCGACCGCCCGGGACCGGGATCGCCCCCTCCGGCGCCGGGAGCCTGCCGCCCAGCTTCAGGAGAGCCGCGAACAGGTAGCAGTAGGGAATGAAGTACACGACGATGGTGAAGTCGGCGAGGAACAGATAGGCCTGCTCGACGTCCACACCGACGAAGCCCACCAGGATCAGCAGGCTCGAGATGCCGGCGGTCACCAGGAGCGCCACGTGCGGCGTCCCGTAGCGGGGATGGAGCTTCCCGAACGCCGGCGGCAGGTAGCGATCGATCCCGGCGACGAACGGCACGCGCGAGCAGCCGGCGAGCCAGGCGCTGCACCCGCCGACCCCTCCCAGCGCGATCAGCAGCGCCATGATGCCGGCCAGGAAACCGAATCCCATCCGGTCCTGCACCGCGGCGATCGCCGCACCGACGCCGTCGAGGAGCCCGACGTCCTTCTGCGGCAGCGCGACGAGGAGCGCCGCCGTGCCGAGCAGGTAGATGAGGGTGATGACGATCCCCGAGATGAAGATGGCGCGCGGCATGTTCCGGCGCGGGTCCTTGATCTCCTCGGTCATCAGCGCCCCGAGGTCGAGCCCCGAGAATCCGAAGCACATGTTGGCGAAGAAGGAGGCCGTGCCGAAGCTGAAGACCGGCACGAGCGCCGACGACGAGAACGGCGTGGAGGAGCCGTAGCGCAGGAGCGCCAGCGTGCCGAGGACGATCAGCACCGTCGCCGGAATCCACGTGCCGTAGGCGCCGAGGTTGTTGAGCCAGCGCGCCCGCTTCAGGCCGACCACGTTGAACCAGACCACCACCCAGAAGATGAGGAACGACACCGCCGCCATGAACGGCGGGTTCTTCTCGAGGCCTGCGGCGCGCGCGCCGGCCATGAAGACCAGGTTGCCGACGGTGAAGATGAGCAGGTGCGGGAAATAGATGAGGTTGTTGGTCCAGAGGCACCAGCCGGAGATGAAGCCGTGCGTCTCGCCGAAGGCGTGCTTGGTCCAGGCGTAGATGCCCCCTTCCTCCGGGTAACGGGACGTGAGATCGATGACGGCGAGGCCGGACGGAACGAAGAAGCAGAGGAACGCCAGCACCCACAGCGGCAGCGCCGCCCAGCCGTACCCTCCGGCGGAGGTCAGCCACCAGCGCAGCCCGACGATGGCGACGATGTTGAGGAGGACGAGGTCCCACAGCCCCAGCTCGCGCCGCAGCCGCGGCGCCGCGGCCGTGGCCGTCGGCCCCGGTGCGGAGGGAGTGGTGCGATCGAAGGGGTCGGACATCGGCGCGCGGCGGCCGCGCTACATCATCGCCGCGGGGGGCGCCGGCTCGTCGGCGCGGCCGGCGTTGTCGAGCGGCACCTTGATCAGCAGGTACATCATCATCGCCAGCAGGGCGAGCCACGCGACGTAGGACGGGTGCTCGAAGATGCGCGGGATCGGGATCTCGAAGTAAAGGAAGGTCGAGGTCAGGAGTCCCACGAGGGCCTCCCCGG
>Ga0111539_10010754_pt1 | contig 11518 bp, 9 predicted proteins | sample RhiMethybrSRZTD1_FD_79667 | JGI IMG/M metagenome (GOLD analysis project Ga0111539, IMG submission 79667) | Populus rhizosphere microbial communities from Tennessee, USA - Rhizosphere MetaG P. TD hybrid SRZTD1 (version 2) (version 2) | ecosystem: Host-associated > Plants > Roots > Rhizosphere >...
ATGAAGGCCATGCTGCGTTACGGCTCTTCGTGGCACGACGTCGCTTCGCAGGTGGGCGCGATCACGCATCTCGGCCTGGATCCGCGCCGCTTCATCCTCGTGACCGACGACTCTCACGCCCAGACGATCTCCCACGATGGACATATGGACCGCGTCCTGCGCCACGCCATTGCGCAGGGATTGAATCCCATGACCGCCATCCAGATGATGACGATCAACACAGCCGAGCATTTCGGCCTGACCCGTGAGATGGGCATGATCGCCCCCGGCCGCTGGGCGGACGTGGTGCTGGTGAAGGATTTGAACAACTTCAAAGCCGATGTGGTGATCGCAAAGGGGAAGGTCATCGCCCAAAACGGAAAATGGACAGTGGATCTGCCGAAATGCAGTTATCCCTCCTGGGCCACGAATTCGGTGAAGTTGAAGAAAACATTGAGGGCGGAAGATTTTAAGATTCAGGTTAAGACTCAAAAAACGAACGCCAGAGCGAATATCATTGGTGTCATCGAGAACCAGGCGCCCACCCGCCATTTGATCCGTGACGTGCAGGTGGTCAATGGCGAAATTCAGACTGATCCCCGGCAGGACATCGCCAAGATTGCCTTGGTACAACGTCACAGTGGGATGAGTGGCATCACCATGGGCTTGGTGAGCGGATTTGGCTTTGCGTCGAAGTGTGCGGTCGCCTCCACGGTGGCGCACGATGGCCATCACATGATCGTCGTTGGCACAGACGATGACTCCATGGCGCTGGCAGCCAACACTTTGGCCGGATGCGGGGGAGGCCAGGTGGTGGTAAAAAACGGTAAAGTGATTGGCCTGGTCGATCTCAAGATCGCCGGCTTGATGTCAGATGAACGGGCGGATGTCGTCGCCAAAAAAGCAGAGGCCATCCTGAAGGGGTTTCGGTCCTGCGGTTGTCAATTGAATAACCCGAACATGCAGCTTTCGCTGCTGGCCCTGGTGGTTATCCCCGAATTGCGAATATCAGACAAAGGTCTGGTTGATGTAACAAAGTTCAAAGTTGTTCCACTATTGGAGGGATGATGGCTAATTTTCCGTTTCAAAGATTGCAGGCTGACCTGGCGAAGTTGATCGCAGAGACGCCCCCGGGATCGAGATTGATGTCCGAACCTGACCTCGCCAAGCAGATGGGAGTGTCACGGGCCACATTGCGTGAAGCAATGCGCACGTTTGAGACTCAGGGACTAATCCGCCGCCGGCAGGGTTCCGGTACCTATGTCGTCGGCAAGTTCCAGGTGATTGACGCCGGGCTCGAAGTCCTGGAAAGCATCGATACCATGGCCCGCCGCATGAATTTGGAAGTCTCGGTCAGTGATCTGAACATCGAGCAGATGGAGGCAGACAGCTCCATCGCTGAAAGTTTGTGCATAGAGGCAGGGGCACGAATCGTACGTGTCCGGCGCGTAATGCGGGCGGAAAGCAGACCGGTTGCATATCTGGTCGATTCTCTGCCTACTGAGATTCTCAACCCCGATGACCTGGCTAACGAATTCCGCGGTTCGGTGCTCGACTATTTGATCAGTAGCGGCGTGGATCTACAGGTTTCGCGGGCCGCGATCAGTGCCACCAACGCGACCGCCGAGGTGGCCAAGGCACTCGAGATCCAGCGCGACGATGTGCTGCTGCAGTTTGCCTCCCAGTTATATGATGGCAAGGGCAAAGTTAATGATTACTCAGTCAGTTATTTTATTCCTGGTTACTTCCATTTCCATGTCAACAGGCGTATTGGAAATGGCGCGAGTGTTTAGGCGTTCGAACCTTTAAATCTTTGGGTCAGAAGGATTTGAAAGTCAAGCAGGTTGGTGGTTGCCGCGTGATGCCGGGAACCACTATAACTTCACGCCTGTATTTTTTGATTGCGAGGAAATGTGACAGCTCAAGAAATAAAAAAAAGAGTTGAGGCCAATCGCGAGAACATCGTTCAGTTCCTGCGTGATATTGTTGCCATTCCCAGTATGGACGGACAGTTGAAGGATGTCGGGGAATGCATCCAGGCCAAGATGCGCAACCTGGGGTTTGATGAGGCCCGCTTCGACAAGATGGGCAACACTGTCGGCCGCATCGGTCACGGACCCAAAGTCATCGTTTTTGACTCGCACATCGATACCGTGGGCGTTGGCGACCCCGCCGAATGGGACTGGGATCCGTTCGTGGGCAAGGTGGAAAATGGCGCGCTCTACGCGCGCGGCGCCTGTGACGAGAAGGGTTCCACGCCGGGCATGATCTATGGCCTGGCCATCGCCCGCGATCTGGGACTGCTCGATGGGTACACTGCCTATTACTTCGGCAATATGGAGGAATGGTGCGATGGTATTGCGCCCAACTCTTTTGTTGAGGCGGATCCGCAGGTACGGCCCGATTTTGTAGTCATCGGCGAGCCAACCAAAATGCAGATCTACCGCGGACACAAGGGCCGCATCGAGCTGAAGATCACCGCCCATGGCCAGTCGGCGCACGCCGCGTCGCACTACCTGGGTGACAACGCCGTGTATAAGATGATGTCGATCATCTCGCAGATCCGCGAACTCGACCGCCGCATGCGCTTTGGCATGGGCTACCACCCGATCCAGGGCTATCCTTCCATCGCGGTGACCAATGTCGAGGCACGCACAGCCTCCCTCAATGCCGTGCCCGACCAGTTCGCGATCTATCTGGACCGCCGCATCACGCTGAACGAGCCGCGCGACGAAGTGATCGCCACGATCAAGGGACTGATCCCCGACTACCTGCAGGATGAGATCCATGTCGAGGAAATGTTTTACGACGCTCCGTCCTATACCGGTTTTGTCTTCCCGGTCTCGAAGTTCTATCCGCCCTGGCTGCTGGATGACGCCCACCCGCTGACCCGGGCCGGGCAGTCCACGATCGAAGCGCTCTGGGGCGAGAGTCGCTCGCTGGGCACATGGGACTTCTCAACCAACGGTACCTACTGGGCCGGCAAGGCGGGAATACCCTCCATTGGTTTTGGTCCCGGTGATGAGAAGACCGCCCACATGCGTCATGAGAACGTGCCGCTCAACGAAGTGGTGGAGGCCACCGAGTTCTATGCCCTGCTGCCGAAGATATTGAGCGAGACAGCAGGATAATAAAAAGTAAACAGGTACATTGGAAGCCTGCATGCTAGGAAACGTATGTGCTTGATTACCTCCAAACGCCAAAGTGAGACATTGTAGTAGTACAAGGTAATTTGTTCGTCCAAATCTTTCATAACTGAATCGGAGGTTCGTATGCGTAGTTTTGCTGGTCGTGATAGTCTTTCCCTTAAGGAATTCGAACGAAACGAATTCTTCCACGTCTTTCATGTTGCCGAGAAGATGGAAGCCATCGCCCGGGCACGCAAGAATGTGGATATGCTCAAAGACAAGACCCTGGTAACGGCTTTCTATCAGCCGTCGACGCGCACGCGTCTGGCGCATGAAGCGGCCATGCACCGCCTGGGAGGCCATGTCACCGGCTTCTCGGATGCCAAGATGACCCGTGCCGGAGACTTCTATCAGGAGTCCATCAAGGATACAGTCAAGATGCTCGAGTTCTACGGCGATGTGATCGTCATGCGCCATTTCCAGCAGGGCGCACCGCAGGAAGCCGCCAAGTGGGCGAGCATCCCGATTATTAACGGCGGCGATGGCTGGGGCGAGCACCCGACCCAGATCCTGACCGACCTGTACACCGTCCTGCGTGAAAAGGGCCGCATCGATGGCCTCAAATGGCTGGCCGTTGGCGATATGCGCATGCGCACCATGCACTCGCTTGGCTATGCCCTGAGCCAGTTCGACTGCCCGGTTACCTTCGTCTCTCCCTCGGAGATGAGCCTGACCGACGAGTTCAAAAAGGAACTCACCCAGTACAGCGTGGACTTCAAGGAAGTGGATCATGTCGAGCAGGCGATCGCCGACGCGGATGTCATCCTGGTCGAGCCTGTTGTCCAGCCCGATTACACCAAGTCCCGCGATGAGCGCACCGGTGAGCTGGATCTCACGCCCGCCAACTACAAGATCACCCGCGAGCTGCTCTACACCAAGGCCAAGAGCGATGCCATTCTGCTGCACTCCCTGCCGCGCATGGATGAAATCCCCGCCGATGTGGATATCACCAAGTGGTCACGCTACTGGCAGGAAGCCTTCAACGGCGTTGTCATGCGCATGACCCTGCTTGCGCTCGTGCTGGGCGCGATGGAATAAGTATCCCAGCCAGAGGCTGAATAGGATCCTCAGGAACGTACACACGAAAACAGGTACACAAGTAGAGATAGATGCGACCTGTGTACCTGTTTACCTTTTTACTTGTAACCTTAAACCATGAAAACCATCGAAATCCGGCGGCATACATATCGCACAAAACCGGGCCAGCACCTTTCACAGCAGGGCGTGACTTTGGCACGCAGGGTGGGAGATGATATCGGTCCGTTTGATCGTGTGGTGACCAGCACAGTCCCACGTGCCTTCGAGACTGCGATTGCGATGGGCTTTGCCGTGGATGAACAGGTCGAGCTCATGAGTTCCTACGGCGATGAGGTGGAACTCGAAGTACCCTGGCCTCAATCTCAGGCAGAGTATGCAGAAGCCGTTCGAAGAAGCGGGACGGCAGCACGATATGCAAATCAACTGGCAGATTTCTACCACCGGCTTGCGAATGATCTTGCAGATGGTCGCGCCGTACTCATCATCAATCATGGCGGCATCGTGGAACTGGGAGCAGTCGCCTGCCTGCCGGAAGCGGATCATGCCGCCTGGGGTCCGCACTTCGAATGCTGTGAAGGGATCCGTTTGTTTTGGGAAGCCGGAAAATTTGTAGATTCAGAAATCCTGAGAGTGTAAATCGTTTGCTCCAGCCGCCATCTCGCGCGATGCGCACCGCTCAGCGGTATCCGGCGGTCCCAGAAAGGTTGCGCATCAAAAGACGCCGCCTAGAGCAAAACCATACAAATGTAAAAAAGTAATCAAAGGAGACAAATACAATGCAAACCAATTTTCGTGGCCGTGACTTCATCGGCGACCTGGACTTCACCAAGGAAGAAGTCGAAACTGTCCTGGATGTAGCCTGGGATCTCAAGCGCAAGCGCGCCCTGGGTGAGCCGCACGCCTACTTGCGCGATAAGGTGCTGGCGATGCTGTTCTTCTTCTCGTCCACACGAACACGCGGCTCGTTCGAAGCTGGCATTGCCCAGCTTGGCGGGCACGGTGCCTTCATCGATTCAAACACCACCCAAATCTCCCATGGCGATACACCGGTGGAAATCGGCGAGATCTTCGGTCGCTATTTCGATGGCATTGCCATCCGTCATTGCGACTTTGGCGATGGCAACAAATATTTGAACGCTGTTGCCAAATCCAGCCGCGCGCCGATCCTCAACATGCAGTGCGACATCTATCATCCTTTCCAATGCCTGGCCGACCTGATGACCATCATGGAGAAGAAGGGCCGTGACCTGCGCAAAAAGAAGATGGTTGTTTCCTGGGCGTATGCAGCTTCCTACCTCAAGCCCGTTTCTGTTGCTCAATCGCTTATCCTGCAGATGCCGCGCTTCGGCATGGATGTGACGCTTGCCTACCCGCCTGAGTTCAAGCTCATGCCCGAGATCGTCGAGCAGGCCAAGGAACAGGCAAGAATCGGTGGCGGTAATTTCGAGATCATCGACAGCAAAGATGGCATGACCGAAGCCTGCAAAGACGCGGATGTGATCTATGCCAAGTCCTGGGGTCCATTGTTGACCACCAACGATAAGGCAGAAGGCAAGAGAATTCAGGATAGCTACAAGGACTGGATCATGGACGCGGCAAAACTCAAAGTTGCCAGGCCGGATGCGATCTATATGCACCCACTCCCTGCCGACCGCGATGTCGAAGTGACCAGCGAAATTATGGATGGACCAAACTCTGTCGTGTTCGATGAAGCCGAGAACCGCCTGCACGCGCAGAAAGCCGTCATGGCGCTGACGATGAGTTAGCTTAAGTTAAACAGATATATAAGGAGCATTTATGTCAAAACTAGCTGTCATGGCAGTCGGCGGTAACTCGCTGATCAAAGACGATAAAAATGTAACGGTCGAGGATCAGGAACTGGCACTGCGCGAAACTGCGCAACACGTCGCGGACATGATTGAGGAAGGCTGGGACCTGGCTATCGGCCATGGCAATGGCCCGCAGGTGGGATTCATCCTGCGCCGTTCCGAGATCGCCGCCAAAGTCGAAGGGATGCATGAAGTGCCACTGGACGTCTGCGGCGCGGATTCCCAGGGTGCGATCGGGTACGAGTTCCAACAGGCCCTGCAGAACGAATATCAGAGGCGCGGCATGAACAAGGGCGCGGTAACTCTCATTACACAGACTCTTGTCGACCAGACCGACCCTGCTTTCCAAAAGCCGAGCAAGCCAATCGGATCGTTCATGGACGAAACCGAAGCCAAGCGGCGTGAAAAGGACATGGGCTGGTCGGTGGTCGAGGATGCCGGTCGCGGCTGGAGGCGTGTGGTGCCCTCACCACTGCCCAAGAAGATCCTCGAGCTCGAATCGGTGAAGACGCTTCTTCACGCCGGGGTTACGGTCATCACCGTGGGCGGTGGCGGGATCCCGGTCATCGATCGGGGCGGCAACGACTACGAAGGCACAGCCGCAGTCATCGACAAGGATTTTGCTTCCTCACTCCTGGCTCAGGAGATTGGCGCCGAGCTGTTCCTGATCGCCACCGCGGTGGAAAAGGTTGCCATTAACTTTGGCAAGCCCAACCAACAGTGGCTCGACAAGATGACTCTTGCTGAGGCAAAACAATACCTCGCCGAAGGTACGCACTTTGCCAAGGGCTCCATGGCGCCGAAGATGCAGGCCATCGTCTGGTTCCTGGAGAATGGCGGCAAAACGGCATTGATCACCAACCCCGAAAATATCGGGCGGGCACTGAAGGGCGAGACCGGCACCTGGATTGTGAAAGAATAAGGTTTGCAGGGGCGGCGCAACCATACCATATAAGATGGGGCGCCGCCCCGGTTTTACAGGTTGTTGAGGAGAAGCGTTATGACCCAGGTCCAGTCTTCCACTGTTTCGGTTCCGCGTGCCAATGGCAAGGGAACAATGGAATCGTTTTTCGTAAAGCCGGAAGGTCCAGGAACGTTTCCCGGGCTGGTGGTGATCCACGAGATCTTCGGTTTGAACGATAACATCCGTGAAATCGCGCGTCAATTTGCGGACCAGGGTTATGCTGCTCTTGCTGTGGATTTGTTTTCAAATCGAAATCGCGCCCTGTGTATGATGCAGCTCATTCACGGCATGATGTTTCGTCCATTGAATAATCCCGTAGTGTCTGACCTAAAATCAACGATAGCTTTTTTGCAGCAACAGCCAGGCGTGGATCCGAATCGTATCGGGGCTGTCGGCTTTTGCATGGGCGGCGGATATGCTCTGCAGCTGGCGGTGACGGACAAGGGAATGAAAGCAGCATCCGCCTTTTACGGCGCCGCGCCTAAACCGCTCGAAGCCTTTGCCCAGTCCTGTCCGATCGTTGGCAGTTATCCCGAAAAGGATTTTTCTGCTGCTGGCGCACGTGAGCTGGACGCCGTGCTTGAAAAGCTTAATATTCCTCACAACATCAAATTTTACGAGAATACCCAGCACTCCTTTTTCAACCGGCAGCGCACGCCCTTTGAAGTGGATGCTTCGAAGGATGCCTGGCAGCGCATGCTGTCATTTTTCAATGAACATCTTGGCTAGCATCGGACTCCTTAAAGTATGAAGCGATTATTGCACCCCGCATTAGCTCTATTCGTGGTGGCCGTGATTGCCTATGGAATCCTGGCGCCGCAATTGGGCTTTTACTGGGATGACCTGCCCATGTCGTGGATCCGTTATGAGCTGGGTCCTGAGGCGATGACCCGTTATTTCTCGACGAACCGCCCGGTGTGGGGGTTGCTTTATCAGCTTACGACACGGCTGATTCCTCAGAACCCGGTATACTGGCAGGCCTTTGCTTTGGTCTGGCGCTGGCTTGGCGCGCTGGCTGTCTGGGCGATTGGGCGCGAATTGTGGAAGGATAAGCCTCGTTTTGCCTTGAGTGTGGCCTTTCTCTTCCTGTTGTATCCCGGCTTTAACCAGCAGTGGGGGAGTTATCTTTACAGTCATTTTTTCATCGTCATCTTTTTCTACCTGTATTCCGTCTACCTTTCCTTGAGACGCAAAACGATTCCAGCGCTGATCTTTTCCGCACTCAATCTGTGGATGATGGAATATTTCTTCCCGCTGGAGTTTGCCCGTATCGGGTTTATCTGGACGTCGCTGCGGGATGAGTATCCCAACCCGCGCGACCGGATCAAGCCCAGCTTCAAGCTATGGACTCCCTATTTAATTTTGTTCGTCCTGGCGATTTTGTCCCGCCTGTTCATTTTCAACAATCAGGTTTACGGAATTGGTTTGGGCTCTGAGTTAAAGACCGCGCCGCTCGCTGCGGTTGCTGCGCTGGCTCAAAACTTTTTCATCAGCATCTGGACCGTGCTTGTCGCCGCCTGGATTCAGATCCTCAAAGCGATCGACCCATCGGTCCATGGGACACGGACCATCGCATTATACGTTGTTGTCTCGCTGATCGTTTTTGCGATCGCGCTGTACTTCCTGATGATCCAGGCCAGGGATGGAACAGAGAAAAGAACCACGTACTATGAGATCGGTCTCGGCTTGTTTCTTCTCCCCTTTGCAGCCGCGCCGTTCTGGCTGACAGGCCTGACAATCTCGCTGGCCCACCCGGCCAGCCGCTTTACCCTGCCATTTATGCTGGCGGTCAGTCTGATCGTCGCGGGGCTGATCGAATTTATCCCGGTGCGCGCCCGTTACTTTGTTTTGGCGACACTGATCGGCCTTTCCGCAGGACGCCAGTTCCTATGGTCAACGGATTATCTGCGGGACTGGCAGACACAGAAGAACCTCTTCTGGCAGATGACCTGGCGTGCGCCGGGTCTGAAGCCGGACACGCTGGTCCTGATGAATGAAGAACTCTCTTTTGACGCGGATAACTCTTTGAGCGCGCCGCTGAACTGGATCTATGCGCCGCACTCCAGCGCGGATCAGATCGGTTATGTACTTTTCTATCCGACCAATCGATTGAATGAATCCCTGCCTGCTTTGCAGTCCAATCTTCCAATTCAGTACGATTACATTGCCGGGCGTTTCAACGGGAATACCTCCGATGCAGTTGCGTTTTATTACGCACCTCCCTCCTGTTTGCGGCTGCTTGATCCGGACATTGATTCGGACAATCACTTTATCCCGCTTGAAAGCCTGATGCGGGAAGCGTCGGCACTTTCCAATCAGGATCGAATCGTCGATTCGTCGGATGCAAAGATGCCCGATGTGTATGGTCCCGAACCGGCGCATGGATGGTGTTACTACTTTGAAAAGGCTGATCTCGCGCAACAGTTTGGCAATTGGGATCAGGTCGTTTCTCTGGGTGACAAGGCACTCAAGCTGGATGACCATCCCAATAATCCAGTGTAACGTTTTGTGTTCATCGAAGGATATGCCCATGGCGGTGATTGGGAGCGCGCCTTAAAGTTGTCAAAAGAATCATACCAGGTGTCCAAGGAGTATGTCGGACCGTTGCTCTGCAAGCTGTGGAAGCGGATAGAAACGGAAACAACTGACAGTCTGGAACAGAACGCTGCACTTTCAGAAGCCGCGAATCTGTTTGCTTGTAATCCTTGATTCATGAACAATGTTCTTGTCTTTTGTCATGCGGATACTCTACAATTGAACCTGTTAAGTCTCATGATAAAATCAAAAATGTATAGACACGAATTGAAAGGAGGCATCCTCAATCCGAAGAATCACCTTGCTGCTCGTGTAGACTTGAACTTCAACATAATTAAGAGGAGTAGAAATGCGTAAGTCACTATTGCAAGTGTTTGTACTGTTAGTTGTTCTTTCGCTGGCTCTGACAGCCTGCGGCGGCGCTGCCGCTCCCACAGCTGCGCCGGCAGCGGCGACCCAGGCTCCTGCTCAATCAGGTGGCGAACTACAGATCCCTGATATTGAGCAAGGCAAGTTCAATGTTGCCATGGTCTTGATTGGACCGCACGACGATGGCGGCTGGTCACAGGCTCATTATGAAGGACTGCAATATCTCGAGAAGAACGTGCCGAACGTTCACACCGCCTATATTGAGAACGTCCCCGAAGGCTCTGAGGCCGAGCAGGTCATCCGCAGCCTGGCACGCAAAGGCTTCGACCTGGTTCTGACCACATCCTTTGGTTATATGGATGCGACCGGCGCCGTGGCCGAGGAATTCCCCGACCAGACCTTCATCCACGTCAGTGGTTATAAGAGCAACAATAAAAACTTTGGCAACCTGTTTGGCGCCATGGAAGATATGAAGTACCTGGCTGGCATGGTCGCGGGTTCCCGCGCCAAGACCGATGGCACGCCGAAGATCGGTTACATCGCCACCTTCCCGATCCCGGAAGAGCTGCGCCTGGGCAATGCCTTCGCCCTTGGCATGAAGAAGACCTGCCCCGAATGCACCCTGGATGTGCGCTGGATCAACACCTGGCACGACCCTGTGGCTGAGAAGGACGCTGCCTCCTCACTGTTCGACGCCGGTGCCCAGGTTGTATTCACCGGTGCGGATACCCCCGCCCCTGCTGACGTTGCCCAGGAAAAGGGCAAGTGGGGCATCACCTATGACTACGTTGGTTCCTGCAAGGTGGAGCGCTGTCTCACCACCATGTATTGGGACTGGGGCAAGATTTATTCAACGATCACGAAGGGCCTGATTGCCAAGACCTACAAGCCCGGTTTCGATTACTTCGATGCCGACTCTGGCGCGCTGGGAATCTATGGCTTCATGGAAGGCCAATCTCCGACAAAGGGCATGTCTGACCTGCCCGCCGAGGATGTGCAGATGGTGAAGGATACCTTGGCCAAAATGCTGGCTGGTGATTTCAACCGCTTCGACGTCTTCACGGGTCCGATCAAGGACAATAAGGGCAATATTGTGGTGCCCGAAGGTGAGAAGATGGAACAGTCCGACCTCGATCAGTTCCCGCCCGGAGCCCCCGGCCTCGAGTGCAAGTACTGCATGTACTGGTGGGCTGATGGCATTACTGCCGAGCTTCCCGCCAAATAAATAATCATTCGATATGGGGACCAGGATGACTCTATCCTGGTCCCCCTTTTACAACAGGACGTATAATTCAGCAACAAAATTATTGGACGCAGCCAGCACGGACGATATGAATAGGGCAGTATGGGGAATTCGTATATCTGTGAATTTCATGAAGTCAGGAAGACATCTTTTCCAAGATCAGATGCGAAGGTCCGTGCCAGTTGGGAGCGACACCGTGAATAGACCCGAACTCGAAACTCCTGAAAACACTCCGCTCGTTGTCAGCATGAAGGGCATTGTCAAGCGCTTCCCGGGTGTTTTGGCGAACGACCACGTGGATTTTGAGCTGCGCCAGGGAGAGATCCATGCCCTGCTGGGGGAAAACGGGGCCGGGAAAAGCACGTTGATGAAT
>Ga0111539_10010755_pt1 | contig 11518 bp, 8 predicted proteins | sample RhiMethybrSRZTD1_FD_79667 | JGI IMG/M metagenome (GOLD analysis project Ga0111539, IMG submission 79667) | Populus rhizosphere microbial communities from Tennessee, USA - Rhizosphere MetaG P. TD hybrid SRZTD1 (version 2) (version 2) | ecosystem: Host-associated > Plants > Roots > Rhizosphere >...
GGCTACGGCTCGCAGATGCGCTGGCTCCCGGACCACGGCGTCGCCATCATAGCGTTAGGCAACCTGACCTACACCGGCTGGGATGGCGTGATCGCGCAGGCCCTGGGCGCGATGTCGCGCACGGGGGCGCTCGTGCCGCGCGAACCCGCGCCGTCGGCCGCGCTCACGTCGGCGCGCGACGCGGTCAGCCGTCTCGTCGTGCAGTGGGACGACCAGCTCGCCGACAGCGTGGCGGCGATGAACCTCTACCTGGATCAGTCGAAGGACCGCCGCCAGCATGCCGTCGCGGCGCTGGTCACCGAGGCCGGTGGCTCGTGCCGGAAGACGGAGCCCTTCGCGGTCGAGAATGCGCTGCGAGGGCAGTGGATGATGCAGTGCGCGAAGGGGCGGCTGCGGGTGGCGATAACGCTCGCTCCCACGGTGCCGCCCAAGGTGCAGTACCTCAACGTAACGCGAGCAACTCCCGACGAATCCCTGGCGCCTGCAGCGGCGTGCCCCGTGAGCCGTCGCTGAGGAGCTAAGGGCTCGCCACTCCGGTTAACCCATTACGACCGATGCCATGACTTCAGTCATCCCCTCGCAAGCCGTCGACATTCCGCACTACATGACGACGACTGCCTTCGACATCGTTGGACACAGGATCGTGGAGAACATCGGTGTTGTTCGCGGCGTCGTGGTCCGGTCGCGGTCGGTGTTCGGCACCATCGGCGCGGGCTTCCAGACCTTGTTAGGCGGCAACATCTCGCTCTTCACGGAACTCGCTGAACGCACGCGTCAGCAGGCCTTCAACACGATGCTCGTCCAGGCGCACCTGGCCGGCGCCAACGCCGTGATAGGCATCCGGTATGACGCGAACGAGCTGATGAAGGGAGTGACCGAAGTCCTCTGCTACGGAACCGCGGTGGTTCTCGAACCGACGGCGCGCTGAAGCGGCAAAGGCAGAACAGCTTCGCCGTTCTGCCTTTCGCGTTCCTGCTTCACCGTTCGTTCATCACACCATCGCCATGACCAGCCCTGACCTGATCTTCGGAACGAACCAGGTCGACTTCGGTGGCATCAGCTTGTCCTGCAGGCAAACCTTGATGAACTGCTCCATCGTCACGGGCGGCAGGGTGATCGCGCAGCCGTGGAGCCCTTCGTCGACCTGCGACTGCAGCCAGGCCGCGTCGCGGTTGGCGCCGACGTAGGTGATGCGCTCATCACGCGCGTCGGCCACGCCGAGTACCTGCTCGATGATCTGGCGCTGGACGATGTCGGCATCGATGTCCTGCGCGGCGTCGTTCGGGTCGAACGTTCCCGGCTTCGGGTGCAACGCCCACCACGCCGCGCCGTCGTAGAGCCCGATCTCGTGCGTCTTCCCGGGTTGCAGCGCGCCCGAACCGGTATGCGCGCCGACCTGGAACGAGCGCTGGAGTTGCGGCACGAGCCCGGCGCGCTGGTCGCGCGCCAGGTCGACCAGGCGGTTGTACGGCGCGATCGTCATCGTCGACGACGGGAAAATGACGGCGAGGTAGTGATTGTATCCCAGCATGGCCGCCGCGGCGCTCCGGTGGTTCCCGTCCGCCACGTAGGCCCGCGGTTCCTTCGCCACGAGCGCGCGAAACCGCTCGACCTCCTTCGCGTCATCGACGAGCCAGACGCGATGCAGGTTGCCCCCCTCGTCGTGCGTCTCGAAGTTGGGCGTCCGCGACTTCGCGTACGCGCCTAACGCACCAAGGAACTCGCCGCTGGTGTCGTCGACCGCGAGGTTGACGGTGCCCATGTCGGTGTGCGTGACCTGGGTGAGTGTCGCGCGACCCTTCGCCTTCGATTCGCGGATGCCCTCGTTGCGGATGACGCTGCCCTTCGGGTTCTCCGGGGTGCGGATCTCATCCGTGCGCGCGAGACCGCCCAGCCCGATCTGCGGCCGGTCCTCGTGTCCGGGGCGCGTGATCTCGTAGACCCAGAGGATGTGCATCGCCTTCTTCACCATCGGGTCGCTCATGAGCCGGGCCATGTTGGCGACGGCGCGGGCGAGCGTGGCCTTGGAACCTTCCTCACCGATGTCCTCGGGCGTGCGCACGTCGCAGTGCGGCATGGTCACGCGGAGCACCGAAAACGGGCGTTCGCGCAGGAGCTCCCAGACTTCGCGGTCGCTCTGGAATTCGTCGTAGTTAGGCGCGCCGAGCTTGTCGGCCGCCCCGGAGTCCGCGGCCACGAGGGCGCGGGCGATGGGATCGATGGTGATCATGATGAATGGAAGCTGACGCGGTCGTCAGTGGCCTTCCAGCCCCCGCGGACTGAGCGCCTTGCCCCGGGCGGCCTGCTGAGATAAGTTCTTATCCTATGGCACGACCGCAGACATCTCTCGCCCGGCGCGAACGCGAGATCATGGACGTCGTCTATCGACTCGGCGGCGCGACTTCGCGACAGGTTCGCGAAGAACTCCACGATCCACCGCACCCCGCCGCGGTTCGCACGCTCCTTCGCATCCTCGAGTCCAAGGGACAGCTGCGCCACACGAAGGACGGTCCGCGACACATCTACTTGCCGGTCACACCTCGAAACGTCGCCCAGCGCTCGGCGGTAAAGCACCTGCTCAGCACGTTTTTCGGCGGATCCCGCGCGGCAGCGGTGGCCGCGCTGCTCGATGACGCCGACCAGCCGCTCACTGCCGCCGAGCGTGACGCGCTCGCCGGCACGGTCAAGCGGCTGCGCGCCGAAGGACGCTGACCACATGAGCGCGCCGGCGGCCACGTTGTTTACTCCAGCGGACAGCGCCCGGTTCGTCGGCGACGTGTACAGCGTTTCCCTCATGGCGACGTTGCCGTTGTTCGCGGCCATCATCGCCTTCGTTTTCCTTCGCCAATCGAGTGCCGGATCGCGGGCCGTCGTGTGGCGATGCACCGTGGCTGGCCTGCTGGCCATCTACCTCGGCCGCTTCGTGCCGTGGCAATGGATGGCGTGGGTTCTTCCCGAACTGCTGGCTCGCCCGCTGGTGGCGTTAGGCACGGTCCAGCTCGACGTGCCTCCGGGCGTGTCGCGGTCCGGCGACGCGATTCGGCAAGCCCCGGGAGCGATCGTCGGCATTCTCTTGCTGTACTGGACTGGCGTGGCGCTCGTCCTCATTCGCACGGCGATCGCCCGTCTCAGGCTCGTCCGCGTACGGCAAACGGCGGTGGCACTCGCGACGGCACGTTGGCGGCGACGGTTGCGTGAGGCTGGCGATGCCACCGGTGTGCCCACCGCGACGGTTCGACTATTCGGCTCGCCTGACGTACCGGTTCCGGTAACCTGGGGCGTATGGCGTCCCGTCATTCTCCTGCCGCACTCGGCTTCACACTGGCCAGCCGATCGGTTGCAGGCCGTGCTGCGGCACGAACTCGCACACGTTCGGGGCAACGACGCCGCGATGCGCCTGGCGACGCGGATCGCGTGCGCGCTGTTCTGGTTCCATCCAGGTGTGTGGTGGCTCGCCCGGCGTTTCGAGGCTGACGCCGAGGAAGCGTGCGACGATCGCGTGCTCCTGAGCGGGATCCGCCGGAGCGATTATGCCGAGTGGCTGGCGGCATCGACGCCGGCCGGCGACCATCACCTTCAGGCGGCGATGGCGCTGTCTCGCCCCGGAAACCTTCGTGCACGACTCGACGCGGTCACGGACACGCGGCGACTCGTTACGGTTCCGGGTCGTCGCATGGTTTTCGCGACGGTGACGCTGACGGCGGCGATCGTCGCCCCACTGGCCACGGCTCGACTCGCGCCGACGCGCGAGGTGCTCACCTCGCTCATGCAGGAGACGCGCTGGGAGTCACGGGCGTGGGCCGTCGTCCGGCTCGCGCAGCGCGCCGACTCGGTCGACGTCGCGCGCTCCGCGGCGCGCCACGACCCCGATCCAGCGGTGCGGGCCTGGGCTCGTTATGCCTTGGCGCGGGGCCAGGCCGCTCCTGCGCCACGTTCGCGTTCCTGATACGCCCTTCCCATCTCACGCTTTCGCATTCCCATGAGAGACAAATTCTTGTCACGTTGGTCGTGGAGCGCACCGGTCTTTGTGCTCGGCGCGGGGTTTCTCGACCTGGTTCGCGGAGGCATCACCATCTCGGCAATCCTGCTGACGGTGGGTTTCCTGGTGGCTATCCCGTGGGCCATCCTCGTCGGAAGCCGCGCGACGGACGAGATGCCGCCCTACCGCGAAGCGATCGTTGCCGGCGCGGCCGTGCTTGGGCTCTACCTGCTCACGCTCTCTCCGACGACGGCGATGTGGGATGCGAGCGAATACATCACCGCTGCGTTCACCTTCGGCATCCCGCATCCGCCCGGGAATCCGCTGTTCGTGATCGTCGGCAGGGTCTTCTCGATCCTCCCGGTCGCACCTAACGTCGCGATGCGCGTCAACGTGCTGGCGGCCATCTCGAGCGCGGTCGCCGCCGGCCTGTGGTACCTCGTGTCCCGTCGCGTCGCCGAGCGCTCGGGCCTGGGCGTCGTGACCGCGCGCATAACCGCCGCGGTGTCGACCGTCATCGGCGCCACGGCATTCACGGTGTGGCACCAATCGGTGGTGAACGAGAAGGTGTACACGGTGTCGCTCGCCGGCATCGCCGTCGTCTCCTGGCTCATGTTGCGCTGGTCCGACCAACCCGATGGACCGCGCGCCGACCGATTGCTGCTGCTCGTCGCCTACCTGCTTGGCCTCGGGTACTCGAACCACATGGCGGGAATGCTGCCGCTGCCCGCTGTGGGGGTGTTCGTCATGCTCACGCGCCCGCGCACGCTGTTTCGCTGGCGACTCCTCGCCGGGTCGGCCGCGATGGTGCTCGCGGGGCTCATCCCGTTCGCGACGCAACCGATCCGCGCGGCATTCAACCCGCCAATCAACGAAGGTGAACCCACGGCCTGTCGACAGGGACTCGAGTTCTCGTGCACGTTCTCGAAGGGCACCTGGGACGCGTTCCGGTACAACTTCAACCGCGAACAGTTCGGCAAGCCGAAGTTGACCGAGCGCCAGGCGCCATTCTCCGCGCAGCTCGGCATGTGGTGGCTGTACTTCAAGTGGCAGTGGTGGCGCGACGCGCATAACGAGGAGCTTCCCGTGGCCGATGCGGGCGCTCACGAACGTCGCCACGATTTCCAGTCAGTGGTGGCCGCGGCCTTTTTCGTGCTGGCATTGACCGGCGGTGCGTTCCACTATCGTCATGACCGGCGCGGGTTCTGGTACTTCGGGCCGTTGATGCTCCTGATGACCGTCGTGCTGATTTACTACCTGAACTTCCGTTATGGCGCATCACAGTCGCCGGACCTGACAGGAGTCGATCGCGAGGTTCGCGACCGCGACTACTTCTTCCTCTGGAGCTTCTCTGCCTGGGGTGTGTGGGCGGGACTCGGTCTCGTGTGGCTCTGGCGTTCGATCGCGTCTTCAGGCACGCAGGAGAAGATCACCCGTGTTCGTCTGTTGGCAGCTGCGCCGGTCCTGTTGCTGGCCGCAGTGCCACTTGCCGGTAACTGGTCCGCGGCGAATCGCAGGAACGACCGGATCACCTCGTCCTTCGCGCGTGATCTCCTGAACTCGGTCGAGCCGTATGGCGTGCTGATCACCGGCGGAGACAACGACACCTTTCCGCTCTGGTACGCGCAGGAGGTGGAGGGCGTGCGGCGCGACGTGACGGTGGCGGTGACGTCCCTCATGAACACCGACTGGTTCGCGCGCGGAATGATTCGCCGGCCGATACACACGTACGACGCCGAAAAGGGTCCGGCAGTGTATCGCGACCGGCAGTGGCCGAGGCCAGAAGGATCACCACTGCACCTGACGCTCGAAGAAGCTGACAGTATCCCGCTGTACATGCTTGTCCCTGAGCCCGTCCGATTGCAGGTGCCAGGGCTCGACGTCAGGATCGAACCTCGCATGCTGCCGCAGACGCAGAGTGGCGGCCTGCTGGAGAGAGCTGACCTGCTCGTGCTTCGCATGCTTGCGGACACGTGGCCCCAACGGCCGATCTACATCAGTCGCACCACCGGCCGTTACGGTGAGATGCTGGGGCTCGGGAACAACTTGTTGTCACAGGGGCTTGCCCGGAAAGTTGTCCCGACGCCGGTGGCTTCTCCGGACACGATCTACGTAGCAGGCACAGGATGGGTCGATATCCGCACTGGGCACGCTTTATGGCGTGAGTTTGCCGGTCCTGCGGCGATCGTGAAGCGCAACGCCTGGATCGATCAGCCGTCGATCAGCATCGCTTACTCGTACCTGTTCGCGGGCAGTGAACTCGCGAGCCTTCTCGGGCAACGTCACGGAGTTGCGGCAGACGACTCGGTCATGTCAACGGTCCGTCAGGTTGCGCGTGCGATCCACGTGGAGCATCTCATGTCTGACGCGATAGCGCGGCCCGTGCCTCGCGGAGACACCTCGCGCTAGCGCGCTCCGGCGTCTTACGGGTCAGCGGGAAGTCGGAAGCGCAGCCAGGACAAACCAGCTGTCGGGCACGACCGACCACGATCCCTCGCCTCGCCGATACTTCAACGAGAGCGCCGCGCCGCCGGTCCCCTGGAAATACCGGACAGTGAACGGATGCAGTCCCGCCCGCAGCGCGATCATCCCGGTGCGCTCCTCCTCGCCATGGAAGCCGTCGTTGTCGATGATCGTCCGGCCGCCGATGTCGAGATTGCTGCCGTCATCCGACGACAGCGCGAATTCGTACAGCGCGTCATGCGGCACGCGCAGGTATCCGGTCATCCTGATGGCGTATCGCTCGGCGCGCTCGTTGCCGCGGCGCCGCACTCCGATGACTACGGCCTCACGAGTCGGCGCCAGCGTGTCGATGGCTCGCGTCGTGCGCACGTTCGCTTCGTAATACTGGTAGCGGATTCCCGGTTGCACGACGGTCAGGTGGTCCGCGGGCCGGTACGCCGTGCGCGTGAACGTCGCCGCGCGTGGCGCGCTCACTCGCCCGTCCGGCGTGAAGACGCGCGCCGTCACTCGCGAACCCTCCTCCGACACCGGAAGCTGGAACGGCGCCTCGTATTTCGTGCTGGACTGCGTCGGATCCGTGCCATCGGTCGTGTACCGGATATCGGCGCCCGGCATCAGCGTGTGCAGGCGGATCGGCACGCTCTCCTCGAGCGTCAGGCGGTCCCCTTCCAATCCCTCGACGTGCGGGACCCGGTAGTTCACGTTCAACCTGCCTAACGTCTTGAGGGCTCCCGGCACGCGCACGGCGAAACTCTCCCACCCGCGCGCCTCGAGCGGCGACCACGCCACTTCAGCCAGCGCGAGCGCCCGGGGCCAGACCATGTACTCGATCGCGTCCGGGGTCTTGAGGTACTCGGTCCACACGTTCGCCTGCGCGCCGAGGATGTGCGCGGCCTGTTTGGGTGTCAGCGAGTCGGGGACCGGCTCGTAGGCATAGACGCGATCGAGCGTGTTCATTCCGCCGATGGCCAGCGGCTCGAATCGCGCGTCCCCCTGGTAATGATCGAAGTAGAGGGGAGAGCCCGGCGACATGATCGCGTCATGCTCCTCGCGCGCCGCGGCAGCGCCGCCACTTGTTCCACGCCACGACATCACCGTCGCCTCGGGGGCCAATCCGCCTTCCAGGATCTCGTCCCACCCGATGAGCCGGCGGTCCTTCGAGATGAGGAACTGCTCGATCCGCCTGATGAACCAGCTCTGGAGCGCCGCTTCGTCCTTCAGTCCTTCGCGCTGGATCACCGCCTGCGCCACGGGGCTCGCCTTCCAGCGCGCCTTCGGCACCTCGTCGCCGCCGACGTGGATGTACTTTCCCGGGAACAGCTGGACCACCTCGGACAGCACGCCCTCGAGGAACGCGAACGTGGTGTCGCTTGGGCAGAAGATGTCCTCGTCGACGCCCCATGTCGTGCGAACTTCGAACGGTCCCGGCGTGCAGGCGAGCTCCGGATACGCGGCGAGTGCCGCCTTGGCGTGACCGGGCATTTCTATTTCGGGCACAACAGTGACGTAACGGTCCGCCGCATATTTCACGACATCCTGGATCTCGACCTGCGTGTAGAAACCGCAATACGGCTTGCCGTCACCGACGTACGGCTCGAAGTGCTTCTCGACCATCGTTTCCCTGCGACACGCGCCCACACTCGTCAGGCGCGGATACTTCCGGATCTCGATGCGCCATCCCTGGTCGTCGGTCAGGTGCCAGTGGAACGTGTTCAGCTTGTAGCGCGCCATCAGGTCGATGTACTTCTTGACGAAGCTGATCGGCTCGAAGTGCCGGGCGACGTCGAGATGCAGGCCGCGCCACATGAAGCGGGGCGTGTCCACGATGGTGACCGCCGGCAGGTACGGCTTTCCCTTCGCGTCGGGTTTGGCGGCGTCGAAGAGCTGCCGCAGGCTCTGCAATCCATAGAACAATCCCGCGCCTGACGAGGCCGTGATGTCGATGCCCTCGTGCGCCACCGTGAGGGTGTAGGACCCCTCCTTCTCGCCCGGCAGCGGGTCGATCAGTCGCACCTGGATGCCCCCTTCGTGGTCGCGCCGGCCGATGACGAGCGGCACCTGGTGGCCGCCCATCGCCAGGCTCACGATGTTGACGGCCAGGCTGCCTAACGCCTTGAGCTCGTGGTTCGCCGTGTCGGCGACGAACACCTCGAGGGTGTCGGGCGCGATCCAGCTCCCGCGTCCCGGCTGCGCCACGTGCGGCGCCGGAATGACCGGCACGATCCGTTCGGGCACCGGCGGCCTGGCAGGTCGGGGCATGCAACCAGTCGCGAGGGAAAGGGCGCTGACCAGCGCGGCAGTGATCCTCATGCGTGGCATGCCCCGAATGTGTCCACTCCTCTCCAGCCCGTACAAGGCAACCTTGAGGCCAATCGCACCGGAATGGTCCCGCTCACCGGCCCCCCGAACGGGTAGTGGCCCGCGTTGCGCGGAAGCAGTACGCTGTCGGCAACGCTCCACCGCTCGAGGCACCTGGTCACATGACACGCTACCCATCCCTCGCACCGCTCAACGCCGCGATACCTGCCGCGGACGGCCTCGTCCTTCACGGCCGGCTTACCTACCCGCACGGAGAAGTCGGCAGCCTGTATCCGCTCGCGGTCCTGGCGCACCAGTATCCGTCGACGCACGGCAGCTTCATGCCGTTCCTCGAGGATCTTCACGCCCTCGGCATCGCCACCATGGCCTTCGATATGCGAGGCCAGGGGAAGTCGATCTGGACGCCGACGGGTGCGAAGGTCGCGCCGACTCCTGCCGAACCCAACATGGAAGCGTTCGGGGCCGCATTCGTGGCCAGCGCGAGCGCGATCGGCTTCTCGCACATCGCCGACGATATCGTGCGCATGGCTGCATGGGGCATGTTCCAGAGTTTCATCGATCCCACACGGCTGATCCTGGTGGGCTCGAGTGTCGGTGGTACCGGCGTATTGCTGGCCGCGCCGAAATTGACGAAGGCGTTGCGAGCCGTGGTGACGATTTGTGCGGCCGGCGCGCCGGTGCATTCGCCGGACGCGATGGAGCGCATCCGCGCGAATTGCACGTCGGTCACCACACCGATGCTGCTGATGTCGTCCGAGAAGGATCCGTTCGACGGCGCGAACAATGTCCGCACCTGGAGTAAGGGGCTGAAACACATCACGCCGAGAATCATCCCGGGCGCCGAACACGGCATGGGGATCTACTATGAGGTGCGGCGCGAATTGATTGCGTTCGTCAAGAAGACGGTTGCGCCGTCAAGAAGGGCGAGGCCGGTGAGGAGCAGATGACGACTGGAGGTCAGATGTCAGATGTCGGATAAACTGCGAGGCGATTACCAATGAAATCCCTTGGTAATCGGCAGTGCAGTCGTCCGACATCTGACATCCGACATCCGACATCTATCTGTTCGTCACCCGCCTCACTACTCCGTCCGCTTTGTTCAACAGGAACACCTGATCATCCGGCCCTGTGCCGAATCGCACGTCCGCTCTGCCCGCAGGCTGCTTCCCCAGCTGCGCGTTCTTCTCGCGGATGACCTGCAAGAGCGTCTTTACAGTTCCGTTGTCGTTGAACAGGACGCGACGAAGGTGATCCTGGCCCGACACCTGGGTCTCGTCCGCCGAAACGGTGAACACTTCCCCGCTCGGCATGTCGGCGAACAGGATGCGATTGCGCAGGGCCGGGATGCCGCTGCCGCGATAGACAATCACTCCCGTGACTGCCACGCGGTTGGACAGCACCGAATCGGTGTGATCGTATTCGGCGATCGGGTACGTCATCGCCGGGTCGCCGCGAGGACCGGACGTGTCCACGCCGCCGCGACCGGCGTAGAGGAAGCTCGCTTCCCACACATTCCAGCCCAGATTCCCGCCCTTTGGTACCGGACTCACTTCCTCGACGGTGTTCTGGCCAATGTCCGCGACGTACATCCGGCCGTTCGACGGATCCCAGCCGAAGCGCTGTGGGTTGCGAACACCCAACGCCCAGATCTCCGGCAGCACGCCGTCCCGCGTCGCAAACGGGTTGTCGGCCGGAATGCCGTACTTGCCGTTGCGGCTGCTCCTGCCTAACGGGTCGATGCGCAGGATCTTGCCGAACGGCGACGCCATGTTCTGCGCCATGTTCATCGGGTCACCCGCGCTGCCGCCGTCGGCATTGCCGACATAGAGCATCCCGAAATCCGGCTGGCCCGGCCTCGCGAGCGGGTTGAACGCGACCAGTCCACCGTTGTGGTTCGCGAACGGCTGCTGGAGTCGCAGCATCTCGCGCGGCGCGTCGCCATCATAGGCCGCGGCCGACGGATTCTTCGCGGCCCACTCGAGGAGCACCGTGTCGTGCGAGTCTCCATCCCCGGCGGGCCCGAAATCAGGCGTGGGCGCGCGATCGGTGACGTCCGTCCACGTGTAGAACTTCCCGAATCCGGGAGCGCCGCGCTCGTTGAATTGCGGATGCAACGCGAAGCTCTGGAACCCGCGTTCGCGACCCTGCGACTGCACGTCGATGCTCCAGCGCGGGTCGTCGATGTTCACGTAAAGCGTTACCGAGCGGCCGTCCGCGCTCACTCGATACAGCGGACCGCGCATGTCGTTCACGAAGAGGTTCCTCGTGCCCGGCTCCTGGACCAGCAGCATCATGCGCGCGGCGACGTCGTCGATGTCCGGCAGCTGGGCGAACTCCTGCAGGCCGACCAGGGCCACGTCATCGGCCCGAATAGGCGTCGTGTACGGGTTTGTCGTCTGGGCGGTCGAAACCCGGGCGGCGAGGGCGAACGCGAGACTCAGCAGTCTCAGCGCAAGGATCGAACGTGGTGAATCTGACACGGAAGAGGCTCCTCAGGTTCTCGGACCGAATGTGATTCCTGTCTCGTACTGGGGCCAGTCGTGCGGGGTCCCCTCGCCCGCGCCCCGTTTGTCACAGTCGCTGGACGAGCGCGAGCCCAGGTTGTCCCTTTAATGCACACCTCAACCTGAACCTCTATGCACGGCCAATTTGTCTGGTACGAGTTGACGACCCCCGACGTCGAAGCGTCGAAGAAGTTCTATCCGCGCTTCATGAGCTGGGGGACGCAGTCCTTCGACAAGGACTACACGATGTGGA
>Ga0111539_10010757_pt1 | contig 11517 bp, 11 predicted proteins | sample RhiMethybrSRZTD1_FD_79667 | JGI IMG/M metagenome (GOLD analysis project Ga0111539, IMG submission 79667) | Populus rhizosphere microbial communities from Tennessee, USA - Rhizosphere MetaG P. TD hybrid SRZTD1 (version 2) (version 2) | ecosystem: Host-associated > Plants > Roots > Rhizosphere >...
GAAGCAGGCGATCGTCACGCTTGCCATCGGCGCGGAGTACGCCGACCGTTTCGAGCGCCATTGCCGCGCAAACTGGTCTCTTTATGCGAAGCGCCACGGCTTCGATCTTGTCGTCATCACCGAGCCGCTCGACACCAGCGCACGCGCGCGGAGTCGCAGCCCGGCCTGGCAGAAGTGCCTCGTGCTCGGCGCGCCGCAGGTGGCCCGCTATGACCGCGTCGTCTGGGTCGATTCCGACATCTGCATCAACCCCGCTGCGCCTTCGGTTACCGAGAGCGTACCGCCGGAGCGCATAGGCGCGGTCGACGAGCACAGCTTTCCTTCGGCCGAAGTGCGGCAGGCGATCCTCGACGCGATCATCTCGGTCGCGCCCGAGAGCGGAGACGCGGACAAGGCGTTCTGGCGCGCGTGGCGCGATCCGGGTCAATGGCACGGATACTTCGGCTTGCCGTCAGGCCAGTCCCATATCGTGCAGACCGGCGTGCTGGTGCTGTCGCCGCAGCATCATCGTGGCCTGCTCGAGCACGTCTACCAAACGTGTGAAGACCGCGGCGGCAAGCAGTTCAACTACGAAATGCGCCCGCTCTCGCACGAGATCCAGGCGCGAGGTCTCCAGCACTGGATCGATCCTAAGTTCAATGCGCTTGTCTGGTGGCTGTTCCTACAGCAGAACCCCGGCACCGAGACCGACGCTCTTTGGCGCTTCGTGCAGGACAACTATCGCCGCAGCCACTTCCTTCACTTCGCCGGCTGCGCCCACCTGATTCCACTGCTTGCTATCGATCACGAGAAGGCAACGCATACCTAAGGAAAAACCAAGTGCAGTTGCTGGAATCAACCGTTTTTGGCCTGCGGTCTGCACGAATCAGCCTCAAGTCGCCGATCTCTCCAGTCGAAGTCACCCTCTTCCCAATGGTTCATGTCGGTGAACTGGACTTCTATCGGGCCGTCTATGCGGATGCTTGTTCGCACGATGTCGTATTGGTTGAGGGTGTCCGTTCTCCGATAGTACGGAGAATTACAAGGGTCTATCGATGGCTTGCGAGCTCGAAGCGGGTCAGACTCAGTGTCCAGCCCGCCGACCCACAATCTTCTACTTGCCGTGCAACCATAGTCCATGCCGACTTGTCAGGAGCCGAGTTCGAAGCCATCTGGAGGAAAATTCCAGTTCGGATCAGGCTAGCAATATACGTTTATGTACCCATCGTAGGTCTTCGATACCGATGGTTCGGCTCGCGTCAGTCGTTGGCTAAAGGCATGTCGTTTGAAGATTTATCCAGTCGTGAAGACACCATGAGTTGGGATTGGGATCCGGATCCTGAGTTTGCTGCGCTACATCACGCAATAGTAGGCGGGCGTGATGCTCGGCTCTTAGAACGACTCTGCGATCAGCTGGACAAAAACGATCAGAAGGTCCGACGCGTTGCAGTCGTTTACGGGGCGCGCCATATGCGGGCCGTGTTGCACGAATTAACTGGCAACAGGCGGTATTACGCCGTGGATGCCACGTGGCTCACAATATTCCCACTCGAAGTACCTTCCAAAATCGTCGAGTGAGTTGTGCGGTCGGACGGCCGCACCAGGTTTGTGATATCCTCACGCAAGCGGCTTGAGAGGGACAATTGAAGCGATGAAAACACCTTTCCTATTCGCTGTCGCGTTTTTTGCGCTTGTTGCGGCGCCGGTTTCTGCCCAGCCGTTCAGCGCCGATCTCGCCGCGATCCGCCAGGCCGCGAAGGCGATGCCGGGCGCGCTTCCGTTGCGCGTCAACGTGGTGAAGTTCGCCGAAAGCCGCCGCACCAAGAACTTCGCCATCAAGGGCGCCCCGCGCGAGCCGAGCATTCAAGCACGCACGGTTTATCAGATCGTTTATCCCGACGGCACGGTCATGATCGATTCCGGCATGGACCAACAGGTGCACAAGTTCTTCGGCCGCGGTGTAGAGGAGCCGTACTTCGCGGAGCAGGAGCAGAAGGTCGAGCGCGCGCTCTCATCCGCCAAGGCCATCGTCGTAACACACGAGCATGGCGATCACATCGCGGGCGTGATCCGGAGCTCGTCGTTTGCCACGCTCGCGCCGAAGACGACGATCACGCGCACGCAAGCCGACACGCTGATGAGCGCGCCGCAGATGCCCGAGATCAAGCTCTCGGCCGAGCAGGTGCAGCGCTTCAATGTCGTCGACTATCAGACGGTCAAGCCGTTCGCGCCGGGCATGGCGCTGATCAAGTCGGCCGGCCACACGCCGGGCTCGCAGATGATCTACCTCGTGCTGCAATCGGGAAAGGAATACGTCTTCGCCGGTGATGTCGCATGGCACATGGATGGCGTGCGTTCCGTCACTGGAAAGGATGCGCCCTGGATCACCGAGGACGAGCCCAACATGACGGCCGAGCTCTCATGGCTCAACGGGCTCATGCGCAATGAGCGGAACATCGCGATCGTCATCAGCCATGACGAGGATCAGCGCCTGCAATATATCCGCGACAAGGTTCTCGGCGACGGCTTCGAGTAGGCGCAAAAAAAGCGCGCACCGTTCCGGATGCGCGCTTTGACGCGAGGCTCGGTCAGTCCGGGCGGACCTGGACCTTCACGATCTTCGCCGGCGGACGATAGACGGGCAGCCACACTGTCGGCCGCTCTGCGCCTTCTTCCACGGTCAGATCGCGCACCTCATAGGGGCCCGGCATGAAGAACTCGGTCGACTGTCCTGTCGTCGCGTCGATGCGGAAGATCCGGTTGCTGTTGAAATCGTTCGTCCAGACCCACTGGTTCTTGTTGTCGAACGACGTGCTGTACGGCGCGGCATAGGGCGCACCGAACGGCTGGCTTCCCGGAACGACGGTGAACTCCTTGCTCTCGCCGCTGTTGGGATCGAACATCGCCACGCTGCCGGAATAATACTGCGCCACCCACAGCCGATCCTGCGCATCGATCTGCCCGCGCCGCGGGCCCGACTCCGGCGTCGGCAACGGATACGTGCTGTAGCTCTCGGTCTTCGGATCGAAGACCGCGACTTTGCCTTCGCGCCAGACATTGGTGATCGTCCGGCCGTGGGAATCCGTATCGACGTCGTAGTCACCGTCGTTCTTGGGAACGGTGTATTTGGCGACGTCGCCCGTCGTGGTGTTGACGTTGTAGAGAATGCCGGTGCCGCCCTCAGCGGTGTGCCAAACATTGCCGTTCGGATCGAGACCGAACATGTTGCTGCCCGACGTCCAGCCCTGGAATTTTTCGGACGCCGGATCGAAGCGCACGATCCCGTTGTCCATGCCGATCAGCACTCGGCCGGTCTTGTCCATCAGGATGTCGTGCGCGCCGCCGCCAGGATTTCCGGCGCGTTCCATGGCGCCGCCTTCGTTGCGGCCTGCACCGCTCGGCAGATCGAATGGGGTCTCCGTAGCTTCGCCCGTTGCCCTGTTCACCCGGCCGAGCACATAGGAGAAGTGGTCGGTGTAATACGCGTACTTGTCGTCCAGGACGACGTCGTGCGGCCAGACGAAGCGCGCATCGCCGCGGATCATGTACAGCTCGCGCTGACCGCCCCTCGGCACCGCGTACTCGGTCACGACCAGCTTGGTCGAGGCTTCATCCGTCGGCCGCGGGCGGAGCTTGAACGGAATGTCGCCCTTCGCGTCCGGTCCGCGGATCGAAGCGAGATACTCTGCGAGCGGCTCGATGAACCGCTTCTGGCCGATCGTCCTCGACGCGAAGGATTCGACCGACGCGGCCCGCCGCCCGACCATTCGCGTGACGATCTCGACCCACTGCTCCTTGGTGCGCGTTTGCCTGAGCGCCCATTGCAGCGTGTGGCAGTTGCTGCATTGGGAGAACAGCAGCTTCTGTTCGTCGGTCCCCGGCAGCCCCGCGATGATCTCAGATGCCGTCGCGTCCTCGATCGACGGTTCGCGCGCCTCAAGGCTGAAATTCACTTGCGTCGGACCTTCCGAGACGTCCACGCCGTTGCGCGTCACATGCTGGTAATCCGGAAGCTCAATCGAGACGTCGTAGGACGAGGGCGTCAGATCGGACCAGCCCGGGAAGGCGTATTCGCCTTGCGCGTTGGTGTAGACGCCGACGGTGACATTGCTGTTGCGGCGGTGGGCTTTCACCGGAATGCCGACGAGCGCTTCGCCGGTGGTCGCGGTCACTTTGCCGCTCAGGAGCGACTCGCCGGGCGCGACGGCAACGCTCCCGCCCATGGACGATGTCATGGCATAGGCGGCCGCCAATCCAAGGACCACAAACGCCGCTCCGGCATACAGCTTGGCTTTCATCGTGTGCACCTTTCTGATCCCGTCCCGTCGGTGACGACGCAGCTAACACGCGGACTTTATGCCCGCCGCGTGTAAAGACAAAGCGCGCACCCGTTGCCGGATGCGCGCTTTGCGCAAGCTCACGAAAGCGTGTGCGTTACCTGACCTGCATCTTCACCAGCTTTGCCGGTGGACGGTAGTTCGGGAACCACACGGTGGGACGCGGCGCGTTCTTCTCCACCTGGAGCTGACGCACCTCGTAGTTCGTCGGCGTGAAGAACTCCGTCGATTTGCCGGTCTTGATGTCGATCCTGAAAATGCGGTTGGAGCTGAAATCGTTCGTCCAGACGAACTGATTCTTGTCATCGACCGACGCCGCATATGGTTCCGCATACGGCGCGGTGTACGGCTTCGTGCCGTTCACCAGCGGGTATTCCTTCAGCTCCTTCTTGTCCGGATCGAACATCAGGATCTGGCCGGCGTAGAACTCGGCGGCCCACAGACGATTCTGAGCGTCGATCTGTCCGCGACGGGGTCCCGCCATCGGAGTCGGGGTCTTGTAATCGGCATATTCGAGGGTCTTCGGATCGAAGATGCCGACCTTGCCGTCGCGCCAGATGTAGAAGTGCGTGCGGCCCTTCGAGTCGGTGTCGATGTCGTAGGTGCCGGCATTCGGCGGTATCGGATACAGAGTCAGCTTCTTTTGCGCGCTGCTGGTGTCGATCTTCACCAGGTTTTCTTCCTCGTCAAACCAGACGTTGCCCTGCGGATCCAAACCGAACATGGCACCGCCTGACGCCCAGTTGACGAACTTCTCGGTCTTGGGGTCGTAGCGAACGGTTGCCCTTCCCATGCCGATCAGGACGCGGCCCTGATTGTCAAACTCCACCTCGTGCGCTCCGCCACCGGGATTGCCCGGACGTCCGTCCGCGCCTTCCATGGTGCGTCCCGCGCCGTTCGGAAGCTCGAACGGCATCTCCTTGGCTTCGCCGGTCTTCCGGTCAACGCGACCCAAGATGTAAGAGAAGTGATCGGTGTAGTAGGCGTATTTCTCGTCCGTGACGACGTCGTGCGGCCACACGTAGTGCGGATCGCCGCGCAGCATGAAGACGTCGCGCTGGCCGCCGCGAGGAAGGTCATACTCCGTCACCACGACACTGGTCGAAGCCTCGTCGGTCGGACGCGGACGCGGCTTGAAGGGAACCTTGTCCGACGAGTTAGGGCCCCGGATCGAAGCCAGATACTCGGCCAAGGGTTCGATGAACTGCTTCTGGCTGAACGCATACGTATTGGGCGTGTGATTCTCGGCCGCGCGTCCCGCCATCATTTTGATGACCTTGGCCCACTGTTCCTTTGTGCGGCCGATCTGCAGCGCCCATTGCAGCGAGTGGCAGTTGCTGCACTGGGAGAACAGCACCTTCTGCTGATCGGTGCCGGGAAGCGCCGCGATGATCTCAGACGCCGTCGCGTCGTCGTACGCGACTTCCTTCGCGGTCAGCGAGAAGTCGAGCTTCGTGTTCTTGGCGGCCGTGACGTTGATCGCGTCCTTCTTCACGTGCTGGAAGTCGGGCAGCTCGACCGACACCGAATATGAGCCCGGCGTCAGATCGGACCAGTTCGGGAACGAGTACTCGCCCTGCTTGTTCGAGTAGACCGCGATCGTCATCGTCGAGTTGTTGCGGTGCGCCTTGATGGGAATGCCGGCGAGCGGAGCGCCGGTCGAGGACACGACCTTGCCGCTCAAGAGCGTTTGCTCCTGCGCCATGGCGGGTTCACTCGGCGTCAACGCATAGGCGAACGCCAAAGCACCAATAGCGAACGCTGCTCCCATATACAGCTTGGCTTTCATCGCTCTCTCTCCAGGTTCGAAGGAATCGGAATGCGGCTACGACGCAGGTCAACTTGCGACTGTACGCCTGGGACCGAGGGTCATCAAGAACGCGTGAGGCACGACCGCGTGGTGTATGCGATCGTGCCCAAGCGATTTTCTTCAACTGGACTAACAGCTTAGCGGACTCGGCGCTCTGCCCATGAAGGCTAATCCCATGTGCCGGTGATGTGGATGTCGTTGGGATAGGGGGCGCCTTTTCCGGTCTCGACGAGCGATTTGAGGCTGAGCAGGAAGATCGCCCACTTGGTGCTGCAATGGTGCATGAACTCCACGGGCTCCTTCCAACCCATGTGCTTGAAGAGGATGACGGTGAACTCACCGTTCTTCGTGAGCTCGAAGCTCACCTTCGTGCCGATCCATTCCGCGGGCCCTTCGACGACTTGCCAGAGCACGCTCCTTGCGGGCGCGAGCTCGAGCACCTTCATGTCGAAACCGCCGCGCGTCCCGAAACGGAATTGAATGACGCCGCCTTCGTCGAACGTGCCTTGCGTGTCGGTTGTCCACCAGCTGGCAAGACCTTCGCGTGTGGTCAATGCCTTGTAGGCGTCATTCGGTGAGGATCTGACTTCGATCCGATGCAAGATATCCGGCATGGCTTTCTCCTTGGATGCTGTGCAGTGGTGGTCGTGCTGGGTCGAGAAGGTGGCTCGCGCGAACGCGAAGCCGTTCTCGGCGATCGCTAAGGCCGTCCGTCACTTGCCCTTTGGGAATGTCGTCGTGCGCTCGATCGGTTTGCCCGTCTCGAGCAGGCTCTTCAGGCTGGCGAGGATGATCGGCCAGCCGTTCGACACGCCCTTGATCAGCTTCGAGTCCTTCTTGTCGCTCTCGTGCGTGACCGTGAGTTTTACGATTTCGCCTTGCGGCTCCAGCTCAAAAGTGGCGCGCGCGGTTTCATTATCATCTCGCATGTCGGGGAACCGCTCGTGCTTCCAAGTCAAAACCAGTCGTCGCGGCTTCTCGATTTCGACGACTTTGCCGCTGTCCGTGAGACCACCATCAGGCGTCTTGAGCTGCCATGACGCGCTTGCTTCCCACGTCGAGTCCAGCGAAGAGCCAAACCAGTATTGGCGTGTGAATTCCGACTTAGTCAGCGCGTCCCACAATTTCTCGGGGCTCGTGCGGATGAACGTCACATAAACAAAGCGGTCGCCATTACCCATTGTCTTTTCCTTCCAGCTGCTTCTTGAGCTCGGCGAGCGCATCCAGGCGCCCGCGTTCGTATTTGCCGATCCACCGCTCGGCGATCTCGTTGATGGGAACGGAATTGAGGTAGTGCAGTTTCTCGCGCCCGCGCTTCTCGGTGACGATGAGGTTGGCCTCTTCGAGGATCACCAAATGCTTCGTCACCGCCTGACGCGTCATGTCGAGCCCTTCGCACATCTCGCCCAGTGTCTGTCCGTTCCGAGCCCGGAGGCGGTCCAACAATCGCCGGCGGCTCTTGTCGGCCAATGCCCGGAACACCGCATCCATGCTCATGAGATTAATATGCAACCAAAAGGTTGCATATGTCAAGAGGCGAGAATCGGAGGTCCATTGCAGTGTCTGCTAGACGACGGGGCGGGGAATGCGAGGGATGCCTTCGCGGCACTCGAGATGAGCGCGGTCCCATTTGCCGGTGATCGCCGCCGCTTCGTAGGTCGAATAGAGAAAGTCGAGCAGCATCCGTTCCGGATCGCCCGCCGTTCGAACACTCTCATAAGGCAAGAGGAACTCGCCCAAGTCCTTGTGGAAGTACGCTGAGCCCGGGCGGACCGCTCTATCGCGATAGCCCTGTGGTTCCGGATAGGCATACGAGTAGAACACGGCATCGACACCTTGGCCGCCCGGCCAGAAACCGGCGCTGCTCACTTCGTGCGAGTAGGCTTCGCGCGTGACGGAATCGGGAAGTGCGGGAATGCCGCCCGGATGACGTGGTGCGCTGCGGCCCGAGAAGCGCGTCACCGCAAGATCGAGGCCGCCCCAGAAGAGGTGCACCGGGCTGACCTTGCCGAGGAAGCTCGTGCGGAAGCGGTTGAAGACGCGATCCGCCTGGATCAGCACGCGCCAGAAACTGTGGACATAAGCTTCATCATAGGGGCGGATTGCGTCGTCCTTCGAGAAGGGTATCGCGTTCAGCATCTCGTTCGGCTGATTGTTGATCTCGACCGGGACGTTCAGCGCGCGCAACGCATCCATCAGACTTCTGTAGAATGAGGCGATGGATTGCGGCTGCAGTTTCAGAGCGCGTTGACCGCCATCGGAGGTGCGGACTGCGAGTTCGTGCGCGAAGACGTCGAATGCGATGTCGAAGATGCGGTTGCCGTGCGGGATAGGGCCGGTCGTCAAGCCTCGCGGCGTGAGATAAAGCGACACGTGCCACGAGTGATTGACCCATGGCGTTTGCGCGAGCCTGATCTTGCCCACGATTTGCGACATCAGATGCAGATGGGAGCAGGTGTCTTTCCACGCATCGTAAGGAAGCGGCGGCCACATTGTCTGGTTAGGCATAGTTGGTACTCCAGATGCGCCCCCACGCTCTAAGACTGTTTGCCCCCCAAGCCACGCATGAAGGCGTCCTTGATGACGACAGGTTCGCGCGGTGTCTGGATCTTGGGCGTTTCGGCGTCGGTGCGCGTGCCGATGAACCACGGGCCGTCGTTCTTCAGCGCTTCATCGATCATGCGCTCGAAATCGTCTTCGTCCTTGGCCCAGGCGCTTTGCGCGATGCCGGCGCCGCGGGCCATCGCGACGAGATCGGTGATCTCGGCGGTCGCCGTCTTCTGCGCGCCGGTGATCTGATACATGCCGTTGTCCCACACGACGATCGCAAGATTGCGCGGGGCGACCATCGCAATGGTCGCGAGCGAACCCATTTGCATCAGCAGCGAGCCGTCGCCTTCGAGCGCGAACACGCGCCGTTTGGGCTGTGCCAGCGCGACGCCGAGCGCGATCGGCGCGGCAAGGCCCATGCTGCCGAGCATGTAGAAATTCTGCGGGCGCTTTGCGGCCGCATAGAGATCGAAGTTCGCATTGCCGATGCCGCCGATGACGGCTTCCTCGTGCTTCAGCTTCGCCACGAGGCGCTTGGTGAGGTCGAGGCGGTTCATCACCTTGCTGTTGGACCGGGAGATCATCGCCGCCTCATGCCTTCGCACGATTGGCGGTCAAGAGCGGCGAGAGGATCAGCGCGGCCGGCATCTGGGTCAGGTGCGCCTGGCGGATCGTACGATCGACCATGAAATGCGCGTCCTCGAGCCGCATCATCGTGTGGTGCTCGATGCCGAGCGACTGCAGGATCGGGCGCATGGTGCGGCAGACAATCGCCTGGCCGGGTTGGAAGTCGCCAAGCGTGCCGCGTTCGCTGACCATCAGCACCGCTGGGATCTGCGCCGCGACCGCGAGCGAGGCGAGCACGTTCGCGAGCGTGGCGAACCCGCTCGTCTGCATCAGCACGATGCCCTTCAGGCCGGCCATCGCGGCACCGCAGATGATGCCGACAGCCTCTTCCTCGCGGGCGCAGACGAAGGCGGTGAAGAATTCGTCCTCGTGGACGGCCGCGATCAAGGGCTTCAGCACATTGTCGGGGACGTAGACGACCAGCCGGACATTGTTGTCCTTGAGCGCGCGGATCACCGCTTCGTACCACGTGGCATCGGTTCGCGCCGCTTCAGCCATTCGCTGCTCCGCTCCAATCGGGAGAGAGTTGTGATATCCAACGGGCGGTCTGTAAAGCCCGCCGGAGGTGCCGATGTCCGAGAGAAGCTATGACCGCCTCTATATCGGCGGCGAGTGGGTTCAGCCCCACTCGGCGCGCGCGATCCGCTCGATCGATCCGGCGACCGAGACGGTGTGGGCGGAGGTGGCCGAAGCCGACGACGCCGACATCGACAAAGCGGTGGCTGCGGCCAAGGCGGCGATGCAGGGTCCGTGGCGCAACAAGATCACGGCCACGCAGCGTGGGCTGCTGCTTTACAAGCTGGCCGAGCTGATCCGCCGCGACACGGCGAAGCTCGCCGAGCTTGAGAGCCGCGACAACGGCAAACCGCTGCGCGACACGACAGCCGAAGTCCAGCGCGCGGTCGATTGGCTGACCTATTTCGCCGGTGCGGCCGACAAGATCCAGGGCGAGCAGATCCCGTTCAAGCCCGATGCGCTGGCGTATACGCGGCGCGAGCCGGTGGGTGTGGTGGGCGCGATCCTGCCGTGGAACTCGCCGATCCTGCTCTATGCGTGGAAGATCGGCCCTGCGCTCGCGGCGGGCAACGCGATGGTGCTCAAACCCGCCGAGCAGACGCCGGTGACCGCACTCGAGATCGCGAAGCTTGTCGAGGAGGCAGGCTTCCCCGCCGGCGTGTTCAATGTCGTTCCGGGCTATGGCGCGACGGCGGGTGCGGCGCTGGCAAAGCACACGGGCGTCAATAAGATGTCGTTCACCGGAAGCTACGCGACCGCGCAGAAGATCATGGCGCTCGCCTCGGTGAACCTGAAGCGCTGCACCTTCGAATGCGGCGGCAAGTCGCCGCATATCATCTTTGCCGACGCCGATATCGAGCGCGCGCTGACGGTCGCCGTTCATTCCGCGTTCCGCTCGACGGGGCAATCGTGCTCGCTCGGTTCACGCCTGTTCGTGCAGCGCTCGATCTACGAGCAGTTCGTCGAGAAGGTGGCCGCGCGCTCACGGCGCATCCGCATCGGCGCTCCGCTCGACAAGAAGACGCATATCGGCCCTCAGACGTCGGCCGAGCAGCTCAAGAAGACCGAGAGCTATATCGCGCTCGGCAGACAGGAAGGCGCGCGCCTGATCGCGGGCGGCGGCCGGCCGAAGGGTTTTGACCGCGGCTATTACATCGAGCCCACGGTGTTCGCCGACGTCGACAACCGCTCGCGGCTTGCGCAGGAGGAGGTCTTCGGTCCCGTGCTCGCCGCGATCCCGTTCGATACCGAGGAGGAAGTCGTACGTCTCGCGAACGATGTTGAGTATGGGCTGGTGGCGGGGCTATGGACGTCGGACGTGTCGCGCGCGCACCGCGTGGCGGGCCAGCTCGAGGCGGGTCTTGTCACGGTGAACACGTTCCGCTCGACACACTGGATGCTGCCTTATGGCGGCTACAAGCTCTCCGGTATCGGACGCGAGAACGGTCTCGAGGCGCTGCACGGCTTTACCGAGCTCAAGACCATCGTCGTCGACTTCGAGACGAACGCTCCAGCCGATCCATTCGGCGATTAGGGGCCAGCCGACCGCACCGACTTCGTGTCATGCGCTTGGGAGATCACGTAGGAGCGGATCGCCTCCGCGTCCTGCCGGTTGATCACCTCGGCGAATGACACCATGCCGCGCTCTTTGAGCGAGCCGTTCAGCACGATGTCGAAATAGCCGTCGTCGGAGAGATA
>Ga0111539_10010758_pt1 | contig 11517 bp, 13 predicted proteins | sample RhiMethybrSRZTD1_FD_79667 | JGI IMG/M metagenome (GOLD analysis project Ga0111539, IMG submission 79667) | Populus rhizosphere microbial communities from Tennessee, USA - Rhizosphere MetaG P. TD hybrid SRZTD1 (version 2) (version 2) | ecosystem: Host-associated > Plants > Roots > Rhizosphere >...
GAGGCGCCACAGCGCGCGGCCAAAACGTGACGCTTCCCGACCAGGTTTGAACGCCGAGGGCATTGCAACGTGTGAAACAAGTGTTTTAATCATGTGTTCGTGAGGCGCGAGCGCCGGAACGGGACGCGGGACCGGCTGATCGCCGCGGCGAGCGAGCTGTTCGCCGAGCGGGGCTTCCGCGCCACCACCATCCGCGACATCGCCGCGCGCGCCGGCGTCAACGTCGCCGCCGGCAACTACCACTACGGCTCGAAGAAGGCGCTCTACCTCGAGGTGCTGCGCGCCCAGTTCGCGCTCGTGCGGTCGCGGCTGGCGGCGCTCGGGGCGAGCCCGAAGCCCGAGGAGCTGGCACGTCTCGGCCGGCCCGCCCTGCTGCGCGTCCTCAGGACGCGCGTGAAGGTGATACTCGACCTCCTCATCGGTCCGCCACCGAGCCTCCACGGCACGCTCATGCAGCGCGAGATGGTGGATCCGAGCGAGGCCATGCCCGTCATCGTCGGGGAGTTCATCGGGCCCATGATGGACGAGATGCAGGCGATCGTGGCGCAGCTCGCGCCCGCGCTGGACCAGCGCGGCGTCGAACGCTGCGTCCAGAGCATCGTCGGCCAGGGGCTCTTCTACCGCTTCACCATGCCGGCACTCCTGGTCATGATGGACGTGCCGGCGTATCCGCGCGGCCTCGCCGCCGAGCTCACCGAGCACATCACGGAGTTCTCGCTCGGGGGCCTCGAGCGGCTCGCGGCGCGCCGCAGCCGGGGGCGCCGTGCGCGCTGACTGCGTGGCCGTGGCGCTCGTCGCCGCCTGTTCGTTGCTGCCGGGGTGCGCGCATCTCCTGCGCCCCGAGGGCAACGGCGGCTGGAGCCCGGAGCGCCGCGCGAAGGAGCTCGGCGAGCGTGCCGCTGCGGCGGGCGTGCAGCTCGCACCGTCCGATGACACCATTCCCTCACCGCCGGATACGCCGCTCGCGCTCGACGATGCGCTCCGGCTCGCGGCCGCGCAGAACCGGCGGATCGCCATCGCCGAGCGCCAGCTCCGCATCGAGAGCGCGCGCGTGCGCCAGACTCGCGCCCGTCTGCTCCCCTCGGTCACGGGATCGGGTCGCTACACCTGGTACACCGACCCTCGAACGACGTCCGTCGTCCTCCCTCCCGGAGCGCTGCCTGCGGGCGCGACCCCGCCGGACGTCGTCATCCGCGCGGACCAGGAGGGCACGCTGAACGGCACGCTCACGGTGCCGATCGACGTCTGGGGCGAGGCGAGCCGCGCGCTCGAGGCCGCGCAGGCCGGCTATCGCGGCGAACGGGCCCGGGCGTGGGCCACGAGGCTCGGCGAAGAGGTGGGCGTCATCCGCGCCTACTTCGATCTGCTCGAGGCGGAGCGTCTCGTGGAGGTCACGACCCAGAGCCTCACCGCACAGCGCACGCAGCTGCAGAACGCCCAGAGCCGCTTCGACAGCGGCCGGCTCACGAAGAACGAGCTCCTCGTCGTGCAGGTCGCCGTCACCTCGAGCGAGCAACAGATCGTGCAGCGCCGGCTCGCGGTCGACCAGGCGCGCTGGCGTCTGAACCGGAGCCTCGGCCTCGAGGTGAACGCCCCGACCCGTGTCGTCGACGTCCGCACGCGGCCTACCGTCCCGCCCATCGCGGAGACGCTCGGCCACGCCTACCGCGAGAATCCGGCGCTCGCGGCCCTGGTCGAGGAGCAGCAGCGGCTCGAGGCGACGGCCTCGTCCCTGGCGCGAGGCCGGCTGCCGCGCTTCGCAGGCGGCGCCGCCATCGACTGGACGAGCAGCGACGTGACGCTGCCGCAGCGCATCGGCTCGGGCTTCGTCGGCTTCACCTGGGACCTCGGCACCGACGGGCGGCGCGAGGCGGAGATCGCGGCGGCGCGCGAGGCCGTCGATCAGAACCGCATCGCCATCGAGGCGGAGCTCCGCGACCTCGAGGGAGCCGTGCGTGCCACCCAGGGAGCGGCCGAGGAGCGCCTCGCCGCGCTTGCCTCCGCGGAGGCCGCCGTCGGCCAGGCGGAGGAGAACCTGCGCATCCGCGAGCAGCAGTTCGGGGTCGGGCGCGCCGCCAGCGAGGACGTTCTCGATGCCGAGGCCCTGCTGACGTCGCAGCGCGCCACGCTCGCGAGCGCGCTGTATCAGGCGCACACACGCCGCGCGGAGCTCCAGGAGCTCATGGGGCTCTCGCCCGACACCATGGCTGCCGGAGAGAGGTGAGCAGGTCGATGCGAGATCGTCGGGTCGTCGTCGTCGCGGTGCTGGCGGTCCTCGCCGTCGCGCTCGTGTTGTATCTGCGGCGCGACGGGGGGGAGGCCCGCTTCACGGGCTTCGTCGAGGGCGAGGAGCGCGTGCTGCGGAGCGAGGTCACGGGGCGCGTGCGCGAGGTCGCGTTCGGCGAGGGTGCCAGCGTCCCGGCCGGCGCCGTCGTCGCCCGCCTCGACGACGGCGACATCCGCGCCAAGATCGAGTCGAAGCGCCGCGAGGTGGGCGTCCTCGACGCCAACGTCGCCACGCAGGAGGAGCGCATCACGCTCACCGAGGCGACCTGGGCGCGCGATCTCGACGCGCGCAAGGCCGACGTCGGCCTGGCGCAGTCGGCGGCATCCCTCGCGGCGCGGAGCTGGCAGCGCGAGCGGGAGCTCGTGAAGACGGGCGCCAGCACCGCGCAGCAGCTCGACGACGCGGTCGCGGCGCGCGACCAGGCCGCGAGCACGCTCGAGCGCGCGAGGCAGGTCCTCGCCCGCACCGAGGCCGAGGAGCGGAGCATCGCGCTCGCGCGGCACGAGCTGACCCAGCTCCGCGAGCAGCGCGAGCTGCTGCTCGCCGAGCTGGCCGAGCTCGAGGTCACGCGCGCCAAGTACGAGATCCACTCGCCCGCGGTCCCCACCGTCGTGCAGACGCAGTTCATCTGGGCCGGCGAGCTGGCGCAGCCGGGAACGTCGATCCTCGCCGTGCTCGACCCGGTCGACAAGTACGTGCGGGTCTACGTCCCGGTGGAGGACTCGGCCCGCCTGCAGGTCGGGCAGCGCGTGGAGATCGAGCTCGACAGCGAGCCCGGGCGGCGCGTGCCGGGCGAGGTCAGCTTCGTCGCCGACCAGGCGAACTTCACGCCCGAGAAGATCGAGACGCGGCGCGACCGCCTCGGCCAGGTCTATCGCGTGAAGGTCCGCATCCTCGAGGGCGCCGAGCGCTTCCGGCCCGGGACCGAGGGTAACGTCTACCCCGTCGACGGGACGCACGGATGAGCGAGCCGCAGGTCACGCTCCGCGGGCTCGTGAAGCGCTACGGGCGGCGGCGGGCGCTCGACGGCGTCGACCTCACCATCGACGGGCAGCAGATCTTCGGCATCGTCGGCCCCGACGGCGCCGGCAAGACGACGCTCCTCCGCGCGCTCGCGGGGCTCCTCGAGATCGAGGCGGCCGAGGCCCGCGTGCTGGGCCACGACCTCCGCAGCGACGTGACGGAGCTGAAGACACACATCGGCTACGTCGCGCAGACCTTCAGCCTGCACCCCGACCTCACGGTCGAGGAGAACCTCCGCTTCACCGCACGCCTCCACCGCCTCCCCGAGGCGGACCTCCAGGCGCGCATGCGGGCGCTGCTCGAGCCGATCGGCCTGTCGCCGTTCACCGGCCGCCGCGCCGGCGCGCTCTCGGGCGGCATGAAGCAGAAGCTCGCGGTGGCCAACGCGCTCCTCACGCGCCCGGCCCTGCTGATCCTCGACGAGCCGACCGCCGGCGTCGACGTCGGCGCGCGCGCCGAGCTCTGGACGATGCTCACGAGCGAGCGCACGCGGGCGCTCGTCGTGGTGAGCACGAGCTACCTCGACGAGGCGGCGGCGTGCGACCGCATCGCCTATCTCGATGCCGGCCGCGTCGTCGCCACGGGCACGCCAGAACGCCTCCGCGCCGGGGTGCCGCTCGAGCTCTACCGGGCCTGGGGCGACGACGCCCGCGCCATCGCGCGCGCCGGACGCGCCCTCCCTTACGTCCAGGCCGCCCGCGCCACCGGGCGCTTCGCGCGCATCGAGGTGCCGCGCGACCGGAGCCCCGGGACGGCACGCGTCCTCGGGGACCTGCGCGCGCTGCCGGGCGCCGGCGTCTGGCTCGCCGAGCAGCTTCCCGTCGACATGGAGTCGACCCTCCTTGCGCTGGCGCGCGGGATGCGCGTCGCGGCCTGAGGCATGGCGGATACCATCATCCAGACGCGCGGCCTCACGAAGCGCTTCGGCGACTTCACCGCCGTCGACCAGCTCGATCTCGCGGTCCAGCGCGGGCACATCTTCGCGTTCCTCGGCGCCAACGGGTCGGGGAAGAGCACGACCATCCGGATGCTGATCGGGATCCTCAAGCCGACGGCCGGCGAGATCACCGTCGACGGCATCGACGTCATCCACCACCCCCGCCGCGTCCGCGATCGCATCGGCTACATGGGGCAGAAGGTCAGCCTCTACCAGGGCCTGTCGCTGCGCGAGAACGTCGAGTTCTACGCCGGCCTGTACGGCCTCGCGGGCGCGGAGCTCGAGCGGCGCTGGAGCGCCCTCAGCGAGCGCTTCGCGCTGACAGAAGCGGAGCGCGAACGGCCCGAGGATCTCCCGGCGGGCATCCGGCAGCGCGCCGGCCTGGCGCTGTCGACGCTCCACGATCCGCGGCTCCTCTTCCTCGACGAGCCGACCGCGGGCGTCGACGTTCGCAGCCGGGATCTCTTCTGGGAGCTGATCCAGGAGGAGGCGGACCAGGGCGTGACGGTCTTCGTGACCACGCACTTCGTCGAGGAGGTCGACTACTGCGACTGGGTGTCGTTCATCGATGCCGGTCGCCTGATCGCGAACGCCACTCCCGAGGCGCTCCGCGAGCGGTACTCGGAGGGCTACCGCATCACGCTCGACGTGCCGTCCGGCAGCCGCGCGGCGGTGGAGACGGCGCTCGCCGCCGCGGGCGCCCGGGTCACCGCCGAGAACGGTACGCTGGTCGCCGCGGCGCGCACGCTCGGGCCCGAGCTCCGCGCCGCGCTGGCGCGCCTCGGCGAGGGCGACGCCCCGGCGGCGGTGCGGGTCGAGCAGGCGCCGATGACCGACATCTTCCGGCGCATGGTGTCGGAGGCGGGGGCGGCGCGATGAGCTGGCGGCGGCTCCGGACGCTGCTCGTGCGCGAGATGCGCGCCACGCTGCGCGATCCGTTCACGATCGGCATCCTCGTCGCCGCGCCGCTCGTCGCGCTCCTCGCCTTCGGCTACACCCTCTCGACCGAGATCAAGTATCTCCATCTCGCCGTGCTCGACGCCGACGATTCCCCCGCCAGCCGCCGGCTGATCGCGGACCTCGCCGCGAACGAGACGTTCACTCCCTACGTCGTGCGTAGCCGCGAGGACCTCCAGCACATGCTGGTCTCCGGCAAGGCGAGCGCCGGCCTGGTCGTCCCGCCGAACTTCGATCGCGACCTCGCCGCCGCGGCGCGTGGCGGTCCGCCGCCCCAGCTCCAGGCGCTCTATAACGGCAGCGACACGGTCCTCGCCGGCAACACCGAGGGCGCGCTCCGCGCGATCGTCGCCGCCACCGGCGCCGCCCTCAACACCGGCCCGACGCCGGCGCCGGCGGGCGTCGAGGTCGTGAGCAACGTCCTCTTCAACCCGACGCTCAGCGGCGTCCCGTTCATGGTCTCCGGCGTCTTCGGCTTCGTGCTGTCGTTCCTGACGACGCTCCTCACCGCCGTCTCGATCGTGAACGAGCGGCTCACGGGCACGTTCGACCAGCTCCAGGTGACGCCCGCGACGTCGCTCGAGATCCTGCTCGGGAAGATCCTCCCACTGGGTGCCGTGTTCGCGTTCGACGTGCTGCTGATGATGGTCGTCGGCGGCGTCCTGCTCGGCGTCTGGCCGCAGGGGAATGCCCTCTTCTTCTGGGCCGTCTCGGCGTTCTACGTCCTCTTCTCGCTCTCCCTCGGCATCATCTTCTCGGCGACGTCGAAGACGGCCGCGGAGGCGGTGCAGAAGACGGTGCTCTACAGCATCCCGGTGATGCAGCTCGGCGGCTTCGCGTTCCCGCTCCGGAACATGCCGATGGTCATGCAGTGGGTGACGGAGCTCTTCCCGGCCACCCACTACATCCGCCTCTCCCGCAACGTGTACCTGCGCGGCGAGGGATTCTTCGGCGTCCTGCCCGACCTGGCCGTGCTCGCCGTCTACGGCCTCGTGCTCGGCGCGCTCGCGCTGCGCACCATCGGAGAGCGCGCATGATCACCCCCAGCCGATTCTTCTCGAACGTCCTCGCCGTCGCCTACAAGGAGACGCAGGTCCTCCGCCACGACGCCGCCTTCATCACGGTCGTCCTCGCGCAGCCCATCATGATGCTGCTGCTGTTCGGTGCCTGCCTCTCGAACGAGCCGGCCAATGTGCCCTGGAGCGTGCTCGATCGCAGCCAGACGACGCAGTCCCGCCGTTTCGCCGAGGACGTGCATGCGACGGGCTACTTCCTCCCGCCCGTCGCGGTCCAGAGCTACGACGCCGGCCTCGACCGCATGCGCCACGGGAAGAGCATCGCGCTCCTCGTCATCCCCGACGACTTCCGCCGCGACGCCGAGCGTGGTCGGTCACGGGTCCAGCTCCTCCTCGACGGCGCCGATCCACTCACCGCCGCGCGCGTCGGCGCCTACGTGGCGCAGGTAGCGGCCGGATTCGACGTCGCCAAGCGGCCTGGCCTCCGCGATCCCGACGCCGCCCCCAAGGGCGCCGTCGGCATCGACGTGCGGCAGCGCTTCTGGTTCAACCGCACGCTCAACGACTCGCAGTTCTTCCTCGCCGGGCTGAGCGGCATGCTGCTCACGAACCTCTGCCTGTCGATCACGTGCCTCGGCCTCGTCAGCGAGCGCGAGCGCGGCACCTACGAGCAGACGCTGTCGCTCCCGACGTCGCCGCTCGAGATCGTGATCGGGAAGCTGCTGCCGCTGGTGGGAATCTGCTACGTGCTGGTCTTCGCCGCGATGCTGGAGACGGGGATCGTCTTCGGCATCTGGCCGAAGGGCAGCCTCGTGAGCCTCGCCGTCGCCACCCTGCCCTTCGTGCTCGCCTCGCTGGCGATCGGCGTCTTCGTGTCCGCGCTCGCCCGGAGCTCCGCGCAGGCGGTGTTCCTGAGCGTCTTCTTCATCCTGCCGTCGTTCGTGCTCTCGGGCGTGATGATGCCGTATCAGCTGATGCCGCCGTACATCCGCGAGGTCGGCGGCATCCTGCCGCTCCGCTGGTACCAGGTGGCGCTGCGCGCGATCATCGACCGCGGCGCGGGGATCGCCGACGTGAAGGGCCCGCTGCTCGCGATGACGACGCAGTTCGGCATCCTGCTGGCGCTGATCCGGTGGCGCATGAGCCCGCGACTGGGGTGACTCAGCCCGCGGGCGGTAGCTGCGCGAGCAGCCGCTCCGCGGATCCGTAGGACAGCTGGCGCCGCGCTCCGCCGCGGCTCACCAGGAAGAGCGACGGGAAGCCCCGCGCGCCGAACTCGTCGCTGAAGAGCTCGCTCTCCTCGTCGCCGTCCTCGGGATCGATGCGGACCTTGATGACCTGGCGGAGGCGTCGCTCGACCGCGTGCTCCTCGAGCATCTCGTCGAGCGTACGGCAGTGCGGGCACCAGTCGGCGCGGAAGTAGACGAGGATAGGCACGCCGTGCGCACGCTGCTGGCGCCGAGCCTGCGCCCAGCCGTCGGCCCCCTCGTACCAGGTCGACGACGAATAGGCGGCGACACGATGGGCGCCCACGACCGTTACGATCAGCGCCAGGGCGACGATCGCACGTCTCGCCATGCGACCAGCGTGGCGGCGCCCCTACGGAGTGTCAAACCGCCGCACCATCACGCGGTGCGGGCCGACGCCCGGCACATCGAACACCTCCGAGACGGCGGTCCATCCCATCCGATTGTAGAAGCCGATGGACTCGACGCGCGCGTTGCACCAGAGGCCGCGGATGCCGGTCTCCGCGATGAGCGCCGTCTCCGCGAATGCGAGGAGCATCCTACCGACGCCGGTGCCGCGCGCTCCGGGGGCCGTCGCCATCCCGCGCAGCTGATGGGCCGGGCCGCCGCGGTCCTGGCGCATGAACGACAGGCAACCGACGGCGACGCTGCCGTCGAAGGCGCCGAAATGAAGGGTATCGGGTGCGCCGTCGCCCTCGAACGCTGCCGACTCGAGCGGTAGCCCGGGCCGGAGCACGGCGTGGCGGAGCGCGAGGATCTCCTCCAACGATGCCCTCCGCAGGACGACTTTCATGCGAGCTCCGCCGTCGCCCGCCCGATCGCCTCGCGGCCGGCGAGCCAGTGCCATGCGCTGCGCGCGTTGAAGTAGAGGACGAGCTCCCGTCCCACGCGCCGCACGTCCACGGCGTAGACGTGGCTCCGCATCCAGCCGCTCGCAGGCCGGAGGAACGGCGGGGCGAGCGGCGTGAAGGCGAGGCCGTCCGCCGAGCCGAGGAGCCGCACCGCCGAGCCCGAGTGTCGCGCCGTCGCGTCCCAGTAGATGCCGTTCTGAAAGCCCACGACGCCGTCGTCGACGGGCAGGACCTTCATGGCGCCGGCGCCGAGGTTCGCGAAGGGATCGTCCGCCTGTGGTGACAGGATGGGTTCGGGGCGTGGCGCGAACGGCCCGCTCAGTGCCGGCGCTTCGGCGATGCCGATGTGCCGCGGCTCGTCGAAGCCACAGTCCGTCAGCCGAACCAGACCGGCGCTGTAGTACAGGCGGTAGCCACGCTCGGTCCGGAGAAGACACGGATTGCCGACTGCCGCGCCGCCGCCGGGCTCGTGGTGCCAGGCCAGCGACGGACGGAGCAGGACGATTGGATCGCTCCACCGCTCCAGGTCCGTCGACGTCCGCATCTCGATGTGGGAGTACCAGCTCGCCCGCCGCATGGGCAGCATCAGGCGGCAGCGCTCGTAGAGCAGGTGGTACGCGCCGCCCTCCCGATGGAGGAAGGCCCGGAGCGCGTTGCCACACACCCGCGCCCGCCGGCGCCAGACGATTCCATCCGCCGAGACGTGGTGGTGCACGCCGAAGAGCGAGTGCGCGAAGAGATGCCAGCGGCCGTCCGGTGTCTCATCCGGCGGAAGGAACGTCGGATCGGCGATGATCGGCGACGGGAACGGGGGACGGACGAGGGGATTCCGGGCGTCGAGGCGCCAGGTGGCGTGCGCGAGCTCGGCCGCGGTCATGCGCAGCGACCGTACGGGGTCCGCGGGCCCGTGCACAAGCGAAACCCCCTTGACGCAGCTCGCCCGCGCGAGCAGGAACGGTTAGCCGAATGGTTAAACATGCGTCGCGGGATCTGGATGCCGTGTTCGCCGCGCTCGCCGACCCCACCCGCCGGGCCATCCTGGCCCGGCTGCGGCGCGGCAGCAGCTCGGTGTCGCTGCTCGCCGCCCCGTTCCCCGTCTCGCTGCCGGCCATCTCCAAGCACCTCGGGGTGCTCGAGCGCGCCGGCCTGATCTCCCGCTCGCGGTCCGGCCGTGTCTCCGAGTGCCGGCTCGACGCGGGGGCGATGCGCGGGGCGGCGGCGTGGCTCGCGGACTACGAGGCGTTCTGGACGCGGCAGCTCGATGCCCTCGACGCCTACCTCACCGGAAGGAAGGACAACCATGCGAATCGTCCACGGAGCCAACGCCTCGCCGTTCGTGCGCAAGGTGCGCGTCGCCCTCGCCGAAAAGGGCCTCGAGTATGAGCTCCGGCCGGTCTTCCCGTTGAACGTCTCGGCCGAGTTCAAGAAGCTGAGCCCGCTCGGAAAGATCCCGGCGTACGAGGAGGACGGCCGGGTGCTCGCCGACTCGTCCGTCATCTGCGCCTATCTCGAGAAGGCCAACCCGGAGCCCCCGCTCTATCCCGCGGACCCCTACGAGTACGGCCGCGCGCTCTGGTTCGAGGAGTACGGCGACAGCGCCATCGCGCAGAACGTCGGCGGCGGGCTCTTCTTCCAGAAGATCGTCGCGCCCCGCTTCCTCAATCGGCCGACGGACGAGGCGGTGATCCAGAAGGCCCTGACGCAGGACATCCCGCCGCTCTTCGACTACCTCGAGAGCCAGCTCCAGGCGCGCGAGGTCATCGCCGGCACGCGCTTCTCCATCGGCGACATCGGCATCTGCACGCACTTTGTGAACATGCAGCACGCCGGCTACGAGGTCGACGCCAAGCGTTGGCCGAAGCTCGCGCGCTACGTGAGCCACGTCCTCGCGCGCCCGTCGTTCAAGGCGCTGATCGAGGAGGAGGCGCCCCTCTTCCGCGCCGCCTGATGGCGCTTCGTCTCACGCGGGTCGTGCCCGCGCCGCGCGACGCCGTCTTCCGTGCCTGGACGGAGCCCGAGCAGCTGAAGCGCTGGTGGGTGCCGTTCCCGGGCATGTCGGTTCCGGCCGCCGAGGTGGACCTCCGCCCCGGCGGCCGCTATCGCTTCACCATGCGGAACGCGAAAGGGGAGGAGTTCGGCCTGACGGGCGTCTACCGGGAGGTGCGTCCCCCGGAGCGCCTCGTCTACACGTGGCGCTGGGAGGGGACGGAGCACGCCGGCGACGGCGAGACGCTGGTCACCGTCGACTTCGAGGCGAGCGGCGCCACGACGCTGCTTCATCTCACCCACGAGCAGTTCCCGAACGCCGATACGCAGGATCGCCACCGCGCCGGCTGGGGCGGCGTGCTCGACAGCCTGGTCTCGGTGATGGGGACCGCGTGACGCCGTCGCGCCTCGCCGTCGAGCACGACGGTGCCGTCGTGCGCGTGTGGCTCGACCGCCCGCGCGTCCTGAACGCGCTGGACACGCAGGCGCTCGAGGAGATCGCGGCGGTGTTCGCGAGCCTCGGCCCGCACGCCGGCACGCGCGTCATCGTCCTCGGCGGCCGCGGCCCGTCCTTCTGTGCCGGAGCCGATCGCAAGGATCCGCCGGCGCGCGTCCCGCGCTCGTCGGGCGCGAGCGCCGGCGCGCGGCGGCACGCCGCGCAGGTCGGTCTCCGCGCGCTCGAGGCGATCGAGCGCTGCGAGGCGATCACCATCGCGCGCCTGCACGGGCACGTGATCGGCGGCGGCCTCGTGCTCGCGCTCGGCTGCGACCTCCGCGTGGCGACGGCGACGACGAGCTTCCACATCCCCGAGGTGGACCTCGGCGTGCCCCTCACCTGGGGCGCCGCCCCCCGGCTCGCACGCGAGATCGGGCTCGCGCGCGCAAGGGAGCTGATCCTCCTCTGCGACCGTTTCGACGCCGCCGCGGCCGAGCGCTGGGGGCTCCTGAACCGCGTCGTCGCCGACGACGCCCTCGACGCGACCGTCGACGACTTCGCCCGGCGCCTGGCGGCCAAGCCCGACTGGGCCGTGCACATGACGAAGACACAGTTCCAGGCCTACGCGCGCACCACGGTGCTCGGCGACGTGACCGCCCTCGACGGCGACCTCCTCCGCGCGGCCGCGGCGGAGGATCCGACGCGCTTCGCCTTCCCGAAGCGCGAGGGCTGACTGGCAGGATCCGCGGCCCTTCTGTCGTTGAGACTTCGGGTCGC
>Ga0111539_10010759_pt1 | contig 11516 bp, 7 predicted proteins | sample RhiMethybrSRZTD1_FD_79667 | JGI IMG/M metagenome (GOLD analysis project Ga0111539, IMG submission 79667) | Populus rhizosphere microbial communities from Tennessee, USA - Rhizosphere MetaG P. TD hybrid SRZTD1 (version 2) (version 2) | ecosystem: Host-associated > Plants > Roots > Rhizosphere >...
AAACAACTTACGATAGAGATCGTCTGGTGTAAATGGTTTCGGAAGGTAATCATTCATTCCTGCCGCCATACATTTTTCAACGTCGGCCTTTGTGGCGTTCGCAGTCAGCGCAATAACTGGCACATCTCGCATTGGTGAGTTCATTAAGCGGATAGCCTTAGTGGTTTCATAACCATCCATTACCGGCATCTGGATATCCATAAGTACGACATCGTACGCCTGGTTTTTAATCTTTTCCAATGCCACTAATCCATTCTCCGCCGTATCGGTAAAGCATTGCCAGTTCTTCAAAATACTCTTGGCATAGAGCCTGTTGATGTCATTGTCCTCCACCAGCAGCACTACCAATTGAGAGGCGTTGACAGCCTTCAGCGCACGCTCATTCTTGGGTGACGATTGAATGACGGCGCCCTTTCTGCCTATGCCATAAGGAACCAATACAATAAAACTGGAACCTTCATTCTCTTTGCTCGTGACCGCGATCCTGCCTTTTTGTAATTCAACCAATTGTTTAACAATTGTCAGCCCAAGGCCTGTTCCACCATACTTTCGTGTCACACTTGCATCGGCCTGGCTAAAGCTTTCAAAAATAGTGTCCAATTTATCCTGGGGGATTCCGACACCAGAATCGATAACTTCAATGCGTACCCAACAGATGCCTTTTTGTTCGCGTTCAGCAGTACATAAAACTTTGATCGATCCCGAGTGCGTAAACTTGACCGCATTGCTGATCAGGTTTATTAAAATTTGATTTAGCCTTACAGGATCGCCGACGAGAATCTTGTTCAGATTTTCATCGATATGGTAATCCAGTGCAATCCGTTTTTCACGCGCCTGGTACATGAATGTACTAATGAGGGACGGGAGAAAATCCTTAAGGTTAAAGGCAATTTTTTCGAGGTTGAGCTTGCCGGATTCAATAGCGGCAAGATCAAGGATATCGTTGATGATAAGTTTCAGATTTTCAGATGAATGCTTGATAGCATTTAAATAGGTTTCTCGCTCTTCTGGGCTCGGGTTTTGACTGAGCAATCCCGCCATACCAGCAATTCCGTTTAAGGGCGTTCTGATCTCGTGACTGATGTTTGCTAAAAATTGCTCCTTAGCTTTCTGCAGCCGAACCAGTTCGGCTTCATTTTCCTTTCGCTGCGCGATATCGCGACAGTCGAGGATGAACCCGTCAAATCCTTCTTTATGTTTTAAATTGATGGCGTTAAATTCAAGGAAGCGATAAGAATAGTCTTTGCACAAAAATTGAAATTCAATATTTCGCGTGTATGCACGCTGTTGACTTTTTTTGAAGTGCTGCTTTAGATCATCAACCGTTTCTGGTAAGATGTAGTCGAAGAAATTTTTTCCGTCCAGGCTTTTCGGACGATAACCCAGCGTTTGGTGTACAGCTGTGTTGTGGTAATGTATGGTCCCTTCGAAGTCAACAATGAAAATAATATCTGAGCCGTCCTCAACAACGGCCTCATAGAAGGACCCCTTTTTGACGTATTGCTGGAGCTTCATACGATTAAATTCCGGCTGCTTCCATCTCTTTTAAATATCTGTAAAGTGACGATTTACCGATATCTAGTTTACGTGCTACTTCCAATACATTATTGTCATACTTGTTCAGGAAGTGCCGGATGATCCGGAACATAAATTCATTCATGGTCATTTCCTGATATAGAAATGATTCCATTCTTGCTGTGCTATTGAAGCTTATATCCTGCGGACGGATTTCACCATCCTCGGCCATCACAGCGGAAAGTTCAATAATTGATTTAAGCTCGCGAATGTTTCCCGGGAATGGGTATTGCAAAAGTTTTTCCTGTGCCTCCTGCGTGATCTTAAATTTGCGCATCTGATTATCATTGGCAAACTGATCCAAGAAATGTTTGGCTACCAGAATCACGTCGTTTCCACGTTCCCGTAAAGGAGGAAGATGAACGGGTAAACCAAGCAACCGGTAATATAAGTCTTCTCGGAATCGCCCGGCCTTGACTTCTTCAGCTAGGTCTTTATGGGTGGCGGCTACTACCCGCACGTCGAGTTTGACGATCGCATTTCCACCTATTCTTGTTATCTCTCTTTCTTGCAAAACGCGGAGCAATTTTGCTTGCAGATTGGGATCCATTTCGCCGATCTCGTCTAAAAAGATAGTGCCGCCTTCGGCTTCTTCGAATTTTCCGATTCGTCGTGTGATGGCGCCGGTGAAAGCCCCTTTTTCGTGACCGAATAATTCACTTTCTATAAGATCCCGGGGAATAGCGGCAATATTGACAGCTACAAAAGGTTTATTTTTACGTTTGGAATTGTAATGTATTGCTTTGGCAACCAATTCTTTACCAGTTCCTGTTTCACCTGAAATACTAACTGAAATATTGGTTTGCACTGCCTTTTCCAACAGCGCAAAAGTCCTTCGGATAGCCGGGCTCGTGCCTATGATACTCTTTTCAAACTCGTATTTTTCAGATATCTCCTTCTTAAGGTGGTCTATTTCCTTAATAAGGGAAGATTTGTTTCGTGCGTTATTGATCGAGTTCAGCAGGCGCTCCTTTGTCTCATGATCTTTTGAGATATAATCATACGCACCAGATTTTAGAAGTTCTACGGCGGTATGAATTTTCTCCTGCGCTGAGACAATGATCACATTAATATTGGGATCATGGCTTCGAATTTGGCCCAACACTTTTTCTCCGCCGGCATCCGGGAGCGAGTAGTCCAAAGTTATAATGGCCGGATTCTTATAAAGGTTCTCGACACAATCCTTTCCTGTGGTGTAGTACTCTACTTCATAATCAGGATTAAGGCCAAGGACATACTTCAAGAATTTGGTATACGCCGGGTCATCCTCTACCACAAAAATTTTAACAGGGTCTTTCTCGTACATGGTTCAGTCGATTGAAGGCGTTTTACGCAACGCTAATAACCGGATAATTATAGGTTGAAAAAGTGCAATTCGTCCTAATATCTATCATTGGTATATATATGAGGCGAAAATGGAACAAAGAAAAGCTCAAAAAATCGGTGATTTGATAGTATTATATCGCTTACTGAGTATTTAGACATGATCAAGGAACTGGCTAGACTAAAAGAGAGTGAAGTTGAGCTGATGCTGAAAGCACCTATCCTATTGTGTATTCTGATTGCTGGCGCCGACGGCACCATTGATCGTAAGGAGATTAAGGAGGCTATCAATGTTACGGTTAAGAAAAAAGATAAAACCATACTGGATAGTTACTTTAAAGAAGTTTCTCAGGATTTTGAGGACAAGCTTAAGATCCTTTTACAAAGCTATCCTTATGAATCTACTCAGCGGAGTCCAATTCTTATCCAGGAACTTAGTCAATTAAACCCCATATTAAGGAAATTGGACAAGCTCTTCTCCAAAGCTTTCTATGACATGCTAAAAGAACTCGCCGAAAAAATTGCTGGGTCGTCAGGCGGATTTTGGGGTATGATGTCTGTAGATTCCGAAGAGGCTAAGTACATCCGTTTACCCATGATCGAGGATCCCTCATTAAAATAATTTCTTCGCAGCCCTCGCCGAAAAATTGCGATTCGTTGACGGCATTTTTCATCTTTGCAGTCCCATTGTTTAATGTATGGCATCTGATTCCTCTATCTTCGGAAGTGCAGTCGTCCCGTTCCGATTAACTTTTTTAATGTGGGCGACTTTTTATCTTGAGTCCTTTATTCATCTGCCGCTCGTTATCTTCGGAATTGAGCCCAGAACTTTTCATGGGCTCATCGGTATTTTTACTGCGCCACTTATTCACGGCGATATTTTTCACTTGATCTCCAACACTATACCGCTTTTGTTTTTAGGGTCTGTGTTATTTTTCTTCTATGAGAAGATTGGCGGTATCGTTTTTTTTCGCGCATATTTTTGGACCAATATTCTGGTATGGCTATTTGCCCGACCCGCAAATCATATTGGCGCCAGCGGCGTCGTGTATGCCTTGGCCTTCTTTCTGATTTTTTTTGGATTCTTTCGTCGAGACTTTATTTCTCTTTTTATATCAACAATTATTTTACTCCTGTACGGCGGAATATTCTATGGAGTGCTGCCCAGCGACCCTCGCGTCTCCTGGGAATCTCATTTTGCCGGGGGCTTGGTTGGGATAGCATCAGCCATTACTTTTAGCAAACAAAAGAAAGTGAATTGATGGACGCTCAGGTAAAAAAAATTTGGTCTGATCTCAAGGACGGAAAGTATGCTCCGGTCTATTTTCTACAGGGGGAGGAGTCATTTTATATTGATTTGATTTCAAATTACATTGAGGCACACGCACTGTCGGAAGCCGAAAAAGGATTCAACCAGGTGATATTGTATGGAAAGGATGTAACGATGGCCACTGTACTGACGAATGCGCGGCGATTTCCCATGATGGCAGAGCGACAGGTTGTTATCGTAAAAGAAGCACAGGACATCCTGGATCTGAACAAGGAGATGGGCGCCAAACTTTTATTGGACTACCTCACCAAGCAAGTGCCCAGTACGATTTTGGTCTTTTGTCACAAGCATAAGTCCCTTGATAAGCGAAGAGAGTTGGGAAAAAAAGTGGATCAGTATGCTGTTATGCTCAACACGAAAAAGATGTATGACAATCAGCTGCCGGAGTTTGTCTATGAATACATGAAGGAAAAGAAAGTCCAGGTGGACGATCGGGCCGTCCAGGTGTTGTGCGAGTACGTCGGCAATGACCTTCACCGGTTGGCAAATGAGATCGATAAGTTGATCATTTCTCTTCCTTCCGGAGGATCAATCAGTGTAGATCAAGTGATGAATCAGGTAGGTGTGAGCAAAGAGTATAATATTTTTGAACTTCAAAAAGCAATACTCCAACGTGATTCTTTATTGGCTAATAAGATTGTAAACTACTTTGAAAGCAACACGAAGAAGAACCCGATGATACCCGTCGTCGCGTTTCTTTATTCTTTTTTTAGCAAGCTTCTGATGGCAACTCAAGTTGCAGATAAGAGTGAGAAAGGATTAGCTAGTGAACTGAAAGTGAGTCCTTATGCGGTTCGTGATTACACTTTGGCTTTACGTCAATATCCACAGGTAAAGATCATCGACAACATAGCTGCGCTCAAAGATGCCGACTTAAAATTGAAAGGTGTCAACACAGCTTCAGCGGATGAAGGACAAATTTTCAGAGAGCTCGTTTGGCGCATCATGAATTAACGAAGTTGTATAATTCATTCACAAATTTGGACAATTACACAATAGCGCCTTACCTTTAAGGCCATGCAATTTCAGCAGCGGAAAATTTTTTCAACTTATTTTTTTGGTTCGGCATTTGCAATAATTTTTTGGCAACGCTGTTTTACTCACACAACATATCAACGATTAATGCATAGATCTATTGCACTCTGGATATTAATTTTTAGTACGCAAGCACTCATCGCCCAGGATCAATTGTCGCAAAATAATGTAGAGCGGCTTTATAGCAGAGGTACCGAGCTTGTTGCACACTCAAACTATGGAGCAGCGCGTGCGGTCTTCTCCGATTTTCTGAGGCTGGCGTCTCCCGTCGACACGAGAAGGGAAGAAGCGGAGTACTACGTTGCTTTCAGCGCGCTGAGCCTGGGGCACAACGATGGAGAAAAATTGATAGATGATTTTATTGATACTCATCCGTCAAGCCCCAAAGCTTCGACCGCCTATTATGACCTCGCGAATTTCTTTTATGCTGAAGGAAATTATACAAAGGCTTCACAGTATTTCAAAAAAGTAAATTTTCCCGCGCTAACTTTGAATCAACAAAGCGAAGGACATTTCAAATGGGGCTACAGTTATTTCAACCAGAAAAAGCTAAATGAAGCATTGGAGCAATTCAATTTTGCAAAAAAGCAGAACAATGCTTACGCCCCGGCGGCGAATTATTATGCGGGTTTTATAGAATACTCCAATGGCAAGTATGATGAAGCGCTTACGGATTTAAAAAAAGCAGAGAGCAGTCCTTCTTATGCCAATGTTGTTCCCTATCTCATTGCCAACACTTACTATAAGCAAGGACGCTTCGATACTTTAATAGAATATTCAAATTCCCTGAAAGGGCGGACCGTTTCTAACGCCGGTGAGATCGCGATGCTGGTGGCCGAGGCTGAATATTTCAAGGGTGACTTTAAGAAAGCCATCGACTCTTACGAAAAATATTTTGCAACGCATGCGAAAGCCGAAACAGGTTTGTTGTTCCGTGCCGGATATGCAAACTATGTCACCGGGAATACCGCGAAAGGAATCGAATATCTTGACAAAGCAGCCGCAACCAAAGATACAGTCAGCTACTACGCCTCGTACTATCTCGGCATACTTTACCTGAAACAAGGCAACAAGCAGAATGCATTAAATGCATTTAATTATGCACGCAGAAATCCAAAGGACAAAAAGTTGGCAGAGGAAAGCGCTTTCCAATACGCAAAAGTTTCATACGATGCAGGCAAACCGGATCTTGCGATCGATGAGTTTGAAAGGTTTTTAAAAGCCAGCCCAGGCAGCAGTCGCACAGTTGAGGTAAAAGAACTCTTGGCACAGGCCTATGTCAACGGGAATAACTTTAACAAAGCGATTGAGTATATTGAAGGATTACCCAGCAGGAATCCGCACATCAACCAAGCATATCAGAAAGCTGCATATTTAAAAGGTTCAGAACTTTACAACAAGGAAGACTATCCAGGTGCTGTCGAATATTTTTCAAAGTCCCTTCAATATCCTGTCGATCCCAACTATGTGGCCTGGGCAAGCTTCTGGAATGGAGAGGCTTACTCGATGGGTAAAAAATGGGAAGAGGCGATTACAAACTATCAACGTGTTGTCGGATTTGGCGGCGCCGTCGATCCGGACATTTTGTTGAAGTCACGCTATGCACTTGGATATGCACATTACAATCTAAAGGCCTATGACAAGGCATTATTCAACTTCAAGGAATTTGTAAACAAGGGAACGAAGACTACACCCAACTATTCAGATGGCGTGATTCGTCTTGCGGATTGTAACTATGTGACGAAACAGTATGATGAAGCGCTCATACAATATAATAGAGCTAAATCATTAAACTCTCCGGATAATGATTACGTGCTGTTACAATCAGGCGTAATTTTTGGTTTACAAGGAAAGTACACACAAGCCAGGAGTCAGTTTACAGAGCTTGTTAGGACTTATCCAAAATCTCAGTATCGTGATGACGCCATGTTTCAACGGGCCCAATTTGACATTGAGCAAGGCAATTACAAAGACGCCGTTGATGGTCTGTCGGAATTAATTCGGGAAGGGACTGCTTCGTCATTTTTACCTTATGCTTATATGCGACGAGGTGCATCATACTTTAATTTAAAACAGCTCGATAAAACTATTCTGGATTATGCAACGGTAGTTCAACGTTTTCCTAAACATCCTGCGGCGAAAGAGGCTTTGATACCGTTGCAAGAAGCATTGACGATGGCAGGTCGTTCCGGAGAATTTCAAAACTACTTAGCACAATTTGAGACTGCCAATCCAGACGACACAAGCCTCGAAGGTTTGAAGTATGAGACGGCAAAGAATTTTTACTTTAACCAGGAATATCAAAAGGCAATAACAGGTTTGAACGCCTTCGTGAATTCCTATCCTCAAACGTCAAATAAACTCGAAGCTCAATATTACATTGCAGAATCTTATTATCGGCTAAAGGACTATAACAATGCGTTACCCATCTACCAACAGTTAAATAGTGAGGCGACCTTCCACCTCGTCAATCGGACTGTTGCGAGGAGCGGAGAAATTGAATTCACGCAGGGTAAGTACAAGGAAGCCATCAAGTCTTTTCACCGGGCTGAAACATTGGCGACGAATAAAAAAGACCAATACAATGCGTGGTCTGGATTGATGGAGTCGTTTTATCTCACAGAACAGTACGACTCAGCCGACATTTATGCGAAAACAATTTTGCAAAATGGGAATATAAACGCAGGCGCTGCGAACAAAGCGTCGTTATATCTTGGCAAAACTGCAATGGCGCGCGGCGATTCGACAAGCGCTAAAGATGAATTCTTAAACACGCTAAATGCTGCCCAGGATGAATATGGCGCGGAAGCAAAATATTTGCTCGCACAACTTTTTTATAATCAGAAAGCGTATCGCCAGAGCATCGAGACACTGGTAAGTCTCAACGCTGATTTCTCAGAATACCAGGATTGGGTGGGCAAGTCATATCTCTTGCTTGCAGACAATTATGTTGGTTTGAATAATGTGTTCCAGGCCAAGGCCACCCTTCAATCTCTTGTTGATAATTTCCCGCAGCAAAGCGTTAAAGAAGCGGCGCGAAAAAAAATGCAGGAGATCGATAAAAGACAAATTGAGATACAGCGGGAACAAGAGCAGGACACGCTTGAAACAGTCGAAATCGATACTCTTGACAACAATCGTTAATTATTTTTTTGCGATGAACATGGTGATTTCCAGAAAAGTGAAAATGACAAAGAACTTAAAAAAATGTATTATAAGCTCAGGCAGCCTGATGATGATGTTGTTGGTTTCGATACCTTCGTTCGCCCAGGATCCGAAGAAAAAATGGACGGATGGAGAAATCGAAAATGTGGAGATAGAAATAGTAAAAGAAAGAGAGATCACACTTCCTCCCGCTGACAGGAATTTCGAAAAAATTCCACCTCGCCCGTCCGAACCAATCAAACCTCCAATTACATACGACTTTAAGTCGTTCAGGTTTGAGGCGCCACAAATCAATCCGCAGATCCGCCCCTTAAAATTGAAAAAGGAAAATCCATCGGAAGTCTACGGAGGATTTTTACGGGTAGGGTACGGGAATTATAGTTCCCCGCTTCTTGAAGCTTACTACAATACTCGGAAAGACAAGAATAAATTGTTAGGCGCGCACTTTTATCATACAAGCTCCGACAAAGGTCCAATTGATGGAAAAAATTCAGGCAGTGGTTCTTCTGGAATATCTGTTTTTGGAAGGTCGTTCACGAAGGGAATTTCCTTGTCTGGAAATGCAGGATATGAAAATCGGACGACTCATTTTTATGGGTATCCGGCAGGCTCCGACGTCGAGGCGTCTGACATCAAACAATCTTTCAGTCTTTTTAAACTTGCAGGCGCATTGTCCAACGCCAAGAATGCCGATTTTTCTTATAAACTCGGAGTCGGAGGAAGTTTTCTTACCGATAAATATGACGCCAAGGAAAATGAAATCGACCTTGATTTCAGTTCAGCCTATGAAATCGACGACGATTCAAAAATCAATGTGAAGGGTGATTATTTCTACATTAGCAGAAGCGACGAAAATGTTAAAAAGAAAGGGCGTAGTCTCTTCGTTGTATCGCCGTCATATGCTTTCGTACCGATAGAAGATTTGAAGGTCAGTGTTGGATTGATCGCCGCATTTGAAAACGATACTATCGACTCGAAAAATGCTCATGTCTATCCCGACATCAGGGCATCGTATCCGATCAGCCCTTCCGTTGATGCGGTGGCTTCCCTGAGTGGTGGAATGGAGAAGGTTTCACTTCAATCATTAAGTTATGAGAACATGTGGCTTGGGCCGAACGTTCCTATTTTCCACACCAACAAGACGTTTGATTTTAATGTAGGGTTACATGCAAAGTTGGGTAGCAGGGTTTCAGCGCATAGCGGACTTGCAATTGCAAACCTGAAGCACTGGTATTACTTCGTGAACACAGCGAGCGATCAAGCGAAATTCGCAACGGTTTATGATGGTGGCAGCGGAACGAAACGTGCCAACTTATATGGTGCAATAAGTTTTATTCAATCTGAAACGGCGAAGTTCATGCTGAGGGCCGATCTGTATCGGTATTCTACATCAAAACTAGATGAGGCTTGGCACCGGCCAACCTACAAGGTGACGGCTAATGCATTTTATAATCTGTATCAGAAATTTTTATTCAACTTAGATATTATAGCCCAAGGTGGTATGAAGGCTCAGGAGCCCATTACCAATGCGTCGGTTAAGCTTGATGCTGCTTTTGATTTGAATTTCAAAACGGAGTATCTGTTTTCAAAAAGTTTCTCAGCATTTATTCAACTCAACAACATTGCTTCGAGCAAGTACCCAGTATTCCTTTATTATCCAGTGCGTGGTTTTCAAATTATGGGAGGGATTACATGGAGCTTTTAAAAGCATTTATGGCAGCGAAGTCTAGAATTTTCTTTATGCGTTTGATGTATCTTAGAGAAGTGGTCGCCTCCCATGCGGAGGAGGGTATAAATGAGGAAGATGCAAGTAACACATTTGTATCGGTGAAATTTTCGCGTAGTTTTGTATAATTACCCTGTTCCTTAACCCATTAACTTCCTGGACATGGCTAGAAAGAAAAAGCAACCAACAGAAGAACCTCAAGAAAATCTGGATAATACTGATGATACATTTGGACTTCCCGAAGTCGAGTACCAACCTTTAAAGCGCGACGAGCCTGTTAACACAGAAGAAACCGCCGAACCGGAAGAACCGAAACCTCAGGAAAAGGTCGTGATCATCAATGAATCAACAGTAAATACGCCTGAACCTCCAACTCCGGCAGATCCGGCAACGCAGTTCCGTGAATCTGAGCACGTAGAGACAGAACCCGTGCATGAAGACAAACACGAGGGGAAGCGTACTTATGAGGCCGAGCATCAAACTTACCAACCTTCGTATACTTATAAGGAGGAAGCTCCGGCCGTATGGCCAAAAGTACTGGGTATACTTTTTGTGTTGGCACTAATTGGTGGTGCGGTCTGGTATTTCGCTTCTTATCGTCCGAAACAGCTCGCAAAGCAAGAGCAGGAACGCAAGGACATTCTGGCGGCTCAAGAGCAGGCGAGAAAGAAAGAAGATGACCGGCTGGCGGCAAAGAGGGCAGAGGAAGAGGCGAAGAATGCGGCCGCGTTAGTTCCACCTAAACCTGCAATTGGAACTATTGAAACACTAAGTGGCCGTTCCGGGCGTTACTATGTAGTGGTCGCGAGCTCCATTGATGGAGATCTCATTATGGATTATGCCAAGAAGCTCAGTGCGAGCGGTGTAAGCACTAAAATCATTCCGCCATTTGGAAAGTCAAAGTTTCATCGCCTGGCAGTTGCCGAGGGTGACACGTACCCGACTACCCAGGAAACAGCGAACGGGATGAAGGGTGGCGACTACGGCGATAAAGTTTGGGTAGTAAAATATTAACTATAAATGCCAAGGTACTCGGAACCTTAAACCGATAAACTATTTTTTAAACTAACTCTTCCGCATGATTTTACTTCAAATTCTTGCTGATACTGCTACGGTTGCTGATCCGAAAGCAGGTCAGTCCTTATCCGTTATTGACCTGGCTATTCAAGGGGGATTTATGATGGTGCCCATCGGTATTTGTTGGGTGCTTGCCATTTATCTTTTTATAGAAAGAGTATTGACAATCAACAAGGCAAACGAGGAACCCGGGATTTTTATGGGAAAGGTAAAAGAGCTGGTGTTACGGGGCGACATCAACGGAGCCAAGATGCTTTGCTCGCAAAATCAAACGCCCGTCGCGCG
>Ga0111539_10010760_pt1 | contig 11516 bp, 8 predicted proteins | sample RhiMethybrSRZTD1_FD_79667 | JGI IMG/M metagenome (GOLD analysis project Ga0111539, IMG submission 79667) | Populus rhizosphere microbial communities from Tennessee, USA - Rhizosphere MetaG P. TD hybrid SRZTD1 (version 2) (version 2) | ecosystem: Host-associated > Plants > Roots > Rhizosphere >...
CAGGGCGACGTGATGGCGGCTCCGATCCAGAAGCGCAACGCCCACTTCCGCTTCCAGCTGGCGGATTTGCTGGCTGAGCGACGGTTGGGAGGTGTTGAGCCGCGTGGCGGCACGCGTGAAGTTCAGCTCGTCGGCCACCGCCACGAAGTACCTTAAATGACGCAGTTCCACCACGGCAAGGCTAGACGCCGGCGCGGAGAATGGCAAATTGAACGCCTGGTCGTAAGTCGCATGACGTCTCACGGGCGCGCGAGGAAAGTCTCTCCCGGCCACTCCCCTTCGCCATAAACTGACCGCGAAAGGCCGACCTCTACGATCTGAACAGACATGACACAGACACGCGCGATTGCGGGCATCGTCGGGGTGATTCTTTCGGCGATCAGTATGGGCATCGGTGTGGCGGGGCAAGCCACAGCGGCCGGCGCCGACTTGATCGTGCCCCACCAGTCCTGGTCGTGCGCTCTTCCGGACGGTATCCCCAGGCCGGAAAGCGGCTCGCTGGTGTTCGAGGCCGAGATCAAGCTCGATCGCGTCGCCGATATCGGCCAAACGCAGTACGGCCGACGGCAGGTGGCAGTCGTCCAGGGAGGGACGCTGACGGGTCAGCGGCTCACCGGGTCTATCATGACCGGCGCCCTCGATCTCGAGCTGACGCTCGCCAACGGCGTCATCGAAATCGAACAAATCTTTGTGCTGAGAATGAGCGATGGCCGGTATGTCTATCTGCGCGCGGCGGGCACCGGTGCCGATGCGACGGACATCCGGCTCGTCATGGACTTCGAAGCGCCCACTGCGAGCGACGTCGCCTGGCTGAACACCGGGACCTACGTCGGGCGGCGGGTGTTGAACCGGGTCGCGCGGACGATGACGCTGCGCGTCTACGATGTCTCCGGCGTGAAGCCGCCGGCAGGTTCGGCACGCGTCGTACGAATCGCCAAGCCCGCGGGCGTCCCGCCGCAGCCGTGGGACTACCGGAAGGCCGCGCCATCGGAAAAGCGCGGCAGCCAGCTGATCACTGAAAGCGTCACGCTCAGCCCGAGCCAGTCGGTCGGGCCGAGTAAACGCGGACCACGCAACGTGATTCCAATCACCGGCGGCGATTTGGCCGGGCGCATCACAGGCAAGGTTCTCGCCGCTGGCGCGGACTATCAGAATCTCTCGCCACCCGCGACAATTGACGCCAGATATCTGTGGCAGACGGCCGACGGTGAAATCATCATCGTGCGGAACGGCGGCCCGTTCGGCTCGCTCGTGCCGACTTTCGAGGTGCGCGTGGACAGCCCCTATGCCTGGTTGAACACCGGCATGTTCCTGAGCTCCAATCCGGAAGGCCGTCCGGGTGGCGTGGGCCTGACCTTCTACGAGAGCGCGCGCTGAATGCGAACGACACGCTGCATCCTGGCGGTGACGATCTGCGGGTGGATCGCGATGTCGCTCGCCGCGTCGGCGCAGACCGGCTCACGGCCGTGGTGGGCGCCCGGGCAGGGGACGCCGCTGGCCGACTTTGCCACTTACGGGAACGATCGCGGCGCGGTTGGTATGCTGAACACTTCCGGCAGGCTGGAGACGAAGGGACACCCCTTCTTCGAGCCGATCGGCACGAACGGCCGGGCGTGTGTCACGTGCCATCAGCCCGGCGACGGCATGTCACTGTCGGTCCGCACGGTTCGCGAACGGTGGGAAGCGACTGCGGGCAAGGATCCGCTGTTTGCAGCGGTTGACGGGATGAACTGCCCGCACCTTCCGCCCGGTGATCCGCAGTCCCACTCGCTGCTGCTCGAGCGCGGCCTGATCCGTGTGGCCTTGCCCTGGCCGCCCAGCAATCCTGACGGCACGCGCATCGATCCAGAGTTCACGATCGAAGTCGTGCGCGATCCGAGCGGCTGCAACACGCATCGCACCTACGGCCTCGAGAGCGCACATCCGACGATCTCGGTGTTCCGCCGCCCCCGTCCGGTCGCGAACACGAAGTACACGACGCACCAGAACTTCGGCGTCGGTGCGTTCATCGCGAAAAGCGGTCTGCCGACGGCGACCGATCCCGCCACAGGCAGGCCAACGAGCATGAATCTGATGTCCGATGCACGCGCGCCGACGCTCGCTGTCCAGGCGCAGGACGCGGCGACGCAGCACCTTCAGCTGACAGGCACTCTGTCCGCTGCGCAGCTCGCTGGCATCGTTCAATTCGAACAGCAGGTCTACGCGGCGCAGGTCTCCAGCACCGCTGCCGGCAGCCTCGTTGAGCCCGATGGCCCGCCGGCGTTCGGTCCGCGCCAGCTTGCCGCCGGTGACGCCGGCGTGCTCGGCAACAACACCACACGGTACGTGTTCCCGATGGGCGGCAAATGGAATCGGCTGCCGCGCACCAGCAGCGAAACCGAGAACGCGCGCAACGCCGCACGCGAATCGATCGCCCGTGGGCACGACGTCTTCATGTTCCGCACGTTCTGGATCAGGGACTCCATGCACCTGAACACCGTCGGACTTGGCAACCCGGCCAAACGAACCTGCGCCACGTGCCATGGGATGCACATGACCGGCATGGACACCGCCAACGGCTGGATGGACATCGGCACGACGAATCTTCCCTGGGCGACCGAGGTGCCGCTGAATCCATGGAACGAGGCGAAGCCGCAGATGCCTCTGTTTCGCATCACCTGCAAGCCGGAGGTCAAGCCGCATCCGTTTCTCGGCCGCGTCATCTACACCCAGGATCCCGGCCGCGCGTTGATCTCGGGCCGCTGCAACGACGTCGGCACGATCGTCATGCAGCAGTTCCGCGGACTGGCCGCGCGAGCGCCGTATTTCTCGAACGGCTCGGCCGCGACGCTGCGCGAGCTGGTGGATTTCTACGACCGGCGGTACAACATCGGCTTCTCCGAACAGGAGAAACAGGATCTCGTGAACTTTCTGGGGGCGCTCTGATGGTGACCCGTCGCCGTCGTGTCGCAGTGGCCGTGTGGTTGGTGTCGGCGTCGGTTGTCGGTGCTCAGCAGCCGACGAACTTCGTGAGCTGCCCCATCGTTCGGGATACGGCCTCGGTTCCCTGCTGGCTTTCCGAGTACAACGGCGAGCTGTACTTCCTGACGCTGCAGACCGACGTCAGCGCGCCCGTCACCCCTCCGTGGCTGGGCCATCGCGTGCTCGTGGAAGGGACGGTATCCGCCGAGCCGCGCATCTGCGGCGGCATCGTGCTGAAGCCCGTTCATCTGTCGGTGCTCGAGCGCGACGCCTCCTGCAACACGATGCTGCCGGCCGAAGAGCGCTACAACCTCACGTTCGAGCCGCCGCGGCCGCCAGGCCCGAGCGGAGGACGTCTCGCATTCGCTAATGCCCCGTCAGCTCCGCGGCCGGCGGTGACGTCCTCACCCCGGGAGTTCGTCGTGTCGTACCCCTTTGATGGCCTCGTCGGCTTCACTCACGCAGGAGCGCTGACGGAAATTCTGCAGTTCGCGCGCACGGTGAGCGCGCGCGAGATCGAGATCGTCGGTTATCGCGGCGCGGTGCGCCTGTCGAATGGCCAGACGATGGTCGAGGACCCCGCGATCGGGAAGAAACGCGCGGAACAGGTGGCGATGCTGTTGAAAGGCGCCAACCTTACAGGACCGGTGTACAAGGTCAGCTGGCGGGACGAAGCCGCGCCAGCTACGGGGGTCGATGACTATCTCTCGCGCCGGGTGGTCGTGACCGTACGCCGATAGCAATCGCAGTCTGTGCGACCAAGGCGTTCCTCGATCGTCGGCTGGCGAGCGGCGGTCTGGCCGCGCCGAACTGCGAACAGCGAACCGCGAACAGCGAACCGCGAACCGCGAACCGAACTTGAACACGAACCGGGAAGCGAGAACCCGGAAGTGTGAACGGCACGCTACCGATCAGTCCGCCTCGTACATGTGGGCCTGATACGGGAATCCGTTCATCGCCAGCCGGCACGACCGCTCCCCGTCCTTCCCGCCATTGCTGGCAAGATGCCACGTCTGGCGCGGGACGTAGACGACGTCCCCTTCTTCGGCTTCGAACTGCTGCTGGCCTTCGATGTTGTAACGGATGTGGCCGAGCATGATCAGCCAGAACTCGCCGCCCTCCTCGTGATAGTGCCCCTTGTTGCCCGGCTGGGGCGGCTGGTACCTCCCCATGATGATGTTGGCGAAGCTGCGATCGTCGGTGACAAACGCCGCACCGCGTTCTTCTCCACTCACCACCTTGTTGAAATCGACGACCGGCCGGTTCTGCGAGTCGAGCACGCCCTGCCCGCCATCGACCCGAGTCTTGACGTACTGGAAGCCGGCCAATGGAACCGGCGTCTCGTCCACGGGATAAAGCTTTCGCGCGCGGGCAACATTCACCTCGAAGCGCAGTGCCGCCTCCGGACCGACGTTCTCGATCTGATACAGCGTGCGGTACGGCACCTGCACCATGACGCCTTTGGTGGCCACAATGGGCTCACGTCCATCGACCGTGAACCGCAGCGTACCCGCCTGCACGATCCACCATTCGCGCGTGTCACCGTTCATGCGTCGCGGCGTCTTCTTGCCGGTGCCCATCGAAATCCACTGCGCGTTCAGGCTCTCATCGTCAACGACCGTCTCGGCCCAGTCCGCCTGGCCCTTGTGCCGGGCGAGCACGTCGGCCAGCCGGGTGTGAGGGCGGTGCACGCCGGTCCATCCTGGCGATGCGGCCTTCGGCGACATCATGATGAGCGGCGTGGTCTGTCGCGCCGGCGGTCGCTGCGCGGCGCCGGTGGGGGTCTGTCCACTCGACGACATTCCCGCCACGGCGATGACGACGGCAAGCGCTACGGTCCAGCGTTTCATAACCAGTCTCTCCCGGGACGCCAATTATCGCCCGTCGCAGTCATCGCCCCTCCGCTCTTTTCGAGATCAGAAACGCAAGATGGTGTTGAAAGTGATGAACCTCATGACGGTATTGTTTACCGCCGTCACCTGTCCAAAGTTCGTGCTTGTCGGGTCCAATTCCGGGTTTGCATAGTGCTGCCGGTTGAAGAGGTTCTGTATGTCGGTGCGGAACTGGAACGTGCGACTGCCGCCCAGAGAGAACGAGCGCGCGATGCTCATGTTCGTCATGGAGAAGCTTTGACCACGAACGCCATCAACCCGGAACGGGAAGACTCGCTTCTGGAACGCGGCGGGCTGGCTCGCCGTCGCTTTCACGAACCCGGCCTCGGTGTTGAACCACGTCTTCGACGGGTCGATCGTGCCATCGTCCTGAAGCGCGATCTCGGGCTTGTCCTTCCTGATGTCCGCCAGGTTGCCGTTGAAGAAGATGTTGCCCCAATTGAGCAGCGCCCCCGGCTGATACTCGTACGTGCCGCTGACACTCCAGCCGCGGGCGAGCTGCGAAAGCACCCCGCGCTGATTCAGGAATGCCCTGCCCGGACCGAACGGCAGCTCGTAGGCGGCAACGCCGGTTACGCGCCACGGCCGGCCGTTATTGTTGGTCTGCCACAGCGTCGGTTCCCGGTCGAACTCGTGTACCGTCCGGTTCTCCGTAATCCGGTTTGCCGAAAACGCAGCGTGTCCAGTTACGCCGTAGGCGAACCGCTGCGTCAGGACGACTTCCAGCGTGTGAGCCTTGATCACACCCAGCGGCTGGTCCAAGTAGGTCAGGTTGTTCATGTGGGGAAACGCGCGCAGGAGGCGTTGGCGCTGGATGGTGGGGGACGTCGTGAACAGCTGGGACCCCAGCAAGCGCTGGTAGAGCTGCGGATTGGTCGTTTGCAGCGCCGCATACGCCGGGAGGTTGAGGTTAAAGGGGTTCGTTACATTCTGAGTGAGGTAGTCGTTCGCAGAGGTGTCACGGAAATTGGAGCTGTTCCAGTACTGCTCCGGCAGGTAATCCTGACGGATGGAAATTCCCTGCCGGTCGGCGTACGACCCCGAGTACGCCAGCTCGAGCGCCGTCCGGCTGGCGATTTCGCGCTGCCACGACAGGCGCCAGCGCTGGACGCGCGCGTGCTTGCGATTGGCATTCTCCGCCGAGAATGCGCGGCCGAGCATGGTGTCGACACCCAACGCGTCGCCGAGGACGTTTTCGTACCGGCTGCCCGTACTGGCGCGCACCGGAAACGGATCGGCGATCGGCAGAATGCCCTTCCTCGGATCGCCGAGCAGGAACGTGCGACCAAAGTCGGTGCTCAGCTGATTGGTGGTCGTGACGTTGAACCCCTCCAGATTCGGAGTCCAGTCTCGGGCGTTGAGCGTGTCGTAGTACATCCCGTATCCGCCCTTGACCGCCATCTTCTCGCCCAGCCGATAGCCGAACGACACCCGCGGCATCCACAGCGCCTCGGGTTTCCATGACCGGTCGTCGTAACCGTTCGCGCCCGCGTAGACCGTGCCTCCCTGGATGTTGAAGGCGCTCGCCGGCAGCGCCGGGTCGGGATTGGCGGCGTAGGCGGCCTCGGCGATCGCGGCGATCGAGACTTCCGCCTCGGGATCAAACCAGAGCAGCGCCCGGTTTCTCGTTTCCTTGATGCCGTTCTCGTACTCGAACCGCAGGCCCATGTTGACGGTGAGGTTGCGGCCGAGGCGCCACGTGTCCTGCACGAATGTGCCGAAGTAGTTGTTGCGCACGTCGAAGCCGCTGTCGTCGGAGATCGATACCGAAGTCGGGATGCCCAGCATGAACGCGGCCAGGCTCAGTCCGACTTGCTGCGCCGGGAACACGTTCGTGGTGTCCGCGGCGCGGGTATAGCTGTTGTCGTAGTTGAACGTCCCCATGTTGCCGGCGCCATCGCGGGCCGTCCGCTGCGCCCACTGGATATCGACGCCGCCGCGCCAGGTATGCGACCCGCGCGTGCTGGTGAGGTTCGACTGGCCCTGGTACGTCGTCACCCAGATGCCGCGATCGACCGTGCCGCCCATGCCCTGGTAGGCGCCAAAGAAGGGCGGAGCGCCGAAGTTCTGCTGCGGCAGGATGCACTCGAAGCGCTCTTGACAAAACTCGTCCATGTAGACGGGCAGGCCGATCGAGGTCGGCGTGTAGTTGACCAGGTTCTTGCGCGTGTCCCGCTGATGCGCGCGGTTACCTGAGAGCTGCGTGTCGAGCAGCGTCGCGGCGCTCAGCACCTTCGTCCACGTGCCGGTGGCGGACCAGCTGAAGCGGGCACGCGCCACGTCGTGCAGACCGCGGAACTGCGGATCAGGCGAGTCGTAGGTCCAGTCGACGAGCGACGACTCGAGGAATCGGTTGCCATTCACGCGCACGAAGAAGCGCGAACTGTCGGACTGGTTGTAATCGACGCGGAGGCTGCCCTGCGTGTTGTGCGGCTGGTCGGGTTCCGCTGCGCGGTAGTAGTTGTTGACCGGTTGCTGCGTCGGCGACAGGAAATTCGTGTTCGGCGCCGGCACCATCGCCTGGTAGAGCCCGAAAGCCGGGTTCTTGTACGTGCCGTCCGGGTTCATGAACCGATCCTTAGGAATGATGTTCCCGGGGAACGGATCACGAATGACGCGACCGGGACGAAGCGGATCGGGCCGCGTCGTCAACGGATCATAGATCTGATACTGATGATGGCCGGGCGGCGTGCTCGCATTGGCTCCGGACGGCAGCAGCAGCAGGTCGGAGAAATCGCCCTCGAGGTGCTTCCGGTTCGCCGGCACCGTGGAAGTGCCGGCCAGGCGTCCCGGCGCCGAGTCGTCCGACTTCGAGTAGTTGGCGAAGAAGAAGACCTTGTTGCGGCCATCGAGAATCTTCGGGATGAGGAGCGGCCCCCCGAGCGTGAAGGCACCGATGTGAGAGCGGCCCGAACGCCACGCATCTTCCTGATCCGGACGCGTCTTGAACGTCGCTTGCTGCTGGATATTGGGCGAGTTCAACTGGTTGTTCCAGTGCGTGTAGTTGCCCGAACCACGCAGCGTGTTCGTTCCGCTGCGCGTCGCCATCGATATGGTGAGTCCCGTCCCGTGCCCCTGCGAGGCATCGAAGTTCGACGTCTCGATGCGAACCTCCTCGATCTGGTCGGAATTGGGCGAGCTCGCAAGGCGGCGACCGAAGCCGTTGTTCATGGCGCCGTCGATCGTGTAGAGGTTGCCGGTATTGCGATTATCGAAGCCGCTGCCGGTGCCGACCTGGCCGCCCGCTGCGGCGGTGGTGCCTTCCATGTATCCCTGGAAGATGTTCTGCACCTCGGCTTCTGCCGGTGCCACGCCAGGCGTGAATCGCGACAGCATGATCGGCATGTTCGAAAACATCGGCAGCGCTTCGACCAGGCGGCGATCGAAGTTCTGGCCAGAGGAAACGGTCGTCGTGTCGATCAGCGGCGCATCCGCCGTCACCTCGATCTGCTCGGAGATCTGACCGACTTCGAGCTTCACCGTCAGACTGAGGGTTTGACCGACGGCCAGCGAGATGCCCGTCTGGGTGAACGACTTGTACCCCGGCAGCTCGACGCGCACAGCGTAGGTGCCGGAGTTCAGCAGGAGCGCCTCGAAGTATCCCCTTTCGTTGGTGACCAGCTGCTGCGTCTGATTGGTGCCGGTATTGATGATTCTCACCGACGCACCAGGAACGACACCGCTCTGGTCCTCAACGATCCCGTTGATGTTGCCGCGGGTTTCCTGCGCTGCTGCCGTCGCGGGCAGCACGGCCAGCAGCAAAGCAAGCCATACCAGTCGTCGCATGCGGTCCTCCTCCGCTTGAGAGCTCTATCGCCGCGCGGTCATCAACACCCTCGCCACCTCGTCGAATGCCGGCTTCGGCTGGCGCTGTCGATCCCACAGCAGCGGGTGGTTCACGCGTCCGCGGTTCAGCCACGAGTCGCCATCGCTGACGCCCCAGAAGGTGACGCGGCTGATGTCATCGCGATGCTTCAGCAACACACGGAAGGCGTCGCCGTAATAGCGCGCGAGCGCCTGCTGCATGTCGTCGGGCAGGCCATTCGCATACGGGTTCGATTCGGGCGAGGGCGGCTGACCCCGTGCCGGCTGCCCTGGCGGCAGCAGGTTGACATCCAGCTCGGTGATCATCACCTTCACGCCGGTCGCGCCCAGCTCGGTGATCGCCTGATCGAGGTCCGCAGCTGTTGGCAGGTTGAGCCGCCAATGCCCCTGTTCACCGACCGCGTCGATGCGGATGCCGCGCTGCTGCAGATCCTTGATGATGCGAATGGCGCCCGCGCGCTTCTCGGGTCTGGTGACGAGGTTGTAGTCGTTGTAATAGAGTTCGGCGTTCGGATCGGTCTCACGGGCGAACTGGAAGGCCTGTGCGACGTAGTCGTCGCCGATGCCACGCCGCCACGGTGAGTCGCGCAGCGTGCCATCCTCGCTCAGCGCCTCATTGACCACGTCCCAGCCGCGAATCCTTCCTTTGTAGCGGCCGACCACGGTCGCGATGTGCGTCTGCAGCCTGGCCAGCATCGTGGCGCGGTCCGCGAGCGTGCCATCCGGCGCGTCCCACACCCAGCGCGGCGTCTGCGAGTGCCAGACGAGGTTGTGGCCGATCACCGCCATGCCACGATCACGGCCAAAGGCCACGTACCGATCCGCCGGTTCGAACGTGTAGCGATCAGGCTCGGGATGCAGGCTCTGGAACTTGAGCGCGTTCTCTGGACTGATGGTGTTGAATTGCCGGGTGACGAGATCGACGGCCACCGTGTCCCGGCCATCAACCTGGTTCTGATTGAGTGCGGCGCCGATCAGCCAGTCAGCGGGGACGATGTCTTTGAGCGCGATGGTCTGCGCCGCCGCGCCGGCCATCGCCACCGACCGGAGCGGGCGCGCCATCGCTGCAGCGGCCGCCGCCGCCAGCGCCGCCGCAAAGGCGCGGCGCCCCATTCTGGCTGGCGTTCCTGGTTGCGTATAGCGAAACGGCCGTTGCATATGGCCCGTGATGGCGCGGACCTTAACACTGATTGCGCCGCAAGACAACGGCAAACATCGCCGCCAAACCGACAGCGTCCGATGTATCCTTGGACCACGCGTTTCGGAATGAGCGGCAAAGCCATCCACGACACACCGGCGATCCAGAGTCTCGACCGCGGTCTGGCGATCCTCGAAGCGGTCGCCGCCTCGTCCCAGCCGGTGCCGCTGAAGCACCTCACCGATCTGATCGGCATCGACCGCAGCAGCGTCTTCCGGCTGGCGAACACGCTGCGCCAGCGGCGCTTCCTGGCCAATCCGAAGGACAGCAAGGACTACATCCTCGGCCCGACGGCGTGGCGGTTGTCACGCCGCTATGGCCGCAACATGCTCGGCACCTTCTTTCACCACTGTCTGCAGGAGCTGACCGACACCCTCGGCGAGACGTCACACTTCACGGTTCGCGAGGGCGTCGAGGTGTTCTTCATCGACCATCAGACCCCGACCGGGCAGGTGGTCTCGGTCGCGGGGCAAACCGGAGAATTCGCACCGCTGCACTGCACCGCGCACGGAAAAGCGCTGCTTGCCGACCACGATCTCGACGCCCTGCGCGACCTCCTCGGGCGGGCTCCGCTGCGGGGCTACACGCGCACGACAGTGAAGTCGCTCACGCGTCTGGCCCAGGTGTGCGCGGACGTGCGCGCGGAGGGCTTTGCCTTCGACGACGGCGAATACATCGCCGAAGTGCGGTGCGTGGCCGCACCCATCCGCGATCCCCAGGGAGAGATCGTCGCCTCGGTCGGCATCTCCTCGCCGGTGACGCGGCTGAACAGCCGCGCCGTCGCCCGCGCCGCGACCGAAGTCAAGAAGACGGCCCGCGCCATCAGCACGTCGCTCGCCGGCTGACCGGCCCCGATCAGACTTCGTCGTACAGCACGACCGGGTAATCCTTCTGCGTCTTCATGGTCCGCTCGACGAGCGGCCAGACTCGCTGGTGCTCTGTCGATGCAATCCATTTCTGCCGCAGCTCCTCGCTTTCGAACTCGAGCTCGAAACGGTAGTTGTGCTCAACGGGCGCTTTCCCCTGGATGAAGCTCCGCCGCTTCAACATCGTGACGCGGATGTACCCCTCGTGCTTGACCGCTTCCGGCACGAACGTGTTGTGAAACGCGTCGAGCATCTCGCGTTCGCGTGCGGCCGGGACGTCCATTTCCACGAAGAGTCGAATGTGCTTCGTCTGCGCACGCGCCGAGGCGGCGAAACGGCCGAAGCCGAGCGCGGCCGCTGCCGTGAGAAAGGCCGACTGCAGGATTCCCCGTCTGTTCACGTCCCCTCCAGAGTAGGCTGCGATCCGCCTGGCGGTCGCAGCGTGGACAACACCAGTCAGCGCGGCGCGCCGGTGAGCAACTGGGTCTTTGCGGCCATATCTTTGGCGACGCCCATCACGAATAACTCGAGCGGCATCGAACCACTGTTCGTGAACTGGCTGGATTCGCCAATCCGAATCGGGATGGCGTCCCCGGGGCCCACCGCCGCCGTCTCGGACGCAGCGCCCTTCACCGTCACCGTTCCCGCGCCCGCCAGCACGTAGTACGCCTCGCCGACCGTGTCGTGCGCGACCGCGGGCGTCGACGTACCCGGCGGGACGAGGACATGATCGACGTAGGACCACGTCGTCGAGAACACCGCCGGGCCCAGCAC
>Ga0111539_10010761_pt1 | contig 11515 bp, 9 predicted proteins | sample RhiMethybrSRZTD1_FD_79667 | JGI IMG/M metagenome (GOLD analysis project Ga0111539, IMG submission 79667) | Populus rhizosphere microbial communities from Tennessee, USA - Rhizosphere MetaG P. TD hybrid SRZTD1 (version 2) (version 2) | ecosystem: Host-associated > Plants > Roots > Rhizosphere >...
CCGTCAACGCCGCGGCGGCATGCCGCGCACGCTGCGCCTCACGCTCGACGCCGTCGGCATCGGCACGCGAGACGTACAACTCGACGAGGAACTCGGCCATGCACCCGACGGTAGGGCGGGCCGATCACGGGCGAAACCGCGGATGCCCCCAGTGTTTTCGGGGCTCCGACCCCAGTGCGGTTATCCGAACCCGAGCGCGGGGACTAGGGCCCGCCCTCGACGGGTGTGCTCGCCGCGAGCCGGCTCGCGAGCTGCGCGCGCGAGCGGATCCCGAGCTTTGCGTACGTCTTCGAGAGGTGGAACTCGACGGTACTGACGGTCACGACCAGCGCCTGCGCGATCTCCTTGTTCGCGAGGCCCTGCGCGGCCAGCTCCGCGACGCGACGCTCCGCACGCGTCAGCTCGCCGGCATCGGGCGTGCGGCGCGCTCCGACGCGCGAGAGCTCGTCGCGGACAGCCTCGGCCCAGCCCGTCGACCGGAGCCGGTCGAACTCGGCGGCCGCGCGCTCCAGCGTGTCGCGCGCCGCCCCCCACTTCCGGTGGCGTCGCTGGGCGCGGCCGAGCGCGAGCAGGGACCTGGCCGCCTCGAACCGCAGACCGAGGCTCGCGTATTCGAGCGCCACCTCGTCGAGCTCCTGCACCGCGGCGTCGTCGTACGTGGACGTGAGGCGAATGACCGCGTGACACCGCCGCGCCGTCGCGATCCCCCACGGATGATCCTGCGCCTCCGCGAGCTCCGCGAGCCGCCCGGCGACCGCGGTCGCCTCGTCGAGCTCGGCGAGGTCGACGAGCGCCTCGACCAGCTCCGGCGCCGCGGGGAACGCTCCCCGGTCGTTCACGCCCTCGTTCTCGGTGTGCGCCCAGACCCACCGCAGCGCCTCGGCCGCGAGATCGGGCTCACGGGAGAGGAGGCGCGACATGCCGAGCGCGCGCGTCGCCTCCAGCCGGTCCCAGTTCGACCCCGTCTGCTTGGCGCGCCCGATCGCCTCGTCGGCCCACCGGACGGCATCGGTCGTGTCGCCCCTGCCGACTGCGAGAAGCGCGCGGCAGCGCTCGTACATCGGCCACAGGAGCAGCGTGCTGTCCGAGGACTCGGCCCACTCGTCGAGGAGACGGGCCGCCGCGTCCCAGCCGCCGGCCCGCAGCTCGAGCTCGCACACGTGCAGGCGCTGGAGCGCGTACGACGCGGGCTCCCCGCGCTCGTCCGCCATGTCGAGGAGCTGCGTCAGCGCGTCCCGCGCCTCGTGGATGGACCCGCGCCACACGAGCCGCTGCACGGCCACGCGCTCCGGCGACGGCGCCATGTAGTAGGCACTCTCGCGCGTGAGCTCACGGAAGCGGTCGCAGAGATCGTCGACCGGTCGTCCGCCGAGGCTCCTCGCCCACGCGAGCGCGTAGAGCACGGGGCGCTCGGCGTCGTCGTCGACGCTGCGGGCGAGCGCGAGCGCCTCCTCCGCCCATGCCTCGGTCATGCCGATTCGCTCGACCCGGACGGCCGCCACGTTCGCGGCGAGCTCGCCGAGCACCGCCGCGCGGAGCCGCGGGTCCTCCGTGCTCTCGGCGAGCGCGCGCTCGAAGAAGTCGAGGATCTCGCGATTGCTCCGGACGTCGGCGCCGGTGAGGAGGAACCATGCTCGCGCGCGCGCGGGACCCGGCGGCAGCGAGTCGACCACCGGCGTCAGGAGATCGCTCATCCGCTGCTTCTCGCCCGCGACCTCGAGGAGGTGGCCGAGCTCGAGCAGCCGGTCCACGCGCGCCGGGTCGTCGTCCGGCGTGAGCCGGAGCGCCTGGTCCGCGAGCTCGGCGGCGGCCTGAGCCGCTCCGCGCCGTGCAGCTGCGGAAGCCGCGGCCGAGACGGTTGCAGCGAGCGCGCCCTCCGGCTCCTCCGCGGCGAGCGCGAGGTGACGTGTCCGAAGCTCGCCGTCGGGAACCGTCTCCGCGACGAGGCGATGGATCGCACGGCGCTCGGCGGCCGGACAGTCGCGGGCCGCCGCAGCCGCGATCAACGGGTGCGATGCGCGCACGTGGTCGCCGTCGACGACGAGCACTCCTGCCTCGACGGCCTGGGTGAGCGCGCTATCGCCGGCGAGCTGCGTGAGCTGGCCGAGCCGGAGGTCGGGGCTCAGCGCGACGATCGTGAGCAGCCGTCGCGGCGCCTCTGCGAGCGCGGCAACGCGTGTTCCGAGAAGCTCCTCGACCCGCTCGGGGACCGGCAGCTCCGCGCCGATCGCGGGCACGCCGTCGGCGACGAGCGTGCGGCCGAGCTCGAGAGCGAACAGCGGGTTTCCGAGCGTCGCGTCGTACAGCCGTCGCATCACGGGACGGGACAGGCTGAGCCCGAGCCGCTCGAGGAGGAGACGGCGCGTCCCGCCGAGGCTCAGGCCGCCGAGCTCGAGACGCTCGATCCCCCGCAGCTCGAGCGCCTGCTCGAGTGCGGTCGCCCGGCCCGGGCGCCGCGCGAGCAGAAAACGCACGCGGTCGCCCTCCAGCCGACGCGCCGCGAACGCGAGCGCCGAGGCGGACGCCTCGTCGAGCCACTGGATGTCGTCGAGCGCGACGAGCAGGCGATCCTTGTCCGAGACCGAGCGGAGGGCGTTCAGGAGGCCGACCGCGACCGCGCTCGCCGGCGCCGCGTCACCGGTCGGTGTCCGGCGGAGGAGCGCAACCTCGAGCGCCTCGAGCTGCGGCGCGGGAAGGCTCCCGAGCTCGTCGGCGCCGACAGGGTCGAGGACGTCGATCAACGCCCCGAACACGAGCCTCGCCTCCGCGTCGCTCGGTCGCGCCGAGAGGACACGTGCGCCGTCGCGATGCGCCTCCGCGACGCCGGTCTCCCAGAGCGTCGTCTTGCCGATCCCGGGCCAGCCGGTGAGGACGAGTGCAGCGTCACCGTCACCGCGCAGGAAGGCACGGAGGGTGGCGAGCTCGCGCTCCCGGCCGACGACACCCGAGCCCGGAGGTGCGTCCGGGGGAGTGCTCAGAGCCGCTCGACGACGGCCGCTATGGCCTGGCCCTGACCGATGCACATCGATGCGATCCCGTAGCGCTCCTCGCGCCGCTCGAGCTCCGCGAGCAGCGTCGCGGTGATGCGGGCGCCGGTGGCGCCGAGCGGATGGCCGAGCGAGATCCCGCTGCCGTTCGGGTTCACGTCGCCCGCGACCCACCGCTCGTGCAGGTCGGTGTCCGCGAGGAACTGGAGGACGACGGAGGCGAAGGCCTCGTTCACCTCGATGACCGCGATGTCGTCCCAGCCGAGACCGGCCTTCGCGAGCGCGCGCTCGCATGCGATCGGATTGCCGTGGAGCATGCGGTACGGGTCGACCCCCGCGATCCCGAACGACACGAAGCGCCCGCGCGGCTCGAGCCCGAGCCGCGTTGCCGCGCCCTCGCTCGTCACCAGCATCGCCGAGGCGCCGTCGACGATCGCGCTCGAGTTGCCCGCTGTGACCTTCCCGTCCTCCTTGAAGGCGGGCTTCAGCGCGGCGAGCTTCTCGAGCGACGTGTCGCGGCGGGGATTCTCGTCGACGGCGACGAGGACGGCCGCGCCGCCGGCGCCGACCTCGACGGGCACGATCTCGCGCTCGAAGCGGCCCTCGTCGATCGCGGCGATCGCACGCCTGTGCGACTCGTACGAGTACTCGTCGAGCTGCTCGCGCGACAGGCCCCACTCGTCCGCGATGACCTCGGCCGAGATGCCCTGCGGGACGACCTCCCAGTGCTCGTAGAGCTTCGGCGAGAAGCCCTCGAAGCCGTTCGCCGTGAGGTTCGACCCCATCGGCACGCGCGACATCGACTCGACGCCCGAAGCGACGACGACGTCGAGATGCCCCGCCTGGATCGCCGACGAGGCGCCGAACGCCGCCTGCATCGACGAGCCGCACTGCCGGTCGATCGACGTCCCGCAGACCGTCTCGGGCCAGCCCGCGACGAGCGCGGACATCCGGGCGACGTTGAGCGCCTGCTCCCCGACCTGGCTGACGCAGCCCATCTGGACGTCCTCGATCTCGCCCGGATCGAGATCGTGGCGGGCCACGAGCCCGTTCAGGACCTGGGCCGCGAGCTCGTCGGCGCGGACTCCCGCGAGAGCGCCGTTGCGGCGTCCGATCGGGGTGCGAACGGCGTCGATGATGAGCGCGTCGGTCATGGGGTCACGGTACCACTGAGGCACGTCTTCCACTGCACCCGGAGCGCCGCCGGCTTGCGGAAGACGAGGCCCGTCGGCCGGGTGTCGACGGACGGGTCGAGGCGGAGCCCGGGTAGGCGCTCGAGGGCCCGGCTGAGCGCCACTCGCGCCTCGAGCCGCGCGAGGTGCATGCCGAGGCAGACGTGCGGCCCCTGGGCGAACGCGGCCTGGAGCTTCGTGTTCGCACGGAGGACGTCGAACCGGTGCGGGTCCGCGAAGGCGGCCGGATCCCGGTTCGCCCCTGCGAGGGAAACGCGTACGAGCTCACGACGGCCGATCCGCACCCCGCCGAGCTCGACCTCCCGCGTCGCGTACCGGTCGACGACGGCGGCGGCAGGCTCGAGTCGCAAGGACTCCTCGACGGCGCTCGCAGCGAGCGCCGGGTCGCGTTCGAGCGCCGTCCGCGCCGCGTCGCTCGAGAGGACGTGGTGGAAGAGGTTCGCGATCATGCCGTCCGTCGTCTCGATCCCTCCGAACAGCAGAACGGCCGCGTTCGAGACGACCTCCGCCCGACCGAGAGCGCCCGCACCGCGGGCCGAGGCCCCGAGTAGGGTCGTGACCGGCTCACGGTCGAGCACCGGCTCGAGCGCGCCGGCGAGCTCACCGAACGCCGTGCGGCCCTCCCCGGTCGGCTCGACCCCGGCGGTGATGTCGGTGACGGCCGCGACGATGCCGCGATACCAGCCGAGCGGTACCTCCGCGGGAAGGTCGTCGAGGCCGAGGGCCGCGGCCATCACCGAGACGGACAACGGCCCGCTGAGCGTCTCGCGGAGATCCGCCTCCCCGGCCGGGGCGATGGCGTCGAGGAGGCGATCGCACTCCGTCTCGACGAGGGACGTGAAGCGCTCGCGCACGGCGTCGAGTCGGAACGGACGTGCGAAGGGGGAGCGATGCCGCTCGTGCTCGGCGCCGTCGAGCGACAGCATGCTGGGCCCGACGACCTGACCCGTCGAGAAGCGCGGATCGTCGACGGTGAACGTCTCCGCGTCGCGCATGACCGCGAGCGCCTGGTCCCGCGGCGTGACCAGCCAGCCCTCGAGCACCGGAAGCCACGACACCGGCTCGCGCTCGCGGAGCCGGTCGAGGAGCTCGTGCGGGCTCGGGCCCTCGAGCTCGGCGATCGTCGCCGAGGCGCCGACCGGATACGAGGAGCGCCCGGCGTCCACGCCGGAAGTCTCGCAAGGCGGCATAGACTGGCGGCATGGCGACCACTGCCACGGAGCGGAAGCTGCTGCTCGACGGTGAGTGGGTCGAGACGGGCGACTGGCTCGAGGTGGCGTCGCCCTACGACGGATCGGTCGTCGCACGCGTCGCGAAGGCAGGTGCAGTCGAGGCCCGCGCGGCGGTCGACGCGGCCGAGCGGGCGATGCGCGACCCGCTTCCCGCGCACAAGCGGGCCGAGATCCTCGTGCGCGTCGCCGGCGCGCTCGGCAAGCGGGCCGACGAGGTGGCGCGGCAGATCGTCGCCGAGGCGGGCAAGCCGCTCAAGGCCGCCCGCGTCGAGGTCGCCCGCGCGATGTCGACGTACACGATGGCCGCGGTGGAGGCACGGAAGCTCGCCGGGGAGATGATCCCGATGGACGCGAGCCAGGCCGGCGAGGGCAAGCTCGCCTTCACGCAGCGCCTCCCGATCGGCGTCGTCGGCGCGATCAGCCCGTTCAACTTCCCGCTCAACCTCGTCGCGCACAAGATCGCGCCCGCGCTCGCCGCCGGCTGCGCCGTCGTCTTGAAGCCCGCGTCGCAGACGCCGCTCTCCGCGCTTCTCCTCGCCGAGCTCGAGCACGACGCCGGTCTGCCCGCGGGCTGGTTGAACGTCCTTGTCGGGCCGGCTTCCGAGATCGGCGACGTGCTCGTCGACGACGAGCGCGTCAAGCTCATCACGTTCACGGGCTCCGCCGGTGTCGGCTGGAAGCTCCGCGAGCGCGCGCCCCGAAAGCGGGTCAACCTCGAGCTGGGCAATGCGACACCGGTGATCGTCGAGGCCGACGCGGACGTCGACGACGCGGCGACCCGCTGCGCGGCGAACGCGTTCTCGTTCGCCGGCCAGAGCTGCATCTCGGTGCAGCGGATCTACGTCCAGCGGAGCGTCTACGACGCGTTCCGCGCCGCATTCGTCCCGCGGGTCGAGGCGCTCGTCGTCGGTGACCCCGCGGACGAGGCGACGGACGTCGGGCCGCTCATCTCGGAGTCCGAGCGCGAACGCGTGCAGAGCTGGATCGAGCAGGCGCGTGACAGCGGCGGCACGATCCTCACAGGGGGCCGCCTCGAGGGCGACCTGCTGCTCCCGACCGTCGTCGAGCAGCCGCCGCAGGACGCGAAGCTCTCGTGCGACGAGGCCTTCGGGCCCGTGTGCACGCTGCAGCCGTACGACGAGCTCGACGAGGCGATCGAAGCCGCCAACGCGACGCGCTACGGCCTCCAGGCCGGGATCTTCACGACGAGCCTCCGCAGCGCGTTCACCGCGTCGAGCCGGCTCGAGTTCGGCGGCGTGACCGTCAACGAGGCGCCTACCTTCCGGGCCGACCAGATGCCGTACGGCGGCGTGAAGGACTCCGGCAACACCCGCGAAGGGCCGGCGTGGGCCGTGCGGGAGATGACGGAGGAGCGGCTCGTCGTCGTGCAGCTCTGAGGCGCGCAGGCGTCGCGTCTATCCTCAGCGCCGATGCCCCTCTTCAGCCGCAAGCCGCCGGCACCCGCCCCGAGCGAGCTGCGCCGCGAGCGCCGGGCGCTGCTCCTCCTCCGCGAGGACCGCCTGCGCGACCTCGGCGGGCTGACGCTCGAGATGTACCGGCGCGACCAGTTCAACGAGGCGCTCGTCGTCGAGCGCTGCGCCGAGCTCGTCGCGATCGAAGCCCGCGTGTCCGAGATCGACGCGCTCGTCTCGGGGGCCGGCCTCCGACGGCGCCAGCAGGCGATCTGCGCGTGCGGCGCGCCCATCCTGATCGGCGCGCGCTACTGCCCGAGCTGCGGGCGCGCGCTGGACGACGACGGCGCGAGCGGCGAGGACACGGACGCGTGACGGCCGAGGCCACGTGCCCTCGCTGCGGAGGTCGCGTGGCCGCGCTCCAGGAGTACTGCCTCGAATGCGGGCTCCGGCTGCCCGGACGCTCGCGTCTCGGCCCGCTGCCGACCGAGACGAGGGACCTCCGCCTGCGTGTCGTCGCTCTCGCGTGCATCGCGGTTGCAGGCGCGGGCGTCGCAATCGCCGCGGTCGACACGGACGAGGGACCCGAGCCGATCCTCACCGCCACGGGCGGCAGCGTCACGACGCCGGCCGCGCCACGCGCGCGCCTCGCCCAGTGGCCGCGCGCGGCGCGCGGCTGGACGATCGTCCTCGTCTCGGTCCCCAAGGCCAAGGGGCGCGACGAGGCCGTCGCGGTGGCCCAGCACGCCCGCGTGAGCGGCCTTCGAACGGTCGGCGTCCTCGACTCGTCGCAGTTCGCGAGCCTCCGGCCCGGGTACTGGATGACCTTCTCCGGGAGGTACCCCAGCGAGGCCGAGGCGACCGGCCTGCTCCGCCGCGCGCGCATCGCCGTGAAGGGTGCCCGCGTGCAGCGCGTCGAGCCCTGAAAGCCGTGTCGACTCGTTCTCCGGGAGGACAACGATCGTGACCGAGTTTGTAACACGGGGCCGAACCGGGTAGACTCGATCCCGGACCGGCGATTGGCCCCGCTTTCGAGCCAGGCGGCCGACGCGAACGACGGACGGGAGACGAATCCGTATGGAGGCCAATCTCGCGCAGTTGCAGTCGTGCATGTATCAGTACTCGCGTGCGATCTACCGCTCGGTGAAGGACCTGATCGACCCCTATGTCGACACCCCGACGCGCCTCGAGTACCGCCGTGCAGTGCTCTGCGAGTGCGAGGAGACGATGACGCGCCTCGCCCAGGATCCGCACTACTTCGCGCGTCCGGATCGCTCGCTCTTCCAGGACATTCGCCGCTTCTTCCCGATCACGGCGCAGGCGCACGTCGCCTGGGCGGTGGGCCAGGGCGTGACGGCAGCGGTCGAGTTCATCGAGGCGCAGCTGGAGGCCGGTCTCCTCGACGGCGGTGTCGCCCGGTGCAAGGCGACGACCCGCAAGGGCAAGGCGTGCCAGCGGACGCCGCTTCCCGGCCGGGACTACTGCCCGTCGCACCAGCACCTCGAGCGCACGACGCTGCCGCAGCGCGCGGCCGCCGTCGCCTAGGCGCCTCCGATCGCTCCCGCGACGCATGAGCGGACGCGTGCTCGGGCGCGCGACCGACGGTAGGCTCAACGCCACGTGTCGCATGACGCCGACAAGCTGATCCGTCAGCTCTCGCTCGTCGCCTTCCTGATGGCGGAACGGCGGCCGCTCACCGCGCGCGACGTGAAGGGGAACGTCGAGGGCTACTCGGAGATGTCCGACGAGGCGTTCGCGCGTCGCTTCTACTCCGACCGCGCCGAGCTGACCGCGCTCGGCGTGCCGCTCAACTCCCAGCGCGACGAGTTCACGGGCGAGGAGCTCTACACGCTTCGCTCGGAGCACTACTTCCTCTCCGAGCTCGACCTCGCCGACGACGAGCTCGCGGCGCTCCAGACCGCGCTCTACACGCTCGAGGGGAAGTTCGCGTATGCGGAGCCGCTGCGGCTCGCCCTCCAGAACCTCGCGCTCGGACGCCCGGGCTTCCGGCATGCGCCCACCGACACGGCCGAGCGCGTGCGCGTCACGGCGCCCGACTACTCCCCGGAGCTCGCGGCCCGTCTGTCGAAGCTCGAGGCCGCGATCTCGAAGCAGCGCACGATCCAGTTCCGCTACTGGTCGCCGAGCCGCGACAAGGAGACCGAGCGGAGGCTCAACCCGTATGCGCTCCGGCTCGACGAGGGCGTCTGGTACATCGTCGGCCACGACCTCGACCGCGACGCGACCCGGACGTTCCGCATCTCTCGTGTCCGCTCGGACATCCGGTTCGCGACGCGCCGCGAACGCGACTTCCGGCAGCCCGAGGAGTTCGACGTGGAGGCGCATCGCATCCCGGCCCCCTGGCAGATCGGCGCGGCGACGGGCACGGCCCGGATCGAGGTGCAGGGAGACACCGCGTGGTGGGTCCACCGCACGCTCGCCGCCGCGGGGACCGTGGAGGACGGCGTCTTCGAGACGGGCTACGCGAGCCTCGGGCCACTCGTGTCCTGGATCCTGCGTCAGAACGGCCGCGCGATCCCGCTCGAGCCGGCCGAGCTCCGCGACGAGGTCGCCGACGCGCTGCGGACGCTCCGCGACCGCCACACCGGAGCCGCACCCGAGCCGGCGCGCGAGCGCCGCGTCGAGGCCCGCCAGTCCGCGGCCGAGCGGCAGCCCGCCGGCCCCGTCGCACCGGAGCGCTTCGGCGTCCTCCAGGCGCTCCTCGCGCACCTGCTCGCCGCCTGCGGCGACGACCGGCGCGCGATCCTCGACGCCGACGAGCTCGCACAACGCTTCACGATCCCGAGGGAAGAGCTCCAGGAGACCCTCTCCCTCCTCAACCTCGTCAACTTCGGCGGCGGGTGCTACACGGTCTACGCGGAGGTCGACGAGGAGACCGGTCGCGTCCGGGTGGACAAGGAGCTCTACGGCGACGTCTTCCGCAAGCCGCCGAAGCTGACGCCGCTCGAGGCTCGGGCGATCCGCCTCGCGATCGAGTACGTGGGGCCGACGATCGCGGCCGACGCGCACACGCCGCTCGACCGCGTCCGGCGAAAGCTGGAGGAGACCTTCGGGCAATTCGACTTCGCTCCGACCCCTGCGAGCCGCGCCGCCGACGACGAGGAGGCACTCGTCAAGACGCTCTCCCAGGGCGCGGAGAAGCGACGCCTCGTCGAGCTCGAGTACCTCAAGGAGGGCGAGGAGGAGCCGACGACGCGCCTCGTCGAGCCGTACACGATCGAGCGCGAGCTTCCGTTCTGGCGCGTCCACACCTGGGACCGCTCCGTCGACGGCCCGCGCACGTACCGGCTCGACCGGATGCGCTCGGCGAAGCTCACGGGCGAGCGCTTCGAGCCCCGGCCGGGCTTCGACCCGAACTACCTCGCCGAGCCGGCCGTCGCCAGGCTGTGGCACGCGCCGGCGATCGCCCGCTGGAAGCTCGAGCGTGGCGCCCGCCAGCTCACGGACAAGGCGGCGCTGTCGGAGGTCACGTTCAAGACGGAGGAGTGGCTCCTCTCGGAGGTGCTGTCCGACCGCGGCGAGACGGTCGTGATCGAGCCGGCGGCGATGCGCCGCGCGATCGTCGACCGCGCCCGTGCCCTTCAGTCCGAGCTCGGGGTCAGCGCCCGGCGGCGGAGGACGGTAGAGCGAGCCTGAACCGGGCGCCCGGCGCGCTGTCGGACACGTAGTCGAGCGAGCCTCCGTGGGCCTCGGCGATCGCGCGGCCGAGCCACAGCCCGTAGCCGGTCGATTCGGACGCGCTCGCGCCCCGGACGAACGGGTCGATGCCGGGCTCGACGCCCGGGCCGTCGTCCGAGACGGCGACGACGACCTCGCCCGCGCTCTCCCCCACCTCGATCGCGACCCGCGTCCCGTGCCGGAGGCCGTTCGCGACGAGGTTCGCGAGCACCTGGCGGAGGCGCGTCGCGTCCCCGTCGACGAGGGCTTCGGCGGAGGCGTGGACGTCGACTCCTGGGCCGGCGAGGCCCGTGGCGAGCGCGGCGACGTCGACCCGCCCGCGTCGGAGGGACAGGAGGTCTGGGTCCGTGAGGAGCCGCTCGATGTCGCGCCCGGCGGCGATCGCGAGGGCGACGAGGCGGCGTTGCTCGGACGGCTCGGTGATCCGCGGGGCGGCGTCGACGAGCGCCTCCAGGGCAGCGACGGGGCTCCGCAGCTCGTGCGCCAGGATCCGCAGCCGCTCCGCCGGGTCGACGGAGGTCATCCCGTGCGCTCCGCGATCGCCGCGACCGCTCGGCGCGCCGCCGCGGAGAGCACGGGGTCGGGATCGCCCGTGTGCTCCGCCGCGAGGGGCGCGTCGCCGGCCATCCCGACGTTGCCCAGGGCGACGAGCGCGTTCCGGCGGAGCCAGCGCGCGTCGTTCCGCGGGACGTAGAGCCGGTCCAGATCCTCGATCAGCGCGTCGCCGTCCCGGGTGAGCCAGTCGACGAGCGAGACGGCCGGGCGCGCCTCGTCGCCCGGCGACACGCCCGCGCGGCGCTTCTCGACCCCCCGGTTCCAGGGGCAGACGTCCTGGCAGATGTCGCAGCCGTAGACGCGGTCCTCGAGCGCGTCCATCACGTCGTCGGGCATGTCGCCGGGGGTCTGGGTCCAGTACGCGAGGCATCGCGTCGCGTCCAGCACGCCGGGCTCGTCGAGCGCGTCCGTCGGACACGCGTCGATGCAGCGCGTGC
>Ga0111539_10010763_pt1 | contig 11513 bp, 7 predicted proteins | sample RhiMethybrSRZTD1_FD_79667 | JGI IMG/M metagenome (GOLD analysis project Ga0111539, IMG submission 79667) | Populus rhizosphere microbial communities from Tennessee, USA - Rhizosphere MetaG P. TD hybrid SRZTD1 (version 2) (version 2) | ecosystem: Host-associated > Plants > Roots > Rhizosphere >...
GAGTTCCTCGCGAACATGTCGCACGAGCTGCGCACGCCGCTCAACAGCATCCTGATCCTCGGCCAGCAGCTGGCCGACAACGCGGACAGCAACCTGAGCCTGCGTCAGGTCGAGTTCGCCAAGACCATACACGGGGCCGGCACCGACCTGCTGAACCTGATCAGCGACATTCTCGACCTGTCGAAGATCGAGTCCGGCACGGTCACGGTGGAGTCCGAAGACCTGCTGTTCACGCACCTGCGCGAGACGATCGAACGCAACTTCCGGCACGAAGCGGAAGCCCGCACGCTGTCGTTCGTGACGGACTTCGACGCCAACGTCGGCCGTCACATCACGACCGACTCCAAGCGCCTGCTGCAGATTCTCAAGAACCTGCTGTCGAACGCCTTCAAGTTCACGTCGCACGGCAGCGTGCGGCTGCACGTGGGAATCGCGAAGGGCGGCTGGAGTGTGGATCACCCGGTGCTCAACCAGGCTGCGGCGGTCGTCGAATTCGCAGTCACCGACACCGGCATCGGCATCGCGGTGGAAAAGCAGAAGATCATCTTCGAAGCATTCCAGCAGGCCGACGCCGGCACCGCACGCAAGTACGGCGGCACGGGGCTGGGCCTCGCGATCAGCCGCGAGCTGGCGCATCTGCTCGGCGGCGAGCTGAAGCTGACGAGCGTGCCCGGCGCCGGCAGCACGTTCACGCTGTACCTGCCGATCGGCTACATGGGGTCGGCCTACGTGCCGAGCCCGGCGCAGTCCGGCCGCGTCGAGGCCAAGCCGATCTTCCAACCGATTGCGCTGCCTGCCGCGCGTGCGGAGGAGCTCAACGACGATCGCGAGAGCCTGCAGCCCGACGATCGCGTGCTGCTGATCATCGAAGACGATCCGCACTACGCGAAGGTGCTGCTGAATCTCGCGCGCGACACGGAGTTCAAGGCGATCGTGGCGAAGACCGGCATGGAGGGCCTGAGCCTCGCACGCAAGCACCGGCCGACCGCGATCTCGCTCGACGTGTTCCTGCCCGACATGCTCGGCTGGACCGTGCTCAATCAGCTCAAGCGCGACACCGCGACCCGGCATATTCCGGTGCAGATCCTCACTGTCGAGGAGGAACGCCAGTACAGCCTGGAGCGTGGCGCGTTCGCGTTCATGAACAAGCCCGCGACCACCGAAGGACTGGAAGCGGCGCTCCAGCGCATCAAGGAATTCGCGTCGCCGCGCATCCGCGAGCTGCTGGTGGTCGAGGACGATCCGACCGAGCAGATGAGCATCGCCGAGCTGATCGGCTTCGACGACGTGAAGATCACCGCTGTCGGCAGCGGCGCCGAGGCACTCGATGCGCTCAAGGAAAAGACGTTCGACTGCATCGTGCTCGACCTGCGGCTGCCCGACGTCTCGGGCTTCGAGCTGATGGAGAGCATCCAGCAGGACGAGCGGCTGCGCGACACGCCGATCGTCGTCTTCACCGGCCGCGAGCTGTCGCAGGCCGAGGAAGAGGAGCTGCGGCAGAAGGCAAAGAGCATCGTGCTGAAAGGCGTGCGCTCGCCGGAGCGTCTGCTCGATGAGACCGCGCTGTTCCTGCATCGCGTGATCACCGACCTGCCGCCCGCCAAGCAGCGCATGATCGAGACGCTGCACCAGTCGGACGAGCCGCTGCAGGACCGCAAGGTGCTGGTGGTCGACGACGACATCCGCAACATCTTCGCGCTCAACAGCCTGCTGGAGCGCCACAAGATGGCGGTGATCAGCGCGACCAACGGCCAGGACGCGATCAACCTGGTCGAGGGGACCGACGATCTGGCGCTGGTGCTGATGGACGTGATGATGCCGGAGATGGACGGCTACGAGACCATGCGGCGGATTCGCAGCAACCCGAAGTTCCGGTTACTGCCGATCATCGCGCTGACCGCGAAGGCGATGAAGGGCGACCGCGAGAAGTGCCTGGAGGCCGGGGCTTCGGATTACGTCGCGAAGCCTGTCAACACCGAGCAGCTGCTATCGTTGGTAAGGATGTGGCTGCACCGCTGAACGTATGACCGTATCGCACGACAACAGCGCAGTGGGCTCTCGCCTGCCACGCGTCCGCGCTGCGGACCGCGTGAACATCCTGCTGGTCGACGATCAGCCGGCGCGCCTGTTGTCGTACGAAACGATCCTCGGCGAGCTCGGGCAGAACCTGATCAGCGCGCGCTCCGGCGTCGAAGCGCTGGCGCGCCTGATGAAGGACGAGTTCGCGCTGGTGCTGCTGGACGTCAGCATGCCGGGCATGGACGGCTTCGAGACGGCCGCGATGATCCACGATCATCCGCGCTTCGAGCGCACGCCGATCATTTTCATCACCGGCGTGCACGACTCGGAGTTCGACCGTCTCAAGGGCTACAAGCTCGGCGCGGTCGATTATGTGTCGATCCCGGTCGTGCCCGAGATCCTGCGCAGCAAGGTATCGGTGCTGGTCGAGCTGTACTGCCAGCGAGTCGAGCTGCAGAAGCTCAACCGCAGCCTCGCCGACGCCAACGAGCAGCTGGAGCAGGCCAACACGACGCTGCAGGCCGAAAAGAACCGCGAGCTGGAAGCGCTGAACCTGCATCTGCAGAAAGCGAACAACGAGCTGGCGCAGTCGAACGAGGCGCTGCAGGCCGAGATCGCCGAGCGCGCCCGCGCCGAAGCGGCGCTGCTCGAAGCCGATCGCCACAAGGACGAGTTCCTGGCGATCCTGGCGCACGAGCTGCGCAATCCGCTCGCGCCGATCCGCAACGCCGTCGAGATCATGTCGCGCTTCCCGATCGACAACCCGAAACTGAAATGGTCGCGCGACGTCATCGATCGCCAGGCGATGCACCTGACGCGGCTCGTCGACGATCTGCTCGACATCTCGCGCATCACGCGCGGCACGATCAGGCTCGCGCAGGAACCGGTGCGCAGCGAGACGATCATCGCGCGCGCAGTCGAAGCGCTGCAGCCGATGATCGCCGAGCATCGCCACGAGCTGTCGATCGATTGTCCCGACGGCTCGCTGATGGTGCGCGGCGACCTCACGCGGCTGGTGCAGATCCTCGGTAACCTGCTCAACAACGCTGCGAAGTACACCAACGACGGCGGCCGCATTCACCTGAGCGTGCGGCGCGACGCTGGCTTCGTCGAGTTCCGCGTCAAGGACAACGGCATCGGCATCGCGCCGGGCTCGCAGGCGAAGCTGTTCAACCTGTTCTCACGCCTCGAGACGACCGACGATCGCACACCTGGCGGCCTCGGCATCGGCCTGGCGCTGGTGCGCAAGCTGGTCGAGATGCACTCCGGCGAAGTCGCGGTGCGCAGCGCCGGCGTCGGCCAGGGCAGCGAGTTCGTCGTGCGGATGCCGCTGCTGGAGAACATGCCCGACGCGGCAGTGCTCGCGGCGCGGGGCAGGACGACGCCGCAGGTACGGCATCGGATCCTGGTCGCCGACGACAACCCGGATGCGCTCGAAAGCCTGGCGCTGCTGCTGGAATGCGACGGTCATGAAGTGTGGAAGGCGGCGAACGGCGCCGAAGCGTTCGAGCTGGCCGAGAAATGTCAGCCGCACCTTGCGTTGCTCGACATCGGCATGCCGGTGCTCGACGGCTACGAAGCGGCTCGCCGCATCCGTTCCGAAACCTGGGGCAGACGCATGATGCTGGTCGCGCTCAGCGGCTGGGGCCAGAGCTCGGACGTGCAGCGCTCACGCGAGTCCGGCTTCGACTCGCACCTGGTCAAGCCCGCGAGCTTCGACGCGCTCGCTCAGCTCCTGAGCCGCGTACCGAGCGCGACCGGCGGTACGTAGTAATGCGCTGCGCCGGGCTTGCCGCGCGCGACGCAGGCCGGATCGGCCCCTCCCTTCACCAGGAACCACTCGCTGCGATTCGCAGCGCCCAGCGACTGCGTGGGTGCATCGCGAAAACAAGCCTTGCGCGCGTCGTCGTTGATGACGAGCTGCCGCCCGGGCTTGCCCTCGAGCCATAGCGCCGCATCCGCCATCTCCTGCTCCGCTTCGCGCCAGCGCGCGTGACCGAAGTGCACGATCTCGCGACGCGCGTTCAGAACGTACTGCTCCTTGAACGCGACCAGCCCGAGCTCCTGCTGCGGATCGGCTGCGCGTTCGACGCGGGCCACGAAGTCGGCGCCGGAGCGCGTGTCGTTCAACTCCGGATTGATCCAGAAGCTCACGATGAGCAGCGAGGCCGCCAGCACGCCGGCGTACGCGAAGAATCCGCGCCACGGTCGCGCGATCGCGCACACGACCATCGCAGCGATCGCGATCAGCGCCAGCGGTCCCAGCGGATCGAGGTCGTATGACGCCTCAACGGCTACGCGCTGCTCAGGCCGGATCGCCAGGTAGATCCACGCCAGCACCGACAGAGCGCCGAGCAGCGACGCGAGCACGAACATCGCGCGTTGCACGCCGCGCCGCGTACCGATTTCCCTGAGGTACGGAGCACAGAGCAGTGCGAACGCAGGCACGGCCGGCAGAACGTACACGCCGCGCTTTCCCGAGCTTAGAGTGAAGAACAGCACGACGAGCACGATCCACGACGCGAGCAGAGCAATGCGCAAATCGAACGAGCGCAACGCGTTGCGCCAGTAACCGAACAGCCACGGCACCAGCAATGTGAGCGGCAGCCACAGCGCGGGGATGACGTTAACGATGAAGTACCAGAACGGCTCGCGGTGATGCCAGGCGTTGCCGTAGCGATGGATCGTCTGGTTGAAGAGGATCTCATCGCGATACGCCGCGATCGCCGGATCGCCGTTTGCGGCCATGAGCATTGGCACGAGCCAGACGCTGACGGCGGCGAGGAAGGCCACGGGTCCGATGAGCCAGCGGCCCCACCCCAACCCGCCACCCATCCGTGGCTGCCACCGCGGGTTGCGCAGAATCGCGAACGGCACCAGCACGAGCAGCGGCAGAAAGCCGACGCCCTTCGTGATGACGCCGAGCCCGGCTGCAGCCCAGCCGATCGTGTACCAGCGCCACGCCGGGCCGAGCAGCAGATGTCGCAGCAGTCCGTACAAGCTCAGCGTCGTCCAGAAACACAGCGTCGCGTCGATCTGTGCCTGCCGCGCCTGCCACACGAATTGCACGGTGAAAAGCAACGCGAGCCCCGCCGCGAACCCCGTCTCCCGATTCCACAAACGCCGGCCGAGGTCATAGACGAGGCCGACACAGCCGAGTCCGGCGAAGAACGACGGCAACAGGAACGCAACGCGCAGCGAGCGCGTCACCTCGAGGCACGCGGCGATCAGCCAGAAAAATAAGGGCGGCTTGTCGGCGTAAGGCTGGCCGCCCACCCGCGGCAACAGCCACTCGCCGGTGGCGACCATGTCGCGGGCCACGAGCGCGAAGCGCGGCTCATCCGCAGGCCAGGGATCGCGTAGGCCGATTCCCGTGGCAATCAGCAGCAACGCAAGCGCAGCAAGCCAGAGAAAATCGGTCAAAACCGTGTTGGACGCCAGGCTGGGAAAAACCAATCGCGATTGATCGCGAGACAGCGGCACGTCAAACATCTGATGGATTCCAGTCGTTCATTGGCGTCGACCCGATCCGGCGCGGCATTCTACGCATGGTTGCGCGCCCGTTGGACAGCGCGACCCACCCTGCATTCCGACGTTGCGCTGGCATTGATTGCCTCGCTGACCTGGGCCGTGCTGTACAACCTGCAGTTCTGGCACCAAGCGATCAGCACGATGTGGCATCCGACACCCGGCGCAGCACTGTTCCTGATCTCGCTCTTCGTCCTCGTCGTGTGCGTGCAAGCGTTACTGCTGGCGCTGGTGCCGACGCGTCTCGGCCTGCGCATTGCCACCAGTGCGTTGTTCGTGGTCGCCGCGCTCGGCTCGTACTTCGCCAATGCGTACGGCGCGGTGATGAACCAGGACATGATGCGCAACGTGATCGAGACCGACCCGGCCGAGGTCGGCGGGCTGATGAATTTCGATCTGCTCGCGCATGTCGTGCTGCTCGGGGCGATCCCGGCGATCCTGGTCTGGCGGATCCGGTTGCCCTCCTCTACGTGGCGTATTCGGTTGCGGCAGCGGCTGGTGTTCATCGGCTCGGCGCTTGCGCTGTGCGCCGTGGCCTTGTTCGCATGCTCGTCCAACTACGCCGTTTTCTTCCGCGAGCACAAGCCGGTGCGCTACGCGCTCAGCCCCGCCGCGCCGCTCGTCAGCATGACGGGCGTGCTGTCAGCGCGAGAGCGCGATCCGCACGCGCCGCTGATCAACGTCGCGGGCAATGTGCAGCGCATGACGGCGGTGGGCCGCAAGCCGCTGGTGCTGTTCCTCATCGTCGGCGAGACGGCGCGGGCCGCGGATTTCCAGCTCGGCGGCTACTCTCGCCCCACGAATCCCCGCCTCGAAGGCGTGCCCGGGCTCGTCTATTTCGATCACGCGACGTCCTGCGGCACCTCCACCGCGATCTCCGTGCCGTGCATGTTCTCGCATCTGCCGCGCGCGCAATTCAACGTGGACCAGGCCGATCGCTACACCAATCTGCTCGACAGCCTGCAGAGGGCGGGACTCACCGTCGAATGGCGCGACAACAATGCCGGCTGCAAAGGCGTCTGCGCCCGCGTCGTGGAAACATCGTATCCGGGCGAGTCCGACGCGGTGCATTGCCCGAACTCGTACTGCTATGACGAGGTCATGCTGAGCGACCTCCCCGCGCGCCTCGACGCGCTGGAGCACGACACGGTGGTGGTCTTTCACGCAATCGGCAGCCACGGCCCGGCGTATAGCGAGCGCTATCCGCCGCAATTCGAGACCTTCAAGCCGGCGTGCCGCTCGAACGAGCTGCAGCGCTGCAGCAAAGAAGAGATCGTGAACGCGTACGACAACTCCATCGCGTACACCGACTACATCCTCTCGCGGCAGATCGCGTTGCTGCAGGCGCGTGCCGACCGCTTCGACAGCGTGCTGCTGTATGCGTCGGATCACGGCGAGTCGCTCGGCGAGCAGGGAATCTATCTGCACGGCATGCCGTACGGCTTTGCGCCGCGCGTGCAAAAGGAAGTGCCGATGCTGTTCTGGGCCTCGCCGGGCTACGTGGAGCGCACCGGACTGAGCATGGGGTGCATGCGCGCCCATGCGCACGACGCGGTCAGCCACGACAATGTCTATCACACGGTGCTGGGAGCGATGGCAGTGCGGGACGCAGTCTACGACCCGGCCATGGACCTGTTCGCCGGCTGCCGCGCCGACCCGTCCCAGCTCTCGCACAGCACGCCTTCATTGCAGGATCCGATTGCTTTTGTCGCGAATCAGCGTCTTAAGTAGCAGGCATGTACTCGACCGACCGTGAGCTGATCGCCGCCATGCTGGCGGGCGACGAGGCTGCTTTCCGCAGCTTCTTCACGGCGTATTTTCCGCGGGTGTACCGCTTCGCCCTGCCGCGGCTGAGCGGCGAAGTCGAAGCGGCGAAAGAAGTCGTGCAGGCGACCCTGACCAAGGCAATGCGCAACCTCGCGGGCTATCGCGGCGAGGCCGCGTTGTTCAGCTGGTTGTGCCAGATCTGCCGGCGGCAGATCGTCGATTACCTGCGTGCGAACAAGCGCCATGCGGAGAACGTAATTTTGATCGACGACAGTCCGGAGCTGCGCGCGGCACTCGAAGCGGTGGAAGCACCGGCCGCGGACGATCCGCTGCAGGGTTACGGCACCGCGGAGACGCGCCGGCTGGTGCAGTCGGTGCTGGATCGCCTGCCGGCGCGCTACGGCGACGTGCTCGAATGGAAGTACATCGAGGGACGCAGCGTCGAGGAAATCGGCGAGCTGCTGGGGATCGGTCAGATCGCGGCGCAGTCAGTGCTGGCTCGCGCCCGCGTTGCATTCCGGGAAGCACTGGAGACGGTATTCGGTTCGACTACGCAGGACGTCCTGGCGGGCCTGCGGGGAAAATAAAACGTATGAGTAGCGGAATCGACAAGAGCGGTCCGCAAGGAATCGGGCCGCTATCAACACCCGCCGACGAGGCCGGCATCGAGGAGTTGCTGCGCCAGGTCGGCGCGCGCGACGAGCCTGCCGCCGACATGATGCGGGAGGTCGAAGCGGCCGTGCATGCCGAATGGCAGAGCATGCTGCAGGAACGCCGGCGCAAGCGCGTCTTCATGACGGTCGGCGTCGCGGCGAGCGCGGTGCTCGCGATCGGCGTCGCAGTGCTGGGCGGACGCTACCTCGGATCGACGACTCCCATCCAGGTCGCGGAGATCACGCGCATCGATGGGCATCTGCTGGTACGGCCCGAGTCGCAGGCAGCGCGCGAGATTGCCGTCGCGCAGAGCGTTACCACCGGCGAGACGATCCAGACTGACGACCGCTCGCGCGCCGCGATGCGGTTCGGCGCTGGCGTATCGCTGCGTCTGGACCACGACACCATCGTCAAGGTCGCATCGGCCGACCAGCTCGTACTCACTGCGGGTGCGCTCTATATTGATTCTGGCACCGATTCGCAGGCGCAGAATTCGCAGCCCCTGACGATTCGTACGGATGCGGGCACGGTCCGCCACGTCGGTACGCAGTACCAGGTGCGCACGCATGCAGACGAGATGGAAGTCAGCGTGCGCGAAGGTCGCGTAGAGATTGCCAACGCCGCCGGCACGAGCAGCGGCGTCGCAGGCGAGCGTATTCGCGTGACGCCGCGCGGCGAGATCGTACGCAGCACGATTCCCGCTCACGATCCGTCGTGGCGCTGGGCAGCACATACCGCGCCGCTGTTCGACATCAACGAGCGCACGTTTGCCGCCTTTGCAGACTGGGTCGCGCGCGAGACCGGGCGCAAAGTCGTGTATGAGTCGAGCGAGGCGCAGCGCACTGCCAATGAAGTTATGTTGCGCGGCTCGATCGCCGGCCTCGATCCGGACACGGCGCTGAACGCCGTGCTTTCCACGACGCAGTTGCGGCGGTATGAGACCAAGGATGAATTGATCGGCATCGCGCTCGCGCGCGACTGATTCGCGCCGGAAGCTCCGTCCAACTCTGCAACACACGGGCAGGGGGCTGGATGAGCGGAATCTTGCGAAGCGCGACGACGTTGCTGCTGCTGACGCCGTTGTGCGCGCACGCTGGCCCGCTCGTTCCCGACGCCCAGCTCCAGCAGCGCGGCGCGCGCATCGGCAACATCCAGATCGAAGTAGACGACGTCTTCGAGAACACGACGCATCTCGCCGCACCCTATCGCGTCGCGAACAATCTACACATCTCCACGCACGACTCGACGGTCTCGCAGCAGCTGCTGTTCCACAGCGGCGACCTGTTCGATCGGCGCGTGCTCGATGAGACCGCGCGGATGCTGCGCGCTCAGCGCTATCTCAACGAGGCCTCGGTCGAGCCGGTCCGCTACAACGAAGCCGACAACACTGTGGACGTGCTGGTGCGCGTGCACGACGTCTGGACACTGAGCCCCGGACTGTCGTTCGGCCGCAAGGGCGGCACGAACAGCACGCACGTGACGTTCGAGGATCGCAACTTCCTCGGGCTCGGCAAGGAGCTGTCGCTGGAGCGGTCGAGCAACGTCGATCGCACCGCCTGGGAGCTCGGGTACGTCGATCCGAACGTGTTCGGCAGCTGGTGGCGACTCGAGGCGGGCTATTCGTCGCTGAGCGATGGCAGCGCCAAGAGGTTATCGATGGAACGTCCGTTCTACGCGATGGATACGCGCTGGAGTGCAGGCTTCTCCGGCACTGACGCGACCACCGACGTTTCGCGCTACTCACTCGGCGAACGTACCGAGCGTCTGCAGATGCAGGAGCGCAAGTTCGATGTGGGCGGCGGCTTCTCCGAAGGCCTGCACGACGGCTGGACCACGCGCTGGCTCGGCGGCCTGCGTTATGATGCGCGCGACTTCCAGGCACTCCCGGATCAGCCCGACGTCTCGATCCCGGACGACCGTGTCGTCTCCTATCCGTGGGTCGGCGTCGAAGTGATGGAAGACGATTACGTCGCCACCCGCAATCTCGATCAGATCGGCCGTACGGAGGATCTGTACCTCGGTTTGAGCGCACGGCTCGAGGCCGGCTTCGAATCCACGGCGCTCGGCTCGACGCGCAACGGCGCGATCCTCAACGGCAAACTGCAGGCGGGCGCGGATCTCGGCCACGAGCAGTACCTGATCCACTCGCTCGGGTTCAGCACCCGCATCGAGAGCGACGCGCTCGCGAACGCGTCCCTCGACTGGTCGACCCGCTACTACCTGCGGGAATCGGTGCATCGCGTGTTCTTCGCATCCGTGAGCGGCACGGTCACCTCGCATCGCGATCAGGAGATACAACTGCTGCTCGGCGGCGACAACGGCCTGCGTGGTTACCCCCTGCGCTACCAGGCCGGCGATCAGAGTGCGCTGGTCACGCTCGAGCAGCGGTTCTACACCGACTGGCAGCCGTTGAAGCTGTTCAACGTCGGCGCCGCGGTGTTCGTCGATTCCGGCCGCACCTGGGGCCGCGACGAATTCGCAGCCCCGCCCGCCGGCTGGCTGACGGACGTCGGCGTCGGCTTGCGCCTCGGCAGCGCGCGCTCCGGTCTCGGCAACGTCCTGCATATCGATCTCGCGTTCCCGCTGAATCGCAGCAGCGACATCGACAGCCTGCAGCTCCTCGTCGAAACGAAGCGTTCGTTCTGAGGCCCATGCAAGCAACCCGATTCTGGTGGACGCACCTGCGGGCGCCCCTCGCCGTGTTCGTCGTGCTCGCTGCGGTCTTCGCGACGACACCGCTGGACCTAACAATTGCACGTGCGGTGTTCTTCGATCCGGTGCATGCGCAATGGATCGGCACCGGCAACTGGGTGATCAACGACCTGGTGCATACCGGCGGACGCTGGGCGATCCGCGTGCTAATCGCCTTGTCGCTGGCCCTCTGGATGGCAACCTACGCAAAGCCTGACTGGCACGGAATGCGCCGGCCGGCCGCTTGCTTCACGATCTCCACGCTGCTCTCGATCGGCGTCGTCGGCCTGCTCAAGACCGTCACCAACGTCGACTGCCCGTGGGATCTCGCACCGTTCGGCGGCCGGTTCCCGTACATCGAGCTGTTCGGCGACCGACCCGCTGCCCTGCGTGCCGGACATTGCTTCCCGGCAGCACACGCCAGCTCCGGTTACGCGCTGCTCGCCCTATACTTCACGTTCCGCGAGCGGCATGCGGGACTGGCGAAGCTGGGCCTCGCGCTCGGGCTGTCGAGCGGATTGGCGTTCGGCCTCGCGCAGCAGGCGCGCGGCGCGCATTTCGTGTCGCACGACTTGTGGAGCGCGTTCCTGGTGTGGACCGTCACGCTGTCGGTCTACGCGTTCGCGTTCCGGGCTCGGTTATGGGATTGCTCCGCCTACGATGCATCGAATGAAGGATCGGTTGCGGCTCGCCAGCTGGCTCCTGGTGTGCACGCTGCTGGCGGCTCCGGCCTCGGCGCAAGAATTGCGCGGGCGGCGCATCAGCGACGTGCTCGACGAGCTGCGCTCGACGGGACTCACCTTCATCTACAACACGCAGATTCTCCCGAACGACCTGCGGGTCGAGACTGAGCC
>Ga0111539_10010764_pt1 | contig 11513 bp, 9 predicted proteins | sample RhiMethybrSRZTD1_FD_79667 | JGI IMG/M metagenome (GOLD analysis project Ga0111539, IMG submission 79667) | Populus rhizosphere microbial communities from Tennessee, USA - Rhizosphere MetaG P. TD hybrid SRZTD1 (version 2) (version 2) | ecosystem: Host-associated > Plants > Roots > Rhizosphere >...
CTCCCGCAAAACCCAGACTCTAGGTGGAGTTCGGCGGAAGTGTCAATCGACCTCGCAAGAAATTGTGCAAGCAAAGACTAGAGCTTTGCTCGAGAGTTTGGGTAAACGTCAGGTAACGGTTGAGGGTTAACCGGCCGGTGGCGCGGCGCCTCCCCCACCGATGGAATCGGTCGGAGCGGGCGCCGGCTGGGTGCTCTGGGGGGCGGGTGCGGGCGCGGGCTGTTGAGTCGTCGAGGGCGCATTGGGCTCCGCGGTCGCGGGGTCGCCGTTCGTCACCGCGGGCGCGAGCTGCTCGGTGGCCGGATCGACTCCGGTGGTGCCCGCGGGCGGTGCCGTTTCCGCCGCACCGGCCGGAGCCACCGGCGCAACGGTGGCGGCGGGCAGCCCGCCGGCCGCGGGCCGTCCGGGCAGCCTCACGTCGATGTACGAGGCGCCCTCGGCCTCGGGATCGGCGAGCACGCGGGTCGCCGCTATCCACTTCGCGTGGGCGCGGGTGGCGTCTCCGAAGATCAGCTCGGGCCCGTCGCGGATCTGCACGACGATGCCGTCCTGGGCGCGCGTCTCGATCAGCTCGAGCCGCGGCCGCAGCGCCGCCGGCGCTGTGCCGGCGATGCGCGCGGCGTGAAGCGCCGCCGCCTCGGTCAGATGGTTGCCGTGCGGCGCCCCGCGCGTGTCGATCTTCGGCAGGCTGCCCTCGACCGGGATGCCCCGGAGGATGGTTCCGTCGCCCGCCACCGGGAGCCCGCCCACGAGCGCGGCCGGCCGGTACTCGATCACGTCGATCGTCAGCCCGTGCGGGAAGTCCGGGCGCACGTCGAGCGCCCTGACGACCGGGTAGGCCGCGATCGCCTGCTCGAGCACCTCGTGGCGCACGTGCAGCGTGGTCATCGTGTGGGCCGCCGAGGCCAGCGCGGCGCGCACGCGCGGCGCGTCCTTCGTGGTGAGGCCGGTGACCTGCACCTTCTCGACGGTCACGAGCGACGAGTCGCGCAGCCAGAAACGGTAGCCCGCGGCGAGCACGAGGCATACCGCGAGCGCGATCAGCAGCCAGCGCTTGAAGCGCGGCGGCAGCGACGGAAGCGCCCGGATTCCCCGCGCCGCTCCCCTGGTCGCGATCGTCGCCGCGCTCATCGCTCGCCCCAGATGGGGGTGGTGTCCACGTCTCCGAGGAGCTGCACCTCCGGCTCCAGCTCCACACCGAAGCGCTCCTTCACGCGGCGGCGACCCTCCCCCATCAGCTCGATCACGTCGGCCGTTGTGGCCTCGCCCATGTTCTCCACGAAGTTCGCGTGCTTCTCGGAGAAGCGCGCGCCGCCCACCGTGAGCCCCCGGCAGCCCGCCTCGTCCAGCAGGACGCCGGCGCTCCTGCCCTCCGCACGCGGGTCCTCGGGGTTCTTGAAGGTGGAGCCGAAGGTCTTGATGCCGGACGGCTGCGCCTCGCGCCGGGCGGAGCGCATCCCGGCGAGCGTCTCCTTGACCGCTCCGGGGTCGGCCTCGGTGAGCGCGAACGACGCCCCCGCCACGATCTCGCCGGGCTTGAGGTTCGACCTGCGGTACTCGAAGCCGAGCTGCGCCGGCTCGCGCCGGTCGGTGCCGGATGGCGTCGTGACGTCCACCCACTCGAGCACGCGCGCGAGGTCGCCCCCGTAGGCGTTGGCGTTCATCTTCACGGCGCCGCCGACGGTGCCGGGGATGTTCACGCCGAACTCGAGCCCGCTGAGGCCCGCGCGGGCGGCGAAGGCGGCCGCCTGGGGAAGCCGGGCGCCGCCGCCGCAGAGCAGGCGCTGCCCGTCCTGCTCGATCGTCGCGAGCGAGCCGTCCAGCTTGATCACCAGTCCTCGGAAGCCTGCATCCGCTATGAGCAGGTTCGAGCCGGACCCGACCACTCCTACCTCGATGCCCTCGGTCTCCGCCCAGCCGAGCACCTCCGCGAGGGTGGCGTCGGAGCCGATCCGGGCGAAGTAGTCGCCGTGCCCGCCGGTACGGATCGTGGTCAGCCGCGCCAGTGGGTAGTCGACGGCCACGTCCGTCGGCATCGCGGTCATGCCGTGAGCCTCTTCGCCAGCTCGTCGACGTTGCCTGCCCCGAGGGTCACGAGCACGTCGCCCTCGGTGAGCTCGGCTCGCAGCCGCGGCTCGGCGTCGTCCACCGTCGGCATCCACCAGACGGGCCGCCCGCCGGCGGCGTCCGCGGCGGCCTCGGCCACGAGATAGCCGGTCACGCCCGGGAAGTCGGCGGGATCCTCTCGCGCGCGGTAGATGTCGAGCACCACGACGAGGTCCGCGAGCGCGAGCGACTCGCCGAACTCGCGCGCCAGCATCCGCGTGCGCGAGAAGAGGTGCGGCTGGAACGCGGCCACGAGCCGGCGCGGCTCGAGCGTGCGCGCCGCCTCGAGCGTGGCGCGCACCTCGGTCGGGTGATGCGCGTAGTCGTCGTACACCTCGGCACCGCTCGGGGTGCGGCCGTGTGCCTCGAAGCGCCTGCCCGCGCCGGTGAACTTCGCGAGTGCGGGCGCCGCCTCGGCCGGCTCCACCCCGGCGGCCCGCAGCGCGGCGAGCGCGGCCAGCGCATTCAGGACGTTGTGCTCGCCGGGCACCTGGAGCTCGATCTCGGTGCCGTCCACACGGAAGCGGGAGGAGCCCCGTCCCAGCTCAACCCCGTCCGCGAGGGCGGCGACGGTGCCGGATATGACCGTGTCCGCCTGGCCGGTGAACTCGGCGAATGCCTCCTCCAGCTCCCGGAGCGACCCGTACGTCGCGTGGTGGTCCAGCTCGATGTTCGTCACGACCGCGACGTCGCGGCGCAGCTTCAGGAACGAGCGGTCGGATTCGTCCGCCTCGATCACGGCCCACTCGCCGTCGCCCCAGGCGGCATTCGTGCCGGCCGCGCGCAGCTCGCCGCCGATCAGGAACATCGGGTCGCGGCCGGCCTCGAGGAGGACCAGGGCGATCATCGACGCGGTCGTGGTCTTCCCGTGGGTGCCGCTCACGGCGATCGTCTTCTTCATCCGCGAGAGCTCGCCGAGCAGGTCGGCCCGGTGCAGGATCCGCGCGCCCGCCGCCCGGGCGGCCGCGAGCTCCGGGTTGTCGTCGGGGATGGCCGTGGACACCACGACCTCGGCGCCCTCCGGCACGTTGGCCGCGTCGTGGCCGATCGCCGGCTCGATGCCGGCGGCGCGCAGGCGCTCGGAATACGACGACTCGGCCTGGTCGGAGCCGGTCACGCTCGCGCCGAGCTGCCGCGCGACGAGCGCGAGGCCGCTCATGCCGGCACCGCCGATCCCGATGAAATGGAGCGCCCTCCCGGCGAAGCGCTCGGCTGCGGAGTCACCGGACAAGTCGCAGCAGCTCCTCCGCCACCCGCTCCGCCGCGTCCGGCTTCGCCACCGCGCCGGCCGCGTTCGACATCTCGGCCATCCGCTGCGGTGCCGCGAGCAGGCCGCCCACCTCGCGGGCCAGGCGCGGCCCGTCCAGCTCGGCGTCCGGGATCACTACGGCCGCGCCGGCGCGCTCCATGAAGCGCGCGTTCGCGGCCTGGTGGTTGCCGGTCGCGTGTGGATAAGGCACGAGGATCGAGGGCAGTCCCGCGGCGGCCAGCTCGAACACGGATCCGCCCGCGCGGGCGGCTGCGAGGTCCGCGGCGGCCAGCGCGTCGGCGAACGGCTCGACGTACGGGAACAGCCGGTAGTGCGGCGGCGACCCGAGCTCGGCCAGCCGCGTGCGCAGCGCCTCATAATCGCGCCGCCCGGCGGCGTGGAGAACCGAGCAGGGCGCCGCGGTTCCGAAGGCCTCGAGGGCGGCGTCGTTCAGCCGGCGGGCACCCAGCGACCCGCCGAAGACGAGCAGGCACGGCTCGTCCGGAGGCACGCCAAGCCGGGCACGGGCCGCCGCCTGGTCCCCTCCCTCGGTCCCCCTGGGCACGGGTCGCCCGGTGACGAGCCACTTCGCCCCCCGCCGCCCCTCGATCGGGAACGCCAGGCACACCCGGGCGGCGAAGGGAGCGAGCATCCGGTTCGACACGCCGAGGTGGCTGTCGGCCTCGGTCAGCACCAGCGGCAGGCCGAGCGTCTTGGCTGCCAGGCCCACTGGGCCGGCCACGTAGCCGCCGCCCCCGAGGACGGCGTCGGCGCCGATCTGCTTGAGCAGACCCCGCGCCCGCGCCGTGGCGCGGGCCGCGAGCAGCACCGCCCGCGCGGCCCGCAGCGGGTTGCTCCGGTCCATCCCCTGGACCTTCAGCGCGTGGAACGGGTAGCCGGCCGCCGGCACGAGCCCTGCCTCGGCCCGCTCGCCTCCGATGAACTCCACGTCCGCGCCCCGCTCGCTGAGCGCGTCAGCTACGGCGAGCGCCGGCACGACGTGCCCCGCGGTCCCTCCCGCGGCGATCACGATCGTCGGCACTTCCACCTCCGTCGATGGCGCGCAGCTCGGGCCGCTCCGGCCGCTGCGCTCGCTTTGCCTGGCCGCCGGTCGCGGCCACGTTCAGGAGCAGGCCCATCGCCCCCATCAGGACCACCAGGTTGCTCGCGCCGTACGAGATGAACGGCAGCGGCACGCCGGTGAGCGGCATGAGCCCCAGCACGGCGAAGAAGTTCAGGGTGGCCTGGCACAGGATCAGAGATGTGATGCCCGCTGCGAGCAGCTTCGAGTACCGGTCGCGCGCCAGCTTGGCGACGCGCAGCCCGGCGTAGCCGATCATGCCGTACAGGCTCACGAGGCCGAGGATCCCGAACAGCCCCAGCTCCTCGCCGATTACCGCCAGGATCATGTCGGTGTGCGCCTCGGGCAGGTAGAAGATCTTCTGCACCGACTCGCCGAGCCCGACGCCGAAGAACCCGCCGTGCCCGATCGCGGTGAGCGCCTGGACCGCCTGGAAGCCCGAGTCGCCCGCGTCGGCGAACGGGTCGATGAACGAGAACAGCCGTTCGCGCCGGTAGGGCTCGGCGATAGCGAGGATCGTCGCGAGGAACAGCAGCGTGCCGCCGATCAGCGCGATGTTCCGCATCGGCGTGCCCGCCGCGACCAGGAGAGCGCCGACAGCGAAGCAGACGACCATCGTCGTCCCCATGTCCGGCTGCTTCATGAGGAGCGCGCAGGCCGCCAGGACCACGAGGAGCAGCGGCTTCGCCAGGGTGGCGACGGATCGCACCGACTCCGGCCGCGTGGCGAGGAGCTGCGCGCCGTAGAGGACGATCGAGACCTTCAGCAGCTCTGAGGGCTGGAACTGGAAGGCGCCCGCGCCGATCCAGCGGGTCGCTCCGTTCACCGTGACCCCGATGCCGGGCAGCATCGCCGCCACGGTGAGCGCAAAGGAGCCGGCCAGAAGGAGCGGGGTGAGCGCCCGGATCACCCTGAGCCCGTGCCGCGAGGCGAGGTGCAGAAGCACCAGCCCGGCGAGCCCGAACATGACGTAGCGCTTGAGGTAGTAGGCCGGGTCGCCGGGGCCCGACAGGAGCGACTCCGCCGAGCTCGCCGAGTACACCATCACAGCCCCGCCGGCGAGCAGGCACAGCGTGGCGGTGTAGAGGATCGAGTACTCGACCGGGCGCTTCCGCGGCATCCAGACCGTTTTCTACGGCCGGACCCGGATTCATCCCCGCGGGATCAGCGATCTGAAGACGTCGCCGCGCTCCTCGTAGTCGCGGAACTGGTCGAAGCTCGCGCACGCGGGTGACAGCAGGACCACGTCGCCGGGCTCGGCGGCCTCGGATGCCTGGGCCACCGCGGTCGCGAGATCGCCCGAGCGCCGCAGCGGGACGGCCCCGTCGAGGTCGGCCTCCAGCCGGTCCGCTGCCTCCCCGATCAGGTACGCCGCCACGGCCCGCGAGGCGAGCGCGTCGCGCAGCCCCTCGAACCCGCCGCCCTTGAGGCTGCCGCCGAGGATGGCGTGCACGCCGCCGTCGAACGCCTCGATTCCGCGCACGGCCGACGACACGTTCGTGGCCTTCGAGTCGTTCACGTACAGCACGCCGTTCACGGAGCCCACCTCCTCCAGGCGGTGCGGCACACCCGCGAACGTGCGGAGCGCGCCGGCCACCGCCTCCGCCGGCACGCCCGACTCGATCGCCGCCGCGGCCGCGCCGCGCGCGTTCTCGAGGTTGTGCTCGCCGCGCAGCCGGATCTCCTCCGCCGGCAGCGGCAGCGCCCCGAACTCCACCCGCCGCCCCTCCCCCGGCACCTCGAAGCCGGGCGGCACGACCGCCACCTGCTCGGGGGTCTGGTTGCGGAACAGGCGCAGCTTCGCGTCGCGGTAGGCGTCGAACGTCCCGTGCCGGTCGAGGTGGTCCTCAGTGATGTTGAGGAGGAGCGCGGTGTCGGGGGCGAGCGCCTCGGAGTCCTCGGCCTGGAAGCTCGACACCTCGCACACCACGGCGGCGTCGGGATCGATCTCCCCCACCAGCGCGGACAGCGGCGTGCCCACGTTGCCCGCGAGCGCCACGGGCAGCCCCGCCTCCCGCCAGATCGCGCCGAGCAGCTCGGTGGTCGTGGTCTTGCCGTTCGTGCCGGTCACCGCCACGAACCGGTTCGGCAGTAGCCGCCAGGCCAGCTCGAGCTCGCCCAGCACCGGCACGCCCCGCTCGCGTGCGGCCGCGATCACGGGCGCCTCGTTCGGGACGCCCGGGCTCTTGACCACCACTGCGACGCCGTCGAGCAGCTCCACCCCGTCGACCCCCACATGGGCGTCGATGTCGCCCGGCACCTCGGGCGTGCCGGAGTCGACCGCCACCACCTCGGCGTGCTCGCGCAGCATGCGGACGGCCGCCGTGCCGGACCTCGCCAGCCCCACCACGAGGTACGGCCCGTCGGGCAGCGGCGGCCTCACGAGCCGGGGATCGACGACTGGTAGAGCGCGAACCCGATCGCCGCGCAGATCGCGGCGATGATCCAGAAGCGCAGGATGATCTTGGTCTCCGACCAGCCCGCCAGCTCGAAGTGGTGGTGGATCGGCGCCATCAGGAACACGCGCCTCCTGAAGCGCTGGAACGCGAACACCTGGATCGCCACCGACAGCGCCTCGATCACGAAGATGCCGCCGATCACGATCAGCAGGATCTCGGTCCGGGTGACGACCGCGAGCGCCGCGATCGCCCCGCCTAATCCGAGCGACCCGGTGTCGCCCATGAACACGGAGGCGGGGAACGAGTTGAACCACAGGAAGCCCACGCAGGCTCCGACGAGGCACGCGCTCAGGAGCGCCAGGTCCTGCTGGCCGCGCGTGATGAACGTCATGACGGTGTAGGTGAGCAGCACGATCGCGGCGCAGCCGGCGGCCAGGCCGTCGAGCCCGTCGGTGAGGTTCACGCCGTTCGTGGCGCCGGCGAGCACGAGGAAGATCAGCACCGGATATGCCAGCCCGAGCTCGACGTTCGCGTCGACCACCCAGAACTTGAGCGATTCGCTCAGGCCCACCTTCTCCTTCACCACGATCCACAGCGCGATGGCCGCCACCGCCTGCACCAGCAGCTTCGTCTTCCCCGACACGCCGAGCGAGCGGCGCCGGCGCAGCTTGATGACGTCGTCGACGAAGCCGAGCGCGGCCATCGCGAGCGCCGTGCCAAGCACGGCGAGGCTGCCGGCTCGGTAGTCGGACAGGATCAGGAACGGCACGGCGATCGCGAGGAAGATCGCGATGCCGCCCATCGTCGGCGTGCCCGCCTTGCCGTGATGCCCGGCCGGCCCCTCCTCGCGGATCTGCTGTCCGAACTCCTTGAGCCGCAGGTAGTCGATGAACTTCGGCCCGAGGAACATGCAGATCAGGAGCGAGGCCGATCCGCCCATGACGATCTCGCCGAGCATCACGTGGCCACCCGGGAGCGGAGCGCCTCTCGCGCGACGGTCTTGTCGTCGAACGGCTCCTTGCGGCCGTTCTCGAACTCCTGCCCCTGCTCGTGGCCCTTGCCGGCGATCACGACGACGTCGCCGGGCTCGGCGTCGGCGATCGCGCGGCCGATCGCGCGGCGGCGGTCGGCGTCGCGCTCCGCGTCGGGCCCGGCGCCCTCCATCACCTGGTCGATGATCGCCTCGGGCTCCTCGTTGCGGGGGTTGTCGGAGGTCACGAGCACGCGGTCGGCGTGATCGCGCGCGGCGGCGCCCATGAGCGGGCGCTTGCCGGGATCGCGGTCACCCCCCGCGCCGAACACCACGTGGAGCCGACCGCGGGTGAGCTCGCGTGCCGTGCGGAGCACGTTCTCGAGCGAGTCGGGCGTGTGCGCGTAGTCCACCAGCACGCCGAAGTCCTGGCCCTCGTCGACCGGCTCGAACCGTCCCGGCACGCGCTCGAAGCCCTCCACCGAGATGTCCTCGACTCCCAGGGAGCGCACCGCGGCGATCGCGCCCGTCACGTTCAGCACGTTGAAGAGGCCGGGCAGCGGCGACTCGACCTCGATCGTCCCGTGAGGCGTGTCGAGCAGGAAATGCGAGCCGGCGAAGTCGAAGTCGATGTCGCGCGCCCGGTAGTCGGCGTCGGACTCGATCCCGAAGGTGATCGCGTCCACCTCGGCGGCGATACGGCGGCCGTATTCGTCATCCGTGTTGACCACGGCGATCCCCGGCTCGTCGAAGAGCCGCCGCTTGGCGGCGTAGTACCCGTCCATCGTGCCGTGGAAGTCGAGGTGGTCCTGCGTGAGGTTGGTGAACAGCTTCACGGCGAAGCGGATGCCTGAGACGCGGCCGAGCTCGATCGCGTGCGAGGAGACCTCCATGGCCACGGCCTCGTCGCCGGCGTCGAGCATGCGCTTGAAGGTGGCCTGGAGGTCGATCGCCTCGGGGGTGGTGCGCTCGACCTCCTCCTCCACACCGCCGACGATCCGCTTGACCGTGCCGAGGAGCCCAGTGCGCCGGCCCGCCGCCTCCAGCAGGTGGCGGACGAGGAAGGCGGTGGTCGTCTTGCCGTTGGTGCCCGTGATGCCGACCACGTCGAGCCGTGCGGTGGGGTCGCCGTAGAAGAGGGCGGCCGCGGGACCCATCGCGGCGCGCACGTCGTCCACCACGACCTCGGGAACGCCGAGGTCGAGCCGGCGCTGGGTGACGAGGGCGACGGCGCCGCGTTCGAGCGCGTCCGGAGCGAAGTCGTGGCCGTCACGCGTGAACCCCGGCACGCAAAAAAACAGCGCCCCCGGGGTGACGCCGTCGGTCGAGTACGCGAGGGCCGAGATCTCGACCTCCGGCGCCTCCGACCCCATGAGGTCGCGAAGGGTCATGGATTCCGGCAGGTTATTAGCCAGTCCGGGCGGCCCGTGTCCCCTGCAGGGCTCAGTCTTTTGTCCAGGTGGCCGATACAGAGTCCGTGAGCGGCACCGTCCTGAGCGCGCTCGCTCGCCTCGCGGAACGGCGCTTTACAAGCTTTTCCGAGGCAGCCGACACGGTCCTCGACCTCCTCGAGGCCGAGCTCCCGCCTGGGTCGATACTGCTCGGCCGGGTGGACTGGGACGAGGGCGAGCTGCGCCTGATCGACGTCCGGGGCCTCGCGGCGACCTCGCTGAGCGCCGGCTCGACGCTGCCACTGGCACCCGGCGCGAACGGCGGGAGCCGTGGCTTCCTCGATCCGCAGACGCTGCAGCGGCTGTCGGTGCGCTCGTACATCGCGCTCCCCCTCGACTCGAGCTCGGGTGGAGGCGCGCTCACGCTGTGCGCGTTCGCCTCGGGAACGGACGTCTTCAGCCAGGAGCATCTCGAGGTCCTCTCCATCGCCGGCCGCCTCCTCACGTACGAGTGGGAGAGCGTGAAGTGGCGAGCGGACCTCCGCCGCCTCAGCGAGCGCCTGCGTGACCCGGAGCGGACCGACCCGCTCACCGGCCTCCTCAACCGGGTGGCGTTCGTGGAGGTGGCCGAGCGCGAGTGGCGGCTGGCCTCACGCGGCACGCTCGAGACGTACGTGCTGGCCTTCCGCGTGTCGAACCTGCCGAAGGTGGCGGAGCGCCACGGTGCCGCCGTTGCGCAGCTGATGCTCAAGGATGCGGCCGACGTCATGGAGACCGCGATCCGCCGCACCGACCACGCCGGCCGGCTCTCGGACGACTCGTTCGGGGCGGTGCTGGTGGGCTGCAAGGGCCTCGAGGGGGCGGCGGCGTTCATCGGCCGCTACGGCCAGTCGCTGACCCGTGTCACCCAGGAGCGCCCGGCGAAGCTCGAGCTCTCCTACGCGATCTGCTCACTCGGCGATGCGGAGTCCCCGGAGGCCGCTCTCGCTCGCATCGAGGCCGAGGCCCGGAGCGGCGCGGTCGAGCTTGCCGGGGAGGCCGCGTGAGCCCCGAGGCCGGGACCGCCACCCCACCGCCGCCGAAGGGCATCGTCCCGCCGGCGGAGCCGGGCGGACGCTCGGGCTTCCTGAGCGACGTGATCGTGGAGCTGGGCTTCGCGACGGCCGACGCCGTGGAGGAGGCCGTGCGCGAGGCGCGCAGCGGCAGCACGGTGGCGCAGGTGCTGGTCGAGAGCGGGGCGATCACCGAGGAGCAGCTCGCGCGCGCGACGGCCGAGCGCTACGGCCTCGCCTACGTCGACCTGGAGACCTTCGAGGTGGACCCGCAGGCGGCCACGCTGATCCGGCCGTCGGCGGCCAAGCGCTACCAGGCCGTGCCCGTGGGGTTCGTCGGCGAGAGCCTGCTGGTCGCGATGACCGACCCCGCCGATTCGCTGGCGGTCGACGACATCGCGGTGATCACGAAGTCCGAGGTGCAACCCGCTGCGACGACGCGCTCCGGCCTCGACCGCCTGCTCGCCGAGCTGGCGGCGGCCCCCGAGAGCGCGAGCACCGACGGCGGCGGTCCTGGCGGCGAGCCCTCCAGCTCGTCGGCCGTGTTCTGGCAGGCGGACGACGAGAGCGGCGACTCGCCGCGGCCGACGCCCAGCAGCGCGGCGGTGTCCGCACGAGTCGATGGCGACGCCGAGCAGATGCGAGCCGAGCTCGCCGAGCTGCGCCGCAAGCTGGCGGGCGCGGAGACCGAGCTCATCAAGGCCCGCGCCGACCTCGACGCATCCCGCACCGACCTGGCAGCGGCCCGCGAGACCGCCTCCGGCACAACCGCCCAGCAGGACCAGCTGATGGCAGAGCTCGCGGCAGCCCGCGCGGGAGCCGACCGCGCGACCGCGGAGGTGGAGGAGCTCCGCGCGAAGGTCGCCGCATCCGAAACAGAGCTCGCCGCGATGGACGACCTCCGCGCGAAGGTCGCCGCGAGCGAGGCCGAGCTCGCTCAACTGCGCGAGGGCGTAGCCGAGCGCGACGCGCTTGCCTCCGAGCGCGAAGAGATCGCGACCGCGCGCGACGCTGCGCTCACCGAGCGCAATGAGATCGCTTCCGCTCGCGACGCTGCGCTCACCGAGCGCGATGAGATCGCATCCGCTCGCGACGCTGCGCTCGCCGAGCGTGACGAGATTGTTCCCGCTCGCGACGTCGCGGTCACGGAGCGCGACGCCGTCGCCCAGCGGCTCGAGGCTGCTCAGGCCGAGCTTGCCGCCGAGCGCGAGGCGGCCGCTGCGCGTGTCGCCGAGGTCGAGGCCGCGGTGGAGGCGGCTGACGAG
>Ga0111539_10010765_pt1 | contig 11513 bp, 9 predicted proteins | sample RhiMethybrSRZTD1_FD_79667 | JGI IMG/M metagenome (GOLD analysis project Ga0111539, IMG submission 79667) | Populus rhizosphere microbial communities from Tennessee, USA - Rhizosphere MetaG P. TD hybrid SRZTD1 (version 2) (version 2) | ecosystem: Host-associated > Plants > Roots > Rhizosphere >...
CGGGTGCGTGATGACCGACTTCTTCGTGGCCAGCTTGTCCGGCGACGTGACCGCGAGCACGCCCTGCATGAGGTCGGGGAAGAAGTAGCCCATGCCGCCCGCGGGATTGCCCAGGTCCCAGGCCACGAAGTCGCCGTGGCCGGAGATGTGGCACGACGCGCAGGACATGTTGCCGGTGCCCGCGCCGCTGCTGGCGCTCGCGTCGTAGAGGTGGGTGCGGCCCGCGACCACGCCTTGCGGCTCGGGCTCGCAGGCCAGCGCCCGCGGGCGGCTCGCCGGCGCGTTGCCGTCGAGGATGTCGTAGGCGCGCACGGTCTGGTTGCCGCGGCAGTGCACGAAGAGCAGGCCGCGCGTCGAGTCGACCGCCAGGCCCATGGGCAGCGGACCCGTGCTGAACTCGTCGAGCACGGCGCCGCTGGCCGCGTCGAGCTGCACCACGGTCGAGTCGCCCAGGCAGCTCACGAAGGCCGAGGCGCCGGCCGCCCCGTCGTAGAAGGCGAGCGCCACGGGCTGCGCGTGCTCGGCCGCCGTCGTGGGGGCCTTGAGCTCGATGATCTGCTTCACCGCGCCCTGCGGCGCCGCGATCGTGACGCGGTTGCCGAGCGCGCGCCCGGCGAGCGCGGGCTCGAAGCGCGTGCGGTTGCCGGCGTCGGTGTTCGCGACCCACAGGTCGCCGGTCAGCGGGTTGCGCGCGACGGCGAAGAGCGTCGTGCCCACGCCCGTCACCGGGTCGGGCAGCAGCGCGCCGGTGCCCGGGGCCAGCGCGATGATGTCCGCGTCCTGGAGCTGGGGCACGAAGGCCGGGAACTCATGGTCGAAGACCACGCGCCCGGTCTGCGGGATCATCCAGCCGAACACGCCGAAGGACGTGTTCAGCCAGCCCAGCGTGCCGAAGTCGGGCATGGCCAGCGCCGGGTTCAGCTCGAAGGGCTGGTCGTAGGCGTCGAGCACGAGCTGGCTCAGGCCGACCTGGTCGGCGTCGAAGGCGTTGATCACCGTCGTGTGGTTGCCCGAGTCCTGCGGGATGACGTGGATCGCGCCGCCCGCCGAGACCAGCGCGCGCGGCTTGTGGCCGGGCACCGCGACGCGCTGCAGGATCGCGTAGGGCGCCTCGGCCTGCGCGACCACGACGGCGTTGTCGACGAATGCGCCGGGCTGGACGAGGTCGGGCGCGGCCGCCGAGCGCGCGGTGGCCACGTAGAGCAGGCCGCCCTCGACGAGCACGTCCTGCGGCTCGTCGCCGGCCGGGATCGTGGCCACGACGCCGAAGGTCTGCAGGTCGACGACCGAGACCGAGTCGGAGAGCAGGTTGGCCACGAAGAGGTGGCCGGGGTCGTCGGGCGAGAGCGACATCGAGACCGGCTCGAGGCCGGTGAAGACCGACGTCTTGTAGGCCAGGTGCACCTGGCGCTGCGCGTCGAGCTTGACCGTGTAGATCTCGACGCGCGCATCGGGCGTGTTGAGCGCGTAGAGCCGCTCGCCGTCGGGCGAGAGCAGCAGCGAGTGCACCGGGCTCGACTCGAAGTTGGGGAAGGGCGCGGTCGCCGTCGAGCGCACCGCGCTGGCGGGCGTGCCCTGTGCGGCGGTCGGGCCGGCGAGCGCGAGCACGGTGGCGACCGCGGCCAGGACGAGGTGGGAGCAGTGGCGGTGGGTGTGGGGGCTCATCGCGATCCTCCATCGAAGGGCCCGGAAGCGCGCGAGTGTACTGCCTCCGGCGACGGGCAGAGTTGCGACTGGCCCATGGCGCGTGGCTACACTGGGCCGCTGCCCCGTCGCGACCGACGGACCTCGTTCGTGGAGACGCCGCCGTGACCAAGACCTGGCTCGCCCTCGCGCTCGGCCTGTCCTTTGCCTGCGCCTCGGACAAATCGCCGCCCCCGCCCGCGCCGGCCCCGGCGCCGGCTCCGGCCCCCGCACCCGCCCCGGCGCCGGTCCCCGCGCCCGCCGCCAAGCCGGTCGATCCGATGGTCGCGGCCCGGGCGCTGTTCGACGCCAAGAAGTACGCCGAGGCGGCCGAGGCCTTCCGCGCCATCGTCGAGAAGGATCCCAAGAACGGCGAGGCCTGGTTCGATCTCGGCTACAGCCTGCACATCACCGGCCAGCTCGAGCAGGCGATCGCCGCGCATACGAAGGCGGCCGAATTCCCGATGTACCGCGCCGCGGCGCTCTACAACCTGGGCTGCGCGCACGCGCTCGCGGGCCACGCCGACGCGGCCTTCGAGGCCCTGAACGCCGCGATCGACTCGGGCTTCAACATGCTCCAGACGATGCAGGACGACCCCGACCTCAAGTCGCTGCGCACCGACCCGCGCTACGCGTCCCTCGTCGCGAGGCTGAGCCCGGCCAAGGTCTGAGAGCGATGCGAGCGCTGCTCCTCCTCGCCGCGCTCGTCGCGGCGCCCACGCTCGTCGCGCAACAGGCCGCTCCGGCGGACGGCGCGGTCGCGCACGCGCAGGACGCCGCGCCGGGCTCGCCGCGCGCGTCGCTCGAGCGCTACCTCGAGCTGGGGCGCGACGGCCGCTACGACGACGCGGCCAGCTACCTCGACCTGGCGTCCGGGCAGGCCGGCGCCGGTCCCACGCTCGCGCGGCGGCTCAAGGCCGTGCTCGACCATTACATCTGGTTCGAGCTCGGCGGCATCTCCGGCGAGCCGCAGGGCGACCTCGAGGACGGCCTGCCGCCGGACATCGAGCAGGTCGGCGTCATCCCCGGCGGCGCGGCGGTGCCCGACCCCGTGCGCATGCGGCGCGTCGTCGGCCCCGCCGGCGAGCGCTGGATCTTCACCACGTCCACGGTCGACTCGATCGACCGCTGGTTCGACGAGCTGCCCAACCGCTGGACGCTCGAGCTGCTGCCGCCGGTGCTGCTGCGGCCCGGCTTCGGCGACCTGCTGTGGTGGCAGTGGCTCGCGCTGCCGTTGCTGGCCGTGGCCGCCTGGCTGGTCGGCCTCGTGCTCAGCCGCGTCAGCGGCATGGGGCTCAACCGCCTCGCCGCGCGCACGGCGTCGAGCTGGGACGACCTGCTCATCGCGCGCATGAACGGCCCGCTCACGCTGGCCTGGACGCTCGCCGTGCTCTTCGTGCTCGTGCCGCTGCTCGGCCTGGTCGGGCCGGCGGAGTCGCTGATCCACACGAGCCTGCGCGTGGGCCTGTTCCTGGTCTTCTTCTGGGCGCTGCTGCGCAGCGTGGACGTGCTCGGCGCCTACCTGCTCCAGTCGCCGTGGGCCGTGCACTACCCGGCCAGCCGCGCGCTCGTGCCGCTCGGCGGGCGCGTCGTCAAGGCGGGCATCCTCGGCATGGCCGTCATCGGCGTGCTCGGCGAGCTGGGCTTCTCGGTGACCAGCCTCGTGGCCGGCCTCGGCATCGGCGGCCTGGCGCTCGCGCTCGCCGCACAGAAGACCGGCGAGAACCTGTTCGCGGCCTTCTCGATCGGCATCGACCAGCCCTTCCGCGTGGGCGACTTCGTGTCGGTCGAGGGCACGCAGGGCCACGTCGAGACGATCGGCATGCGCAGCACGCGCATCCGCACGCTCGACCGCACGCTGGTCACCGTGCCCAACGGCAAGCTGGTCGAGATGAACATCGAGACCTTTGCCGCGCGCGACCGCATCCGCTTCACGACGAAGATCGGGCTGACCTACGGCACCACGGCCGCGCAGATGCGCCAGATCCTCGACGGCTTCGAGCAGGTGCTGCGCGGCCATCCCGACATCTGGCCCGACAACGTGATCGTCAAGTTCGTGGGCTTCGGCGAGAGCTCGATGGACGTCGAGGTCCTGTGCTGGTTCCAGACCTCCGACTTCAACGCCTTCCGCGAGGACCGGCAGGAGGTCCTGCTCGGCTTCATGGACGTGGTCGAGAAGGCCGGCAGCGACTTCGCCTTCCCCACGCGTACGGTGCACGTCGTCTCGGAGACGGCCGGCGGCCGCTGACCACCGCTCACCGTCGCCCATCCCCTCGCTGCGCTCTGTGAGCGTCGACGCGCTCGGGGGCCGCGCAGCGGCGCGGCCGGGGGTCGGCGCAGGCCGACCTCATCGGCCCGTGCTCCGTGGACTCGATGACTGCGGTGTCGGTCCGGACGGGCCGATGCCCGAGGCCGAGCCGACCCCCGAGCCAGCCGCGGAGCGGCCCTCAGCTCACCGAGCCCGCACGTACTCCGCGCGCATGAAGGTCCTCCACGAGCCGTCCGGCTGCTGCACCGACGAGGTCAGGACCTTGTGGTCCTTGTCGGTGAGCTCGATCGCGTCGCGGTAGCGGCTCGTCTGGCCCGGAGTGTCGAAGGACGGGCCCTCGGTGTCGAGCGTCAGCGTGCGCCGTCCGTCGTCGAGCGCGCCCTTGTAGCTCCAGAGATACGACTGCGACGAGTCGAACCACGTGCCGACGAAGGCCTGGGCCTCGGGCTGGTAGCCCAGGCTCATCACGCTCTGCATCGGTTGGCCGGCGACCGTCGAGCGGCCCTCGGCCACGATCCACAGGCCGCCGACCGGTCGCACCGACTCGGTGCCCGTCATCTCGAAGGCCTGCTCCTGCATGGTGGCCTTGCAGGTGAAGCTCCACTCGCCGACGAGCTGCTGCAGCCAGGCGTGCTGCTTGGTGGGCGCGGCCGCGTACGGCGGGACCTCGAAGTCGACGGGCGTCGCGGCGGCCGGCTTCGCCTCGACCGTCGACATCGCCGCGGTCGACGAGGCGGCGCGCGCGGCCATGGCCTGGTTGTGGGCCGCTCGGTCGGCGTCGGCGCGCTTCTCGAGGTCGGTCTCCGCGCAGGCGGCGAGCAGGACGGCGACGAGCAGGGCCAGCGCAAACGGCTTCATGGTCGGCTCCTGAGGGGGGAGCCGTCGAGTCTACAAGAGGTCGCTCCAGCGCGGCGAGGCCGCGAAGGCCGCGTGGATCAGCCCGACGTGGCTGTAGGCCTGCGGGAAGTTGCCCCACATACGCAGGTCGCGGGTGGCGAAGTCCTCCGAGAGCAGGCCGAGTGGTGAGGGCGCCTTGCGCGCGCGCTCGAGCACCTCGCGAGCCTCGGCCGCGCGCCCGAGCGCGGCCAGCGCCTCGACGAGCCAGAAGGTGCACAGGATGAAGGCCACCGTCGGCTTGCCGAAGTCGTCCGCGGCGCGGTAGCGGAACAGCCAGCCCTCGTGCGCGAGGTCGTGGCTGAGCCGGTCGACGGTCGTGTGCAGCCGCGGGTCGTCGACGGGCAGGAAGCGCAGCGTCGCCATCTGCAGCAGCGAGGCGTCGAGGTCGCTGCCGCCGTGCACCGAGGAAAAGGCGCCGAGCGCGGGGTTCCAGGCCTGCTCGGTGATGAGCGCGTGGATGCGCGCCGCCGCGCGCCGGTAGCCCTCGGCCTTTTCGGGCAGGTGCACGTCGGCCACCTTCGCCATGCGGTCGGCCGCGGCCCAGCACATGAGCGTCGAGAAGGTCTGCGGCTGGCTCTGGCTGCGCCGGAACTCCCAGATGCCGGCGTCGGCCGTGCCGGCGACCTCGATCGCGCGGTGCGTCAGGCGCTCGAGCAGCTCGAGCGAGTGCCGGCTGCGGTCGGCGCGGAAGCGGTCGTCGAGGAAGATCGGCGCGAGCGCGAGCACGATCTCGCCGTAGATGTCGTGCTGCGTCTGGCCCACCGCCGCGTTGCCGACGCGCACCGGGCGCTCGCCGCAGTAGCCCGGCCACGCCTCGAGGATGCGCTCGTCGAGGCCCGCGGTCGAGCCGTCCACGCGGTAGAGCGGCGGCAGATCGAGCGCCGGCCGGTTCGCGACGAGGTCCACGAGGAAGTGCACGAAGCGCTCGCGCTCCTCGAACTGCCCGAGCCGCCGCAGCGCGCCGAGCACGTAGTAGCTGTCGCGCAGCCAGCAGTAGCGGTAGTCCCAGGTGCGAGTGCTGCCCGGCGACTCGGGGATCGAGGTCGTCGTCGAGGCCACGATCGCGCCGGTGTCCTCGAAGCAGTGCAGCTTGAGCGCGAGCGCCGAGCGGATGACCTCGGCCTGGCACTGCGGCGGGATGTTGCATTGCTTGACCCAGCGCTCCCAGTAGCGAAGCGTCTCGCGCAGGAAGCGCTCGCAGAGCGCGGGCAGCGGCTCCTCGATCGGCTCGCCCCAGGTCAGCACGAGGTGCTGCGGCGCCGCCAGCGCGAAGGGCCGCCCGCCGAGGTACGCGAGCGGGATGTCGGTGGTCAGGCGCAGCCGGCTCTCGTAGCCGGCGTAGTCGACGTGGTTGCTGCCCTGCACGCGCTCGGGCAGCCGTCGCGACCAGCCGAGCATCGGCTCGCAGAGCACCCGCGCGCGCGGCGTGCCGGCCACCGGCTGGAGCATGCGCACGAGCATCGTCGGCCGGAAGTAGCGGCCGTGCTGCTCGAAGCGCGGCGCGAAGTCGAGCACGCGGAACTGGCCGTCGGCCGTCTCGTGGATGGTCTCGAGCACATTGCTGTTCGGCAGGTAGCCGAAACGCGTGCGCGGGGGCGGCGCGCCCTCCGCGCTGGCGGCGGCCACGCCGAAGCGGCCGCCCGCTTCCGAGTCGAGCAGTGCAGAAAATACCGGCTCGGAGTCGAACCGGGGCAGGCAGCACCAGACCACGTCGCCCGTGTCGGCCACGAGCGCCGAGAACTGGCAATTGCCGATCAATCCCAGCTGCTCGAGGCGGACGGGTGCTGGCATGCCGATTGCAGTCTCGCGATTGGCGTGCCCAATAACAGCCCCCGGGACCCGGCATGAGACCGATCCGCCGAGCCGCGCTGGCGGTCGTGGTCCTCGTCGGCCTGCTGGTGGCCAACCAGGCGCTGCGCACCAGCGGGGCGGCCGGGCCGATCGTCTTCACCGGCCTCGCCGTCGCGCTGCTCTGCGCGCTGCTCATCGCCTGGGCCGGACGCGCCTCGCGCCGCCAGTGGATCGAGGAGCTGCGCGCGGCGTTGCGCGGCACCCCGGCGCCGCACGACGCCACCGCGCTCATCGCCGACGTGCGCCGCCACGTCGAGACCCTGACCGACGGCGTCCAGGCCGGCGCGACGACCCAGCCCTGGACCGCCCGGCGCCTGCGCCGCACGCTCGCCGAGCGCCTGCACGGCGAGGGCGTGCTCGTCGTCGCGAACCGCGAGCCCTACCTCCACGAGCGCGCGCCCGACGGCCAGATCGTCGTGCGCCATCCGGCCAGCGGCCTCGTCTCGGCGCTCGAGCCGGTCATGCGCGCCTGCTCGGGCGTGTGGATCGGCCACGGCAGCGGCACGGCCGACCGGCAGGTCGTCGATGCGCAGGATCACGTCGCCGTGCCGCCCGGCGAGGACAGCTACGTGCTGCGCCGCGTGTGGCTGACCGAAGAGGAGGAGCGCGGATACTACTACGGCTTCGCGAACGAGGGCCTGTGGCCGCTGTGCCACAACGTCCACACGCGCCCGGTCTTCCGGCGCGAGGACTGGGATTTCTACCGCGACGTCAACGAGCGCTTCGCGGCCGCGGCCTGCGAGGAGGCCGACCGCGAGGACCCGATCATCTTCCTGCAGGACTACCACTTCGCCATGGCGCCGCGGCAGATCCGCGAGCGGCTGCCGCGCGCGACGATCCTGAGCTTCTGGCACATCCCCTGGCCCAACGTCGAGCGCTTCGGCATCTGCCCGTGGCCGGCGGAGATCCTCGAGGGCATGCTGGGCAGCAGCATCCTGGGCTTCCACACGCCGAGCCACTGCAACAACTTCCTCGACGCGGTCGACCGCTTCCTCGAGGCGCGTGTCGACCGCGCCGGCAACCTCGTGGTGCACCAGGGCCTGACGACGCTCGTGCGCCCGTACCCGATCTCGGTCGAGTGGCCCAACCACTGGGCGCTCCAGGCGCCCCCCGCGGAGGACTGCCGGCGCAAGGTGCTGGCCGAGCTCAAGCTGCCGGCCGACGCGCTGCTCGGCGTCGGCGTCGACCGCCTCGACTACACCAAGGGCCTCGAGGAGCGGATGGCCGCGATCGAGCTGCTGCTCGAGCGCCGGCCCGAGTTCCTCGGGCGCTTCACCTTCGTGCAGCTCGCCGCGCCCAGTCGCACGCTCATCGGCACCTACCGCGAGCTCAACGAGCAGGTCACCCAGCTCGTCGAGCGCATCAACGCCCGCTTCGCGCAGGGGCGCTGGCGCCCGATCGTCTTCCTCCACGCGCACCACGAGCCGCCGGCCATCTTCCGCTACTACCGCGCGGCCGACCTGTGCTGCGTGAGCAGCCTGCACGACGGCATGAACCTCGTGGCCAAGGAGTTCGTCTCGGCGCGCGAGGACGAGCGCGGCGTGCTCATGCTCAGCCAGTTCACCGGAGCGGCCGGCGAGCTGAGCCAGGCGCTGCTCGTCAACCCCTACGACACCGAGCGCACGGCCGAGGCCTTCGCCACCGCGCTGACGATGTCGGTGCCCGAGCAGGAGGCGCGCATGCGCGCCATGCGGCAGCAGGTGGCCGAGTTCAACGTCTACCGCTGGGCGGGGCGGATGATCGAGGACGCCGCGCGGCTGCGCGAGCAGGACCGCGTGACTCAGACGCTCGAGAACCACGTCGACCGCGAGACGCCGCCCGAGCCGGCGCGGACGTGAAACCGATCCTGGGGCGGGAGGGGCGCGCGGCGCTGGCGGGCTGCCGCGAGCGCGGTGCGCTGCTGGCCTTCGACTTCGACGGCACGCTCGCCCCGATCGTGGCCGACCCGGCGCTCGCGGCGCTGCGGCCCTCGACGCGCCGGCTGCTGGCGCGCCTCGCGCGGCGAAGCACCTGCGTGGTGATCTCCGGCCGCGCGGCCGACGACGTGGCCGCCCGGCTGGCGGGCGTGGGCATCGTGCACGTCGTCGGCAACCACGGCGCGGCCTTCGCGCTGACGCCATCCGCGCGCGCCGCGGCCCGCTCGCGCGCGGCCCGCTGGCTCGCGCGGCTGTCGGCTGCGCTCGAGGGGCGGCCCGGCCTGCGCCTGGAGGACAACGGCCTGTCGCTCGCCGTGCACTACCGCCGCGCGCCCGACCCGCAAGCGGCGCGGCGCGCGATCCGCCGCGCGGCGCGCGCGCTGCCCGGCGTGCGGCTGCTCGACGGCAAGCGCGTCGTCAACGTGCTGCCCGCCCGCGCGCCGCACAAGGGCGCGGTGCTGGCGGCCCTCGCGCGGCGGCTCCGCGCGCGCTGCGTGCTCTTCCTGGGCGACGACCTGACCGACGAGGCGGCCTTCGCCACGCCGGTCGCGCCGGCCTACGTCACGGTGCGCGTCGGGCGCAGCCGCGCCTCGGCCGCAGCCTTCGTGCTGAGCAGCCAGCGCGAGGTCGACGCGCTGCTGCGCGAGCTGCTGCGCTCGCCGCGGCGGCCCGCCCGGGCCGCCGGCCGCCTCAGTGCGTCCCCCCGGCGCGCTCGGCGATCTCCATGATCGGCTTGTCGTCGACGGTCAGCCAGATGCGGCCGTTCGTATCGGCCTTGAAGGCGATCGCCTCGAGGTTCGTCTCGCGGTCGAGCGAGTGCACGATGAAGTGCGGCGACGAGAAGGGGATGAGCTTGCGGCGCCGGCCCTCGCGCGGCACGACGGCGTTGCGGTAGGGGTCCCAGATGTAGACCGTGCCGAGCACGCGCACGACGGTCTCGGTCGCGGCCTCGACGACTCCGACGAAGAAGCGCGGGTACTCGGCCTCGTAGAGGCGGCGCACGGACGCGAGGATCTTGTCACCTTCGTCGAGGAGCATGGACGGATCTCCGTGGGTGGGACAGCCGATCCCATCGGCCGCCGGGGGTCGTGGCCTGAAGCCGGGGTTCGGGCCGGCTCAGTGGGCGCCGTGCGCGGCGCTGCCCGCGCCGGCGGCCCGCACGTCGCAGGTCGCGCAGTAGCGCGCCCAGGGGCGCGCCTGCAGCCGCTCGCGCGGCAGCCACTCGCGGCACAGCTCGCAGCGGCCGAAGGTCCCCTCGCCGATGCGGTCGAGCGCGTCGAGGATGTCGTCGGTGACGGCCGCATCCGAGGCGGCCCCGGCCCGCGCGTTGAGCAGGGCCTCCGCGAACTGCTCGATCTCCCGCGTCGTCAGGCGCTGCGCCATCCGGTCGACTCCTCGGTGGGAACGGCCCGCATGATAGCGTTCGGGAATGGCAGCGCGGCGTGGGACGGCCGGACGGATCGCCTGGGCCTGCTACGACTTCGCGAACAGCTCGTACGCGGCGGTCATCCAGACCTTCGTGTTCGCGGCCTACTTCACGCAGCAGGTCGCGAGCGACCCGGCGCGCGGCGAGCAGCAGTGGGGCTACGCGGTCGCGGCCGCGGGCCTGCTCGTGGCGGTGGGCGGGCCGGTGCTCGGGGCCATCGCCGACCACACCGGGCGGCGCAAGCCCTGGATCGCGCTCTTCACCCTGCTCGTCGTCGTGGCGGCGGCGCTGCTGTGGTTCGTCGAGCCGACCCCGAGCCACGCGACGCGGGCGATCTGGCTCGTGGGCGTCGGCATCGTGGGCACCGAGTTCGCCGAGCTGTTCTACAACGCCATGCTCCCCTCGCTCGCGCCGGTCGAGCGCATCGGGCGCTGGTCGGGCTGGGCCTGGGGGCTCGGCTACCTCGGCGGGCTGCTGTGCCTGATCGTCGCGCTCGTCGTGTTCATCCTGCCGGCCTCGGGTGACGGCGCGCCCCAGGGCGACGTGGCGCTCGCCGTGCGCAAGACCTGCCTGCTCGTCGCGGCCTGGCACTTCGTCTTCGCGCTGCCGCTGCTGATCCTCACGCCGGACGAGCCCGACAAGGGCGTGCCCTGGCGCACGGCGACGCGGCGCGGGCTGTCGCAGCTCGCCGATTCGGTGCGCCAGGCGCGCCGCCACGTGAAGCTGTTTCGCTTCCTCGTCGCGCGCATGATCTACGCCGACGGCCTGGCCACGCTGTTCGCCTTCGGCGGCATCTTCGCGGCCGAGGCCTACGGCATGGACACCATGCAGGTGCTGAAGTTCGGCATCGCGCTGCAGGTGTCGGCCGGCCTCGGCTCGGCGATCTTCTCCTGGGCCGACGACAGGGTCGGCGGGCGCGCCACGATCGTGCTGAGTCTCGTGCTGCTCGTGCCGGTCACGCTGGCGGCGCTGCTCGTGCACGACGCCCGCGCCTTCTGGATCCTCGGCACGGGCCTCGGGCTGTTCGTCGGGCCGGTGCAGGCCGCGAGCCGCAGCTACCTGGCGCGCATGGCGCCGGCCGAGATCCGCAACCAGATGTTCGGGCTCTTCGCGCTCTCCGGCCGCGCCACGTCCTACGTCGGGCCGCTGCTCGTCGGCGTGCTCACCGGCGCCTCGGGCAGCGCGCGCGTCGGGCTGCTCGTCGTGCCGGCTCTGCTGCTCGCCGGGTTGCTGCTCCTGTGGGGTGTGCCGCGCGACCGGCCGGGCGCGGCGCCCGCCGATCCCGGCGCGTCCGCCTAGCGGCTAGCGGAACAGGTACAGCTCCTTGCGGCCGGAGATGTCGGCCAGGTGCGGGTCGAAGGTCAGCGCCGGTGGCGGCGACGGGTCGAGGCCCGTCGTGCCGTACTGCAGGTTGACGCGGATGCCGAGGTTGCACGGGACCTGCGGCGCCAGCGCGGCCAGGCTGATCTGC
>Ga0111539_10010766_pt1 | contig 11513 bp, 11 predicted proteins | sample RhiMethybrSRZTD1_FD_79667 | JGI IMG/M metagenome (GOLD analysis project Ga0111539, IMG submission 79667) | Populus rhizosphere microbial communities from Tennessee, USA - Rhizosphere MetaG P. TD hybrid SRZTD1 (version 2) (version 2) | ecosystem: Host-associated > Plants > Roots > Rhizosphere >...
GGACGGATCTACACTTTCCCGCGCCAGGTTGAGGGCCTGGTCCGGGATAACCGGGTGGAGGTTCGAGTCCTCTTCGGCGCATCGCAGCGAAGGCCCCGCATGGCGGGGCTTTTGTCGTTCTTGGGTCGCGTGGACGCGCCGCGGCTAGGGCGCCGCCGGCTCGATCGTGGTGCACCCGCACGCGCAAGTGCCGCCGCGCGGCTCATAGCCCGTGATGCGGGCGCGGGAATCGAGGCTGACTTCGCAGCATGCCACCAGCAGGTCCCTCAGCTGCGTGCGTCCGCGCTGCACGCGCGACTTCATCCCCGAGATCGAGATATCGAGCTGCGTCGCCGCGTCGACCTGGCTCAAGCCGCCGAGTTCGGTGAGCGTGAGCGCCTCACGGTGCGCGGGCGGGAGTTCGTTGAGCAGCGGCCGAAGGCATCCGGCGATCTCGCGGCGGGCAGCGTCGTTGTCGGGCTCGGCGTCAAAGGCCTGGTCGTCGCCGAGGTCGATCCCGGCCGGCTGCTCGCGGCGGTGGGCCGCGCGGCGGTAGTGGTCGGTGATCGCGTTGCGAGCGATCTGATGGACCCAGGCCGCGACCGCTGAGGGGTGCTCAAGTTCGCCGGCGTGGCGGTGGATCCGCAGCATCACCTCTTGGAGGATGTCCTCGGCGGTGTCGCGGTCGCGGACGCGCCGGGCGATGAAGGCAAGCAGCGACGCACGGAACTCCGTCCATACCCGTGCGGTATCGATCGGGGCTTGGGTGGCTACCGGCAACCGCACTCCTCTCCGCGCGCGGGCGCGCAGCACTCGGCCTTGTCCTCTGGCGCGCAGCATGTCAGCTGCTCCGCGGGATTGCAGCAGCGTGCGACTTCAGCGGCGGGAGGCGCCGGCGGCGGGCTCTGCTGGTCGATCTCGATTTGGGAGGTGGTGTTCATGCCTATCAAGACGCGTGTCTCAGGCAATGGACGCAGCGGCATGTCGCTCGGCGTGAAAGGCGAGTAGCCCGGCGAGCGCGGCAATGCCGACGAGGGTCCAGAGGAGCGTGCCGTAGCCGAACGCCGCGGCGTAGAGGGCGGCGGTCACGGGTCCCGCGGCGCGCGCGGCGGTGGTGCCGGCGGCGGCGACGCTGTTGATGGTGCCGTAGGACGCGCCGCCGTAGAGGTCGGCGATCGCGGTGGCGCGGGCGAGCGTGGCCATGCCGTTGCCCATCCCGAGGAGGACCAGGCCGGCGGCCACGGCGAGCGTGGCGTGCACACCGGTGAGGAGCGCGATGCCGATGCCGATCAGCGCGAAGACCGCGGTGATCGCAAGTTCACGGGGCAGGCGCGAACCGATCAGTGCGAAGAAGACGCGACCGGGGATCTGGGAGATGCCGATCAGACCGACGGCGAAGGCGGCGAACGGTGCGCTGTATCCGCGCTCGAGCAGGAACGGGATGGCGTGGACGGTCATCGCGATCCCGGTGAACGTGCCGAGGAAGAACGCTGCGGTCAGCAGCCAGAACGGGCCGGATCGGAGCACCTCGCGCGCAGCGCGAGATCGAGGTGCCGGGGCGTGCGGAACGGGATCGCTGGGCGCCCGGCGCAGAACGAGCGCGTGCAGCGGGATCGTGGTCGCGCCGAGGATGATGGCCAGGACGACGAGCGCGTCGCGCCACCCGTGGGCGTCGACGAGCGCCTGCGAGAGCGGCAGGAAGATGAAGCTGGCCAGCGCGGCGACGAGCGTGAGGGCGGTCATCGCGCGCCGGCGCTCGTCCGGGTGCGGGAACCACTTGGCGAGCACGGTGAACGCGGGCTCGTACAAGACGATCGCCATGACGATGCCGATCGCGGCCCACAGTGCGTAGAACGCCGCGAGGCCGTCGATCTGCGACCACGCGAGGACGAGCGCGGTGCCGGCGATCGAGCCCGCGGTCATCAGGGCGCGCGGGCTGTAGCGGTCCAGCCAGCGGCCGACGGCGATGCCGGCGACGGCCGAGATCAGCAGGGCGAGCGAGTAGGCGCCGGTCAGCTCGGCGGCCGAGAAGCCGAGCTCGCGCTGCATCGGGATCAGGAAGACCGCGAAGGCGTAGTAGAGGATCCCCCACGAGACGGTCTCGGTGACCGACAGGGCTCCGACGATGCACCAGCCGCGCGTGCGCCACCACGCCGACGGCGCGGCCGCTCGGGCCGCGCCGCGGGTGGTGATGCGCTCGTCGGTGCTCACGCCGGCGTCTGGATCTCCAGCAGCGGACTGCTGCTGCCGCAGCAGGCCGACTCGGCGGGCGCGGCGTCGCGGTTGGCGCTGCAGACGCCCGTCTCGGGCAGGACCCAATCGACGGTGCGCGCGCTCTCCCAGTCCCCGGCCAGCGCGGCGACGACCGAGCGCACTTGCTCGTATCCCGTCCGCAGCAGGAACGTGGGCGCGCGGCCGTAGCTCTTCATCCCAACGATGTAGATGCCCGCATCCGGGTGCGAGAGCTCATCGACGCCGTGCGGCGGGACCGACCCGCAGGAGTGCAGGTTGGGGTCGATCAGCGGAGCAAGCGTGCGCGGTGCCTCGACGCGATCGTCGAGGTCGAGCCGCAGCTCACGCAGCAGATCCAGGTCGGGACGGAACCCGGTCGCGGCGATGATCTCGTCCACCACCAGGTGACGGCGCCCGTCGTCGACGACCAGGTGGCCGTCTGCCTCGCTGATCGAGTGCGTGTGGAACCCGGCGACGACGTTGACGGTGCGGTCGGCGACGAGCTCGCGGACGGTCGCGCCGAGCGCGCCGCGCGCGGGCAACTGATCGTCGTTGCCGCCGCCATAACTGCGGTCCGGAGCCTCTCCGCGGATCGCCCACAGGATCTCTGTCGCAGGCTCGGAGTCGCGCAGCGCCACGAGGTCCAGGATCGCGTTGAACGCGGAGTGGCCGCTGCCGACGACGAGCACGCGGCGCCCGGCGTACCGCCGGCGCGCGCCGCCGAGGACGTCCGGGATGCCGTAGGCGATGCGCCCAGCGTTCGCGCGCTCGCCGGCGGCCGGCACGCCGCCGGCGCCGATCGGGTTCGGGCGGGTCCACGTGCCGGACGCATCGATGACGGCACGCGCGAGGTAGCGCCGCTCCTCACCATCCTCGTCGACGACCAACTGGTACGGGACGTCGTCGCGGCCGGCGTCCTTGAGCTTGTCGATGCCCTGGTGCGTGACGGCGATCACCCGCGCGCGCAGGTGCAGGCTCTCGGCAATGCCGGGAGCCGCGGCCAGCGGCTCGAGGTAGCGATCGGCAATCTCCGCGCCGGTCGGATAGGCGTCGGCCGGCGGCGCGGCCCAGCCGGTCTGCTCGAGCAGCTCGACGGCTACGGGGTCGGTGTTGTAGCTCCACGGCGAGAACACGCGCACGTGCCCCCACTCGCGCACGCTCGCGCCGACGGCGTCGCCGGCCTCGAACAGGACGGGCTCGATCCCGCGCGCGGCGAGGTGTGCGGCGGCCGCGAGGCCGACCGGACCGGCGCCGATCACGGCCACCGGCAGCTGGCTGTTGGTCATGTCAGGACGCTCCCATCGGGACATCGAAGTTTTTCGATGCCAATGAGCATATCAGGATTTTTCGATATGATGTCAAGCCATGACCGCGTTGCCGCTCGTCCAATGCTGTGCCCCGATTGCCGAACCGGGTCTCACCGAGAACGAGGCCGGCGAGCTCGAGCGCGTGTTCAAAGCGCTCGCCGATCGGCACCGCGTGAAGATCCTCAATCGTCTCCTGCAGGCCGGCGGCGAGGCGGTCTGCGTCTGCGATCTCGAGGAGCTGCTTCCGCTCAAGCAGCCGACGGTCAGCTACCACCTCAAGCAACTGCTCGACGCCGGCATCGTCGAGCGCGAGAAGCGCGGCTCCTTCGCCTACTTCTCGGTCGCGCCCGGCGCCCTTCAGCGCGTCTGCGCGCTGCTGGGCACCAACGGCTGCGCGTGACGGCGGACCGGCGGGTGACGCTGGCCGTCGTCTCGGCCGGCACGGCGATGCTGTTGCTCGACGTCACCGTTGTCAACGTCGCCCTACCTGTGATCCGCGACGACCTGCAGGCGAGCTTCGCCGAGCTGCAGTGGGTGATCGACGCGTACGCGCTCACGCTCGCCGCCACGCTCCTCACGGCTGGCGTGCTCGCCGACCGGCTGGGCCGGCGGGCGGTCTTCGCGGTGGGCCTGGCGGCCTTCACGGTGCTCTCGGCCGCGTGTGGCGCTGCTACCTCGGGGGTCGCCCTCGATCTCGCGCGCGGCGGGCAAGGCATCGGCGCCGCCGCCATGTTCGCCGCCTCGCTGGCCTTGCTCGCCCAGGAGTTCCCCGGTCGCGAACGCGGATTCGCGCTCGGTGTGTGGGGCGCGATCACGGGCGCGGCGCTGGCGATCGGGCCCGTCGTGGGCGGCCTGCTGGTCGACGGCCTCGGCTGGAGGTGGATCTTCCTCGTCAACCTTCCGGTCGGCGCGCTCCTGATCTGGCTGACACTCACCCGGCTGCCGGAATCGCGCGATCCGACTCCGCGCCGATTGGACGTCGCCGGCATGCTCGCGTTCGGCACAGCGTGCTTCCTCGCCACGTTCGCGCTGATCCGCGGCAACGGAGATGGCTGGACAAGCGCGCACATCGTCGGCGCGCTCGCCGCGGCGGCGGTTCTACTCGGCGCGTTCATCGCGATCGAACACCGCTCACCGTCCCCCATGCTCCCGCCCGCACTCTTCCGCATCCCGGCGTTCACCGGCACGGCGCTCGTGGCGTTCGCCCAGTCCGTCGCGCTGTATCCCCTCTTCCTGTTCCTGGCGCTCTACTTCCAGCAGGTGCTTGGCATGTCCGCGACCGACACCGGCGTGCGGCTGCTGCCGATCACGCTCGTGCTGTTCATCGTGGCGCCGCTCTCCGGCAAGGCGACGAGCCGGGTCGCGCTGCGGATCCCGCTCGTCACCGGCCTGGTGCTGATCAGCGCCAGCCTCCTGCTCATGCGCGGCCTCACGGTGGCGGACGAATGGACGGAGCTGGTGCCGGGGTTTCTTGTCGCCGGCCTGGCGATCGGCGTGATCAGCCCCGCGCTCGCCGCCGCCATGGTCGGGGTGCTGTCCGTCGAGCGCAGCGGCCTGGCGTCAGGTGTCAATAACACGTTCCGGCAGCTCGGCATCGCGGCCGGGATCGCGACCTTCGGTGCGATCTTCGACGCACAGGTGCGTGGCGGCGAGTCCGCCGCCACGGGAGCGGTGGCAGGCCTGAACGCGATCTTCCTCGTCGCGGCCGTCGTCGTCGCGGTCGCCGCCGTCGCGGCGTGGCCGTTGCTCGGCTCGCTGCGCTCCTCGTCCGCTGATCAGCTGCAGACCGATGGGTAGCTGCGGATCGTCGGCGGCAGCCCGACCGCGGGGCGCGAGCCCAGAGACCAGCGATAGCCCAGCCCGGGGTCAACGGCTGCGATCGACGAGCCGACAACCCGAGGACCGACATCGGGCACGGCGGGGAGCACTGCCTTGAGCCCCGTGCGCGACACGATGCCGAGCTTCCGATAGGCGTTGCGCAGGTGGAACTCGACGGTGGCCAGCGTGACGAAAAGGGTCGCGGCGATGTCCCGGTTGCGGTGACCGGCCGCCGCGAGATCGGCGATCCGGCGCTCCGAAGGCGTCAACGCCCCGGCCCCGGTCATCACCCGGCGCCGCGGCTTCGCCCCGGCGGCGCGCAACTCGTCCATCGCCCAGTCCTCCAGCTCGCGCGCACCGCACCGGTGCGCCAGGTCAACCGCGACCCGGAGCGGCTCGCGCGCCTCGACCGGTCTCCCCGCGCGTCGCAGCGCGGCACCCAACTCGGCGTTCGCGCCGGCGCGCTCGAGCGGGCCTGCCAGCCCCTCGAGACGCTCAACCGACTGGCGGAGGCGCTCGAGTCGGACATCTGGCATCGGTGGCTCCGTGATCGTGGGCATGCCCACAAAGACGTCGAGCCCGCGCGAAGGACGTAGCTGGGTCTAGAAACCGACGCCGTCGAGCGGAGAGTCGACGCAGCAGCCCTCGCCGCGCCAGGCCTCGGCTCCCTCCTTGACGGCGACCGCCGCGATCAGCAGGCCGACCGCGGGGTCGAGCCACCAGGCCCCGACCAGCGCGTTGCCCAGGAGGCCGACGAGCAGCGCCCCAGCGAGATAGGCACACAGCATGTTCTGGCGGCCCTCGCCCGCGGTGGCAGCCGAGCCGAGCTGATCGGCGAGCCGCTGCTTGGCGATGCCGAGCATCGGCATGAAGATCACGGAGCCGATCGCCAGGCCGATACCGACCCAGCTCACCTCCGGGTGCTCGCCTGCGATCAGCGCCTTGACCGACTCGAACGCCACGTACGGGGCGAGCAGGAAGAACTGCGCGGCGACGAGCTTCTGGGCCCGCTGCTCGGCGGCGTGCGAGAAGACGCGGTTGCCGGTGAAGCGCCAGACGATGATCAGGAGGCGACGCCTTCGATGACCGAGTCCAGGCCGAAGCCGACCAGCGCGATCGACGACGCGACGACGCCCGCGGTGACGGCGACGGCGCCCTCGATCGTCATCCAGCCGAGCGACAGCCACGACAGCAGCTTCACGCGCGTGGCGAGCTCTGCGTAGCGCTCGCGCGTGAGCGCAGCGGCCGGGCGACCGCCCGCAGCGACAGGCATGATCTGGAGCAGCGGCAGCTCTGACATCGTCCGCCTCCGAGGGTACGGATGGATCAGGCGCGCATGTCGGCGAGCCGGCGCTCGAGGAACGCGCGCTCGGCGCTGTTGCCGGCGAGCTCCAGGGCGCGAGCGTACGCCAGTGCCGCCGCATCGTCGGCGTGCAAGCGGCGGAGGAGATCCGCGCGCGCGGCGTGGAAGTAGTGGTAGCGGTCGAGCGCGGGCGCCAAGGCATCCATGCGAGCCAGGCCGCCGCGCAGGTCTCCGGCCATCGCGATCGCCACAGCGCGATTGAGCTCGACGACCGGATCCGGCGAGAGCGCGGCAAGCCTGCTGTAGAGCACGGCGATGCGGTCCCAGCGCGTAGCGTCGGCGGTCGGAGCGTTGATGTGCTCGACGGCGATCGCCGCCTGCACCACGTACCGGCCAGGCGCGCCGAGCCGCAGCGCGCCGGCGGCCAGCTCCGTCGCGCGGACGATCATCGCCCGGTCCCACGACGAGCGGTCCTGGTCGGGGAGCAGCACAAGTGCTCCGGCCTGGTCGACGCGCGCGTCGCGACGCGCATCGTGGGCGAGCAGCACAGCGAGGAGCCCGATCGCCTCGGGCTCGTCGGGCATCAGCTCGGCGATGATCGTGGCCAGCCGGATCGCCTCGGCGCAGAGCGAGCGTCGTATGTGCGCGTCGCCGGCGCTCGCGGCATAGCCCTCGTTGAAGACGAGATAGATGACGTCGAGCACCGCCTCCAAGCGCGCCGGCAGCGCTTCGTCCGGCGGCACGCGGAACGGGATCTGCGCGGTGCGGATCTTCGCCTTGGCCCGCGACAGCCGCTGCGCCATCGTCGGCTCCGGGACGAGGAACGCGTGCGCCACCTCCGCCGTCGACAGCCCACCGAGGAGGCGCAGTGTCAGGGCCACCTGCGCCTCACGCGCCAGAGCGGGATGGCAGCAGGTGAAGATCAGCCGCAGCCGCTCGTCCGGCACGCTCTTCATCACGGGTGGCTCCATGGTGGGCTCGTCCTCAGGTGCCGTCGCGAGTGTCGCGAGCTCGGGTGAGCGCGCTCGCAGCGCGCGCTGACGTCGCAACCGGTCGATCGCGCGATTGCGCGCGACGGCGAGGATCCACGCCGCCGGGTCGTCCGGCACGCCGTCACGCGGCCAGCGCTCGGAGGCCGTCGCGAACGCCTCCTGGACGGCCTCCTCGGCGAGGTCCCAGTCACCGACCGCGCGGATCAGCGCCGCGACCGCCCGCCCGAAGTTCTCGCGGAACAGGCGGTCGACGGCGCCGGCTGCGACACGCTCGCTCAGGACGCCGTCTGCTCCGCGCCCGCCGCCTCGGCCTCCCAGGCCGCGTAGTCCATGATCGGGCGGATCTCCGTGTAGCAGCCGTCCTTGTTCCACGGCGTGCGCTCGGACCAGGCGATCGCCTCGTCGAGGTCGCGCACCTCGAGGTAGATGAAGCCGCCGAGCTGCTCCTTGGTCTCCATGAACGGTCCGTCGGTCACGCGGCGCTGACCGCCGTCGACCCGGATCGTCGTCGCCGTGTGCGACTCCGCGAGCCCCTCGCACGCGATCAGCACACCCGCTTCACGCGCCGCGGCGTCGAACGCGCCCCACGCCGCCATCTCGGCCTCGCCCTCCTCCGGCGAGAACTCCTGTGCGGGGCGCTCCTCGCCGTACAGCGTCAGCAGAACCTTCATCTCAGCCACCTCCGTTGACGTTCGCCGCGACAACCTCTGCCGCGGATCATGCAGAGGACGAACGAGCCGTGCGACATCGACAGCGCCAACGCGCCAACTCCGGCGATCTGCATCGCGGTGGTTCCGCTGGGTGTCGTCGCCGCGTGCGCGTGTTGATCAGCAGGCGGGCGTCGCTTGGTCCGCCGCGCCGCCTTTCACTGGCGCGTCAAGAATCCGTTCAAGGCTCGCGCGTAGGTTCGCCGCATGCTCGACCTGAAGACCGCCACGCTGCCGCTGGCGCTGCTCCTGCTGGGCGCCGCCCTGTCCTCCCCCGCCGGTGCCGCCACCGAGTTCCTCGCGACATCCGCGCCGATCGAGCCGCTCGCCATCCCGCCGAGTGGGACCCTCGCGGGCAGCTCGTCGCCGTGGCAGGGCTCGAACGTGACCGCGAAGTACGCGTGGCGGCTGGCGCCGGAGTGAGCATGGCCTCCGGCGTCAAGTGCACCGTGGCGCTCCGTCTGCTTGCTCCAAGCGTGCCGCTCGTCGTCTGACGGTCCCTGGTAGTTCGCCACTCCCTGCCTGCGGGAGCCGGCGGATGCTGTGGCCGGCCGGCGCGCCTACGTTGGTGCTGTGAGCACTGACGCGGCGCCGGTCAAGCCCAGGAGACACGGTCCCGCCGGGCAGCGACTGAGCGACGAGCTCGACCGCTGGCTGAGCTCGAAGCGTGGGCGCACGCTCGGGACGCTGATCGAGGCAGCTCGCGAGAAGAGCTTCGCCGTGCTGTTCGTCGTCCTGTTAGGTGTGCCTGCCTTGCCGTTGCCCACCGGAGGTGCGACGCACCTTTTCGAGGTCATCGCGATGCTGCTGGCGTTGCAGCTGATTACCGGCCGCGATGAAGTCTGGCTGCCCAGCCGGTGGCGCAACCTGCGGTTCGACGGTGACAAGGCGGACCGCTTCATCGCGCGCCTCATCAGGGCGATTCGGTGGTGCGAGCGTTGGTCGCGGCCGCGCGGGCGACTCTTCTTCGGTCACCGCATGACCAACGTCGTGTTCGGTGCGCTCGTGTTAGGAGGATCCGTGGCCGCGTTCGTCGCACCTCCGTTCTCGATGCTCGACACGCTGCCGGCGCTCGGAGTGGTCGTGCTTTCGCTCGGTGTGCTCTTCGGCGACGCCATCGTCGTCGCCGTCGGACTCGCGGTCGGCGCGGCCGGCATCGCGCTTCTCCTGGTGCTGGGCCACGCGGCTCTCGAAGGCATCCAGGAGTGGCTCGCGTTGACGTCCACGGCAAGCTCAGCCGGCCGGCACGATGCGCACGGCCAGCGAGCGCTGATGGAACGCGCCCGCGCGTACGAGCTCGACGCGTAGCGTCGGTCCGGGGTGTGGGTTCGTCGCCTGGCGGGCGACGTGAACGGCGCTCAGGGTCGCGCCCGCCGGTCGCTCGAGCGGCACCAGCCGGTAGCCACGTCCAAGCTCGAGCGCGGCCACCTCGGCCAGCCGAACGTCCGGTGCACCGGGGAGCAGTCGCAGGCGCGTCCCGTCGCGCAGGATGGCGGTGATGGTCGCCGTGCCCCAGGTCGGGAAGTGCGCCCGCACGCGATAGCGGCAACGGCCGCGGCACGTGACCTGCCAGCGGCTCACGATCGTCGCCGATCGGAACCGGTGTGTCGCGCTGATACGCACGCCGCCGCGGGTCACGCTGCCGCGCGCGGTGACGCTACGGAACGGGCCGGCGTACGGAGGTCCTCGATGGTTCGGCCCCGTGACCAGGAGACGTCCGGTTCTCGAGTGCTGCGACGCCAGCCGCTCTTGTCCGGAGGGAGAGCTCACGACGACGCCGAACGTCGCGGGCGGCACGCCGCCGACGTTGGCCGCGACCGTCTGCCCCGGCCCGAACAGGCGTGCCGGGTCGATGCCGCCGTACGGGAACGCGCCCCGGTTGTCCGGCACGATGGCGGTCGAGTAGCGCGGCGTCGTGATCGCGAGCCTCCCCGTGTCGGGGTCGTACGCGAACAGCGGCGGCGGGTCCTTCGATGGCCGCGACCCGAGATCGAGCGCGACCGCACGTGCGGCGTTGGCGACCATCCGTGCGCAGAAGCAGTCGAACTCCTCCATCAGTGTGTGGACGCCGAACATGTGCTTGGGCGCCAGGCCGCCGTTCGCCTCGGCGCGCCGTTGGTAGAGCGCCAGCCCGCGGTCGAAGAGCGCCTTTGCCCAGCGACCGTAGACGCGATGCCGCCAGAAGCGGGGCGAGGTCGCGATCGCCAGCAAGCCCTGCTGGGCGAACGCCCAGTACTGCGCCGAGTGCCAGCGCCGCCGGCCCTTGCCGGTATCCCAGTTGAGGTAGCCGGCGTGAGTCCACGAGCCGGCCAGCAGACGCGTGACCCAGCCCTGCATGCGGCGCATCGCCGACGCCGGAAGCGGCCGCATGCCCTGCCGCAGCGCCTCGTCGTAGTGCGCGATCGCGTGCACGGTGATGTTGGCGTACTCCGGGGAGTCGATGTTGATGGCGGCGGTGTCCGGGTCCCTCGGTCCGTAGTGGAACTGGTAGCCACGGCCGAGGTTGGCGGTCGCCATTCCGGCCGCGGGTCGGGCGATGTGGGCGGCGAAGCCGGCGAGCTGGCGGCGATACTCGCGGCGCAGCAGACCGGAGCGGCCGGACACGGTGGCGGCGGCCGCGTACAGCTCCGCGTTCCAGTTGATCTGGTTGCTCACGCGCACGCTGCGCCAGGCGCGACTGCGCGCGCACCGCGTCACCGTGCGCTCGATGCGCCGGACCGCAGCCGGCGAGAGCCGCAGCGGGCCGCGCGCGCGCCAGGCCCAGGCGAGCGCCTCGGCGACCTTCGGTTCCAGCGAGGCGTGCTGCCGAAGCACGCGATCGAGGTCGCGCGACCAGCACGTGGTCAGGCCCGCCGGTCCGCGGGCGCCAAGCCAGGCGGGCGGCGACGTCAGCCGGTCGACCAGTACACGCGCGCGCTCGTCCTGGCGGGTCGGACCGCGGTGCGCCCGCTGAGCGGCGACCGCATGGGCGAGGAGCATCGCGCTGCTGACCCGGACCGACGGCGTGCCCTTGAGGATGTAGGCACCGCGGTTCGCGTCCCACCACGAATCGAGGTGGCCCATGATGCGGTCGGCGAACGCCCAGTAGTAGGCATTCGTCAGCGGTGGCTCCATGCGTTCCGCAGCGCCGGCCGGCGCCGAGCCGGCGACGAACGCGACGAGGCAGATTGCGAGA
>Ga0111539_10010767_pt1 | contig 11513 bp, 14 predicted proteins | sample RhiMethybrSRZTD1_FD_79667 | JGI IMG/M metagenome (GOLD analysis project Ga0111539, IMG submission 79667) | Populus rhizosphere microbial communities from Tennessee, USA - Rhizosphere MetaG P. TD hybrid SRZTD1 (version 2) (version 2) | ecosystem: Host-associated > Plants > Roots > Rhizosphere >...
CGGGGCTTGGACGGCGAGCAGGCCGTCCCCGGCTACTTCCGCCTCGATCCCGGCGTCGCGGAGCCGAGCCAGAAGATCGTCCGCGCGCGGCGAGCGCACCCGCGTGGCGCCGGCAGCTCGGGCGATCAGCTCCGCCACGGGCTGCTGCGCCACGAGCTTGCCGCGGTGGATGATCAAGACCTCATCGGCAAGCTGCGAGATCTCGGCGAGCACGTGGCTCGACACGAAAACGGTTCCGCCGTCCGCCGCGTAGGAACGGAGGAAGTTCCGCAGCCACCGAATCCCCTCGGGATCGAGCCCGTTGGCGGGCTCGTCCAGCACGAGCAGCTCTGGCTCGCCGAGCAGCGCGGCAGCCACGCTCAGCCGCTGTCGCATCCCGAGCGAGTAGCTGCCCACCCGCCGCTTGGCCGCGTCTGAGAGCTCCACCTCGCCGAGCACATCGTCCACCCGCGACCGAGAGATCCCGGCCGCCGTCGCGAGCACGCGCAGGTGATTACGGCCGCTGCGGGCCGGGTGGTAGTTCGAGGCCTCGAGCACCGCGCCGACGGTCAGCAACGGAGCCTCGAGCTCGCGATAGCGGCGGCCTGCGACCGTAGCTCGTCCACTCGTTGGGAGGGCGAGCCCCAGCAAGACCCGCAGGGTCGTCGTCTTGCCCGCGCCGTTCGGCCCGAGGAAGCCGGTGATCCGCCCGCGTGGGATGCTGAAGCTGAGGTCGTCGACCGCGGTCGCGTGGCGGTAGCGCTTGGTCAGGTGCTGGACTTCGATCACGCGCGCGGCACACTACGGGCGGCGAGCCCGTAGACGCTACGCGGCTGCGGCACATGGCTGATCTCGAGTGGCCCCGCGCGAAGCGTCGCGTAGCCGAGCAACCTGCCGATCAGGGTCTGATCGACCTCGACTGCGCCGACGCGCTCGAGCCGCACAGCAGACGTCCGGCGCCGCCATGTCGTCCCGTGGACAAGCGCGAGCTTGTCGTCGGTCATGATCACGTGCGTTCGCTCCCACCTCCACACGGCGCGCAGCGCCAGCAGCGCCGCGGCCATCACGAGCCCCGCGCCGGCGATTGGAAAGACCGAGCCGACGGAGAAGAGGAATCCGCCGACAGCCGCGAGGAGAAACGCTCGCGCAAGCGCAGGCGCCAGCACGATTCCGTGCCGTCTCGAGTCGAGGTAGACGTGCTCGCCCCGGTTTCCGAGCATGCGCGGGCGTTTCGCCGCAGCGCGGCACGGTCCTGCCTGGGGGAACCTCCCGGTTCCCCCAACCCCCCCTCCCCTGGTCCGCTCTCGCGGACAGGGCTGCGCGCCGCTCTGTTTGCCGCATCCGTAACAACGGGGAAGAGAGAAACATGGGAGAAGTCGCCCGCAAGGCCGCGATTGCAACGCTGGTGGTACTCGGCCTCGTCGCGCTCGCACTGGCGCTGTGGAAGCTGCGCGTCCTCGTCTCGCTTCTCTTCCTCGGGCTCGTGATCGCAGCCGCGATGCGCCCGGGAGTCGAGTGGCTGCACGAACGTCGCGTCCCGCGAGGCATCGGCGTCGCGATCCACTACCTCGCCCTCGCCGGCCTGGTCGCGCTCTTTCTCTGGCTCGTCGTGCCGCGGGCGGTCACTCAGGTCGGCGACGCGCTGGGCGGAAACCTCCCGACCTCGACAAACGAGCTCGACCGGGCGACGAAGCACTCGACCGGGATCAAGCACGAGATCCTGAGCTCGATCCAGAAGCGGTTGAAGCGGCTTCCGGCCGCAGGCTCGGTCGCCCACGCCTCTGTGGGCGTCGGAAAGGCGGCGTTCGAGGTCCTGATCGGCGTCTTCTTCACCTTCGCGGTGGCCGCCTACTGGATCTTCGAGCGCGACCGCGCGAGACGCGTGCTCTTATCGCTGATCGCTCGGGAGCACCGGCGGACGGTTCACGACACCTGGGAACTGATCGACGCGAAGCTCGGGGCCTTCGTGCGCGGCGAACTGGTGCTGATCGCGTTCGTCGGAACCCTGCTCTCGCTGATCTTCTGGGCGATCGGCTTGCCGTTCTGGCTGCTGCTGGGGATCTTCGCCGGGATCGTCGAGATCGTGCCGGTGATCGGCCCGCTGGCCGCGGGCGTGGTCGCTATTGCGGTCGGGCTGACAGTGTCCTTCGGCGTCGCGCTGGGCGCGGGCCTCGCAGTGCTCGGCGTCCGCCTCTTCGAGGACTACATCGTCGTCCCGAAGGTGCTCGGGCACGCCGTCGGGCTCTCGCCGCTCGTCGTGCTGGTCTCGGTGACGGCAATCGGGCTGCTGCTGGGTGGGATCTACGTGCTACTCGCGGTGCCGATTGCAGCGGTCCTCGTCACGCTCGTCGACGTGATCGTGCGCGACAAGGACCCGGCGGAAGAAGAAGTGCCCACGCTCCTGTTTCCAGCCAAAGACACCGAGGCGTAGACGGCCCTGTCCCGGGACGGGGACTGTCCCAAAAACGGTCTATTGAACAGACCCCTGCGGGGTCTTCCCTACGTTAGGCCTTGCGCCACTTGCCGAACACGAGTCCACCCAAAGTGAACCCGAGCCCGAACGTTCCGACTCCGAAGGCCCCTACCGCCAACGACTTGCGCCAAGTGGAAAGCCGCTGCCACCGGCCGAGCGCCTCGCGCTCCTCCTCGGTCAAAGGCTCGCCTCGGCGCTGCTTGCGGATGGCGCCGCCGGCACGCAAGCCGAGATAGAGATCATCGAAGATCTCGGTGGATTCATCGGACATATAAGTCAGTGTACTAGCCTCCTTCGCCGGTGCCCGCACGGCTCCTCCACCTCTCGGACCTTCACGTCGGCACCGTCGAGGAGCCGGAAATCGAGCGTGCGCTGGGCGCCCTCATCGAGCGCGCCGACCCCACTCTGATAGTCGCCTCCGGCGACCTGACACACCGCGCTCGGCCCGAGGAGCATCGCCGTGCGGCGGACTTTCTGAGACGGCTGGAGCGGCCGCTGCTCGTGATCCCGGGCAACCACGACATCCCTTGGGCCTTCCAGGGACGGTTCACGCATCCGTTCCGAGAGTTCGAGCGGCAGTGGCAGACAACAGAGCCGGTGCACAGCTCCGACGGCCTTTTCGCCGTCGGCCTCAACTCCGTTCGGCCGTGGCGGCACCAGTCGGGCGGGCTGCGCTCCGGCCAGCTCCGGCACGCCGCCGAGTTGCTCGCCGGAGCACCCGATGGTGCGCTTCGCGTCGTCGCGCTCCATCACCACCTGATCGGCGCGCCCTGGCGCTCGCGCAAGAAACCCGTCGCGCGGCGAACGCACGTGCTCGCCTCGCTCGTGGACGCCGGCGCCGAGCTGATCCTCGCCGGCCACATCCACCAGGCGGCCGTCTCGGAGCGGCATGAGTTCGAGGTCGCGCCCGGCTCTTTGCACGGCGCCGTCGTCTCGATCGCCCCCGGCCTCGGGCAGCCGCGCCCGGACCGTCGCGGCGAGGCCCGCGGGCTCCACGTCTACGTGGCTCACGAACGCGAGCTGCGCGTAGAGACCTACATCTGGCGAGAGCAGGACTGGGGCCTCACCGCCACGAGGCATTTTCCCCGTGGCGATGAGCCCCTGGCTACGGAGCCTGCCTAAATCCCTGCAGTGACCCCGCGGCGTCGGTCACCGAAGAACCTGCCGACGATCGCGACCAGGACGATCGCGACGATCACGCCGACGATGAACTCCAGCCATGCGCTGCTGAAGATCAGCCCGGCGATGACGAGCGACGCGATGCCGATCAGAATCGTGACGATCCAGCCCATCGGATCACGACCTGGGTGAAGCAACCTGCCGAGGGCGCCGACGATGGCGCCAACAATGATCAACCAGATCCAGTGCATGGCGCGAGTGTGTCCCGCTGCGGCGGGCCTGAAACTCAAGAGCCTGAGGCTTCGCTAGACCGTCGGTGGGCGGCGGGTGGGCTCGCCCCAGATCGGGCGGTGCTGGACATAACGCCGGTAAAGAGCGACAAGAAGCACCGCGCCGAGGAAGGCGAAGAAGAAGCTCGTCGGCGTGCCGAACAGCAGCCGCGAGACGATGCCGCCGATCAGCGAGCCGCCGATTCCGATCGCGGTCGTCATCCAGATCGGCATTGGATCCGGGCCGGGGATCGCAAAACGAGCAAGCCCGCCGATGATGAAGCCCCAGATCAGGATCGCGATGATGAAACCGATCGTCACGGCGTTCCCGCGGGCTCGGCCGCAAGCAGCTCGCGGCGTAGGTCCTTGATCTCGTCCCGAAGCTTCGCGGCGTATTCGAAGCGAAGCTCCTCGGCGGCGGTGAACATCTCCTCCTCGAGCGTGATCACCAGCTTCTCGAGCTCCTCGGTGCTCATCCCCTCGACCTTGCGGCCGTTGCGCCGCCTGCGACCCGGCACTGTCGGCGACTCGAGCGAGAGGAACTCGGCGATGTCGGAGACGCCTTTCTGGATCGACTCCGGCGTGATCCCGTGCTCCTCGTTGTAAGCCAGCTGCTTCGCCCGGCGGCGGTTCGTCTCGTCGATCGCGCCCTTGATCGCCTCGGTCAGCTTGTCGGCATACATGAGCACCTTGCCGTTCGTGTTCCGCGCCGCGCGGCCGATTGTCTGGACGAGCGCCGTCTTGCCGCGTAGGAAGCCCTCCTTGTCGGCGTCGAGGATCGCGACCAGCGACACCTCCGGCAGGTCGAGCCCCTCCCGCAGCAGGTTCACGCCGACGAGCACGTCGTACTCGCCGAGCCGAAGCTCGCGAATGATCTGGATTCGCTCGAGCGTGTCGACCTCGGAGTGGAGGTAGCGCGCCTTGACGCCAGACTCGAGCAGATAGTCGGTCAGGTCCTCGGCCATCTTCTTCGTCAGCGTCGTGACGAGGACGCGCTCGCCGGCCTCCTCGCGGCGGCGGATCTCGTTGAGGAGGTCGTCGATCTGGTTCTTGGTCGCGCGCAGCTCCACTTCCGGGTCGACGATCCCTGTCGGGCGGATCAGCTGCTCGGCGATCCGCGTCGAATGCCGGAGCTCGAACGGCCCCGGCGTCGCGGACACGAACACCATCTGCGGCACCTTGGCCAGGAATTCGTCGAAGCGGAGCGGGCGGTTGTCGAGCGCCGAGGGAAGGCGGAAGCCGTAGTCGACGAGCGTTTGCTTGCGGGAGCGGTCGCCCTCGTACATCCCACCGAGCTGGGGCACCGTCTGATGCGACTCGTCGATGAAGACGACGAAGTCGTCCGGGAAGTAGTCGAGCAGCGTGAAGGGGTGCGAGCCCGCGGGCCGGCCTTCCAGGATTCGCGAGTAGTTCTCGATCCCGTTGCAGAAACCGAGCTCCTGCAGCATCTCGAGGTCGTACTCGGTGCGCTGTCGGATCCGGTGCCCTTCGAGCATCCGGCCCTCCGCCTCGAAGTGCTTGACCTGCTGCTCGAGCTCGTGGCGGATCTCGTCGACCGCGCGCTCGACGGTCGGCTTCGAGGTCACGTACTCGGTAGCCGGCCAGATCGCGACGTTGTCGAGATGCGTGAAGATCTCGCCCGTCAGCGGGTCGAAGTGAGAGATCTGCTCGACCTCGTCGCCGAAGAACGAGATGCGGTAGGCGGTCTCGGAGTTCGCGGGCTGGACCTCGACGACGTCTCCCTTGACCCGGAAGCGGCCGCGGCCGAGCACGGAGTCATTGCGGACGTACTGGCTGTCGATCAGCTTCCTGAGGGCGAGGTCGCGGTCGTGCTCCTCCCCCACGCTCAGGATCAGCACGCGTTCGCGCCACTCCTCCGGCGAGCCGAGGCCGTAGATGCACGAGACGGAGGCGACGACGATCACGTCGCGCCGCGTGAAGAGCGCCGACGTCGCTGCCAACCGGAGCCGCGCGATGTCGTCGTTCTGTGACGAATCCTTCTCGATGTAGAGGTCGGCCTGCGGGACGTAGGCCTCAGGCTGGTAGTAGTCGTAGTAGGAGACGAAGTACTCGACCGCGTTCCCTGGGAAGAACTCGCGCAGCTCGTTGCAGAGCTGTGCAGCGAGCGTCTTGTTGTGCGCGATCACGAGCGCCGGCTTCTGGACCTGCTCGGCGATCCATGCCATCGTCGCCGTCTTGCCGGTCCCGGTCGCACCGAGCATCGTCTGGTAGCGCTCGCCGGCGCGCAGGCCTTCCGAGAGCGTCGCGATTGCGTCCGGCTGATCGCCGGTGGGTTGGTAGGCGTCGGATGTTTTGAACTCGGCCAAGAGGAACAGGCTAGCTGGGATGTCCGCCTTCGAAGAACGCCCGCCCTACGGCTCCTATGCCGCAATCATGGGCACTTTCGCGGGCCTGCTCGCGGCCGCGGGTGCGCTCGGCCGGGTGCTCGATCGCGACCCTCAGTGCCAGACCGCGCTCGACTTCACGATTCTCGCCGCGGCCTCGTTCAAGGCCGCCCGGACGCTCTCGCACGACGAGGTTACGAGCTTCATCCGCCAGCCGTTCGTCCGCGGCCATGCGCACAGCGGCGGCGAGGAACCGGTGCAGGGCGGCATGGAGCAGGCGATCGGCGAGCTCGTGACCTGCACGCGATGCATCGGCACGTGGGCGGCCGCCGGTCTCGCATCGACCCAGATCCTGGCGCCGCGGTTCGGTCGCGTCCTGACGTGGTCACTCGGCGCGGCCGCCGTGAACGATTTCTTGCAGGCCGGCTTCTCAGCGCTGGCCGCCAAGGCAAACGACCTGGAACCCTCCTAAGCCGGAGACAGCTCCAGTCGTTGCCGCTCGCGCTCGCGCGACGCCGCGAGCCCCACGGCGGCCATGGTCAAGGTCTGGATCGCCGCGAACCCGATCAGTACCGGCTTCGTCCCGAAGGCGTCGAGGACCGGCCCGGCGACGAAGAGCCCGAGCGGGTTGACGAGAGCCCAGCCGACCATCACGGTGGTCATCACGGTCGGGCGGAGGGGCGGCGGGATCCGCAAGGTGGTGAGTGTGTGCAGGCTCGGATTGACGAGCCCGTTCGCGAGCCCGGAGGCAAAGATCGCCGCGGAGAGAGCGACAGCGGGGAGCGGCAGCCACAGGAGCCAGAGCGGCAGCGCCTGTCCCATCACGAACATCGAGATGATCATCAGCCCGTCGAGCCGCCGGGAGAGGAAGCGGAACGTAATGGCGTTCCCGGCCACCGCGCCGATTCCGAACGAGGCGAACAGCCAGCCGGCGATCTTCGCGTCGTGGCCGAACCGCGCAAGGACAAGGACGGGAATCGTGATGAAGAAGGCGTTCCAGGCCGCGTCCCCCAGCGCGAACGCCGGCCACCAGACGCGGAGCAGCCGGTCACCTGCGACGAAGCGAAGGCCGGCGCGGATCTGCCGGTGTTCGGCCGCCTGCTCGACAGGCGGGCGGCTCGGGACGAACGAGGCGACGAGGACGACCGAGACCAGATAGCTCGCGGCGTCCACGAGCAGCACGCTCGTCGCCCCGATCACGCCGATCAGGATTCCGGCGAGGACCGGCCCTGCGAGCATCGTCAACCTCGTCGCCGCTTGGAAGAGCGCGTTCGCCTCGGAGACTCGCTGCTCGTCCTCGCCCAGCAGCTCGGGGACGATCACCTTCTGGGCCGCGAAGTAGGGCGCGCTGAGAGCGCCGATCGCGAAGGCGGTAGCGAGCAGGACGGCGAACGACAGGCCGCCGGTCCAGTGCAGGACGGGGATGACGAGCATCAGCGGCGCCCGCACGGAATCGCAAAGGATCATCGTCCGGCGAGCGCCGAGCCGGCCGAGGAGCCTTCCGCCGGGCAGGCCGAGTGCCGCCAGCCCGACGAGCTCGGCGGCCGCGACGAAGCTGGTCTTCGTCGCCGACCCGGTCGTGACGAGCACGAACCACGGCAGCGCCAGCCAGGTCATCTGCGAGCCGGTCGTCGAGATCGTCTCGGCGACGAGAAGCGCGAGCAGTCGCCGGTCGCGGAGCAGGTTCACTCCTCGACCTCGGGGAGGTCACGCAGCCGCAGCACGGGCGACGGCAGCAACCAGAGCACGCCGGCGATCGCGCCGAGCGACGCGACCCAGAGCGTCGGCCGCAACCCGATCCAGGTCCCGAGCGCTCCGCCGACGAGCGCCCCGAGCGGCCGAACGCCGTAGTTGACGACCATGTACGCGCCGGAGACGCGGGCGCGGAGGCGGTCCGGAACGAGCGCCGCCTTGATCGAGTTGGCGGTGATGTCGAGAACCATCACCCCGAAGCCCGACAGGAACTCGGCGGCGAAGAGCAACGCGAGGATCGTCCACTCAGCACCGCCCGCGAGCGGAACGAGGACGAGCGGTGCCGGAAAGAGCACGCTCCCCGCTATGAACGCCGGCCCCACGCCGATCCGGCGGCTGATCCGCCCGGTCACGATCGAGCCGAGCACCCCGCCGACCGACGCCGCGCCGAGCACGAGCCCGAGCAGGCCCGCACCGACGCCGAGCGTCTTCGTCGCGTAGAGGAAGAAGAGCGCCCAGAAGACGAAGTTGAAGAAATTGATCGTCGCGGTCGCGAGCAGCGACGCGCGGATGATCGGCGAGCGGCGGATGTAGGCGATGCCGGCCTTCACGTGACCGCGCTGCGCTTCCTCGGTCGGGGGCTCCGTCGGGTGGATCGAACCGAGCGAGAACGCGGAGGCGAGGAACGAAACCGCGTCCGCGATCAGCGCGCCCGGCGCCGAAAAGATCTGGACGAGGACGCCGCCGATGCTGGGGCCGGCGACAAACGAGAAGGCGCGGCTGCCGTGCAGCAGCGAGCTCGCCTCGAGGTAGCGGTCGCGCGGGACGAGCGAGACGAACAGCGTGCTGTAGGCGACGAAGAAGAACACGCTCAGCGCCCCGACCAGGAAGCTGACGACGTAGAGCTGCGCCATCGTCAGCGCCCCGAGCCAGTAGGCGATCGGGATCGTCGCAAGGAGCGCCGCGCGCGCGAGCGCCGTCACGATCATCGCCTGCCGCCTGCGCCCGCGCCGGTCGAGCCAGGCGCCGGCATGCAGCGAGAAGAGCAGGTTCGGGATCAGCGCCGCGGCGCCGAGATAGCCCATCTGGGCTGCGTCCGCGTGCAGCGCGAGCACGCCGACGAGCGGCAGCGCGATCAGCGTGATCTGGTCGCCGATCAGCGAGATGCTCTCGCCCAGCCAAAAGCGCCGGAAGTCGCGCCCGCGGAGGATCGCGGGCAGGGCTAGAGCCCGTGCGGGAGCCGCCGCGACGGCCGCGGCAGAGTTCGAGGTGGCTCGAGTCACGCTCTGACGACGTCGATGTCGCCGCTCATGGAGGTGGCCCGGAGCTCCACCAGGGGCGCTCCGTCGTCCTCGGCGGGAGGCACGTCGTCCAGCGCGACCTCGGAGGTCAGGTCACCGCTCATCGCCCGGGCGTCGACCCAGAGGTTCGAGCCCTGGCGAACGCCGACGGTGATGTCGCCGGACATCGACTGGAGCTCGACAGTTCCCTCGCCGACAGCGCCGATTCGCTGGTCGCCGGACGCTGTCCGCACCTTGGCGTCCCCAGTCTCGTCGATGTGGATGTCGCCGGAGGCGGCGCGTGCGTTCAGCGGGCCCTTGACCCGCCCGAGCCGGATGTCGCCGGACGCGGTGCTGATGTCGGTGGCCCCGCCAATGTCGCCGAGCCGGACGTCGCCGCTTGCGGCCTCGACCTGGGCGTCGCCGCTGATCTCGTCGAGGTCGAGATCGCCGGATGCCGCCTTTGCGTGCAACTCGCCGAATCGCCCCCTGCCGCGCAAGTCGGCCGAAGCAGTCTCGGCGCGGAGTCGCGCGCCCTCGGGCGCACGAATGCGCAGCCGGACGTCGAGTTTCCGAAGGAACCCGAGGCCGAGGCCGCGCCGGGTCTCCACATCCACGATGACCTCGTGGCCGCCGCCAGTCTCGCGGAGCTCGATCCGCGCGTCGTCGAGAAGCTCCCGCACCTGGTCGGCGCCTCCCCGGGGGTCGAGCTCGACCTCCGTGGTCGTGCCGGGCCCCGTTTCGACGTCGATGCGTCCCGAAGGCACACGGAGGACGAGCGTGACGTCGCCGGGGGTTTCGAACGTCTCGCGCCTCATGACCTGCGGCCGCGAACCCGGCGGATCACGTCGAGGGCTCCGGCGTGACCAAGCTTGCGGGGGTCGCGCGAGTCGACGCGAACTTCGATGTGTCCGAACGGCATGTGGACGTACATCACTCCTCCTTAGCTCCGGCCGAAGCCGGTGAGTCGGTTGCCGGGCCCGCGCCGCCCGCCGCCGCCCGAGCTGACGAGCCGCGTGATCGAGCGCACGAGCCAGGTGTTGACGGAGACGCCCTCGCGTGCGGCGGCGGCCTCGACCGCCGCCTTCAGCGGCTCCGGAAGGCGTAGCGAGATCCGGGCGACGAGCTCGACGTCACCCGAGGACGGCGGGGCAGCTTCCTCCGCCTCCTCGGCGACGTAGACGAGCGTCGGGTCCTGCCCGGAGACGCGCACCTCGACATGCCCTGACGGGAGCTGGTTCGACAACTCGAGCGAGGCTTCTCCGAGCGCGTCGAGCAGCCGGAGGCCGGCGGAAGCGCCGACCGCGGCGGTCAGGCGCCGCGCTGCTTCCGCGACGGCATCGTCGCCGACGGCGGCGATTCCTTCGAGATCGGCCTGGAGGCCTTCGACAAATGGGCGTAGCTCCACGGTGACGTCATTATGACATCATTTAGGCGCTTGTCAAACATCATCATGGTGCAGGGCCTAATTCCTCCCCGTAACCGCGGCGGTAGAGCGTTTTCAGGTGCTCGACGCGGCCGACGTAGTGGCGCGTCTCCGCGAACGCGATTCCCTTCCCCTCCCGGCGCCACTCGTCGACGTTCTCCTGACCCGCGTTGTAGGCGGCCAGTGCGCGTCGCTCGTCGCGGTACTTGTCGAGCAGATGGCGCAGGTACCAGGCGCCGTAGCGGACGTTGATCTCTGGCGTGTACAGGTCCTGAACGCGAAAGCGGTTGCCCCCGGTGTGGATTGCGATGCCCTTGGCCGTGTCCGGAAGCAGTTGCATCAGCCCGATCGCGCCGGAGCGCGACTCGACGTCGGCTTGGAACTTGCTCTCCTGGTAAATCACGGCTGCGAGCATGGCCGGGTCGAGCCGGTAGTTCTGGGCGTGACCGCGGACGATCGCGTCGTAGCGCAGCGGGTACCAGAGCCGCACCCACCAACCGGGCTCCGTCTCGTGCACGTAGAGGAAGGCCGCCGCGACGACGCCGAGCGCCGCGGCCAGAACGGCGAGTCGTCTCATCGCGCCGCGAGAGTGCGCATCGTCTCGGCGACGAACTCGTCGAGCTCTTGGCGCGTGCCGTCGTTGACGTATGCGAAGTCTGCGCGCTCGACCTTCTCCTGGTCGGGCAGCAGGCGGGCCTCCCGTTGGGTCGCACCTGCGACACGCGCTCGGTCGCGCCGCACGTGCTCCGGTGCAGTGACGACAACCACGACGTCGAAGCGCGACTCGCCACCGACCTCGTAGAGGAGCGGCACTTCGGTCGCGGCCACCCTCGGCGGGTCGGGCGATTCCCCGAGCGACTCCCGCCAGGCCAGATAATGCGCGACGACCAGTGGGTGCAGCAAAGCCTCCAGCCAGGCGAGCGCCTCACG
>Ga0111539_10010769_pt1 | contig 11512 bp, 12 predicted proteins | sample RhiMethybrSRZTD1_FD_79667 | JGI IMG/M metagenome (GOLD analysis project Ga0111539, IMG submission 79667) | Populus rhizosphere microbial communities from Tennessee, USA - Rhizosphere MetaG P. TD hybrid SRZTD1 (version 2) (version 2) | ecosystem: Host-associated > Plants > Roots > Rhizosphere >...
TTCATCCTGCGCCAGGTATGGCAGCGCCACGCCACCATCTTCGGCCGTGAGATCGGCATCAATCTGACGCCGACGCAATGGGCGGCGCTGGCGAAACTCAACGAGACCGGCCCATGCTCGCAGAACCTGCTCGGGCGGCTGACGGCGATGGATGTAGCCACCATCAAGGGCGTGATCGACCGCCTCACGGCGCGGGGCCTGACGGAAACCAGTCCCGACCCCGAGGACGGTCGCCGCCTGCTGGTGAGTTTGACGCGCGCAGGACAACAATTGGCGGAAAAGGCCGCGCCCAATGCGCTTGCGATCACGAAGGAAACGCTGGCGCCGCTGGATGCGAAAGAGCGCGAGATGCTGCTGGAGTTGCTGAACAAGCTGCGGTGAGAGTTCCGCTCTATCTGACCGTGATGGTAATCTTCTGCGAGACCACCGGAGGATTGAACGGATAGTGCTCGGCGTCGCCAAGGACAAGCTGGAGCGTGTGCTTGCCGGGTGGAAGTTCTATTCGCGCTTCGGTCTGGCCCGCGCCAAAATGAAGATGCGATTTGTCCTGCGGAATCGGTTCTTTGGGATTGAGCGGCTCGTTCACGTCTACCAGCAAATGGTGATGGCCGCTGTTCGCGTAATTGTCGCCGGCGTGCGTAACGCCCATGTTGCGCAGACCAAAGCGGCACCAGAACCCGCCTTTGATGACGGCGCCGTTCTGCGGCCATACGAAATAGAGAAGGGCATCCTTGTGTGCGGGCTTGCCTTGAGCCAATGCGGCGAATGGCAGGCAAGTGAGCGCCGCTGCGAGCACCGTCCACTGCATGAATTTCATGACTGTCCTCTTCAACTCTCCCTAGGGGGAAAGTGCGATGCGGAACCCGTGCGTGGGATATCGTACGTTGGTGTCATAGCTGCCGCGGCTTGATGCACGGGCATAGCCTGAGTCTTTCCTCCAGGAGCCGGAACGGATGACGCGCGAGGGACATTCGTTCTCGACCCACGCTGATCCGTCCGCCGGACCGCCCTGATAGGTTTTGTGCCAGCAGTCTTCGACCCATTGATCAACGCCGCCGCCCATATCGAACAGCCCAAAGGGATTTGGCTTGAGGCTGCCGACCTTGACCGGTTGGTCGCTGGCTGGAATGTCGCTGCAGTTCCTGCAATTGACCATGCCCGCCTGAAACTGATCGCCCCACCAGTATCTGGTCTGCGTGCCGCCGCGCGCTGCATATTCCCATTCAGCTTCGCTCGGCAGTCGATACGGCTTTCGGGTGGTTTCCGCGAGCCACGCGACATATTGCTTTGCGTCGTTCCAGCTTATGTTTGTAATGGGCGCATCGTCTTTCCCGGTCGCCGTAAATCCGCAGGCTTTTGCCGCGGCGCAGGCGTTCCATTCCTGCACGGAGACGGGAAATTTCCCCATCGCAAACGGCTTGACCGTTACCTGACGGACCGGCTTTTCCGAAGCGTCTTCGTTGCTGCCCATGGCGAAGCTGCCACCCCGAAGCGAAACTATCTCGGGTTCTCGAATCGACGCGGCCGCCTGCGTGGTTGGCTGGCCGGCAGGTGTGACAGGTGACGCGGATGGCGGTAGCGGCGCGGCCTGTTTGGATGCCGGAGAGGGCTCAGGCTGAGGCGCTGCCTGCTGCTGGATTGGGGCGATGGTGGGAGCAGGCTTGGGCAGAGGCGGTGGTGATGTCAAAGCAGGCGCGGGCACCTTCGGCGCTTCCACAGGAGATGAAACGGGGGCTGACGCCTGATTTGCCGACTTGCGCGGTTGCCAAAGCATTTGCCAGAGAGTGCCGCCCGCAATGATCAGTAATGCAAGGCCGAGCAGGAGGGCCAGGATCCTTTCGCGTCGCTTCCGATTCTGGTGCAGTGCGGATGGGTCGGGAAGCACGCGGTAGACGCGCACCGGATCGGTGATGTTCTTGACCTTTCGATCACCGAGCGATTCGTATCCGCAGACCAGTTTATGCTTTATCTGTTCGTAGATCCCGCCGGAGATATAGACCTCGCCGGGACGGGCTATGCCCTCAAGCCGCGTGGCAATGTTGACGCCGTCGCCATAGACATCGTCGGTTTCGATGATGACGTCGCCAAGATTGACGCCGATCCGATACTCGATCCAGTGATGCTTGGGCAGCGATGCATTGCGCCCAACCACATTTTGCTGGATCACGATGCTGCAGCGCACGGCTTCGACGGGACTATCGAAAATCGCGATAAACCCGTCGCCCGTGGTTTTGACGAGCTTGCCGTGATGCTCGACGATGCTGGGTTCGATGAGGTCGCGCTCGATCCGCTTGACGCGCGTGTGCGTCCCTTCCTCGTCGATTTGCATCAGTCGGCTATAGCCGGAGATATCGCCCGCCACGATGGCCGCAAGGCGGCGCGGCGTCGGCTCGCTCGATGGCTCGCCGGCTCGGCCCGACTTGAACTTGCGAATCTCGGCCATCGCTCAGATTGGTTTCCTTGAACTCCTGCAAACGGCAGCGTTAGGCAAACAATCCTTCCAGCACCCTCAGCGTACCATACTGACTGAGGGCGGCAAGCAACCGCGCGCGGGTTCCACGGTGGGGGGTATCCGCGCAATGGCGCTCACGATAATGAGTCGCCCAGCGCGTATCCAGGTTCAACCGAGGGGACACGAAGTTCAGGCCCGGAACCCGCCAGACGAGCCCGGTGCGGGCATGGCTCAAGCTCGTCCGGGCCATTTGGCGCGGTAGCGAACCTCGCTGCCGTCGGCCCGTGGCTGCCACGGTCCAGGTTCGGACGTGTGCGGCGCCTTGGCTGCCAGCCCGACGCGCCGGCCGCGATTGACCTCATTCCGGTATCAATGCCCGATGACGATCTCCGGCACCTTACCCGCCGGCGGCGTATTACGGCTGCGCTGGGTGCGGACGATGCCGTCGATGATGGTCATGCCGATTCCGGGCAGGTCGCCGAGCTGCACGCTCTCGAGGATGTTCTTGCCCGGCGAATGCTGCGCCTTGTCCATCAGGACGAAGTCCGCGGAGCGGCCGACTTCGATGATGCCGCAATCGAGCTCGCGCATGCGCGCGGTATTGCCGGTCGCCAGGCAGAACGCGAGTTCGGCGGGCAGGTCGCCGAGCGATGACAGCATTGACACCATGCGCAGGATGCCGAGCGGCTGCACGCCGGAGCCGGCCGGCGCGTCGGTGCCGAGGATGACGCGGTTGAGGTCGCCCATTTCGCGCGCAATGCGCAGCGTGAACAGCGCCGAGCGCTCGTTGCCGTTGTGAACCAGCTCCAGCCCGCGCTTGCAGCCCTCGCAGATGCAGCGGATCTGGTCGTCGGGCAGGGCGGTGTGGCCGCCATTGATGTGACCGACCACGTCGGTGTCGGCTTCCAGCACCACGTCCTTGTCGATCAGGCCCGAGCCGGGGATCGAAGGCCCGCCGGTGTGGATCGTGCTCTGGATGCCGTATTTGCGCGCCCAGCCGACCATCTTGCGCGCGGTCGGGCCGTCTTTCACGCCGCCTAAGCCCACTTCGCCGAGCAGCTTGACGCCGGCCGCGGCCAATTCCTTAAAATCGTCCTCGACCATTTCGCATTCGATCACGGGCGCGCCGGCATGCACCTTCACGCCACCGGGGCGCAGCGTCCAGAATGCGCGCTGCGCGAAGATTGCCATCGCCTTCAACCCGACGACGTCGCGCGGCCGGCCGGGCATATGGACTTCACCGGCGGAAATCATCGTGGTGACGCCGCCATGGAGATAGCTGTCGATCCAGTTGATCTGGTTCTGCCGTGGCGTCCAGTCGCCGGCGACGGGATGCACATGGCTGTCGATCAGGCCGGGGGCGACGGTGGTGCCGTGGGCATCGACGACGGTGGTGGCGCCCTCGGTATTGACGTCCTTGAACCGACCGATCGCGGTGATCCTGCCGTTCTCGGCCACGATCGTGTCGGCATCCAGGATCGGCCTCTCCAGGGCCCCCGACAGCAGCAGCCCGATATTGCGGATCACCAGCTTGCTCGGGCCGGTTGCCTGGGGCGCATCGTGGGCCATCGGTTTGTCCTTTTTGTTCAATGCCTTCGGGGAGCTGGAAGGCATCTTGCCCGCGGCTTGACGCCGGGATCAAGCTGCATTATTCATTCGTATACGAACGATCGTATACAAATGATTTGAGCCTCGCAATCGGCCTCCAGCAACGGGATCGGCAGGATGAGCAATTTCAACCAGGAAAGCGTCCTCAGCGTCCATCACTGGACCGACACGCTGTTCAGCTTCACCACCACGCGCGATCCCTCGTTTCGTTTCAGAAACGGCGAATTCACCATGATCGGGCTGAAGGTCGGGGAGAAGCCGCTGCTGCGCGCCTACAGCGTCGCCAGCGCCAATTACGAGGACCGGCTCGAATTCTTCTCGATCAAGGTGCCGGACGGACCGCTGACCTCGCGGCTCCAGCACTTGAAGCAGGGCGACGCGATCATCGTCAGCCGCAAGGCAACCGGCACGCTGGTCATCGACAACCTCGAAGACGGCCGCAACCTCTATCTGATCGGCACCGGCACCGGGCTCGCGCCATTCCTGAGCGTGATCAAGGATCCCGAGACCTATGAGCGATTCGAGAAGGTGGTTCTGCTGCACGGCTGCCGCCGCGTGAAGGAGCTCGCCTATGGCGAAATGATCACCGAAAGGCTGCCGAACGACGAACTGATCGGCGAATATATTCGCAACCAGCTGGTCTATTATCCGACCGTGACGCGCGATCCCTTCCGCAACCGTGGCCGGATTACCGACCTCATTTCTTCGGGCAAGCTATTCGCTGATATCGGTCTGGCCTCGCTCGATCCCGACCACGACCGCGTCATGATCTGCGGCAGCCCGGCGCTGGTGGCGGACACGCGCACATTGCTTAACGGCAAGGGGTTCGTTGAAGGCAACCACGGCGAGCCGGCCCAGTTCGTGGTCGAGAAGGCGTTCGCGGAGCGCTAGAGGCGCTTGTGCAGTCACGGCCGCACCGCTGGCGTTTCCATCCGCATGCCCCGTGCCCGCGACATCAGGTACAGTTCGAGTTCGACCAGTTCCGGTGCGCCGTAATCGTAGGGCTGCGCCCGGATGCCCGAGATGCAGGCGCGCAGGCGTCGCTGCAGCGACCCCAGCGATTGCCATTCCAGCCGGTAGAGCGGATACCCGGTCGGGTGTCCCTGCGTGATCGCCGACCCGGCAAGCCGCTTTTCCCAGTTATCGTCGTGACAATTGGCGCAGCCGAGATTGAGCTGGCCCTGGCGCTGCATGAAGAGTTCGCGCCCCCTGGCGATGAACGGCGCGAGCTGCGGGTCGCCGCCGGTTTCGATCGCCACGCCGTGCGACTGCCGCGCGACGAAGGCGGTGAGCGCCAACAGGTCGCGGCTCTCGAAAGGCAGTGGCGTCGCTTGCTGCCGGTTGACGCGGCATGAATTGATACGCTGTTCCAGATCGACGGGGCGGCCGAGCGCCATGTCGAAGGCAGGGTACCGGGCCGCGACGCCCTTCATGCTGATCCGCGCATTGTCGTGGCAATCGGCGCAGGCCTTGTCTGCGGCGCCCGCCTTGCGCTTCCAGAGCGCTTCGCCGTCGAGTACCCAGAGCATGCCGGGATTGGCGGTGTCGTCGTCCTGGATCGCCCGGGTGTCCGGCTTCATGAAGCTGTAGCCGGAGCGGCGCTCGGCTTGCGGGATTTCGGCAGCGCAGACGGCGTCCGGGATCAGCAGCGCGGCGACGATGATGCCGATGAATCTCATTCGACCGTGATCGAAGCGGATGCGGTTTCGGAAAAGCCGCGGTCGCCGACCCATTCGAACTCGAACTTGCCGCTCTCGATCGCGGTCGTGAAGAAGGTGATGAACGGGTTAGCGGCGATAGCCGGAAACAGGTCGGCACGGAAAATCTCTGTGCCGTTAAAGCGGCACGCAAAGCTCGTGATGATGTCGCGCGGCACGATTTCACCTGACGCCATATGGCGATAGCCGGTTTCCATGATGTGCGACATCAACGTCTTGATCTCGATGATGTCGCCGCGTTTGGCCTTGGCCGGAACGTTGATCAGGGCGGACGCCATCAGATCACCTCCTCGGTGCAGGCCGCCAGTGTCACCACGACATCGACGCTGGCCGACCAGAACGAACCGTCCGAGAGCTTTGCGATCGCAACGATTTTCTGGCTGTCGGCAAGGCGGATGCGGGTCGAGACCTGCGCGCGGCCGGAATGCGGGCCCAGATAGAAGTTGGCAATGTTCGGCTGCGGATTCTTTTCGTTGAAGACGTGGATGCTCGTGACGTGATCCTCCGGCGCCATCGGGTGGTTGACGCTGACCGTCAGCGGCACGGTATTGCCGTTCTCGACCAGCGGCGGCACGTCGAGCTTGACCTTGCCGGTCTTGACCGCGGCGCCGCCGGTGACGTTGCGGATGGCGGAGGCGAGCATCGCCGGCGTCGCCTCGGCCGGCCGAACCGTGACGACGGGGACCGCCCCAAGCACGGCTGCGCCACCGGCGAGGCCGAGGAACCGGCGGCGAGTTGAATTCGGTGGTCGGTGCATCTTGCCTTCCTATTCGCGCAGTGTGACGAGATACGCCACGATATCTTCGATCTGTTCGGCCGACAGGATCGGCTTGCCACGCCACGGCGTGCCGACGCGCTGCAGGCCCTCCACACGGTAATAGGACGGCATGATGGTCGCGGCGTTGAGGTGGGGCGCATCCACCAGCCGAAGTCGAAGCTGACCCTCGGACCAGCGGCGGCCGGAACCGGAAAGATCTGGGGCCAGGTCGCCCTGGAATTTCTGTTCGGGAAATGGGCCGCTGTGGCAGAGGATGCAAGTGCTGGAACGTTCGACGACGAGCGCTCGCCCGCGGGCAACGTCGCCCCGCGCATCCGTGAGCGGTTCCGGAACGGCATCGCCGACGACGGCATAGGGACGTAGCGATTGCGCCTCGACCGGGCAGGACACAACGAGCGCGCCGGCAAGGATCGGACCCGACATGCGGTGCGCGCGTCTAGCCAAAGACTTCCGCCGTAATGGTCGCGAACCAGGATTGCGCATAATCGGCTTCGCGCACGCGGAAATCGCGTGGCGCATCTGCCGGACTGACCCCGCCCGCGCCTTCGACGTCGGCAAGCAGCCCGTTCTTGGGCTGGTATACGCCGGCGACCGAGATGCCATAGTCGGGGGCCGCCAGGCTGTAACAGGTGTTGATCAGCTTCGGCGCGGCGGGCGATCCGCCTGATATCAGCGTGGCAATCGCGCTCGCACAAGCCTTGGCCTGTGCATTTGCCGAGAACGCGGATTTAGGCATGGCGCCGGCGAGACAGGCATCGCCGATCACATGGATGTTCGCTGCCGATCGGGATTCGAAGGTGACGGGATCGATCGCGCACCAGCCGGTTTTGTCCGTAGCGCCGGCGATCTCGGCGATGCGGCCGGCCCGCTGCGGCGGAATGACGTTGGCCACCTGGGCGGTGTGGTTGCCGAAATCGGTGATCAGCGTGTTGGTCGCGGGGTCGACGGCGTTCACCTTGCCCCCCTGCGACAGCGATATCCATTCGATCATTCCTGGATAAAGCTCCTTCCAGGCGTTCTGAAACAGGCGCTGTTTGGAAAAAGTGTCCTTGGCATCGAGGATGAGCAGCTTGGAGCGCGGCTTCTTGGTCTTCAAATAGTGCGCAATCAGGCAGGCCCGTTCGTAAGGTCCCGGCGGACAGCGGAAGGGATTGGCGGGGGCCGCGATCACCACCAGGCCGCCATCGTCCATGGCCTCGAGTTGCTTGCGCAGCAACAGCGTCTGCTCGCCGGCTTTCCAGGCATGCGGCATCTTCGCTGCTGCGGCTTCGTCGTAGCCCTGTAGCGCGTCGAAACGCAGATCGACGCCGGGAGACAGCACCAGGCGGTCGTAGCTGAGCGACGCGCCGTCGGCTAGTCCGACGGTCCGGGCCGTTACATTGATGGCCGTTGCCGCCTGCGGCACCAAGGTCACGCCGCTGGCGGCGATCTTGTCATAGCCGAATTGTTGCTTCTCGATCGAACGCAATCCTGCGATGACATTGTTGCTGAACGGGCAGGAGGTGAAGGTCCGGTTCGGCTCAACCAGCGTGACCTGCAGTTTCGGATCGATCTGCCTCAGCGCGCGGGCGCAACTCGCGCCGCCGAAGCCACCGCCGATCACGACGACGCGTGCCGCCGATTGCGCGAACGCAGGCAGTGGAAACGCCAAAGGAAACGTCAGGGCCGTCGCTGTGGCAGCGCCAGCGCCACAGAACTCCCGGCGGCTCATGCGATGGCTGATACCCATGCTGGAACCCCTTACTTCTGTGCCGCGAGCCACGCCGCAATCGCGCGCGACTCGTCGTCGGAGAAGCCTTTGGCGATGCGGTTCATCACCGTGGCGGGGAGCGAGCCGTCGCGAAATCCCGCCATCGCGGTCACGATATCGCCGGCGTCGCGGCCGTTCAGCCGTGGAATCGACGACGCCGCCGTTGCCCCGGCGGAGTGGCAACCGGAGCAGGATGCCGCGCCGGGCGGGGGATCCGAAGCCGCAAGCACCGGCGGGCTCCACACCATGGCTGCTGCAATTCCGACGGCGACACGCAGCGCTCTCATCACCGAATCTCCGGATGGCGAAGCGGCGGCCGTTATGGCCGCCGCTTCCGTTGTCAGGCGAACGTGATGTTCTGGTCCCTCAGTGGGACCGAACGGATGCGTTTGCCGGTTGCCGCAAAGTAGGCGTTCAGCACCGCGGGTGCGGCGACACCGATCGTCGGCTCGCCGACGCCGCCCCAGAAGCCGCCGCTCGGCACCATGACGCATTCCACCTTCGGCATCTCGGCGATGCGCATCGAGTTGTAGCTGTCGAAGTTGGTCTGCTCGATCTTGCCGTCCTTCACCGTGCAGCCGCCATAGAACAGGGCGGACAGGCCGTAGACAAAGGAGCCCGCGATCTGCCGCTCGACCTGCGCCGGATTGACGACGTAGCCGGGATCGGTCGAGGCAACGATACGATGCACCTTGATCTTGCTGCCCTCGGTCACCGAGATTTCGGCGGCCCCAGCGACATAGCTGCCGTAGCCCATCACCTGTGCAATCCCGCGATAGACGCCTTGCGGCGCCGACTTGCCCCAGCCGATCTTCTCAGCCACTGCATTGAGCACGGCAAGATGTTTCGGATGCTTGCTCATCAGCTTGCGGCGGAATTCGACCGGATCCTGGCCTACCGAATGCGCCAGTTCATCCATGAAGCATTCCAGATAGATCGCGTTGTGGTTGACGTTGACGCCGCGCCAGAAACCCGGTGGAACGTGTGGGTTGCGCATGGAATGCTCGACCAGCAGGTTCGGCACGGAGTAGCCGATCGCCGCATCGCCCGAAGGGCTCAAGCCCTGGAACGCGGCCGTATCCATGCCGTTCACCAGCGCCGCCGGACGCACCGTGAACAGGATCGACTGGCCGGACAACCGCACCTGCAGCGCCGTGAGATTGTTGTCGGCATCGAAGGCCCCGGTCATTTTGCATTGCGTGACCGGATGAAACTTGCCTTGCGCCATGTCCTCTTCGCGCGACCACAGCAACTTGACCGGCGTGCCTGGCATCTCCTTGGCGATCAGAACCGCCTGCCGGACGTAGTCGGTCATGCCGCGACGGCCGAAGCCGCCACCGAGGATAAGCTTGTGCACCTCGCATTTTTCGGCCGGTAGGCCTGAGGCTTCCATGGTGGCAGCGAACGCCGCTTCGCCGTTCTGTGTACCGCACCAGACCTCGCATCTGTCCGATGTATAGAGCGCCGTGGCGTTCATCGGCTCCATGGTCGCATGGTTCTGGTAGGGATAGTTGTAGACCGCCTCGATCTTCTTGGCGGCGCCGGCAATCGCGGCCTTGGCGTCGCCGTTCTGGTTGCCGATGTAAGCCGGCTGCGCATTGTCGAGGCCCTCGGCCAGCCATTTGGCGATCGACTGGCTGGAGACTTTTGCGTTCTCGCCTTCGTCCCAGACGATCGGCAGCGCATCGAGTGCGGTCTTGGCGTGCCACCAGGTATCGGCAACGACGGCGACCGCGGTGTCGCCGACCTTCACCACCTTCTTCACGCCCTTCATGTCGGCGATCTTAGCTTCGTCAAAACTCTTCAGCTTGCCGCCGAATACGGGACAATCCTTGATCGCGGCGTTGAGCAAGCCCGGCAGCTTGACGTCGGCGCCGTAGATCATCGCTCCCGTCGTCTTGTCGACGGTGTCGAGCCGCTTCACGCCCTTGCCAATGATCTTCCAGTCCTTGGGATCCTTCAGCTTGACGTCCGCAGGCGGCTCGAGCTTCGCGGCGGCTTCCACCACCTTGCCGTAGGTCGTGGTCTTGCCCGACGGCGTATGGGTGATGACGCTGTTGGCGGCGGTGCATTCCGAGGCAGGCACCTTCCATTCGTTGGCGGCGGCCTGCACCAGCATCACGCGCGCGGTGGCGCCGCCCTTGCGGACATAGTCCTGGCTAGAGCGAATGCCGCGGCTGCCGCCGGTGGAGAAATCGCCCCAGGCGCGCTTGCGTGCGACACTTTGACCCGGCGTCGGATATTCGGTGACGACCTTCGACCAGTCGCATTCGAGCTCCTCGGCGACGAGCTGGGCAAGCCCGGTGAGGGAGCCCTGTCCCATCTCCGAGCGGGCGATGCGAATCACGACGGTGTCGTCCGGGCGGATCACCACCCAGGCATTGACTTCGGGCGAGCCGTCGGCGGCGCGGACCACGGCCGGTCCGCCGAAAGGAAGATCGAGGCCGAGCGAGAGGCCGGCGCCGACAGCAGCCGTGCCGATCACGAAGGCGCGGCGATTGAGTGTGGGCATGACGTGCTTGTTCATGGCATCCCCCTCAAGCGTTCGCGGCGGCGTGGATCGCCTCGCGAACCTGCTGGAAGGTTCCGCAACGGCAGATATTGGTGATGGCCTCGTCGATGTCCTGGTCGGTCGGCTTCGGCTTCTCCTTGAGAAGAGCTGCGACGGCCATGATCATGCCGCTCTGGCAATAGCCGCATTGTGGAACGTCGTTGGCCACCCAGGCCTGCTGCACCCTGTGAAGCGCGCCGTTGTTGCCGGCAAGGCCTTCGATCGTGGTGATCTGCTTGCCGGCAGCCTCGCCGACCGAGATCCCGCAGGAGCGCATCGCGACCCCATCGACGTGAACGGTGCAGGCGCCGCATAGTGCAATGCCGCATCCATATTTGGTGCCCGTCAGTCCGACGTTTTCCCGAATTGCCCAAAGCAGCGGCGTGTCGGCTTCGACGTCCACATTGATAGTTTTGCCATTGATCGTGAGATTTGCCATCGCGTATCCCCTGTTCGCTCAATCCACCGATTGAGGTGCGCGCGGGAAGATGGCCTGCAATCTGGAATAGTTCAAATCAAGAAAATGCGCTTCCGCAGAGGGATGAAAGCTGACCCACCGGTGTTGCGCGGGCACGTGCCCCCTGCAGGGGTTTGATGTCCGTTCTGCGCCCACTGCAAGCCGCAGGAAACTCATTAGACACCCGAGTGCGGCGAA
>Ga0111539_10010770_pt1 | contig 11511 bp, 8 predicted proteins | sample RhiMethybrSRZTD1_FD_79667 | JGI IMG/M metagenome (GOLD analysis project Ga0111539, IMG submission 79667) | Populus rhizosphere microbial communities from Tennessee, USA - Rhizosphere MetaG P. TD hybrid SRZTD1 (version 2) (version 2) | ecosystem: Host-associated > Plants > Roots > Rhizosphere >...
AATCCAGGGCTCTGCGACTTTTTAGCGGGCAGTATCACCGACATGGAGTAAACGGTGTCTGAATGTTGCCCTATAGCCGCAGCAGTAGCAAAGCGAGCTGACACAGGACCTCAGGAGAGTGTAAGAATGGCGAAAAATCTTCTTCCGGGACATTTGTATGGCGAGAAACTAAAAACCCGAGAGGTCACGGGATTCCAATTATCGGAGATCGCCTATGGGCCGGGCGATATAGTTCCCAGCCATTCCCACGAACTCGCGCAGTTTTGTCTTGTTCGAGAAGGGGCTTTCAGTGAAGTTTACGGTAGAAAGACCCGTGAGGCGAAGCCGTTGATGCTGATACTGCGCCCCTCGGGAGAAACACACGCACATCATTTTCATGACACAGGATCACGTTGCTTTGTAATCGAAATTGAGAGCGACTGGCTAAACCGGCTGCGGGAACATCGAGGTATATTAGATGACTCGGCGCAATTCTCTGGAGGCTTATCAGTCTGGCTCGCTATGAGGTTATACAATGAATTCCACCGCATGGATGAAGCGTCCTCTCTTGCAATGGAAGGCCTCATGTTTGAAATCGTAGCAGAGGCTTCGCGGCATGCTGTAAAGGTATCGTTGTGCAAACCGCCAGGCTGGGTCAAACATGCTGAAGAATTCCTGAAAGCTAATTGTTTTGATACATTGACACTCGATAGCATCGCTAAATCTATCGGCATCGATCCGATTCATCTCGCCCGTGTGTTCAAGCGTCATTACGGCTGCACCATTGGAGAATATGTACGTAAGCTTCGCATTGAGTTTGCTTGCCGCGAGATTTCCCTGACCGACAACCCTCTTACCGAGATTGCCGTGGATGCCGGTTTTTATGACCAAAGCCACTTTTCAAGGACATTTAAACGAATGGTAGGTCTCACTCCTAGTGAGTACCGCATCGCTTTTCGTACACGCTAATCCGGTACAAATCGAAGATCGATATTTCTTTGTTGTACAATCGCGCGCCCATTATCGAGCCCTAATATTCGATATGCCATTGGAGAAACCTCGGCGGGTCGCGCTTACGCAACTGAGATTGGATTCAACGCGCCTGCACTTTGAGCTACCAACAGAAACAGAGAACGTTGTCTTTGACGGACAAATCGGGAACGGCACAGTTATCAAGAAGGCGAAGCTTTGCCCATCAGTGGTCCTAAAGTCAGCCAACATCGCAACAATTGGATCGCCGAACGGCTCGCGTTCGCGTATACCCGTCAATGGAGGTCTATACGATGAGTTTTCAATCAATCGCCCGTAGCGTCCTGCAAATGGTGATCGTCGTCGCAACGTCGAATCCCTTGCAGGCACAGCTGGATCCAAATGCCGTTCTTAATGATCTGAACCAGGCCCAAGCAAAATCTCAGTCCCGCGATTGGGCAGCCGCGGTGCCTTTGTGGGAGCGTCTGGTAGCCGGCAACCCGCATGTCGGTTGGTGGTGGTATTCCCTCGGAACTGCCCAGTTCAATACTGGCGAGTATCGAAAAGCAATCCCGTCATTCGAAAAGGCAATGGAGCTCGGCACCGTCATTCAGTTGTGGCGCGTCGCGTTCGATATCGCGCGCTCGCACGCGAGGCTGAAGGAGAAGGAGGCGACGATCAAAGCGCTGCAACGAGCGCTCGATCTCGGAGTCCGCAATCGCGATCGACTCGGTACGAATGAGGACTTTGCCTTCCTGCGAGGCGATCCCCGCTTCAAGTCGATGACCGGCGAGATCGACAAGGCGCACATATCCCGCACCGACGGCTGGCGCCATGACATTTCTTTTTTCGAGGAAGAAGTGAAGCGCATGGGCTATGACCCATTTCACAAGACCTCGGAGGCTCAATTCCACAATGAGATTCAGCGACTTCGCGCGGATGTTCCCGGCTTAACGGACAATCAAATCATCGTGCGGATCATGGGTCTCACGGCCCTCGTCGGCGACGGTCATACCGGGGTAGCTCCTCAAGTCGTTCCTTCCTGGAAAACGGTCCCTCTCCAGTTCGAACTGTTCCAGGAGGGCTTGTACATCGTCGCCGCCGATCCGAAGTACGCCGATCTCGTTGGAAAGCAGGTGCTGCGCTTTGGGAATCAGACGACGGAGCAGGTGATTCAGGCGCTCGGACGCATCATCGGCAAAGATAAAGACAACCCTCAGAATATCAAGCGAAACGGGCCGCGGTTTGCGAGGTATCCGGCAATACTGAGTGGTCTGGGCCTGCAGCCACAGTCCGAGAGCATCGTGTTCGCCATTCGCGAGGCCGATGGAACGACACGGACTGCGGAAGTGGCGGCGGCCACGGACGACTCGGCATACAGCAGGATCGCGGGACACCCGAGCTGGGTCACGCTGTTCCAGGGGTCTGCTGATCCGTTGCCGCTATACCTCAAGGATCGCAGGAAGAACTATTGGTTCGAGACTGTGCCGAACACCAAGATAGTCTATTTCCAGTTCAACCTGGTGGTCCAGGATCCCGCTGAGCCTTTGGATACGTTTTTGCAGCGCCTCTTTAGATACATCGATGAGCAGAAAATCGAGAAACTGATCATCGACATGCGGTGGAACAACGGGGGCAACGGCCGACTTGCCTATCCAGTGCTCAGTCGCCTGACTCGCGCCGAGAGGATCAACCAACCTGGGAACCTCTTCCTGATCGTGGGAAGGTACACGTACTCGGCTGCTCCCATTGTCGCTTCGGTGATTGAGTCCTATACGAATGCGATTCTCGTCGGAGAGCCGACACCGACCGGCCCGAACTTCATCGGCGAGGACAACTTCTTCACCCTTCCTTATAGCCAACTGCCCGTAAGCGTTTCGGACCAGTACCACCAGACGACATGGTCAGCGGATACTCGGACGGCGCTGACGCCGTTGCTCCTCGCGCCGTTTTCCGTCGAGGCATACAAGGCGAAACGGGATCTGGCTTTGGAAACGATTCTTGCCTATCGTGGAAATCAGTAATGTTTAACTTGCCTCTGATCAACGGGGCGGTATCCGTGTATGATGTGCGGGTTCGTTAGGGTAGCTGTCACGACGCTGTTATTGTTATCGAAAGGTTGCCTGCCCTGAGCGGTCAGATACCGAGCTTGGGCTTTCATTTGACTTCTGGAGGACCCAATTAGGTTTCCGTTGCTGTCAAAAAACGACACCGAAAAGGACTGAAATCAGAAAGGCACTTATCCTTAAACGATTTGTCATAACTTTCGCCTCTTACCTTTGTCAAAGAGAGATAAAACCTCCAGCAGACTTGCGCGCTTTCTCTCTTCAGTCAACTCTGAGGCAAGCCCCGGAGCAGATCAGGAAACCTCGACAGTTCGGGCGAGGCGCCAACTGGCAGGCAGCGGCAGGTAAAGCGAACTGCAGATGATTGCGCTCATCGCGGGTCTTGAATCTTTTTCCATCTCGCAGCGGGAATCATTTGATCTCTGTCATGCGACCAGCCGGTCAGATCGAGGGCAAAGGTGCCCTCCTGAAATGCCGGAGAATCGATAACCGGACGACGGTCAGCCTGCGCCCGAGTAATCTCAAGATTAAAGATGAGCCGCATCTTCTTGTGGTGATATGTCAGCGTCGCTTCGCTGAGATGCATGGTGCAGGTTTGACTGTTGACGAACTCCAAGTCCGATGCCTTCTTTCCCTTCGGCCAGTCGACAGACTCTGGCCAGTAAAATGTCTTGCCATCATCTGCGAAAGAGGTCTCACCGACATCGACCTGCGCGTCGTCAATAGACCTCGGCAATTCTTCGTAGACGGATCTTAGTGCTGCTTTATCCATCACTTTTCCGTTTTCATCGCGGACAATGTAGCTGACCACTGCCGGGTTGCAAGACTGCGCGCGAACCAACCTCGCAGGTGCACAGGCTATAAAGACGAGCAACATAACAAAGAGCTTTGCGTCTATTCTTGCGCAAAGCGGCGCTTCGCTAGTGAGCGTGGTCAACGACAACCTCTTTAAATCCTTTTCATTCATAAGGGCTCCCCCAGTTTATTCATAAGCGCTCCTCCGGCCCGAATCGCGCTACTGCATCGCTGATGACGATCTGATTTGATGTGACGTGGACATCCTTGCATCGGATTCAATGCGGAAGCGCACACTAACGACGCCGATGGAACGGTCAAGCTCAGGGATTCCCTGGCTCGCCCGTATCCATCGGCGCGGCTTGCGCCCCACTATCCTCAATTGGTGAGGTCGTCGGCGGTGAGGATCTGCACGCCGTTGGGCTGGAGGCCGCTGATCCCGGGAAACGTTGGTATGATGACCTCGCGTCGCTGACCTTCAGGGTGTTCCAGCGAGTAGACGTCGACCCAGCAGTTGATGCCCTCGCCGCGCATGACCCGCGCTTCCACCGTGATATTCCCGTCCTCCCCGCGTACGATCGAGAGCAGGCCGCCGTGACTGTCAAGGCCGAGCAGTTTGGCTTGACTGACGAGCGCCAGCAAGTGCCCGTAGGACTGCACGCCTATCTGCGAGGTCGTAACTTCCGGCAGCGGCGTGTAATAGTCGGCCAGTGAGCCGTCGGGGCGGAAGGTGAGAATGCCTTCATTGTCAAACAGCATACCGTCGCTTTCGCGCCTGACCTGCACACGGACCATCGTCTTCCCGAAGCGCTCGTCGTGCGTCACGCTTTGCAGTACGAGTCCGTAGATCGGGGGGATGCCGAGCCTGTCCAGGTTCGCTTGCACCAGCTTGTTGATGTTTTTTTCCGAAGCACGTCTGGGGAGCCGCAGGTCTAGCACCGCCGCCTCGTGCGCCTTCCACTCGTTGACGGAATTCTGGTCGAATATCTCCCGCCGAGTGAACTCGTCGACAAACCAGCTCTGATAGCGACCGCCGTAGAGTTCTTTGTCTACCTTGAGGTAGGCCTTGCCGACGTCCTCCAGCGTCTGATGGTTCTCAGGCGTGTAGTCCGTTGTGTGGGTCAGGAAGGTGCCCATGATCTCTCCCGCCTGCAGTATCGCCTTGCGGTCATCAAGTCCCTCCCTGTTTCTCAGATCGTCATAGATGAGCGTGAAGACCTTGTAGAGGGCGCCGGTGAGCACCTCTGAACGGTCGTGTATCTCGTCATCAGTGTCGGAGACTTTTTTATCGTTAAAGATATCGCGGTTGGGCGCGCCGGTGCCCGCGATTGCGCCGAACGCCTCGGCGAAACGGGTCAGCGAGTTCGACTTGTTAAGATTGCCGTCGGTCTCGGCCAGCACCCTCGACACGCGCTGTGGGTCGCGGAGCGAAGTCCACATGGCAATCTGATCCGCGAAAGATTCTGACCATGTGTAGAATCCTATACCGAAGCCATTCGGCTTGAGAGTGTGATGCACGGCGTGGCCGGACTCGTGCGCGCCGATCTCCCACGAGGTGGCGGTCTCAAATATCCTGACTTGGGTTTCGCCGGGCATACGGTAGGGTACGATACCAAAGAACACCATCTTCGCCGAGGGGCTGTAGAAGGCGTTGAATTCAATAAAGCTCTGGCTTTCGATTTTGAGGAGACCGTTCTCGCCCCAGGGGATGTCGCGCCCGGCCCAGGATTCCGCGGTCGGTTTGACAGCGTTGCTTGCGGCGAAGGCGGTCGTTATGCCCAAGCGCAGGTCTCGCGGCTTCCATACTTGCAACCCATCCTTAAGGACAGGCTTGCCATCCGCATCACGCTCGACCTCATGGATAGGGAAGCGCGTTTCATCGGCAAAGTTAAAATTGCCCTTATTGTTCGACCGCCCATCTTTCGGCCACGGATTCCAGGCGAACTTGGAGACCTCAGTGTGCGCGGCGTTCCACCGATAGATGTAATCCTCACCGATCATGCTGACCCGATCGCCAGCCAGGAAAGGCTTTCCATTCTGGTCCTGCCCAACTCTTGAGGCATCGATGCGTCTGATGTCCGACTCCTTGACGAACGGGTCGTCCATATACGACGAAATCTTGATGGTAGAACTCTGAGCCGCCGAGGTCTGTGCCCGCGAGACAGGCAGGTTAATTAGCACCATCGCCGATACCATTATGCAAACTATCAAACGATTTGACATTGTGATTCTCCTTTTACAAGTTTTTTATTCAAATGTGGGCAGACAGATCTCTGCCCAACTTTCGCGAGGTGAGAGTCGCAGTTCGACGCTCACCCTGCCTTCACTGGATCGAAAACAACACCAAATTTCGTGGATGGGTTTAGAGGTCCAACACGAAAAGGTTAGATCGTGAGTTCCCGTTTAGAACTCGGACGCGATTAGGGCCGGCGCGAAGATTTAAACGACTCGGGTTGCCCTTTACCTTTATCTTTCTCTCAGTAGAGCTTTGGTAAATTCCAACCACGACTCCGTTTATCTCTATCAACACCTGGGCACTGAAGCCCGATCCCTTGATGATCAGCTTGTTGCTGTTGTACGAGCCACCCGACACAGTTGGGCCGCCCGAATCGCCTTGGCTGAAGTCAGCAGTTTGTGGTGCGCTGTGATTGCCTGAACGGTCGATGAAAACGACTGTAGCCATGACCGCCGCGGGAATTGCACTCATGTTGCTGACGGTGAGAGTGAAGTTAGTTGTGGTGGAGGTGCCGAAATTGACCGAGAACGGTGCGGTTTGCCCAACGACCTCTCCTGAACCGTCGAGTAGGTTCGATTGAGCTTGCACGATGTCACCGTTCGAGTCCGAAGCGACTCCGGTCAATATCAGATTATCACCGTCCAACTCTCCCTTCAGGCTGTTGATCACCGGTGAATTGCTTCCACCACCGCCGGGTCCGCTGATAGTTGCCTTGAGATTGAAGTTGACCGATCCCGGACCATAGTTTAGAACCGCGATGTAGTAAGTCGCCGCGCGCAGAGCTGGGCTGCTGGAAGAGGTGATGGTGATCGTTTCGTGACCGGTCGGGGAGTTTGAAACATAGTCTGCCTGCAGTCCGGACGAATTGATGGTTACGCGCTGAGCGGCCCGGACGTACAGATCGATGTCCTGATTGCCGTCAAGCTCTACTCTTAGCTGAGTCGCGCTTGCGGGAACCTGAATCGCATACTGGCGGTCGTCGATGACCGCGTCTTCCTCATTGGCTTTTGGAGCACGGATAGAGCCTTGTTGATTCACGCCCGACGTCAATGCAACGGTGTCGCCGCCGCCGTTCAGCGGTCCGACTTGAAAGCCCATAGAGTCCAGGGCCAGCAAATCATTACTGGTTATGGTCTCGCGGCGTCCTTCATCAAGAGTCGGATCCATGATCCCGACGTACTGACCAATCAACTCGTCGTCTTTCCAGTGGCTGGCCTGCCGGCCATCGCCGCCAGTAGCGTCACCTCGCCCGGTCGACAGCAACAGCTCCGGCTCGCCGGCGAAAAAGACCTGCGTGCCGCCGGACGACTGGATGCGCAGAGCGCTCGGAAATGTGGGCAGCGTTACACCCGGACGGAATCTCAGCAAGTCGAGCACCGACGGGGCAACGGCGGCCCTCGGATTTAATTCCAGCGTTCCGACATTCGAAGTGAACCCAAGGGCGTGCCCTAGCTCATGGACGGCGGTGGCGTCAAAGTCCGTCTTGCCGGAGGTGATACCGTCGCTGGGGTCGAAGTCGAACCGAAACGCCGAGTTGAACCCGATTGCAGGTGGGGGTCCCAGCGTCGCGGTCTCGGTTGCCGGATCAGCTATAGAACCGATTATGCCTAGCGCTCGGAAGACAGCGGACGGCGCAATCACTGCTGCGGCACTGCCAAGGTCGGTCGGGAGCGCTCCGACGGGCAGCGCATTGTAGAGTCCTGCTTCTCTCGGACTCGAAGCTTGCGCAAGCAGGCGGCTACGTACAGTCGGATATAAGGAATTGCTGCCAATATCTTGCGTGTCTGTCGATCCGAGGATGTTAGGGTTGTCAAAAGGTTCACCAAATCGCGTCGGGCCAAAATCGACGTCGACGATGATGGTGATCGAACTGCGAATGACGGCTTCCCATGTTTTTGCGGCCCTCAGGAACGCGTTCTTCGCCTGCGGAAAGTTTTCGAGTTGTGGCGTGCCTCGCAGGATAATGTTCAATCCGGCGTCCTGCTCGCTAACGCCGGCCTCGCGAATTGGCGAGATGATATGAAGCGGCACGAACCGATCGCGTCCAGCGAATGCGTTTGATTCTTCCGGACTGGCGGCTCGACAAGCGGCGCCGTCGCCACTCCATTCGATAACGAAGCCACTGCTTGGGTACGAGGCAAGCCGATCACCGTCTATCTCGGTTGTGGGGTTATCTCTTTGCGCTGAGCGCGCCCGTGCCGGCATCGCTCTAACCGGGACGAGCGACACGGCGAGCAGTAGGGTCACTGCAAAGCTAACGATATGTCGATTCCTCTTAAGCATGTCTACTCCTTCAAATTCCGCCATCACTGCCTCCGCTTAGAGAGGTCCAGGATGGATAAACTCATTCCTCACGCCGAGGCCTTCCGCAGCATCGGCGCATTCTGATAGCGCTTGGTGAGCGCTCAACCTGCTCCTCATTCATCCCAGATCTGCTCGCCCGATGCTGGCAGCGACTTGAGGCAAACAGTGAGCGAGCCGTCCGACTGCTCCTGGTAATGAACCATCCCGGCTTCGACCCAGCGATAGATCATCCGACCTGGGACGTCCGCCACCGCGGCGGCTTGTTCTGGCGCGACCATGAAGGCGTCGCCCGCCGCGCACACGCCGCACAGCGCCGGCAGCGAGCCGCTCGCCGATCTGACGATGTAGAATTCGTGGATCTCGACCGTCTTTTCCGTCTTGCGCGTTTTTGCCACGGCGTTTCTCCGTTATCTCCCTGCTTGGCGACTTATTGCCGTAATCAATGGCCGCCAATATAATTGGCGAGACTTTGGAGGGTTGGATTTTGAGAACGTCCCTCATCGGCCTTGCCAACGCGCCAGACGATAATCTGGGAGTTCACAGAAGTCCTTTGGATTTGCTTAGAATTGCGTGAAAAATCCTGAGTGAAGTCTTAGGGAATTGTTAGGGCCGTTATGCTTCCGGAGGACAATCACTTATATGAGTTCGAGCCCTTCGTGCTGGACGCGCGCAATCGATTACTGCTTAAAGACGGCGCCACCGTGCGCCTCGCCCCGAAAGTTTTTGAGACTCTGCTTGTGCTCGTACAACACGCGATGCAGGTGGTTGACAAGGAGCAACTGCTGAAAACGGTCTGGCGCGATACCTTCGTCGAGGAAGGCAGTCTTACATACAACATCTCCGGGCTGAGGAAGGCGCTCGGCGACACGTCTTCTGAGCCGCACTACATCGAGACGATCCCGAAGTACGGCTACCGCTTCATCGCCCCTGTGAAAGTATCTGCTGCTGTCGACCGGCAGATCGGCCCCGCACGGGTGGATGGCGAGGCCACGGTCATTGAAAAACACACCTTTGCCCGGGTCATCAGCAAAGAGCTGGAAGGGGAATATCCAGCCGCTGATGCCGCGCGTTTGTCGCCTGTCGCCGCGGCGCTGCCGCCGGCCGCCGCAGGGGGACGAGAGCAGCAAATCAAGCGAGCGGCAACAATCGCGGCGGTACTGCTACTGATCGCCGCCGTTGGCGTCTTTCTTTATCTGAAGCGCGCGCACATCTCTCAGGCACCCGTCACGCGCGCCAAGAGCACGCTAGTCAGGTTGACCAACAACAACACCATCGATGCTGGCGCGGCCTGGTCGCCAGACGGCACCAAGATCTCCTTTTGGAGCAACCGCGACGGCAAGAACGATATCTACGTGATGGACGCCGATGGCTCCAACGTCAGGCGCCTCACCAACAACCTGGCTGAAGACGATAGTCAGAAGTGGTCGCCCGACGGCCGGAAGATCCTTTTCAACAGTGATCGGGACGGCAATCGTGAGATTTATGTCATGGACGCAGACGGCGCGAACCAGACGCGGCTAACCAGAAACAATGCCATAGATCGCGCCGGCACGTGGTTTCCTGACGGCAGCAAGATCACCTTCGCCAGCAACCGTGACAACAGCTTTCCGTACAACTTCGACATCTACGTGATGAACGCCGACGGCTCCAACGTCAAGAGGATCGTCGACGACCCAGAGTACGATTCGGACCCGTGTTGGTCGCCCGACGGGCAGAAGATCCTGTTCGTGACCGGGAGGAACGGCAACTTCGACGTCTACGAGATGAATGCGGATGGCACAGGGCAGAAGAATCTGACCGCCGGCAGCAACAGACCAGATATATGGCCGGCCTGGTCACCCGACGGCAGTAACATCGCGTTCGTCAGAAATACGGAAGGCAAGGAGCAGATCTATGTAATGGACGCCGGCGGCGGCAATCTTATGCGTGTGACGAACAACTCTGCGAATAATTCGGCGCCCTCGTGGTCGCCCGACGGTACGAAGCTGATTTTCCCGACCGACCGCGACGGCAACTGGGAGATCTATGCGATGAGCGTCGAAGGCGACCTGGGGCAGCTCACCGACAACCCCGCCGACGACCTCGCGCCGGCCTGGTCTCCCGACGGTAACCAGATCGCTTTTTCCAGCAATCGCGCCGGCAAGCAACACATATACGTTGTCAATGCGGATGGCAGTGCGCTGACGCAATTAACGAACTCGGCGGCGGACGACACGGAGCCGGCCTGGTCGACCGACGGTAAACACATCGCGTTCACGAGTGCGCGGGATGGAAACGAGGAAATCTATTCGATGAATGCCGACGGCAGCAACCAGACGCGGCTGACGGACGAGCCAGGGGCTGACGCTTCTCCCAAATGGTCGCCCGACGGAAGAATCCTCTTTATCAGAGACCGCGATGGCCGGAAAGAGATATACGTGATGGACGGGGATGGCTCGAACGTCACGAGGATGACAACAGTAGGTGCGAGTCAGGCCGCCTGGTCGCCGGATGGAAAGAGAGTCGCATTCGTCAGACCTAGCTTGGAGAGGATCGACGGCTTCCTCCCCGTGGAGATCTATGTCGCCGATGCCGACGGCAGCAACATGAAGATGTTAACAACGAGCCCGGGCTCCAAATATTTACCTTGCTGGTCGCCAGATGGCGTATCGATAGCCTTTAACGACGAGAAATTGAGAGCCAGCGACATGGCAAACGTCTTTCAGATCGACTTGAATGGGGATAACCTCCGGCGCTTGACGGCGGGACCCAGGATGGACCAACGACCAGCATACTCACCCGATGGCTCAAGGCTCGCCTTTCAGAGTAACCGCGACGGCAACACTGAGATTTACGTGAAGAACCTTCGTTGAACCCACCCGCTTTATTCTGGTGAATCCCAGGGAAATCTCGAACTCCCACGCCGAATGCAAGTGATCCATTGACGAAGGACGCAACATGAGAGGCACGCTAGAAGATACCCAGCATAGAAAGAAGGATCTTCTCCAAAAGGTTTCTGGAGCAGGGTGCGCTGAGTGTATGATATCTTTCAAAAATCACAGAGGTCAGGAGGCAGAAATGAAAAATATCAAGTATCTTGTCACTGTCTTTTTCGGCTCGGCTATTGTTGCTTTGCTGATAGGGCAATCGTTCGGCTACCCGCCACTGGCTGAGCCTCAAACT
>Ga0111539_10010772_pt1 | contig 11511 bp, 8 predicted proteins | sample RhiMethybrSRZTD1_FD_79667 | JGI IMG/M metagenome (GOLD analysis project Ga0111539, IMG submission 79667) | Populus rhizosphere microbial communities from Tennessee, USA - Rhizosphere MetaG P. TD hybrid SRZTD1 (version 2) (version 2) | ecosystem: Host-associated > Plants > Roots > Rhizosphere >...
CACCGTGAACTGCGTCGCCCCGGGATCGACGGCGACGGAGCGGCTGGAAGCGCTTCTCCTGCGGCGCGTGCTGGCGCGCGGCGTCGACATCAACGTCGTGCGCGAGGAGGAGGCGTCCCGCATTCCCGTTGGCCGCATCGGCAGGCCCGACGAGTTCGCGGCCGCGGTGACGTTCCTCGCGTCCGCGCGCGCCTCGTTCATCACGGGAGTCGTGCTGCCGATCGACGGCGGTGTCGTGCGGAGTCTGTCCTGAAGGCTCCATCGCCCGCGCTCGCCTCGGAGAGCTTTCGCGCGATTTTCAGGGCGAGGGATGAGACGGGCACTTTCGCGCCGAGGTCTTCGAGGCGGACCCATCGCCAGCTGCCGTCGCCGCCCGCTTCCGCCGGCTCGGGGATCGAGAAAGTGAAAACGTCGACCGTGATCCGGCGGTAGGTGATCGTGTGGCTCACGGAGCCAGCTTTGCCCGTCGCCTCGAGCCGGAGGCCCAGGCGGCTCGACAGCCTCTCGACGAGCCGCGGTGACGGCGAGCGGGAGCCTGCCCGCGCCGCCTCGATCGGAAAAAGCCAGAGCCCAACGAGAAGTGTCCCATGGGTGACGCGCTCGATGAGGTAGCTCGGCGAAGGGCTGCCTGCCGCGACGACCGCAGCGTGAAGCGTCACGGCGACCGTTTTCCGCGGAGGCGCGCTTTGCGGGAAGTCGAGTGCGTCGCCAGCCTGCCGTGCTCGACAGACGTCGTGGAGTGGGCAGCGGCCGCAGGCCGGAGCCGGCGCCGTGCAGACCGTCGCCCCAAGCTCCATGAGCGCCTGGTTGTAGTCGGACGCTCGGCCGCGAGGGATCGAGTTCTGCGCGATCTCACGGAGGCGGCGCGCGAGGCTCGCGGACTTGGGGTCCCCCCGTAGCCTCAGGAGGCGAGTCAACACGCGCTCGACGTTACCGTCGACGACCGGCTCGGCGACGTTATAAGCAATACTCAAAACGGCCCCTGCCGTGTACGGCCCGACCCCTGGCAGCTCGAGAGCCGCTTCTCGGTCGAGCGGGAATCTGCCTCCGTGCCGCTCGACGACGGCGCGCGCTCCAGCGTGCAGAGCTCGAGCGCGGCGGTAGTAGCCAAGCCCCGACCAGAGAGCGAGGACATCGTCCTCCGGCGCTCCGGCGAGGGCCTCCAGATTGGGGAAGCGAGCGAGGAACCGAGTGTAATACGGCACGACCGTCTCGACCCGCGTCTGCTGCAGCATCACCTCGGAGACCCATACTCCGTAAGGCGAAGGCGCCTCGCGCCACGGTAGCCGCCGGCGGTGCGCCTCGTACCACGGAAGCAGCAGCGCGCCGATGCGGGATGCCTCCAGGAGCTCCCTGGCCGGCGCAGCTTGGCTGATTCTCGGTGATCTCACGCGTCGCGACGCTCCTCCATGATCTCTTCCCGCTGGATTCCCGCTTTCCGGCGGCCCCGTCCTTGGGTAGGAATGTAGAGAGCGAGCCGGGCGCGGTCAATCGGGTCCGCCCCTCGACCCCCCTTGTCCCTCGAAGCACGCAACCCCTACGAGCTCTTCAACGAAGCCCTGGAGGCGTTCGGCAAGGCCGACTTGCAGTCCGCGGTGGTGATGTTGAGGGCGGCGTTCTTCTCGAACCTCTACATCGCGCCGGTCCTCCTGGGCGAGGAGTACCAGCCGCTCCGGATCTGGTACGCGGGCGCGGACGGCGAGCCGCTGGCCGCGCGGGAATACACCGCGCGTTACGGGCGCCTGTGGGAGAGCCGGCCTGAAGCGATCCGATTCCTGCACGAGGTCTGGAACGATCCCAGCGTGCGCGCGGAGCTGCGGGCGTTCATCAATCTTTCGAAAAACCTCCTCAGCGCACGGGAGGCGGACCTCGAGGAGCGGCTGAAAGAGCGGAGTCGCTTTTTGAATGGAGCCCGCCTCGAGCGGACTCAGTCCGAAATTCTGAGCAGGCTCGCCCGCACCGACCTGAAGCTCCCCCTGGCCCCGCCCCGCATGGCCCTCGTCCTGCTCGCTTCGAAAGACCCGGCCGCCTCCGAGCGCTTCTATCGGAGCCTACTCGAAGTGGAGCCCGCGCGGACGCACGGAGTCGGCGGCGGCTACGCGGAGTTCGAGTTCGAGGGCGTGCACTTCGCGATCCACGGCCGGCACCGCGCCTCGCCGGCGGACCCTTTCCTCCTCGGGCCGGCGCCGCAGTCTTTCGGCTGGGGCGCCATCTTCGTCTTCCGCGTCGCCAACCTCGAGCGCTACCTCGAGAACGCGACGACGATGGGGGCTGAAGTCGTCGACAGCGACCTGACCACCCCCGGCCGCCGGTCTTTCGTCGTGAAAGACCCCTCGGGCTACGTGGTCGAGGTGACGGAAGAGGAGCCCAGAGGCATCGAGGACGGGCCGTAAGAACCGTACAGCTCCCTCGGCCCGACATCCCTCGGCCCCATGCTGGAAGCTGCCGGCGTCGAGACTTAGAATGGCGCCTACGGCGGTCTCCCCTCGAAGCCCACCTCGTTCCGGAGAAATGTGTATGGTGCGTCGGTCCGGCTTGTGTCTCTCCGTCTCCCTTCTCCTCTGCGCGCCCCTGCTGGCGGCGGACTTCAAATCGCTTCGTAAACAGTACGAGGATGCCAAGGCGAAAATCGGCGGCCTCCCGCAGTCCCGCCGCGAGAAAGTCGAAAAGTCCATCGTCCCGATCCTGCATCAGATCGGTGAAGTGGACACCAAGGAGTCCCTCGCCTTCCTCTTGGGCGAGCTGAAGACGGCGATCCCGGAGATCGGCGCTGCCTGCGCGGATCCGATCCTCGCCTCGAAATCGGATGACGCGCCACGACAGCTCCTGGCCGCCTTTACGGAGAAAAATCGACCGGTCGCCGTGGGGATTCTGGAAGCGTTCGGCCGCGCGAAACGGGACTTGAAAGTCGTCGAGACCGAGCTCGTTCGGTCAGTGCAGGGCGTGACCGAGCTGGAAGTGAAGAAAGCAGTGCCTCCCGCGGCGGGCAGGATCGACAGCGTGGCCTCCGCGCGCGCGATTTTCGGCCTCGTGCAGACTCCCAAAGGCAGCAAAGGCGAGGACCTGCAGGCCGTGTGCAACACCCGAGCGATCCTCGCGCTGCGGAACATGAAGTCCGCCGAGGTGAAGGAGTGGCTCGCGAAGGATGCTTTCCACGCCGCCGGTGGCGACGCAGGCAAGCTGCAGGTCGCGGCCAGTCTCGCCGGAGAGCTCTCGATCGCGGAAGCCAGGCCCGAGCTCGAAAAACTGCTTGGAAACTCGAATTCGGACGTGTCCGGGGCGGCGATCGGCAGCCTCATCAAGCTGGGTATTGGCGACGATATCGACGGCATCGCGAAAGCGCTCGAAAAGCACAAAGGGAAAGGCGATGCCTCATTCCGCATCCTGACGCTCGATGCGCTGGGACGATCGGGAACGGATGCGGCCATCAACCTCCTCGTGAAGAGCGCGGAGAGCTCCGACGCGGAGATGCGCGCCATCGCGATGGGGAGTCTGGCTCTCGCCAAGGGGAGTCCGCGCGCCCACAAAGCTCTCGGCGCTGGCCTCGTCGATGAGGATCCGAGCGTCCGCGCGGCTGCGCTGCGTGCGGTTTCGGGCCTGAAAGAGAAGTCCTTGATCGGGCCGCTGATCGCAGTACTCGAGAAGGAGAAAGAGGAACGGCTCAAGATCGCAGCGGGGGAACTGCTCGCTCGCCTCACGGGCCAGGGCCAGATCGGCCTGGTTCACGAGGACTGGCGCAAGTGGTGGGACGGCGCCGAAGCGAGATTTGAGTTTCCGAAAGATGAAGCCGGCTCCGTCACGAGCGTGAAGGCAAAACGGTCGCTCGATCTGACCTATTTCGGCATGGAGGTCAGCTCGAAGCGCGTCGCGTTCCTCGTGGACGTGTCCGGAAGCATGCTCGAGGAAGTTCCCGTGAGGCTGCGACCGCCTCAGCCCGCGGGCGGCGCCAAGGAGGGTCAGTCCCCCGAGTCCGGCAAGACCAGCGTCGGCGGGGGCGGTGGAAGCGGAGGCGGTGGAAGCGGGGCCGGGGCCGACGGCGGAGTCACTGTCAAGAACGGCAAAGCGAAGAAAATCGACATCCTGAAGAGCGAGCTCGCCCGTCTGCTGAAGAAACTCCCGCCGGACATGCACATCAACATCGTGACGTTCGATGGTAATTTCCACACGTGGCAGCCGCAGCTCCAGCCAATGGCCGGGCCGGGCAAGCAGAAAGCGGTGGCCTTCGTGCAGGGCCTCAAGACGGGGCATGGCACCAACGTCTTTGACAGCGTGGAGGCGGCGCTGAAAGACCGGCGAGTCGACACGATCTACCTGCTCACGGACGGCTTGCCGACCGCTGGCCGCCTCCTGGATCCCCCCGCGATCCTGAAGGAAATCCAGAGCCAGAACCGCGTGCGCAACGCCACGATCAACTGCATCGCGTTCGGCGAGGAGTCGCCACTCCTCAAAGACATCGCAGCGCAGAACGGCGGCGAGTACCGTTTCGTCAACAGCTACGATTCATAGATTCAATCCGGGAGCACGCAGCCTTGTCAGACTCTGCCGACGGCTTGCCTCGTTTCTTTCTCGCGCGCCAGGCGTTTCCACGGCCCCGCGTCTCGGACGTTGCCGGCACAGTGAAGCGCGAGCTGGGGAAAATCTTCCCCGACGGCTCGATCCGGGCGGGGGCGGAAATCGGAGTCACGGTGGGCAGCCGCGGCATCACGGGCATCGCGGAGATCGCGCGGGCGGCGGTCGATTTTTTGAAAGGGCGCGATGCTCGGCCGTTCATTATCCCTGCCATGGGCAGCCACGGGGGGGCTTTGGCCGAGGGGCAGCGGGCGCTCATCGCGCACTACGGCGTCACGGAGGAGGCGATGGGCGTCGCCATCCGCGACAGCATGCGCACGCGCAGCCTCGGGCGAACCGCGGAGGGAGTCGAAGTCTTCATCGCGGAATCCGCGTGGGACTCGGACGGCATCCTGCTCCTCAATCGCGTAAAGCCGCACACGGACTACAAAGGTCGGATCGAAAGCGGCCTTTCAAAGATCTGCGCGATCGGCCTCGGGAAGTACGACGGCGCCAAGGAGTACCACAGCCACATTTTCGACATTGGCCTCGGCGCGACGATCGAGGCGGCGGCCCGGAGGATCCTGGGCACCGGCAAGATCGTCGGTGGCCTTGCGCTCCTCGAGAACGCGTACCACGAGACCGCGCGCGTCGAGGCCGTGCCCGTGGCAGGGTTCTTCGAGCACGAGGAGCGCCTGCTGAACGAGGCGAGGAAGCTGATGGGCTCTCTGCCCCTCAAAGAGATCGACGTCCTCGTGTGCGACCGGATGGGAAAGAACATCTCCGGCGCCGGCCTCGACACGAACATTATCGGCCGTGGCGTGTACGGCTTCATCTGCGGCGTGCCATGGCAGGACTACATGCCCTCGATTCTGCGCATCGTCGTGCGCGACCTCTCGGACGAAAGCGACGGGAACGCGGTGGGAATGGGGATGGTCGACTTCGCAACCGAACGCTTCCTACGGAAGGTCAATCACGAGATTTCGACGATCAATGCAGTGACCGCGTGCGCGCCCGTCAACGCCAAGACGCCCGTGATCTGCCGAAATGACCGGGACGCGCTGCTGACGGCCATCAAGACCTGCAAGCGCCGGCCGGGCGGACCCTGGGTCGCTTATATCCGGGACACTTTGGAGGTTGAAAACGTGTATCTCTCCGAGGCCTGCTTGCCCCTCGTCGAGGGCAAAGAGCACCTCCAGGTAGTCACGCAGCCCGCCCCCCTCCACCTAGATGCGAACGGAGACATAGTCTCGCCTTTCGTGCACGCCGCTTGAGCGTCGAAACCGCGCAGAGCGCCTCCGCGTCTTGCCGCGCTCGGGAGTCAGTCTACAATCCAGGAATGACAAGGAAGGCCCTGGTGATCCAAGCCGATGCGGCCGTTCCGGCGGTTAGCGGCGCCCCTTCCTCCGGCCGAGTGGAGCCTCTCGGGGCGGACGCTCTGCGCGAGATGCACTTTTTCTTGCGGCTCGCGCGGGAGTGGGACCTTCGCTTCGAGCGCCTCGTGCGCGTGGGCTCGGTCTCGAAGTGGTACAGCTCGGTAGGCAATGAAGGAATCACGGTGGCGGCCGCGACCGCGATCGAGGCGGGCGACGCGCTGGTGACCCTCCACCGCGACTCCGGAGCGATTCTGCGATACTACCTGGATCCGGCGCAGCTCTTCCCCGACTGGTTCGTCCCGCCGTCCAGGAGAACTCTCCAAGCGGACTCCCGGGAATTGCTGTACCGGCTGGCTTGCCAGATGCTCGGCAGAACGGATGGTTTCAGCGGCGGCCGCGAGCGCTCGTATCACTACTCGCACCTCGCGAGAGACGCGGGAATACTTCATGTCGGCATGATCAGCCACCTTGGCGCCATGATCCCCGTGGCGGCTGGCCTCGCGCTGGCTCTCCAGCGTGAGGGGAGCGACCGCGTCGCCATCAATTTCATCGGCGAGGGCGGGACGTCCACCGGGGACTTCCACGAAGGGCTCAACATGGCCGCGGTGCTTAAAGTGCCCTTTGTGCTCGTCATCGAGAACAACGGCTACGCCTTTTCCACGCCGGCGTCGGAGCAGTACGCCAGCGCGAGCCTTGCAGAGCGCGGGGCCGCCTACGGCATTCCTGGCGTCCGTGTGGACGGTTGCGACGCTCTGGCGGTTTATGCGGAGGTCGCCCAGGCCGTCGCGAGAGCGCGCCGGGGCGCCGGCCCGACTCTCATCGAGGCGATCGTCGGCCGGATGCGCGGACATTCGGAAGGCGACGACTCCCTCCAGCTCCTCACCCCCGAGGAGCGCAAGCGCAACGAGGCCTCCGATCCCTTGCTGCGTTTCGAGGAGCTCCTCCTGACGCGTGGCGTGGCGACCCGAGCTCGGATGGGGGAAGTCGGTGAGGCTTGCCGCAATCTTGTCCTCGAGGTCGTGGACCGCGCTCTGGCGTCTCCGCAGCCCGATGCGGCCGGCCCGCCGAGGAGCGTGTATGCGGACTGAGACGAGCCCGCTCGAGACGGTCACTTACATCGACGCCGTGGCCCGGGCGCTTCGCGACGAGATGCGGCGCGACTCCAAGGTCTTCATCCTGGGGCAGGACGTCGCGGAGTACGGCGGCGCGTTCAAAGTGACGCAGGGATTCATCGAGGAGTTCGGCGCCAACCGCGTCGTCAATACACCGATCTCGGAGTCCGGGACCCTGGGGATGGCCATCGGCGCGGCGCTACTGGGCCACCGCCCGATCGTGGAGATGCAATTCGCGGACTTCATCTCCTGCGGCTTCAATCAGATCGTCAACGTCGCGGCGAAAATGTACTGGCGCACGGGCTCGAGCGTGCCGCTCGTGATCCGGTGTCCGACCGGCGGGGGCGGCGGAGGCGGCGCGTTCCATTCGCAGTGCGTCGAGGCTTGGTTCCTTCACACTCCCGGGCTCAAAGTCGTCGCCCCGGCCTGGCCGGGCGATGCGTACGACCTCCTGCGCGCCTCGATCCGCGACCCGAACCCCGTGCTCTACTTCGAGCACAAGCACCTCTACCGCAGAGTCAAGGAGCCGCGTGCGAATTTCGAGCGGCTCGCCGCTGCGGAGCCGCGACTGGGAGGGGCGCGCGTCGTGCGGGAGGGGAGCCACGTCACGGTGATCGCCTACGGCTGGATGGTGCACCACGCGGCGGATGCCGCCGCGCTTCTCGAGGCCGAGGGCGTGTCGACCGAGGTCGTGGACTTGCGCGTGCTCGCGCCGCTCGACGAAGCAACGATCCTGAAATCCGTCCGGAAGACGGGCAAGGCGCTCCTCGTCCATGAAGCCTGCCTCACGGCGGGGTTCGGAGCCGAGCTGGCGGCTCGTATCGCCGACCAGGCCTTCGAGCACCTCGACGGCCCCGTGCGCCGCGTGGCTTACCCTGACACGCCGGTGCCGTACAACAGGGCCCTCGAATTGACGTCGATCCCCAGCGTGGAGAGGATCGCGGAGGCGATCCGGGAGCTGCGCCGCTGGTGACGCGTTCTCCGGACAGTTTCATGTCGGAGGACTCGTGACGTTGGAATCGAAGCAGCGGAAGCCCAACCGGCTGGTGAACGAGACCAGCCCTTACCTCCAGCAGCACGCTTTCAATCCCGTGGATTGGTATCCGTGGGGAGATGAGGCGCTCGCGAGAGCGAAAGAGCTCGACCGACCGATCTTTCTGTCGATCGGCTACTCCTCGTGCCACTGGTGCCACGTCATGGAGCGCGAGTCCTTCGAAAACGAGGAAGTGGCGGCGCTCTTGAACCGGTGGTTCGTCAGCGTGAAAGTCGATCGCGAAGAGCGGCCCGACCTGGACGCGGTGTACATGAACGCCGTCCAGCTGATGACAGGATCGGGGGGCTGGCCCATGAGCGTCTTCCTTACGCCGGAGGGCGTGCCTTTCTGGGGAGGCACCTACTTCCCGCCGGAGAATCGCTACGGAATCCTCGGCTTCAAGGAGATCCTCGCGCGGATCGCCGCCGCCTACCAGCAGGACCGAGGAAGAGTCACCGAGGCCGCGAGCGAGATCCAGCGCCACCTCGCGGAGCCGCTCGCTGGGCCCTCCAGCGAAGAGATGCCGGGCCAGGAGACGCTCGAGCAGGCCGCGCGCCTCGCCCGGCAGACTTTCGATACAACGCACGGCGGATTCGGGCCCGCTCCGAAGTTCCCGCGATCGATCGAGCTTTCAAAGCTCCTCCGCCATCACCACCGCACCGGGGACGTCGAGGCGCTGGCGATGTGCGAGAAGACGCTCGAGGCGATGGCCTCGGGGGGGATGTACGACCAGATCGGGGGAGGCTTCCACCGCTACTCCACCGACGCGCGCTGGATGGTTCCTCACTTCGAGAAGATGCTCTACGACAATGGGCTCCTGGTCCGCGCCTACCTGGAAGCCTACCAGGTGACGAAGAAGCCGCTGTACCGGCGCGTCGCCGCCGAAGTGCTCGACTATCTCCTTCGCGAGATGACCAGCCCGGAGGGTGGCTTCTTTTCGGCCACCGACGCGGACAGCGAGGGGGAAGAGGGAAAGTTCTTCGTCTGGACGCCGGAAGAAGTGGAGGCTGAGCTGGGCTCGGCCGACGCGCGGATCATCTGCGCGCACTACGGCATCCGTCCCGGCGGAAATTTCGAGGATGGAAAGAGCATCCCGTATCTCGCGCAGAGCATCGACGAAGTCGCGCAGGCGTTCGGCACGACCGCGCAGGAAGTGGAGGCGGTCGTGGCCCGCGGGCGCGTGCGCTTGCGCGCAGCTCGCGAACGCCGGCCGAAGCCTTTCCGGGACGAGAAAGCGCTCTCGGCCTGGAATGGGCTCACGATCAGCGCCCTGGCGAGAGGCTGGCAGGTGCTCGGAGAAACCCGGTACCTGGAAGCCGCGAAAGCTGCGGCTTCCTTCGTTTTTCGCCAACTCGTCGCCAATGGGCGGCTCCTGCGCACGTACAAGGACGGCAAGGCGCAGCACCTCGGCTATCTCGATGACCACGCTTACGTCGCCGAGGCGTGCCTCGACCTCTACGAATGCACTTTCGATCCGGAGCATCTGGCGCGAGCACGCTCGCTGATCGATCAGCTCGTCGATGAATTCTGGGACGACAGCCGCGGAGGCTTCTTCTTCACGTCCGTGCGTCACGAAAAGCTCATCGCGCGACGGCGCGACGACCTCGACGGTGCCACGCCCTCCGGGAATGGCGTCGCCGCGTTGTCGCTGCTACGGCTCGAGCGGCTCACGGGGGAGAGCGGCTACCGGCGCCGCGCCTCGGAGATCCTCCGGGACAGTCGGTCACTCCTCGAACGAGCGCCGATGGCGATGAGCTCCACGCTCATCGCGCTCGACATGTTCCTCCATCCGTGCGTCGAGATCGTGATCGCTGGCGACACGGCCTCTACGGAAGCGGAAAGCCTCCTCCGCGCGGTGCACGCCCGGTTCCTGCCTGGCAAGATCCTTGCCGGGACCCCGCCGCGCAGCGGGCAGGACAGCGGAAAGCCTGTCGCGATCCCGCTCCTCGAGGGGAAGTCGGTGGCTGCCGGCGCCGCGGCTTACGTCTGCAAAGACTTTGTCTGCCTCCCGCCGGTGACGGCGCCGCGCGAGCTGGAGCGCCTCCTCGACGCGTAGACGCTGTTTCAAAACCCCATCCTGGCTTCGGCCGGCTGCACGGCCGCGATTCGGCGTCGCTCCGACTCGTCGTATTCTCCGTATACGTCTTCGTCCTCACTCCTTGACTCGCGGCCGTTCGCTCGCCCTCGGGCCGACGGAGCGAGTTCTGAAACAGCGTCTAAGCGCTGAGCGGTCCGCCGCTTCGCCGGTTCCGAAAAAGGATGCTACTCTCTGGCATGCAAGAGGAGACCTTCGATCCGTCGCAGCGAGAGGGCGGCCAGCGCGTCCTTGCGAAGCTCGAGTGGCTGAGCGGAGTGCTGAGCGAAGTCGATGACTGGCTCGACTCGCGCCGCCTCGTCGTGAGGAACTCCGTCGAGGCTCGAGAGCACAGCGTCATCTCCCTGGAAAATATCGACGCTTTCATCGCTCGCGAAAGCCGGTAGCGGACCTCCCGCGAAACCTGCCCACCGCTTCGCTCATGCTACAATTGCCGCGATGGCGCGGCTGGTCTGGAAACGTTCGGGCGGAGGCGAGGGAAAGACGTATCCACTCGGTGAGCGGTGCGTCCTCGGCAGAGATTCCACTGCCGATTGCGTGCTGGACACGAAGAGTGTGTCGCGCCGCCATGCGACCATCGAACAGCGCGGCGGCCGGTTTTTCATCGCGGACCTGGGAAGCACGAACGGCACTCTCGTCAACGGCGTGCGGATCACGGAGCCGACACAGCTCGACGCGGGAGACAAGATCCAGGTCGGGGACGAGGCGCTCGAGTTCCTCGGCGAGCTGGACGCCTTCCCGGCGGGGCAGCTCACCAAGGGATCGCTCGAAACAGCGCCGCTCGAGCGGCGCGCGCCGCCGCGCAGCCTGAACGTGCGGACGGTTGCGGAGGAGATCCTCCCGCGCCGCGTCGGGAAGTTCTACCTGCTCCGCCGGCTGGGGCACGGGGGCATGGGCACGGTCTACCACGCGCTCGACCTCGACTCGAATCGCGAGGTCGCCGTGAAGTTCATCCGGAGCAACATCGGCCGGAACGAGGCGTTCCTCGACTTTTTCCACAATCGCGAGGCCGTCCTGGCGCGCGAAATCAACCATCCGAACGTCATCCGGATTTACGAGCACGGCGTCGAGTCGGAGCAGCACTACATCTCCATGGAGTACGTGGTCGGGAGAAACCTGTACCACGTGATGAAAGAACGGCGCCCCACGCCGGCCGAAGTGCTGGAGATCATCCGGCAACTTGCCTGCGGCCTCGTCGCCGCGCACCGGCAGGGAGTCGTTCACAGCGACGTCAAGCCTGCGAACATCCTCCTCATCGGTGAAATCGCCCGCGAAGCCACCGAGAGAGGGCAGGATGACGGACGCGAGGAGGGCGCCGATTCCGCGCACTCGATTCTAGAGTTCGAC